>PDWJ01000817.1_pt1 | contig 45950 bp, 46 predicted proteins | sample 1430881 | NCBI WGS metagenome assembly PDWJ01 (sample SAMN01162460, study PRJNA174530) | Oral metagenome, whole genome shotgun sequencing project. | biome: Marine environment; feature: Marine mammal; material: Swab sample of the gingival sulcus; isolation source: swab sample of gingival sulcus...
ACCCAGGAGTTCAGGCGGCGCTATTTTAAGCGCTTCAATATCGCCCAGGCTGTTTTTGACTTTGTAGACGGTTCCACTGGCGCCTTCACCCAGACGGGAAATAACCGTAAAGCTGCCAATTTGTTCGCCTTCCACGAAGTAGCCGTCGTCTTTTTGCTGCTGGCGTTTCAGGATCTCTTCCGTAATGGAGCCTTGAGCATCGACGTAAACGGATCGCTCACCGGGATTGAAGGCGGCTTCTTCACTGCCGCGTTTTTGTGCATTCCCGGTACTTGTTTTCTCCTGGTATGAATCTGCATTCCGCCCTGTTTGTCTGCGTTTCAAAAAATCATCCGTAACAGAACCGTGAGCATCGGCATAACGTGTTTTGTCTTTGGGCCTGAATCCATGCGTGCTCTTATCGCGTTCTCGATTGTTTTCCGCCATCCGGCTCTCCTCCTCTGGATGTGTAACCTCTCACATTTCGGCTATTCTATAAAAAAACACTTGCAAAATGAAGGGCTGTTTAGAAGTAGTCAACCTGCCATTTTCAGCACTAATAAAGAGATGCATGTAAGAGAAAAGGCTTACCGTTTTTTTCATGCTTTAAACACGCCGCGCAGCATGTTTCTCTTTCTGCCGAAGCCCTTGGCCTTCTGCATGGCAAAACCGGCTTCCTCCAGCCCTCTTCTCACAAAGCCTGAAGCGGTGTAGGTTGAGAGGGTTGTTCCGCTTTTACTGTGGGCGGCAAGAGCCGAAAAAACGCGCTCGTTCCAGAGTTCCGGGTTGTGGGCGGGCACAAAGCCATCGTAAAACCAGGCGTCCACTTGAAATGGACGACTCTCAAGACCAGCAGAAGCGTCTCCGATAAAGAGGTTGAGCTCCACGTGCCATTCCTTCCATACCATTTTATTCCAGCCAGGTTGAATCTTTTTATATGCCGGTAAAATGGTTCGGGCTAACTTGAGATGCCGCTGACAGACCCACTGTTCAAATGCATCGGGGTGAATGGGGTATTTTTCAAAACTGTTAAACCGCAGGCACGCAGTTTCAGCCCTGCTCTCAAGCCACCTTTCAAGCACGACGAAGAAATTCAGACCCGTTCCAAAGCCAATTTCGCCAATCTGAAAGACGTCTGCGGCCCGCCAGGCTTCTGGCAGGTTGTTGCCCTGAAGGAAGACGTACTCGCTTTCTTCCCGACCTTCACCCATGGAATAGTAGCGGTCCTGAAACAAATTGGAGAAAGGTTCATTCAAATCGGTTAAAGACAAATCGGCCCAGTTACACGGACCCGCATCTGATTTGCCAACCATGAAGACTCACTTGTGTTGATAAACGACTACGGTGGCGTTGTCGGGTTTGGTGTAGATGGGAGCCGAAGGGGTCTGCCATTTCATGTTGGCTTGAATGATTTCCTTAAAAAGCGCGTCCACCAGTTCACGGGGATCGGCGTGCGTTTGAATCATGCGATGCACTTCCTGCGGATGCAGTGTTTCAATGCCATCGGACGCGAGCACCAGCACATCCCCGGGTTTCATTTCAAAACTCCAGGGTTTCCAGTCTGGATCGTAATTCTTGCCGATGGCGTTGGAGATAATATGCCTGCTGGCCAGATAGTTGTTATCGGCAAAGAGATCGCTGAGTTGGTCTAAATCAAGCCACTGGCCCATGGGAGAAAGCATTTCCATGTGATCGTCTCGAGACCAGAACAGCAGAACATCGCCAACCTGTGAAACTTCACATTCATTACCCGTAATGGTCAGAGCCGTTGCGGCAGCCTGACTCACTTCGTTGGGAAAGCACTCAAATTCGGGAATAATCTCGCATAGGGCCTGCTCGAGTTTTCTCAATTTGCGGCAGGCCACCTGAAAAACCTCGTAGCTGGAGCGATCGGGATGTTTATCGAACAAATCCAGAATCACATAACTGGCAACTTCACCCACCAGACAATCACCTACCCCGTCACAGACAACCAGTCGCAAAAAATCAGGATGGCAAAAAATCCCGAAACCATCTTCATTGACCGCCTTGTAATTGACACCGCGGTGGGTCAGCCCGACCGCTACATCCGATATGACCATGCCATGCTCATTGCCGGCGCAGATATTGGGATGCTTCTGTTTCTTCAATAGCCTGTAGAGTTTATCTGTCGCCATTTTCTTGAAAATGTGGTTCTTGGCCTCTGATTCAACATACCGAAACCAGGTGTATTGATCCATTGCCTGGGCCAGATATTTCATGTAAACATGAGTAAAGTGGCCGAAAAGCTGATCCAAACCCTCGTATCGCATGCGTTTGGAGAGCAATCTGTGGATGTCTTCCCTGCTTAATGCCGGGACTTTCAAAGGTATTGGAATTCGTTCCATCTGTTTCACACAACTCAACATAGCGTTGAAGTTCATCTTCTCACTATTTTAAGTCAACGTCTACTTTTTTTCTGGTGCCTTTGCTTTTCAGGAAAAATAAATAGAGAAACCTGGGCATCTCAACCAACCCCGATCAAAGCAGACACGTCAGCAACAAAAAGAAAGAACAGTACACGGGAAATCGATCATTTGCGCATTTTATCAGACTGCATACGGAAAACGGGTTTGCTCTGGAATACGATAAGCGGATTGAGGGGTGCGTTTTCTCCTGCGGCATACCTGTTACTTTCTGTTCGCGGCAGTGTTAATATTAAAACAAGGTGGAAAAAAATGGGAAAACCGATAAAAAAAGTAACATGCTGCCTGGCGGCCGTCAATCAAACGCCTATGGATTGGAAAGGCAATATCGATCGCATTGCAAGTGCCATTCTCACCGCTGAAAAGCAGGGTGCTCATATTCTCTGCACCCCTGAGCTGAGTATCACGGGCTATGGATGTGAAGATTACTTTTTACGGCGCGATCTTCCAGTTAGAGCTTTAACATACGCAGAAAAACTCGCTGAAGTTGCTCCAGACATGGTGGTGATGGTTGGGTTACCGATTGTGTTTGAAGGCAAAAACTACAATGCAATGGCCTTGCTCCACGGTGGAACAATCAGGGGCCTTGTTCCTAAAACGCATTTGGCAAAAAAGGGTATTCACTATGAACCGCGCTGGTTCTCAGGCTGGGAGCTTAACCGATTAGCGGAATACCCCTGCCAGGAGTTCGACCGTTGCGATAAAGAAACCATCCCATTGGGTAACTTGACTTTCAATCTCGGCGGATACCTTTTTGGTCTCGAGATTTGTGAGGATGCCTGGGTTGAGGACAGCCTGCGACCCTGCAGTCAGGTTGCTGAAAAGAGACACGCTGTGTTCAATGCCAGCGCCAGCCATTTTGCACTTGATAAAGTCCAGCAAAGGGATCATCTTATCGCATCCTCTTCTAAAACATTCAATCTCGACTATTTCTATACCAACCTGCTGGGTTGCGAGTCGGGTCGGGCCATCTATGACGGCGAAATGATGGTCGGCCAATACGGACAAATTGTCAATCGAAGCAAAAGACTCAGCCTGGATGAAACAGTGGTTTTAACACATTGTGTGAGTTATGAGCCCAGAGAAACCTCCAGGGCAGTCTTCCTGAAACCCAGCAAGCCTGAAGTGGAACCTTCATTTCAGCCCAGCACTGTTCGCAGTTATGCAAATAAGTTCGAGGAATTTACCGCTGCTGCCAGTCTCGGGTTATTTGACTACTTGCGAAAGAGTCATTCAAGGGGGTTCACCATCTCACTGAGTGGCGGTGTTGACAGTGCGGTTTGTGCCATTCTGGCCCATGTTACCTGTGAGAGAATGGGCGGCTTACTAGATGCAAAGGATCACAGACTGGATTACCTGGGACTCGATGATCCATGCCGCGAAACAAGTCAAGAGCGATCGACTCTATCCGCTAAGATGATCACCACGGTCTATCAAGCAACCAGGAATTCCAGTTCTACCACCCGAAAAGCTGCCAAAATCCTGGCCCGTCATCTGGGTACACGTCATTTGGAGCTGGATATCGATCCCATTGTTGAATCGTATCAATCACTCATATCCAATTCCATCCAGCGCCCGCTGAGTTGGCAAAAGGACGATCTGGTACTGCAAAATATCCAGGCACGATCCAGAGGGCCCGCTGTCTGGATGCTGGCCAATTTATCTGGCAGCTTGCTTTTAACCACCAGTAACCGTTCGGAAGTTGCTGTGGGGTATGCCACTATGGATGGAGATACCTGTGGCGGACTCGCACCCATTGCGGGAGTTGAAAAGACATTTCTGTGTCGGTGGCTGGCCCACCTGGAACAAAACAACCTGACCCTGTGCGATAACATACCCGCTTTGGAATTGATCAATAAACAAGACCCGACAGCCGAACTCAGACCACCGGAAAAAGCACAAACAGACGAAAAAGACCTGATGCCTTACGAGATTCTGGATGCGTTGGAGGAAGCCCTGGTGCTTAGAAGGGAACCAATTGAACAAGTCTATGCGGGTTTATTAAAAGAGTTTGGCCATCAATTCCACCCTGATCTTCTGCGGGACTGGACACGGCATTTCACCAGACTTTTTGCCATCAGCCAGTGGAAAAGAGAACGCTATGCCCCCTCTTTCCATTTAGACGACCGCAGTCTCGACCCCAAAACATGGGCCCGCTTCCCCATTCTGTCTGGCAATTTTCAGGTGGAAATCGAAGAATGGCTGCCCTGAGACACTCATTCAAAATCGAAATGCTAAACATGTTGCTATTTCCAGATCAACGAACTAAACTTAGAATGTATTTGTTGGAGATACAGTGGTTATGAGTATAGAAAAACTTGGAAAGCAACAATTTAAAGTGGAACTGAATCGCAGTAATACGGATTACATTTCCAAAATCGTTATGAACGTTCTTCTGGAGCATTTTGAGGAAAAGTGCATTGCGGGTGAGTTGTTGCATTACAGACAGATTGAAAAACGGCTTGCGGCTTGTCTGCCTAAAGCAGTTGATCCCATTCACAACCGCATTTTGGCAGCATGCGAAAGTGCGCTGAATCAGGTGCCCAATCAAACCAATAGAAAAAACCTGTTTGGCCGCGCGTTAATTGAAAAAATTATCGTTTATCCGGAAACAAAAACCAAATGGTTGAACTGGTTCAAAAAGAACTATTTGAACCCGTTTTTACAGGAAGTACGTATCAGTATGGGCGCGCAAAACTTCGATTATTTCAATGACCTTCTCGATATGGCACTCCAAAACGAATGCATGATTCACGATTTGGAAAAGGCGCATTTGGATTGGTCGGCCTTTTTTCTCCATACACGCGTCAACCTGATGCTGACAAAAGCCCGCAAACTCAGACAGTGGCTATGCAACGCCAACAATCAGGATGTGTTCCTTGAATCAATTAACAAAAAAAGTAAAAAAGGCATTCGCCCTTTTTCATCAAAGGATTTATGGCACATTCTCGATGCCTGGGAATACGACAGCGAAGAATAAGGCGAAAAAAAAAGATTCGCCAGGCACAGTTTGCTTGTTTGCAATACGCTTGAATCCATCTGTTTGCAACCGCGAATAAACACGCACTGTTTGTAACCACGAATGAACACGAATTCACACGAATCATTTTGTGGCACAGTTTGGTTTCATTCCAGTTTGGTGCATTCATAATTCAACAGCAGACTAACATGAAGCATTTCATCTTCCATTACATGACAAACCCAACTTCAACATTCGTGTCCATTCGTGGTTAAAAAAAGAAACCACAGATGAACACAGATAGGTGTATCAGGAAGCCGTTCACAAAATCGCTGGTTGTGCATTTGTGGTTCTGGGTGTTCCTACCATCCCATACAGGCTTATTTTCATTGGCAGGTTCCTTTCACTACAGTGAATACAGATTAAAATAATTCACAAAGTCAAGCTCAGCATGCCATCTCCAACAAACAAGTGATATCACATTTTGCTTGCAAAGGCCGTTGTGATCTTATAAGATCTGCTTATGAATAACAAACACAAGAAAACACTCAGAGCTATCTTTGAGAATCCAGTCAACGGAAATATTGAGTGGAAAAAAATCGAATCTTTACTTATCGCTTTGGGTGCAACTCGCACAGAGAGAGAGGGTTCAGCCGTGAGTTTTGTGTTAAACGATATTCGAGTGGACTTTCATCGTCCACATCCAGCTAAAGCCGCATTACGCTACAGAGTAAAAGATACTCGGAAATTCTTGGAAATGGCAGGAGTACATGATGAACATAATGAAATATAAAGGCTATGTTGCTCGCATAGAGTATGATAATGAAGACCGAATATTTGTTGGCCACTTATCTGGCATCAAAGACATTGTTGGATTTCATGGAGCAACTGTAGATGAACTGGAAAATGCATTCCACGAATCTGTAAATAACTATATCGCAATAAGTGAAAAAACAGGTAGGTTGGCACAAAAACCATACTCTGGAAAAATATTACTAAGGGTTCCCCCTGAAATACACGCGGCTGTAGCAACCGTTGCCCAGGCAAAGGGTAAAAGTATCAATCAATGGGCTACAGAAACGCTCAGAAAAGCAGCTCACATCTAAAGTTTGTTTCGTGGTTAATAAAAGAAACCACAGATAAACACAGATAGGTGTATCAGGAAGCCGTTCACAAAAAATCGCTGGTTGTTCTGGGTGTTCATACCATCCCAGACAGGCGCATTTTCATTCTTCTCTACCGAATTGTTAATATGACATACCAAACTGAACGGAAAACAACAATACCATAAAAAATATTTGTGTCCATTCGTGGTTCCTTCTTCAAAAAATACAACACGACCTCACAGTCATCCAGGCTCTTGAATCTATCTGTTTGAAACCACGAATGAACACGAATTAACACGAATAATTTTGTGGCACAGTTTGATTTCATTCCAATTTGGAACATTCATAATTCAGCGGCAGACTAACATGAAGCCTTTCACCTTCCATTACATATGACAAACCCAACTTCAACATTCGTGTCCATTCGTGGTTAATAAAAGAAACCACAGATAAACACTGATATTCATATAGGAAGCCACCCACAAAACCATAGGTTATCCATCTGAGGTTCTGAACGTGATTCATTGATTAAGAAACCTCTATTCGGTTGCTCCATATTCAATTCAATTCGTTCATTCGTGTGAATTCGTGTTCATTAGTGGTTAAAAATAATCCGTGTCCATCTGTGTCCATCTGTGGTTAAAAAAAAAGAAACCACAGATGAACACAGATAAACACTGATATTTATATAGGAAGCCACCCGCAAAAACCATAAGTTATCCATTTGAGGTTCTGAATGTGATTCATCGATTAAGAAACCTGTATTCAGTTGCTCCATATTCAATTCAATTCGTTCATTCGTGTCCATTCGTGTGCATTCGTGGTTAAAACTGATCCGTGTCCATCTGTGTCCATCTGTGGTTTTAAAAAAAGGAACCACAGATGGACACAGATAAACACAGATAGGTGTATCAGGAAGCCGTTCACAAAATCGCTGGTTGTGCATTGGAGGTACTGGGTGTTCATACCATCCCGGACAGACACATTTTCATTCTTCTCTACCGAATTGTTAACATGACATACCAAACTGAACGGGAAAAAAACAATACCATGAAAAATATTTGTGTCCATTCGTGGTTTCTTCTTCAAAAAACACAACACGACCTTATAGTCATCAAGGCTCTTGAATCCATCTGTTTGTAACCACGAATGAACACGAATTAACACGAATAATTTTGTGGCACAGCTTCGTTCATTCATAATTCAGTGGCAGACTAACATAAAGTCCTTTATCTTCCATCACATGACAAACCCATCTTTAACATTCGTGTCCATTCGTGGTTAAAAGTAATCCGTGTCCATCTGTGTCCATCTGTGGTTTAAAAAAAGGAACCACAGATGAACACAGATAAACACTGATATTTATATAGGAAGCCACCCGCAAAACCATAGGTTATCCATCTGAGGTTCTGAATGTGTTTCATCGATTAAGAAACCTGTATTCGGTTGTTCCATATTCAATTCAATCCGTTCATTCGTGTGAATTCGTGTGCATTCGTGGTTAAAAATAATCCGTGTCCATTCGTGGTTCCTCCTTCAAAAACACAACGCTTATTCGCGTGCATTGGTGGTTCATCACTTATTCGCGTGTATCCGTCAAATTGCACTTCACTCCTCACTGGTGTTATACTGTTTCTGGACCGTGGGGGTGCTCGTCGCTTCGTAGAGACAAACGAGAAGACGGGCTGAGAAATACTCCTGGAACCTGAACCGGGTAATGCTGGCGCAGGGAACGGTGGAATGAAAAAGGGCCATTCCTCACGGGAATGGCCCTTTTTCATTCCCGCCACGATCCAAGTCGTCTCATCCAATCGGGCAGTTGACATTGACAAACTGCCTTTTTCAAAAGTAAAGATCATCGGAGGAAAAAATGAACCGACTTGTGGTTGCACTTTTCGCACAATTTCTAACTGTAAGTTTACTGGCCGTCAACTTGACGGGTAAAGTAGTTGACCTTGAAACACAAAAAGCCATTCAAGGTGCAACGATTCAATTAAAAGGCCAATCAAAAGAGCAAATTTCTTCTAAGCAAGGGCTCTTTCAATTTAACAATCTGAAAGCAGGTTCCTACTCCCTGTCAGTTGAAAAAACAGGCTACCTGCCCAAATCAATAACTCTGGACCTGAGAGCTGACTTCAATCTGACTCTGGAACTCAAGGCCCAGACCGTCTATGAATCCATGACGGTTTCAGCCACAAGAGCGGTTGAGCGTTCCACACCGGTTGTCTTTTCAGATATGAGTTCGGAAGCCATCATGCAGGAGCACACCGTGGAAGATGTTCCCATGCTCTTAGTCGGTCAACCCAATGTCTATTCCTATTCCGATGACGGAAGCGGTATGGGTTACTCCTATCTCAAAATCAGGGGTTTTGACCAGTCGCGCATTGGTGTCATGGTCAACGGCATTCCCTTAAACGACCCCGAAGACCACCAGGTTTACTGGGTAGACATGCCCGATTTTGCCGAATCACTGGACAGCATTCAAATTCAGCGCGGAGTGGGTTCCTCTCTTTACGGAGTTGACACCTTCGGCGGCTCAGTCAACCTTCAGACCACTCAAAAACACACAGACGAAACCTATCAGGCCGCCTTCTTCGGCGGCAGCTACGCCACACTGAAAGCCAGTCTCAAAGCCGAAATCCCTCTGGCAGACGAGTCCTGGCATCTCTCCGTGCGGGCTTCAAGTTTGAAAACAGACGGTTATCGCGACAACTCAGGCAGCGAACAGTGGGCCGGTTACCTTGCACTGGCTCGTTTTGGAGAGGAATCCGTTACCCGCATCATCGCCTACACCGGCAATGAGTACACCCACGCGGCCTGGGAAGCCTCTGCGGAAAGTGATTTACAAGAAAACCACCGTCACAATCCCATCAGCTATGACAACATCATCGACAACTTCACCCAACCCCACTACGAACTGCATCACTCCTGGTTCCCTTCCGATCAAATTCACTGGAAAAACACCGTTTTCGCCATTAAGGGCAAGGGCTATTACGAGCAATACAAGTACGGCAGAGATATGTGGGAATACGGTTTATGGGAAGAACCCGATACCGCGCCGGAAGCCGATATCATCAGACAGAAATGGGTTCGCAAGGAGCAATACGGCTGGATCAGTGAATTCAATCTGGAACACGACAAAGGCAAACTCACTGTGGGCAGTTACTGGAGCACCTACAATTCAAACCACTGGGGTGAAGTCGATGATCTGATGGATCTGGATCTGCCAAACTACACTCCCGATTTCATCTACTACAGGTACGTCAGCGACAAGGACACCCTTGCGCTCTACGTCAACGAGCTCTTCAAGCCCAATGACCAATTGACCATTATGGCCAACTTGCACTATCAGGATATGGATTACAGTCTGGATCAGCAGGAAGCGGGCAATTTCAAAGGCGAGAACCTGCACTCGCTGAAGACAGATTACCGTTTCTTCAGCCCCAGATTCGGTATCAACTGGAACATCGATGATCAGTTCAATGTCTTTTTCAACGTTTCGCGCGCGAATCGCGAACCCGCTGACAGTCAGCTCTTCGACACATGGCAGGGACCGGATGATCTGGGTGTCGCGCCTCTCTTTAATCAGGCCCACCGTGAAATCGTCAACTCCATGCTGATCCGAACCCACTGGACCGATCCTCAAGTCAAGGAAGAAGAACTGACAGACTATGAACTGGGAGCCCTCTATCGCACGCCCGCCATGAGCTTACGTGCCAATTTCTTCTACATGGATTTCAGAAATGAAATCGTACCCTATGGTCAGGTCAATGACGATGGTTTCCCCATTCGAGGAAACGCGGATAAAACCGTTCACAGAGGAGTTGAGCTTTCCGGTACGTTCAAATTAAATGATAACTGGACTTTGGACACCAACTACAGCATCAACGACAATTACTTCAAGGAATTCGAGTACAAGGAATTCGACTGGGGAACCGGAGAGGTGGCAACACTGGATTTCTCGGGAAATACCATTGCGGGCTTTCCAGACATAGTCGCAAACACCACCATCACCTACACGCGTTCGTCCTTTAACACCTCACTCCGATGGCAGCATTTCGGCCGGCAATACCTCGATAACACCGAGGATGCCGAGCGAATCATTCCCGACTACAACATGCTCCACGCCTGGGCTCATTTCAGCTTACCGTGGAAAGGCCGATTGGACGATGCCCAATTGAGCTTGAAAATTAACAACATCACCAACGAGAAAACCTACTCCGCGGGTTATTACGATGCCTGGGCAGGTGAAAACTACTACTGGCCCACGGCCGGAACCCATGCGCAGCTGGGTCTTCGCCTCACCTTCAAACCTTAGAAAGATGAAACGCAAGGCACTTCTGATCGCCAACGGTGAATTGAACCAAACAGACGTTCAGTTCGGCATGGATACTTGTAAAAGAGGCCTCATCATCGCGACAGATGGCGGGGCCAACCAGGCCATTGAAGCGGGTATTATCCCCGATGTCGTTATCGGGGATATGGACTCGATTCAACCTCAAACCAAAGAGCTGCTGGCTGCCAAAAGGTGGATCCTTAAACCCAGTCAGGAAATGGGTGATCTGGAAAAAGCCCTGCTCTTCTGCCAGGAAGAAGGAATCGAGGAATTGACAATCATCGGGTTTACCGGTGGACGACTGGATCATGCACTGGGAAACCTGTCTGTTCTGGCCCGCTACGACCGCGTCTTTCAATACCGGCTCTTCTCACCGCATGCCGAGCTCTTCTTTGTTCGCGATACCATCACACTGTCTTCAAGCCCGGGAACGCCGGTATCGCTCATTCCCCTGGAAAAGGCACAGGGTGTTACCACAAAAGGGCTGGCCTATCCGCTCTGCAGTGAACCTCTTTCCGTAGGTCAAAGAGAGGGTACCAGCAACAGGGCAACCGGCACGCGATTCTCCATATCCATTGCCAGCGGACTTCTTTTGGTTTTTCGCGGATTGTAAAATGCAACTTCATCCCCTCGAGCTTTTCTTTCCCCTTTGTTACCTGATCCTGCTGCTGTGGATCGGATTTCAAATGAAAGGCGAAAAACAGTCCGAGTCGGATTACATCGTGGGGGGGCGGCGCCTGACGCTCCCCGCCTTCATCGCCACCCTGGTTACCACCTGGTACGGCGGAATCTTGGGGGTTGGCGAATTTACGTTCCTCTACGGTATTTCCAACTGGTTTGTCTTCGGGCTCCCCTACTACTTCTTCGCAATCGCGTATGCCATGTTCCTGGCTCCGCGAATACGAACCCGGCCAGGACTGACCATACCCGATCAGGTTTCGGCCGCGCATGGTTCCCTGGCGGGCAAAATGAGTGCGGTTTGTGCCTTTTTTATGACACTGCCCGCCCCCTACATGGTCATGCTGGGGTTGTTAATCAGCTGGATAACCGGCTGGAACCTCACACTCAGTATTGCCTTGGGCACCCTGTTTTCCATGGCCTATCTCATTTCTGGCGGATTCAAGGCAGTCGTCCGAACCGATAAACTGCAATTCCTGCTCATGTTTGCGGGGTTTGCTGTTTTGGTTTTCACGGTTCTTTTTCAGTACGGCGGTGTGGCTTTTTTAAATGAGAAACTGCCCGCCACCCATTTCCAGCCGTCCGGGGGAAATTCCGCCGCCTTCATCCTGGTCTGGTACTTTATCGCTATCTGGACGTTTGTCGATCCGGGTTTCCATCAGCGGTGCAGTGCGGCTGAATCACCTCAAACAGCCAGGAAGGGTATTTTTTACGCCATTGTGTTTTGGCTTGTTTTTGACCTGATGACCACAGTGGCGGGCCTGTATGCTCGCGCCCTCTTGCCCGAACTGGAACAGCCCGCCCTGTCCTTTCCCGCTCTGGGTCACGAAGTGCTTCATCCTCTGGCCGCCGGTCTTTTTCTAACGGGACTGTTGGCAACCATTATGTCCACCATTGATAGCTTCACACTGCTCTCCTCCATCTCCCTGGGCTATGATCTGTTGGGAAAAAACGGTTCCTCACTCTCAAAGATCCGATTGGGAATTGTTGTTACAGCAGTGGTTTCAATGATTCTGGCTGCCACTCTGCCCTCGGTTATCGATTTGTGGTATGTTATCGGTACGCTTTTCATTCCTCCCATGCTTTTGCCCCTTCTTACCGCTCTTGTTCCTCGATTGGGCATCGACGTGAAAATCGTGCAAGCGAACTTCATTGTCGGTTTTGCTTTGCCGTTTATTTGGCTTCTGGCTGGTATTTCAAAAGCAGGCATGACCAACCCTGAATACCCACTCGGATGGCAGCCCATGTTTCCAGGGCTCGCATTTTCTTTACTGCTCTTTATTTTTGGCCTGATAAAAAAACATAGACAAACAGCTCATCACTAAATATCATTTTCTATTGATAAATAGATTTGATAGGATTACAGAGTTCATTTCATACTCTCATTCCAAGAGGCTAAATAATGGCAGAAAAAAACATGGTCATCATTAAACTAAAAGCATGGAAGCACGTGATTGCGGAAGAATATCATTTAGCTCTTCAATTACTTCAAGGCCCCATGTTACAAAAAAAGAAACACAATTCCGAAACTGTCGCTATTTATGGAGCCTGTCTCGCTATTGCAGGCAACAAGAAGAAAGAGGGCATTCATATCTGCAAACAAGCCGCTTTAAAAAGCCCCAAAAACGCCAATATTCAGTTTCTGCTGGGGCTTGCTTTCATGACAGCCGAATTGAGGGGAAGAGCCGTTGAAGCGTTTGAAACAGGGCTGGAAATAGAGCCCTCTCACAAACTGATCAACAAAGCACTTGAAGAGCTGGGCAGACGGCAGCGTCCTCCTATCCCTTTCCTCCCAAGAAGCCACGCACTCAATATTGCTCTGGGCCGGAAGATACATGCAATGAAAAATAGATAGAATTTAGATTGGTACGCTGGACTCCCCGTTCTCCTCTTTAGCCGAAGCGCGCATCAGTCTCGATACCCAGAATCCCGGTTCGCAGAGCAGTTTGATGATCTCCAACTGGAACCATGGCACACTTCTCTTCCTGTGGGGACAGCATGATCTCTCCACCAGAGGACCGGGATATATAACGACGAAACCAAAGCAGGTACACAGCCAAACTAAGCGAGGCTCCCTTCCAACTCATTGCATCATTGACAAATACAAGTCCAAATGATACTTAGATATTGAAATTTATGTCGAGGATGTGTGCTTTGGAAAAACAAATATTTGTGAATGTGGATGGACAGCAATTTGGACCTTTAACCGATCGGGATCTCCAGACCTGGATTCAGGAAACGAGAGTTCTTGCCCAAACACTTTGTTGGCAGGAGGGCATGGCTCAGTGGCTTCCGCTGGGTCAGGTATTTCCCCAATACTTTCAGGCAGCACCCATGCCGGCTGCTCCGCCTGTACCAATTGCTCCAGACCCTGCCGCGAATTATCAGGCAGGTGGTGCCGTTGAAATGGAAATCATCGATTCCGGGCTCTTCAAAATGCCTAAAATAACCCTGAACAACAGCCAGGTCGTTATTGAAGCGGGCGCCATGCACTACATGCGGGGGCCTATTACCATCGATGCCAAGCTGCCTTCCATGGGCAAGTTCCTGAAAGCCAAATTCACCAAGGAGAAAGCCGTTCGGCCTGTCTACACCGGAACGGGTGAAGTCTATCTGGAACCCACTTTTGCCGAATACGATATCTTAAACCTCAATCAGGAGTCCTGGGTACTGGATCGAGGGGCATTTTTAGCCTGTGAGACCCGTGTTGAAGTGGGCATGTTCACCAATAAAGCTATTTCCGGGCTTTTCGGCGGTGAAGGGCTCTTTCAAACACAGGTCAGCGGCAGCGGTAAAGTGCTCTTCCTCTCTCCAGGCCCGCTTGAACGCATCGAGCTGGTCAACGATCAACTGGTAGTCGATGGTTCCTTTGCCGTTGCACGCACCGCCTCTCTGGATTATTCAGTTGAAAAAGCGACCAAAGGGCTGTTCAGCAGCTGGACTTCCGGTGAGGGTTTCGTCAATACCTTCAGGGGATCAGGCACTGTTCTGCTGGCTCCGGTTCCCAACCGCTACGTCACCCTCATGCGTGAATTTGGAGGCATACGATCCATGTTAAGCAGTATTTCCCGCAGATCAGGATGAGGTCGCCTGCTTTTCGGTCTTTTAAGCTGATTTCCACAGAGGACGCCTTTCGTCAATCCCACGGACCCTCAACCGATTATTCAACCCCTGCATTCAAACCAAAGGCAGACAGACAACTATTCGGGTTTACAGGTTCATACTGCTTCCCTGTTCTTCCCCTTGCCGAATAAAACCATCTATTTTTTCATAAATCAGATCGTGTGTTTCCCTGGAGATATCGGCCAGGTTGCCCAACATTTTTTCTGCTTGAGCAAAACCCTTGTCAATGTAACCGCGCATTTCTTCTGCAAACGCCGTTCGGTCCTCCGAACTATTGTAGAAACTGAATGCAAATCCAAAAATTCTATCCGCCGTACTCTCTGCACTGAAATAACCTTTCAGTAATTCCTGAGCTTTTGCCTGAATGCCATTCTTGCCCGTACTGGAGGAGTCCAATGTCAACGAGGACTGCCGTGACAACGCATCTTCCACCAGCTGCTTAAGGGGTTCCAGTTCACTTTCCATGGTTGAATGAAGGGTTTGAGAACTTTTCAATGCATTCAACGCATCCGTACTAAAGCTAAACTCATCACCGTAAGTTTGTAGAGGCATTGGATCGGAATACTTTTTTATTCCCAGGTCAATGGTTTTGAAAAGGCGATTTGCTGTGTCAAGTGCTTCAATCATGACAGCCTCCATGCTGGTTTTTTTATCTGGGCATCCTTACCCTTATTAACATTATCGACCGGGCTGAAGAGCGATATGAGAACAATTGGAAATATACGCATAGATCTTTCTATTAAAACGACTTAGAAATCACGGACAAGGGCGGAAATATATAGATGCCGAACACCTGTTGTCGATTGTGCAGAAACGATGTGTGTTTTTATCTCAAGCTGCATAAGAGTCCGGTCTCTTGTCAGCTGTTGGTCAGGCCGTTTTTCTAGCTATCAGCAATCTCCAATTGATTTCTAATTGGATTGTTTTGTGCTACGAAACTCAGATTGGATATAATACCAACTACCAAAAAGTAACCGGAATGTGATTCAAAGCCCGGAGGTTTATAATGGCGTGGTATCAGAAGAAGTTACGATTAGATTCCAAAAGAAGAGGCATCCATTTAATCACAGGCGAAATCCTTTCCGCGCTGCCGGAAATAAAACAAATACAAATCGGCATGTTAAATATCTTCATTCAACACAGTTCCGCCTCCTTGGCGATCAACGAAAATGCCGATCCCGATGTAAGAGTGGACCTGGAATCCTATTTAAACCACAACATCCAGGAAAATGAACCGTACTACAGGCATACCCTGGAGGGTTCTGACGACATGCCGGCACATATTAAAGCCGTCTTGATCGGTTCCAGCTTAAACATTCCCATAAGTGGCGGTCGTATGGCGATGGGAACCTGGCAGGGTATTTACCTGTGTGAACATCGCAATCACGGCGGATCCCGGAAAATTCTTTTGACTTTAAATGGAGAATAATTTGCGTTTCTTTATCCCATTCATTTGCTTCATTCCGCTCTGCGCTCAACCTCTCCGAGAGGGCTATGGTCCGTGTTCACAGCGAGTTCACCACACGGTTATTCGAGCCGTATTAAATACAGAAGAGCACCTCGTTCACGCTGACATGAAGTTGAACTGGCTCAACACCACCGGTACGGAGCTTGAAAAAATACCCTTTCATTTGTATCTAAACGCCTTCTCAAGTACAGAGACGACCTTCATGCAAGAGAGCGGCGGTTCTCTCAGAGGCGATTTCATGGAGGGTTACTCCGAGGAAAACTTCGGCTATTGTCGTGTTCTGGAAATAACGGATGAGGATGGGAGGAATTTATGGGACAACTGGTCTGTTGAAGACGATCTCGCCGAATTGGAATTAACAGAGCCTCTGCTGCCAGGTGAAACCCTGTTGCTGAATATGACCTTTGAAACGAAGCTGCCCATCGTCTTTGCCAGAAGTGGCTACTATGATACCTTTCATTTAATAGGACAGTGGTTCCCCAAACCCGGAGTTTTTTTTCAAAGCCAATGGAATTGCCTGGCATATCACGCCCACTCCGAATTCTTTGCTGACTTTGGAAACTACGATGTTTACCTCACAGTTCCCAGTGACTATCTGGTAGGAGCGACCGGCTGTTTAGCGGATCAATCCCGCAACAAGGAAAAAAATACCATCACCCATCACTATACAGCAGAAGATGTTCATGACTTTGTATGGACAGCAGATTCCAACTTTGGTTCAAGAACAGAAGAATTTGAGGGAATCCAAATACGTCTGCTCTATCAAAAGGGTTTGAGTGAAGAGGGTATTCAAAATCAGTTCAGAGCAGCCAAAGCCACTTTCAATTGGTTCCAAGATCATGTAGGACCATATCCTTTTTCCACGATGACCATCGTTCAACCTCCGGGGGGCGGAAATGGAGCTGGAGGCATGGAATATCCCACATTAGTTACGGCCATTTCCAGATTAGAACCGAACCGCTTTCACGAAATGGGGGCCATGGTAACTATTCACGAAATAGGGCATAATTACTGGCAGGGAATGCTTGCAACCAATGAGTTTGAAGAGCCCTGGATGGATGAAGGTATTAACAGTTATACGGAAGTTCGGATTTTAGAAGAGGCTTTTGGAGCGGATGGAATCGTCAACATTTTACCAGGACTAAGTGTCAGTCAAGGCATGGTTCATCGGCTTAGATACCTCTTTGCCCCCGATCTCGATCCTATGGTTCGCAACAGCTGGAGCTTTGTGGACGGTAACTCTTATGGTACGAATTCCTATTCAAGACCCGCCATTACGCTCCTCACTGCACAGAAACTCTTTGGTGTCCAAACAATGGATTGCCTCCTCGCCACCTATTACGATCAATGGAGTTTCAAGCATCCCACAACTGAAGATTTTCTCTCCGTCGCGAATTCCATTTTACCAGAAATGGCCGCCTTTCTGAGAGCCAGTCTCTATGGTCGTGAAACAGTTGACTTAAGTGTAAGACATCATAAAAGCACCCGAAAAAGTTCTGCCGGCTTTGAGCTGGATGGTACTGGACAAGTTGGAAATTTCAGAAGTGAGGTAAAACAAGGAAAATTCAGCAACAAGGTCACTTTATTCCGCAGAGGCAATCTGGTACCACCACCCATAGACGTGCAATTGATATACGAAAATGGTCAGAAGGAAACCAGGCTTTGGGATTCGTCAGCAAACAGTTGGTCGAATTGGGAATGGCAAAGCGATTCCAAGTTGGTCTACGTTCATATTGACCCCGATTATAAATTGCTGCTGGACCTCGACTACACCAACAATATCAGCAACAGAACAGAAAACGACAAGTGGCGCATCCAATCGTGTATCGCTTCCAGTTTCCATTTCTTATTGAATTTGTTGCTGCCTTTTTAGGAGTTGACTGTTGTTAAAAAAGCTTTACTCTGCCTACCGCCGTTACTTTTATTGGATCCTGACCTGGACCCTGCTTCACAGCTTACTACTGCTACCTGCAAGATGGTTGTGGGACATTGCCTTCAGCGGCCTGAATTTGAATTTCAACTATCTCGACCCGGCTGATCCCGGTTTTCAAATGCACCTTATTGATTTTTTTATAAACCGGGCCCAGGCCTTTCCGGCACCCGTCGTTATGTTCATCATTGGTTTTTCATTAATTCTCCTTCTTGATCTCACTCTGATCCCTGTTCTCAGTAAAAAGATCCGGATTTATCAACACAGCCGACCGTCTTCGCTCTCTATTTTGAGAGATTGCCCTGAACACCTGCTTTCAGTTGTGTGGCGATTTGCTGTTTGGCTCTTTATTGTGATAATCATGCTGATAACACTTTTATGGACTCTTTTACACCAGAAACCGCTATTTATCTTCACAGCAATCATCTTGTTCTGGTTCTTTATGCTGAGTTGGTTGACACATAGTTTAACCGTTTTGGGAGTTGGAAAACGATTTCCCTTCTTAAACGGATTCATGAATCTCATCAGTCATCCCAATTCATATTTACTGGCGACACTCTTGTGGTTCATGACTGTTCTTTCAGGAACGCTCATTCAATATTTGGCTCTGAAAGCCGCCTGGTTCCATTCCTGGATTGTTACTCAAATACTCTTCCTCTTAGCTCTTTTCACATTCCATTTCGGAAAATTCGGGTGGATCTGTATCCACGCTCTTTACTGTCCGCTTGATAAAAAGCGACTTCATCAAACCATTCCACCTGTAAGGCGTTTCTAATATGATTAATTTTGAGAAAATAAAAAAAACACTAAAAGGCGATGCATTCTGGCAGCTCGATCCAGAAAATCTCGATCGACCCAATGCCTATCTGGTTCATGTCTTGCGGTTTTCCCACATGACCGCCAGGAAGTTTAGAAGAGACAATCTGCAGCTGCACGCTGCCTCCCTGACCTTTAACACGCTGCTGGCACTTGTTCCTCTCTTCACTTTGGGTTTTGCGGTACTCAAAGGTTTAGGATACAGGGACTCGTTTCTGGAAAAAATGAATGAGGCCATGACTGGGTTTCCCGAGCAAGTGAAATCGACTCTCGATTTGGTGATCAACGCAATTGTTCATACCGATTTTGCCAAGCTGGGCGGCATTGGCGGACTCATACTCCTCTTTCTCATCATTCAGGTTCTTGGCCGCATTGAAACGTCCATCAACCTGGTTTGGGGAATCGAAACACAACGCAGCTTTATCCGAAAAATGACCAGCTACATCAGTGTAACAGTGGTAGTGCCCATGCTCATCATGGCTGCCATCACCATTAAAAGCCAGTTTGTCGATAACTCCATTCCCTTTGCAGTCAAGCTTTTGCCTTTCCTCTCCGGACTTTTCTCTCTAACACTGCTCTACCTCACCTTTCCAAATACACAAGTTCGAATCAAGCCGGCATTTTTCAGCGGTTTTCTCACCTCTCTGCTCTTCCTGGTCTGGTTCAAATTCTATGCCCTGGTTCAACCCGGCGTCACCAATTACAACGTCATCTACGGTACCATCGCTTCCGTTCCCATCTTCTTAGCCTGGCTTTACATCAGCTGGATGATTGTGCTGATTGGCGTTGAATTTTCTTTTGCTATCCAGAATTACGCCGCCTTTCAACAGGAACAGGAAATACCCGATCTCAGTCTCAAAACATCCGTGTCGCTGTGTCTGACCATTCTTACCCGCGCATCACAAGCTCTGGACAATCAGGCAGAGCCTTTCAATCTCAATCAGTTTTCCGAAGAAAAAGGCATTCCATTGAGGTATCTCTTCACTCTGACCAGGTTCCTCTGTGACCAGAACCTGCTGGTTGAGACAAGTCAGAAAAACGGCACCTTTGTTCTCATAAAAAATCCCAACCGGGTTGAAATCACACCCGTTATCAATGCCATTTATCAAAATGGAGCCACTCTGGAGCGCATCGAGTTTCCAAAGTCCGTCCATCATGCCATGCAGACAATGGAAAAACAGGTAGGCCAATCTCTTGATGAACTGAAGTTGTCGGACTTAACTTGAGACCAGTACAACGGGACGGCAAAGCGTTACTGCTGAAGCAGCTCAGGCAGGAGACACTGTCTTGTTTTTCACAGAAAAATCAGCAGTCAGACTGTTTCCTGCAGGTGACTAATCCAGATACCTTTTCAGAGATTCCGAGATTTCACTCCACTCCTGTGCCAAATGCTGACCTGCCATGGGGTAAAGCATACCCTCTTCTTTGACGTTGTGCTGTTGGGCGAGCATGAGGAGTGTGTCTCCCTGATTGCGTACTTCTTCGTATTGGCCCTCTTCGATTAATGCCGCCATTTGCTCTAAAACAACGCACATCCGGGCATGTTCCATTCTCATGACAAACGTGGGCCCGCCTTGTGTCATGCCTGTCTTCTGCTCAAATTGAGGAAAAAACTCTTTCTCTTCCATTTCAAAATGACGTCTCATGTTTTTATCAAAACGCTGCCACTTCTCTTTAATTTCTTCCTCGTTACCCGTGCCCAGAGCCGCTTCCAGTTCCGCATAATCGAGATCGCAATTGCGATGATCCTGCTGGAAAAAGGCCGCCAAACCCTGATCCAGGGGAAATGATCGCTCTTCATTCTTGGGTTCGGATTGCCCACCACCAAACATTTTTCCCAAAAAACTCATAAAAACCTCCCGTGTTTTGTTATCACATGATAACATATGTTCATGAAAAGTGAAAGACGTTCCACAGAAAAAAGAAAAACAGAAATCATTCAGGCTACCTTGAAGTTGGCGGAGAGTCTGCCCGTGGCCAAGATCTCTACCAGGAAGATTGCCCGGGAGGTGGGTCTTTCCCAACCCGCTCTTTTCCGTCACTTCAGGTCAAGCGGTGATCTATTTAACGCGGTCATTGAATATGTCAGAGAACAGCTAGCTGCGCGAGCGCAGTCCTATTTTGAGTCCGATCAGCTTCAAGCTGCCAGTTTAAAAGAGAAACTGAACTACATCATGGGTGGCTTGGCGGAATACCGCACCCTTCCCAAATTCTTCTATTTCTATGCCTCGCAGAAGGCTGAATCGGCGGGTCGAACGCGGTTCATGCTCTTTCTCTCCATGATCCAGGCTCTTGTGGCTGCCTTAATCTCAGAGGCACCGGAAGTTCCGGAAAGCACCGACGAAAAACAGGCTGCGGATTACTTGATTTCACTGATACAAGGTCAGTTAATAGGCTATTTTGACCTTGAAAACCATCCTGAAAGAGGAGAGCCGTCCCAAAGTGAGGCAGCTAAAACCGAGCGTGCAAGAGAAACCATCGCCAACATTATTGCTTTTTGGTATGAAGGTGTCAAACAGGGCAAGCCTGAAAAAAGCGCATTTGCCGAGCCCGCAAAGCAACCCAAAAAGGCTTTTTCCAAATTGGATGTGCGGCCTCTGGTTGCAAGCGGCATCGATCCTTTTAACGAAATCATGGACAGTTTAAGCACGCTGGAAAGGAATGGATGTCTGCTTCTCATCACGCCATTCAAACCCAGCCCGCTGCTTTCTCTCCTGAAAAGCCGTAACATGCCTGTTAGTGTCAAGCAGATTGACCAATCCTGGCATCTGGTTATTCTGGCCTCTAAAGACAGTTGTTTCTATGACTTTTCCGATCTCCCGGCACCGGAGCCCCTTGAAAAAACGCTTGAAGTTGTCTCAACATTACCTGCGAAGTCCTGTCTGTGGGTTTGTGTTCCCAAAATGCCCAACTTGTTAATTCCGCATCTAACAAACCGGGGACTGAGCCACCGTGCCCACGCCACTGAAAACCCACCCGTTTATCTGCAAATACTGAATTCATGAGAGGACAAAGATGATTCCGGGAATGCCAGGAAACCAAATCACGCCTGATCAGGCACCCCCCATAAGCCTTCCGTTTTTATTTTTCGCAACGGGCATCTTCTGGTTGATTGCACTGGGCTGCTATCCTCTATGCCACGCCGGGACCCTCTTTTTCTCCACCTGGCTGCCCATCACCCTGGGATGGACCCACTTTGCAACCCTGGGATTTCTCGCCAGTGTCATGATGGGAGCCTTTTATCAGATGACTCCGGTGGTGGCAGGCAAGCCTGTTCCGTTTATCAAACTGGGTTACTTCACTTTTTTTCTTCACTTTACTGGAAGCATCCTCTTTGTTTGGGGTTTATCTCAGTACAATCTCCTCATTTTAAAAGCCGGTCTCACGGCAGAGGGGCTGGCAACGGCAGCCTTTTTACTGCCATGCCTGTGGGCCATTTTCACCGCACCTATTAAACACCCCTCTGTTTCCGGCATGAAACTTTCCATACTGGCACTTTTCATAACGGTCGTGCTCGGTATGCTATTGGGAGCGGCCCATCTCGGCTTGCCCTACTCAGGCCTGCGAGCCCTGTGGATTCAGGCTCATTTGACGTTTGGCGGCATGGGCTGGATTGGGATGCTTCTGGTTTCGGTATCGTGGCAAGTGGTTCCCATGTTTTACTTAACTCCTTATTACAATGCAAAATACATGAAGTTCACCCTCTTTGTTCAGAGTCTTCTCTTTCTGTTTTTACTTTCCGGCCTTTTTGTTCATGCCACTTTGGGGATTACCTGGATGTCGCAGGCAGCGGCACTGACTTTGACGCTTCCCATTTTATTCATTCACCCCATTTACTCGCTCAAGCTCATGCGCAAACGCAGGAGAAAAGTTCAAGACGGAAGCCTCCTCTTCTGGAAGCTGGGCCTTCTTTCTGCTCTGTGCGGTTTCGCGTTCATTCTATTGGGGTTGTTCCACAGCAGTGACAAACTGAATATTCTAACGGGCTGGGTTTTGCTTTTTGGCTGGGCGGGATCCATCGTACACGGGATGCTGTACCGCATTATTCCGTTCCTGCTTTGGTTCCACAAGTTCTCTTCTATGGTCGGCATCAAGCGGGTGCCATCCATGAAAAGTCTCTTACCGGAAAAAACCATTAAAATAGCACTTCATTGCCACACCTGCGCGCTGCTGTTTGGTGTCCTGGCCATTCTTTACAACAAGCCCCTGGTCAACCAGACCATGGGAATCCTGATTGCTGTCACAGGGGTTTGCCTGCTTTTCAACATGGCAAGCGCTCTCTTGCGCACCAGGGAGGCCTTGCTGAAACAGGACGGATAACTATTACTTGGTATTGAACTGCTTGTATAACTCGCGTTTATTGATACTGTATTTCAGCGAAGTTTGTTTCAGAGCCTGTTTTGGGCTCAAGCCGTCATCCAAAAGCTGTCCATAGTAGTCTTCAGCGGAAAGGCTGGAAATCACCTCGGACATTGGCCAGATAACCAGTACCATCTCTCCTTTGAGCACCTTCAGCTTTAAAAGCACTTCCTCTGGCGTACCCACCACAACCTGTTGATGCAGTTTCGTCATTTCACGACAGACGGCAACAACTTGATTGGGAATACGCTCGTGAAGAAACGTCAAGGTTCGGACTATTCGTCTGGGTGATTCAAAAAAGATGGATGTCATACCCATATCAGACAATCGTTTGAGCAGTTTAGGCTGGTTCCTCTCAGGAAAGAATCCCATAAAGGCAAATTCATGACAGGGCGCTCCAGAGAGAACCAAGGCGGTCAACACGGCAGAAGGTCCTGGCAGAACATCGACTTCCGCCTGCGCTTCCCGAGCAATTCTAACAAGCTCGAAACCGGGATCAGAGACGGCTGGCATGCCCGCATCGCTGACGTAAAGCAGCGAAAGGCCTTTATCCAGTTTATTGGCGATGGTGTTCATCACACCTCGGTCGCTGTGTTCGTGAAAGGCGCGCAGCGGCTTGCTGATATCCAAAGCAGTCAGCAGCTTTCTAGTGACCCTCGTATCTTCGCACCATATTTCATCGAAACTGGCAAAGGCTTCTATCAGCCGTTGAGTTGTATCACCGAGATTGCCAATGGGGGTAGCAGCTAGAACTAATCGACCAGGCATCGTTCCTCCCATCTTTTGTAAGCGTGAAGAAGTTCATCCGTGAACTGGCTGTACCAGTTTTTCGGAATAGGTGCGTAAAAAGACCCCGCGTTGAGATTTTGGCAGGATGGCCAGGAAAGCTGACAGGCATGCAGATAAAAACCACCGCCGTGATCTGCTCCGCCGTAGAGTGTGTCGCCCAGCAGAGGCAGACCCAGATGCGCGGCGTGAACTCTTATTTGATGCGTTCGACCCGTCAAGGGCTTAGCACCCATTAAAACCAGTCCTCCGCTCTGACCAATTAACTCCAGTTCCGTCTGCGCGGGTTTTCCGCCTGGATCGACCTGATAGAGCCCGTGCTTGCCACGGTTTTGAACTCTGGCAAGTGGCTGATCGACGCGTGTGCGCTCACCCCGCGAGTCGGGCCACGTACCGGTACACAAAGCCAGGTACTGTTTGGAGATAAGCCGTTTTGTGAAGAGTTCATGAAAGGCGGGGTTCGATTTTCTGGACCTGGAGAAAACCATTAAGCCAGAGGTACCCTGATCCAGCCGGTGATGCAGACCCAAATAACCCGGAACACGCTTTTTCAATAGTTCGTAAAAAGCGGAGGTATCACATTCGCGCTTACCCTGAGTGGGCAGTCCGGCGGGTTTGCGGGCAACCAGAAACAGGGGTTCTTTGCAGACAATCCAGTCATCCTGAAACGCCACCTCTTCCTTTTGAATGGGGAGTCGATAGAAAACCTGTATAAGTTCACCGGCTTTCAACAGCTGACTCTTGTTCTTAAAACGCCTCTTACCGCGGTAGGCTCCGCCCATTTCAATAATTAACTCGCATTCTGCCAGGGACAGACCGGTCGCTTGCTGAACGGCTTGCAAAAACGACCGTTGCCCCTTTGCCGGAACATACCGCCTGTGTTCAACTCTTCCCACGGTTCCACCCTGTGTTTATGGTCTTGTACGGTCAAAGTGATCGTCCTTTGACTCGAATTAAGTTTAATATATAATTTGAAGGATGTGCATGTTTTTCAGGTTTCACACCTTTTTTGCGGTCAGCTGCCTAAAAACCAGCACAAACAGATGAATTAGGATTTGCCTTGTTTTACCATTTCCCCCTTGCCTTTTTAGTCTCCTGCCTCTTTCAAACCGTTGATTTAACCCCTGAAAAAAAGGACTTGGAGCATTATCGCCTGCCACCTGAAATCGCTCAAAAGGCACCCTATTTTCAGGATCACATCTACAGGTTGCTGCCCTATGAATCCGGACGCTATCAGGTGAAACCCAACTTTGTTTTTATGGATCAGGAAAAGAAGAACGAAGGCATGTTCAATGTGCTCGTGGCGAATATGTCCATTCTTCACTTGTCTTATTATGAAGGCGATCGCCTGGAATGGTATGGCAGCGTGTATTTTGAAACAGAAAGCGGGTTAACGCTTTTTTCTAAAAAAGGGTATGAACTGGATGTGCAGTGTATTGACAAAGAGTATGTGGTTCAGCTCCTCAGGGAAGAGCATGCTCTATTCAAGGTCAGTCTGCCGACTCGAGAAGAACGGGCTCTGTGGATTGAAGACGGGCAGAGAAAACTCCTGATACACCTCTTTCTGCTGCGCACCTCCATGCCGAGAGAATAACCTATTCCGGCTTAAAAACGATATCCCCGAAAGTAATCTTCAATATTTTCATTGAATCCGGGTCAACATAGTAATTATCGTATTCCTTTGGAGCAGCCAGAGCCTGGATCTGATAGTGGTTGAGCTCCATACTCTCACCATTGATATCAACCGTTTGAGGCCCAAGGAACCGCACTTCCAGAGGAGATATCATCGCGTGTTTGTCATTGAGTACGGGGTATCGTTTACTTTCACCCTTCTCCTGTATATCTCTCACGTACATTTGAGTCAATAACTCGACAAAAACAGGCTCTTTTACTTTAACTTTCTTTTCGGATATCACCTTTCGATCCATGATACGCTTAATTGTAAGCGTGTCGTCTTGTCTCTCAATGTGGGTGTGTACAAGATTGCCATTGATGGTTTCTGTCTTTTCACTTCTCCTTACGGAATAATCCTTGTTGAGCCAGGCTGTTCGAACCGTTTTTCTCGAGCTCTTATTACCAACACCCCAGTAATTGGTACTCTCATAGCGGTAACCAACAGTAGCATCGGTATATCGTTGAACCGTGAGTGTTGTTTCCAGCTTAAATGTCTTCTTACCCCGATCGTAGCCGTAAAGGAGGTTTTCTCCTACTTGATCGCTACAGGAAAAAAAGCTAAACAACATGACAAGGCACAAGCAAGAGTTGACAATTTTCTTCACAGAACACTTCCCTAAACATACTGGGCGGCTGTCAACAAAAGTGGGAACACCCCTGACAGCAGCCTTAGATTATCCTACATCAAGTTACCCAGAGGTCCAAGAACCTTTGTGTTCGGCACGGGAACAGAAAGATCCGGGAATCCCTGGAGTCCACTGTTTGTGTCTTTGTACGCAACAACGCACTCAAAGGATTGACAACCATTTCAGACAGGAATGTTCAAAAACCAGACATGACAAAAGTGTTCTGTTTTTATTACCTGTATCAATTCCCCGTCTTGCAGATCATCGGTAAAGGATTATAACCACCGAGTTGTTCACATCTCCCGCATAAGCAGTGTGTATTTTATGTGAGATATCTGCGGAGTTTCTGCACTTCGTTTGATTCAGCCAACTGAGGTCCTTTTGATATAAGACTTGGGAAATAGTGTTGCTCATTTTTATGAACCACAACAAAAAAACTACACCATTATTAGGTTTTACAATTGTGTTTGGCGGACTTTTCCATGGCATGGGGTCAGAGCTTTTGCTCTTTGACTTTTGTATGGTTGAATGCTAGATTCCGGGTAGAAATAAGGCGCGTAGACTTATTTTACCGCTTAAATACCAATCGAATAGGATTAAGAAGTGCCGTAAGGCAGCTTAAAAAAAGTGACTTAATTAATGATAAAAACCCTGTTTATTCTAGCATGCCTTGCAAGTAATTTACCTGTACTGTCGGAAGATTCCCATGGAGAACCTGCATCACAGACGAGAGAGGCGTACAAAGTCCTGCTGGTGGGAGATAGCTGGTCCTACTATCTGTGGATCGATTCCACAATGAGAGAACTCTTTGCCTATAAAGGCCGACCGGAAGTACTGGAGAAGGGTGATGAAACAGCGATCAGCGGCTCGACAGCGGCGGAATGGACGCAACCGGAAATGCTTCAGAAAATTACCGATGAATTGATGATTCATCCCACAATTGACGTGGTTCAGCTTTCCATGGGAGGAAACGATTTTTTAGCCGGAGCACCAGATGGCTGGTACACCACCATGTCTTTTGAAGAAGAAACCTTTCTCTATGAAACTATCTTGAACTACATCGACCATGTCGTTCAACACATTGTATCAATTGACCCTGAAATAAAAATTCTTCTCTCTGGTTACGATTATCCCAATTTTGTAGATTCCCTGTCGGGCTTGGCCGGTTTTTTCTGTACACCCTATTGGGATGGCATGGTTCAGCCAACACCCTATGAAATTAACATCGCGATGATTGCCTACGAGGATATGATAAGAGACTACGCTGAAACCATTCCTCAACTGACGTATGTGCGTCAACTGGGTTCCATGCAGTATCTCTACGGTTTTCCCGACTCAGGCATTCAACCTGGCGAACTCGTACCTCCCGGCGATATAAATCTACCCAGCCCCATGGAGTCCATGCGTCTGGGAATTGATTGCTTCCACTTGAGTTCTGATGGTTATGACTATTACGCACTGAACCTTTGGGATGAATTTTACACCTATTACTTCTGTGTCTATCAAAGCGAATTCCTGCAATTTGTAACGGAGTGGGACCAGGCCAAGAATATTTCTGATCTGGTTCTGGCAGTAAACCGACTTTGCGATGAATAGCAAGGCGAATAGCTCTTGCAATAACTTCTGATTTCCTGCCATGAAACCAATAGGAGCATTTTCAGTGGCATTTCTGTTTCCAGGGACAGACGGTTCAACCCAGTCAACCTCGATCTTCGTTGTCGAGTAAAAAAGATGTATCAGTCATGTGCGACACTATTCGGTGATATGGATGACAGAGAGATCTGAATTCGATGCGATCTTGGCAAGAGTCCACAGGAAAAGCAAGCCTTGCGGCAACGTATCCGGATGAACATCAAATTCTGGAGTGTGAACACCGTTCTTTCCCTTCTCCCCTTTCATCACACCGAGGCTGAAGTACAGACAAGGGTGATGAGGTGTATAATAGGCGAAGTCCTCGGAAAACATGCCTCGACCGTGGGTGACTTTTAGAGCTCCGGGAGCCATGGCACTCTGTAGTTGCGGAATGATGAGATCGAACAATTCGTTGTGATTTTGTGTGGGTGGCGTTGCCTTCCTGAGTTCAAAATCAATCTCGACATCATAGGTCGCGGCCACACCCTTTATAGCCTGCATAATCACATCGCGTGCCGATTTCCCATTTTCTCCAGGACTGTCTAAATCGTAAAAAGCGCGAATGGTTCCACCCAAAGTCACTTGAGTGGGAATCACATTGAGGGCACTGTGTTCACCTGTGCTGATTTGAGTAACACTCATCACCATGGGTTGGTTCAGAATATCGAGGCTGCGAGCGGGAATACTGCTGAGGGTTTCCACCAACCTGGCTGCAACAAGTGGTAAGTCGGAGCCGGCAGAGGGGTCTGCAGCGTGGGAGCCTTGCCCTTTGAGCGTGATATTGAAATAATTGCTTCCCGCCATAACCGCACCGGGAGAGATATTCCAACGGCCTACAGGAGTACCCGGAGCCACGTGCTGAGCAAACAAAGCCTGTATGCCCAGTTCCTTAAGAATGCCACAGGCGACAATATCATCAGCTCCGCCTCTCACCTCTTCAGCTGGTTGAAAAACAAAAACGATTTTGCCTCGAAAAGCACTGTCATCATTGGCAATGGCATGAGCTGTTCCCAATAAGATGGCCGCGTGAATATCGTGCCCGCAATTGTGCATCACACCATTGATTTTTGAACAGGGATCGTGATGAGCGGGTTCCTGAGTCGGCCGGGCATCCATTTCAGAACGCAGGCCAATGGTTGGACCTTCCCGTCCCGTATCCCAAACAGCGATAACAGCTGTAAGCAGATTGGGCAATTCAATTATTTGGGTGAATCCCGCCTGGATGAGCGACTCCTGAATGTAGTCACAAGTCTGAAATTCAACGTTTCCAAGCTCTGGATACTCGTGAAATTGCCGATAGGCTTTTTCGACAACAGAATAGATCTTATCGGGAAAGGGCCTATGTTGTTTTGCAACGGCATCAACCGCTAAGACGACGTTCGCTCCTACTATAGTAAAGACAATGAATATCCCGCTGATTTGGAGTAAGCTTCTTTTATTTCCATATTTCATTGGCTGCTCCTTGTATTTCTCGGTAACTCAGTCATGCAACAGCTAAGCAGAAAAAAGGCGACAGGTTCATTTTATAAAGAACGAGTTTCTCTGTTTGCTTCAACCGGCTAAAGGAAGGGAAACAGTGAAACCAGTCAGACACAAGTTTACCATCTTCAAACCATTCTGTAATCTATTTGGCTATCTAAAAAACAAGTCCGGGGAATACTTTGGTTGCAAATTAAAAGCACCGGATGCCCGATAAACCACTCTGGAAAAAAATGATGATGACCGCCCAATTTAACACAAAGTCAATCTATTTGTTTGGTGAGTATCGTTTGAGTCGGGAAAGCAAAATCCAAATTGGCTTCTGTAAACTTTTTTAATATAGCCATATTGATCTCTGTTTGTGTTTGAGCAATATCAGCACCCTTTTCAATGTAGTAGGTTAGAGAAATATTCATTGCAAAATCGCCAAAATCATTGAAGGCCGTTGAAACTTCTTCTGTCAGATGTTCTTGATTGACTGCGATGTCCTTCAGGATATCCAAAGCTTGCTGCATTTGCTCTGGACTTGTGTCATAAGTTAACCCCAGCTTGCACACGACCTTTCTGGCAGGTTCAGCACTGATGTTCTCCACCATTGAATCGGCAAACTTGGAGTTGGGTACCGTGACAACGGTACCTGAGTGCGTTCGCAGGCGCGTACTGCGAATACCTATTTCGGTGACAGTTCCGTCGTAACCCGCAATTCTAATGCGGTCTTTAATGGTAAAAGGGTGGTCCGTGAGAATGGTAAAGCCGCCAAAGACATTGGCAACGGTGTCTTTAGCAGCCATGGCAAGCGCAATTCCGCCAATTCCCAGACCGGCTACTAAAGCGAGAACATCATAGCCGGCATTGTTCAGGGCAATAATTATACCCAACGACCATAGAACGGTCTTGGAACACTTTCTGGCAATGGGCAAAAACAAATCGTCCAATTCTGTCTCTGTTTTTTCCGTTACGGGTTTGAGATAGTAAACAAAGAAGGCCTCAACTAACCTTACCAAGAGCCAGGTAACGGTGAGAATAAGCAGTAAGTGCACACCTTTGTTGATAATGGAGTCTAATTTCTCGGGTAAACTCAGAGAGTAAAACGCATACCAAATACCTGCAACACAGACACAGAAGAGAATGGGTTCCTCAAGAAGATCTAAGACGATCTCGTCCAGTCTGTTCTTCGTCCTGGATGTTATTTTGACGCAAACACGTTTAAAAAGCCAATACAGTAACCTGCTGACAAAAAGAGTCCCGACAATGATGGCAAAAGCGATTAGCCATTGTTCCAGGGTATTACCGTAGTATATTTCATTCAAAAGCTCTCTATTCATCACACATACCTCGATTGTGAAACCCTTTGTTGGCAAACTGGTAATTGACTGAAAAAAGAGTTTTATAAGGGCTTCTAATCTTCAAAAGTAATTTCAAACTGGAACTTCAGTGATTTTCCCTTCAAGGAAGCAGGTAAAGTTACTTTGACAGGAACGGCCAGGGCCTCATTGTCAGAACTTTGCTGCACCGCTTCAACTGGAGTCTCGCTTGTTTCAGCTAATTCGGCTATTTCATCAAGCTCTTCAAGGCCCATGGGTTCCAGATCCTCGAGTTCAATCACCTCTGAATCATCAAGAGAAGCCAGGGGCTTTAGCTTTTCGCGGTTCTCGAAAGCATCTTCCATAGAACTCTCAGAATCACTGCCGGGTGTTTCATGGGACGAAACCTTGTATGAATCCTCAAAATCCTCTTCAAGAGGCAGCTCACTAAAGTCTGCGGTCACGGGAATCGTATAAGGAACTGAAGGCGTATCTTCATCGAGAGACACTTCTTTTTCCAGATTCACGGGAGTTTCTTCTATGTCTTCATCAAAAACTATCTCTTCGTTCTCATCCAGTTCAATTTCAGGAATGGGGTCAAACTTCACCGGCTTATCTTTAACCAGCTCTTCTAATTCTTCACTATCTTCAGTGGGATCGGGTATTTCAATTTCAACGGGAGGAACCAATTCGGGCTCTTCTTTCTCCAGCACGGGCGGCGGTGCGGGAGCCGGTTTCTGCGGCATACGTCTGCTTTTATCTTTTTCAGGCTCAAGCCCGTATTTTTGAGTGAGATGTTTGAGAACAAGTTTGCTGATGCCCTTCAGTGTTTCAAAAACACCCTCACCTTCGGTGGCAATGGCCTCAAAAGACGGGGCATTAAACCGGTTCACTTTTTCGTTCATTTCCTCAACTGAGAGAATATTTTTCATGTCTCTCTTGTTGAGCTGAATGACATGGGGTAAGTTTTTCAGTTCCTGATTTTGCTCACGGAGGTTGGTGATTAAATTGTCAAAACTGTCAATATTGGCATCGACCATGGGAGCTTGGGAGTCGGCAACAAAAACAACTCCATCAGCACCTTTCAGCACCAGCTTTCGGGTTGTATCATAAAAGACCTGACCCGGAACGGTGTAAAGCTGTATTTTGGTTTTCATACCGCGAATGTTGCCAAGGTCAATGGGCAGGAAATCGAAGAAGAGCGTCCTGTCTGTTTTCGTGGCCAGCGACAGCATTTTACCTTTAGTCGACTCGGGAAGCGTATCGTAAATATACTGGAGATTGGTCGTCTTTCCACAGAGACCGGGGCCGTAGTAAACAACCTTCGCGGTTAACTCTTTCGTGGCATAATTAAATAAAACCATAACATCCCCCATTAAAAATTAGCCAATGGCCATATGGGTAAATAACTGAGTTCACTCTAACATATATTTCACTGCGTTCCAATACCATTATCAGTCATGCATTCACGAGCCATAGTTTACAACCAACATGGAGGAGGAAAGTGGAACAGTTAATGAGTGCTGTGCAACAGTTTTAACCTCTGACACTATGGATGAACTTATCAGCAATTCCTATCCCGACAGCTTAAACCGACATGGGGCCGAATGGCACTTAACTGCTTTGCATTGTCGCTGTTATGGCCTTTAGACCCGCTTTTTCCCTTTTATCAGCCCGGAAGACAAGACCGAATTATTTACGCCATAAAACCGATATCCCGTTCATTGAACCTTGAGAGGTGAGGAAAAATGCTGTCCATATCGGCATCGGGCACACCGAACCACTTGGCTAGTGTGGCGTTGAACTGATCCACAGAGAGTGTGGGAATGATCCGGCCCTGGCCCGCATCGTCAGGTCCGTCCAATTCCAGGTTGGGCATGGTCCCAAAAATATCTCCGCCATTGACCGAACCACCCATGACCATTTGGTGACCGCCCCAGCCGTGATCCGTACCATTGCCGTTATTGGTCAGCGTTCGGCCAAACTCCGATGAAGTGAACGCGGTCACATTGTCGTTAATACCCATTTCCACCATGGCATCGTTAAAAGCTCTCATGCTGACAGCAACATCATTCAACAAGCCTGGCAGGCTGTCATTCTGATTGTCGTGAGTATCCCAACCTTGGGCTGCAACCAGATAGATCTGTCTCCTGATGGGATCGTTACCTAAAGCGTGTCTGGCCTGAATCATTCGGGTAACCATGAGCAGTTGTTCCCCGAGTTCCGATTCGGGGAACGACGTTTCAAGGGGAGGAAGTACCTCGAGCGCGCTGGAAATAGTTCGCTCCAGGCTGATAGCCTTGTTTTGAATACGGGTGAATTCACGCTGCAGAACATTGCCATATTCTCTGCTGAGCATGCGGTTAGCTGTTTCAGCAAGCAAGCTGCCTGGCTCTGCAATGTCATGAAAGAAAAGACCTTCAGGACCGTCACTGCTCAACGCGTACTGGACAACTTGTTCACCTGTCAGGAAAACAGATTGACCTGCCAGCGTGATATTCATGGATAAGTCACTCTGCCCATTGACATTGCCAAACAAATCGGCTATTCGGCCACCCCAACCTATGGGAGTCTGTACACCGGGAATGGATGTTGCCCATTGAAATTGCTGATCACTATGCGAAAAGAGTTGCGGCGGTCTTTCAACTTCATTATTGAGAAGCTGTTCTTTTGTCGCGGGTTCCATGAGGCTGCCCACATTGGCAACAAAGGCGAGATCACCTGTTTCGTACAAACGGTGAAGGGGCTCCATGACATTGAAGAGCCCGTAATCGGATGCTTGAGTTGAATTTAAGCCAAGAAGATGGTCTCTGGCAACACCCAGGCCCGCCCGAATGGATTCGTATTGGCTGTACTCAGCCGAGCTGGCTGGAACAAGGATGCTGGCAGAGTCGGCCCCGCCATAGAGAAACACACAGACAAGAGCTTTGTAGTCGTCAAATGACAAATCCGTTTCACTGGCTTTAGACCACATCCCCATGCCAAACGGCAGGCAGGCTGAAGCACCCAATATCTGTTTTAGAAATCGCCTTCGGCTGTTACTTGTTCCGTATGTCATCTCTCACCTCTGAACCACATATTCTGGTGAAGTTATCACCAGGTAAACCGCCATAAAGACGCGTAAAAGACCCTCTTGCTGAGAGCCCTCCAGGAAGTTTTCCATATCGATGGTTTCAACCAGGGCAACCAGATCGGATTTCAGTTCCTGACTCATTTGACCGGCCATGAAGAGAAGATCGAGATGGTCGATGAGCTGATCGGGCTCAGAAGCCAGAGCCAACTCCCTGTCGAAGTCCAAAACCATGGTACTCTCATCAGCATGCGGTGAATCAGGATACCCGACATATAAAAGATAGAGCATGAGATTGGCTGTCCGGTTGATAAATGTTTCGTTGGTAATCTGAAACTCCGGAGCCACAAGGCCCATTTGCGTAATTTCACCGGGAGGTTGATAATCGGGTCTAAAAAAGTTGAAAACAGAGGGCGACCTCATGGGACCTTGATCGGTCCAATAGTTGGTGTAAATATTGGGTCCCAGCCCGCCTCCCTTTGGCTGAGCGTGAAAGGCCCGCCAAAAGTGTGCCATTCTGATAAGAGGTTCGCGCAATTTCCCGTAAGTTGAAGGTCTCGTCAAATGACCGTGGCGAGCTTCCCTGTCGAGTAGAATCGCCCTGACCACTGCAAACATATCCCCTCTAACACCGTAACCGTTATCATTGAAAATGGACGCGACCCTTCGGACGTAGGCGGGAGTGGGATTACTGGTCACAAGACGCTGGATTAACTGCTTGCAGATAAAAGGACCCACGCTTGGATGATAGAAAATGTTGTCGAGCGCCCGCGTTAAATCGGTCTGCGCGTCTTCTCCTTCTACCAGTGCTGGAAGCACAGCACGCGGCCAGTGGTCAGGAGAAACGCCTTCAACGGGATAGGCCAGCAGGTGTTTCTCTCCGCGATCGTGATAGCCGCCTTCCCTCTCCCAGGGGTGCGGGTTGTTGTAAGGTTCCATGGGGAGGTAGATAAATACTTCCCAGGGGTAGTAATCCCAGTGTGTCACTCCAGCTAAATTCCAGCCTGTAAAGACCCTGGCAAACTCTTGAACAACATCCTGATTGTAGGTTGGAATGGGCTTACCTGTTTCATCCAGCATGTGAGTACCGTCTAAATTCAGGTGCCACAAACCGATGGAAAAAAGTTGAAGAATCTCACGAGCGTAATTCTCATCAGGCCTGGTATTGTTTAGAGGATCCTCACGTTGATTTCTCAAGTGGCTCAAATACATTCCCATAACAGGACTCTTGCTCACATCTTCAAGCAAGGTTCTGAAATTGCCAAAAGCTCCTCTGGCCAGGTTATCGTAATACTCCGCCATGCCTACAGGCTGTAGGTAGGTCTGGTCGGTAAGATCGGAAACGACCAGGATTTCACTGAGGGCAAAGGCTACTCTTTGACGCAATTGATCCTGCGCATTCAGGGAATTTCGCCACCATAGGGATAAACGCTGTGACGAAAGGTCTTCCTGATTGATATCAACCAATTCCTCGACAAGAGGTCTCTGCAAAGTGACGGGGTAGTTGAGCTGCTGGTCAATCCAGGCACTGTAACTCATATCGCCTAAATCGTCCATAGCTTCTTTGGTGGCTCCAAATGTTGCCTGATTTAAGAATCTGGCGTGAGAAGCCAGCTTCTCACGTTCGTTTGCAAAACGCTTGACTTCTAAATCTGGCCTGTTCACATCCTCTGCGTACACCCGGAAAGCCACCGCTAGGCATATCAGCATTCCTGCAGTGATTCTTCTCAATGAACACCTCCTGTTGGATCTCATAACCTTAACTTTAGGGCAGAATTCCCTGATATTCAACAAGAAGAGGCAAAAAATACGGGCGGTGTGCTTAGTTTAACGCCAGTCCGGCAGGTCACGACCATAATGAAACAGGCGTCATCAACACAGATAAACTGCATGACTTTCAATGATTCACATTGTTCATTGTCACAGGGATGATCCTGCCCTTTAACCTTGGCCAAAAAGTGACACGGTTTTTTTATGGTCCATTCCAGGATATCACTCAAGCGCATGCAATCCGGAGCATATGGGACACGCTTCAATGACGTGTTTGCGGGCGGGACAGTAGGCTCTTGCGTAGTAAATGATCTGTAGATGCAGTTTATTCCAGTGTTCTTCTGGAAAAGCCGCTTTTAAGTCGCGTTCCGTCTGCACAACGGATTTGCCATTGCTCAAACCCCAGCGCTTGGCCAGACGATGGATGTGTGTATCGACGGGGAAAGCAGGCACACCAAAAGCCTGAGCCATGACGACCGAAGCCGTCTTGTGTCCCACACCTGGCAGGGCTTCCAGATCATCAAAATTACGGGGCACTTTCCCACCGTGTCTGTCCACAAGCATTTCAGACAGGCCGACTATGGCTTTCGCTTTATTTTTTGAGAGACCGCAGGAGCGGATAATAGCTTGAACATCTTCCACTGACTGCTTCCTCATTGCCTCGGGGTTATCGGCCAGTTTAAATAGATGAGGCGTGACCTTGTTCACCCGTTCATCGGTACACTGCGCGGAGAGCAAGACTGAAACCAGCAGCGTATAGGGATCCTTGTGTGTCAGTGGAATGGGAGTCGCGGGAAAGAGCCGGTCCAACTCGGCCATAATGAAATCCGTTCGACTTTTCATCGTTAAAAACCTCTGAATTGGCGTTCTGGATTCTCACTCTTTTTTCTGTCGGGACATGGATTTCAAAAAGGCGTCACTCCACTGATCCAGATTGTAAAAGGCATCCTGAAATCTGGGGTGAGTGACGTATCCGTTTCGCACCACTGTTTGACCTCGAAGTACCAGATGTTGAACCGGTGTGCGGGCGCCCCATCCGTAAATAATTTGAGAAAGGAAGATATCGGGCTTAAAAGACCAGCGCGGTCTGAATGTGGGGCCAGAGATATCAATCATCAGGAAGTTTGCTTTTGCACCGGGCATAAGCGGACCACCCTGCAGGCCAAGTGCATCCAGTGCCTTGCTGGTTCCAAGGTCCCACATACTGTCACAATTCTTGGCCCCGTTCACAAAACAGAGATTGTCTTCCTCTTCTCTGTTGATATAGCTCAGCCACCGCAGTTCACTGGGGAAAGAATCTCCGTGATTCATGCAGGAACTATCAGAACCCAACGAGAACGACGCTTCTTTCTTCATAAGCGTAATGGCATTTGGCAGGATATCGCCTTTTGCCAGTGAGGCAGCTGGTGTCAGAATGAACCGGCAGCCGTTATCCACCGCTGTTTGAATTTCTTCACCGTCTAACAACGTCCCGTTTACGATAACAAGCCGATTGGACAAGACACCCATTTTTTCAAGTGCTCTCAGAGGTGTTGTTCCATAGTGCAGACGAGCTTCTTCAAGATCGGCTTTACGCTCAGCCAGTTGCACGTGCAGCGGACAATTGAATTCTTTTGAGAGCTCATTGGCTGTGACGATCGCCTCATCGGAAGAATGCAGGAAACCATGTATTCCTGGCAGAATATCGACCCGGTCGTCATCTGCGTATTTTTCCCTTAAATTCCTGAAACGGATTACGCTTTTGTCGAGCGGCTGGATAAAAGCTCTGGCCAGATCGGTACTTCCTTGATCAAAGAAAGCGTAAATCAGTGTGATTTCCAAACCCAGTGAGAGCGCAATTTGAATGATCTTATTGGCAAAGTCCGAAGGTTCGTCGGTAAATGCACCATTGTGAAGGTAATGAAATTCGCCCACTCGGCTCACGCCCGAAAGGACCTGTTCCGCAAAGGAGGTGACGTAAGCGGCTTCCAGCAAGGCATCATCGACCAGTTGCCCGAGAGGCCACATCAAGTCTTTAACCAGATCGGTGTAGGAGAAAAGCTGATGTGAAAGACCTCTAAAGGTGGTGTGAAAACCGTGATGGTGCGGATTCGTGATCGCCGGCATAATTAATCGACCAGGATAATGCCAGACTTTTTTTGCTTTGGAGACCAGCTGGCTTCGCGGACCTATCGCCTGAATAATGCCCTCTTCATCCACCATCAGACCCCAGTCGTGTTCAAATTGACCTTTAACGAATAATCTCTCTGCTGACCATAGTTCCATGAAACCTACCCCCAGTTTCTTTCTTTCATTGCCGTTCGGGCTTCCCGATCCATGGTTTTCTTTCTCAGTGTTTCTCTTTTATCGTGCAGTTTCTTACCTCTAACCAACGCAACCTCAACTTTTGCTTTCCCATCTTTAAAATAGATCTTTAGTGGAACGGCCGTTAAACCCTTTTCTTTAAACTTCCCGAACCACCTCATAATTTCTCTCTTGTGCATAAGAAGTTTTCTCATGCGCAGCGGTTGGTGATTGGCGTAACCTCCATGGGAATAGGGTGAAATGTGAACGGATTCCAGAAAAGCTTCTCCATGCTTGAAGTGAACATGTCCGTCACCCAAATTGGCATGACCGGCGCGCAGCGATTTTACCTCAGAACCCTTCAGCTCTATTCCCGCTTCCAGCTTTTCCATAATCTCGTACTGAAATCTCGCTTTTCTGTTTTCAGCAACTACTTTTACACCCATTAAATAACTGATCCTTTTTCGACTTTGATGATCAAGGACATTCTGTCACACATCTCATGTATTGACAAGAGATAGACCTCGTTTTTTTCATCGCGACAGACTGACACATTAAAAAGACACTTGTTTTCGGTGCGTAATTCAAACTAAAGAACCAAAAGCTCGTCCACTACCACAGACAAATGAAGCGAGCGCCACTTCAATGAAAGCAACTCGAGTCCCCGCTCACGGATTGGCCTTTAAGAATCGAATAAATGACGCAGAGCCACAGATAACAAGTGTCCAGGGCGCATCCACGCACACCAGATCCATCTCTTGATCGGCTTTCCGCTGACTTCTTTTCCGGTAATTTTTTCCTCCCGGGTAAAGAGTTCCGCCGCCATAAAAGATTTAGTCATTTAAATGCTTGCATTTACAATTTGGCACAACTCTTGTTTACCGCAAGGCAGGAGGCGGGTATGAATCCTGAAATTTACACAGCAACACAAGGACTGGTCGCGAGGCAATACCAACTGGATATCACTGCTCAAAACATCGCCAATGCCAATACAGCCGGTTATCGTGGTACCAACTCTTTTTTCTATGCCTACAACGATGCTATGAATGCCGGCCACCAGAATGTGTTGAACAGCATGGCTAACAATCAGCCTATTCTCACCGGAACTTTTATCAGTTCAGAAACAGGACCCATCAAACACACCGGTGGTGCCTATGATTTGGCACTTGAAGGACCGGGCTTTTTCAAGCTGAAAACACCTTTTGGAACGCGTTACACCAGGCGCGGTCATTTCAGGCTGAATGCCGAAGGCGCTTTAACCAACGAACAGGGCTACTATGTCCTGGACAATCGCAACCGGAGAATTCTTCTCGACGAAACCCCGTTGGAGGTTTCACAAGACGGTTTCCTCTATCAGAATGGCATCGAGAAAGGTCAAATTTCTGTGGTTGAATTGACCAACCCGGAGAATCTGGTTCCAGAGGAAGACGTACTGATTGCATCGACCGATCCCAATCAGGTTGAGCTGCCCGCCAGAGCCCGAATCGCAAGGGGATTCCTGGAATCGTCAAACGTGAATATTGCCAAAGAAATGGTATCCCTGATTCGCGCCCAGAGAGCTTATGAAATGAACAACGATGTCATCAAGACCATCGACAGAGATCTCAACCAGAAAATGATTCAAACTTTTGGATCCATTAAATAACAACCGCATTCAAGGAGGAAGCTATGTTGCGTTCACTCTGGACTTCACAATCAGGTATGACCGTCCAGCAAATCAATCTCGACGTCATTGCCAACAACCTGGCCAACGTAAACACCGTTGGATTTAAAAAAGCGCGTCCCGAATTTCAGGATCTTCTCTATCAAACCCTGAACACACCGGGCAGCAATAACACCACGACCACCATCTCACCAACTGGTGTTCAGGTTGGTCTGGGTGCCAAACTGGTGTCCACCAATCGAGCCTTTGAGCAGGGAAGCCTGAAAGGAACCGGTCGGCCGCTGGATCTTGCCATCTCAGGCGATGGATTTTTTGAAATGACCCTGCCGGATGGTACTCAGGGATACACAAGAAACGGCAGCTTTGCCAAGGACGAAAACGGCAACATCGTCGATGCATCGGGCAACACGCTCAACCCCAACATCACGATTCCCCCATCGGCAGTGGCTGTATCCGTGGGAAAAGACGGCTCGGTCACAGTCGACCTTGGAGATGGTGCGCCACAAAATGTCGGCCAAATTCAATTGGCCACTTTCATCAATCCAAAAGGGCTCAAAGCCATTGGGGACAATCTCTTCCAAGTAACCCAGGCTTCCGGAGATGCTATTGTAGGCGCGCCAAACGACCCGGGTTTCGGTTCCATTGAATCGCGTTTCCTGGAAATGAGTAATGTGGATATCGCGGAAGAAATGATCAACATGATAACCGGACAAAGAGCCTATGAGGCCGTCAGTCGATCCATCCGAACGGCCGACCAGGTTCTCTCTGAACTGAACTCGCTCAAACGCTAAGAGGTGATACATGTTACTCCTTTACATCATCCTCTCATTGAACATCGAGCTGAAGGAACACGCCACGGTCACCGGCAGTAAGCTCTATTTGAAAGATCTGGTCACAGCCGACAGCCAAATTCAGTTGAAAACCCGGCAGCTCGACAGAATTCCCGTGGGCTTTGCGCCGCAGTCAGGTCAATGGAAGAGCATTAACAGAAGTTACCTGGATGGTGTTTTAAGCAGAGAAAATATCGAACTGAAATGGAGCGGTGCCGAAGCCTGCCGTGTAAGCAGAAAGACCATCAAAAATACTTCCGAACTGCTTGAGGCGACAGTAACGGAATGGCTGCAACAGTATGCGCCGTTGAGCGGCAAGTACACCCTTGAAAAATTACAGGCGCCTGTGCCTCATAACCTGCCGAAAGGAGAAATCACCTTCGCTATCTACTCGGCCGCAAAGAGCCTGAGACCCGGAATGAACGTTCTGCGTGTGGACGCTTATGTCAACGATGTAAAAAAGAAGTCTTTTTCCGTTTCCATCCAATTGGCCATGGAAGTACTTGCCGCCAGAACCACGCGATACATAGACCGGCACGAAACCATTCAGGCGGGAGATGTGGTCTGGGAGACCATTAAGACCAATCGCTTGCTGTCACCGCTGGTCACAAAAGATCAACTGAGCGGCTGCCAGACGAAAATCGCGATTCCTGCGGGCACAGTCCTCGACTGGAGAAAACTGGAAAAAACACCGCTCATCGAGCGCAACCAGCTTGTTTACGTCAGCGCGGTCAACGGCAGCTTATCCATTCGCATGCAAGCCAAATCCATGGATCGGGGCGGAATCGGTGAAGTGGTTCGCCTCAAAAACATCGACTCCGGCAAGACGTTTCTCGCAACCGTATCCGGAACCGGCGAAGCCAAACTGAGACTTTAGGAGGAAGCAATGAAATCGAAATTATGGATTGCAAGCACGGTTGTGCTGTTCACCTTTAACTGCGCGGTCAGAGATCACGGACTTTTCTTGAAACCCGTTCCAGAGCCGTCTCCCATGAGAGTGACCATACCACACGGGAAGCAGATTTACTCCAATGGTTCCATTTTTTCCAAAGCCAATGTCAGCGCCTCCATGATTTCCGATACCAAGGCTTATCGCGTCAACGATATTGTCATTGTCCATATTTCGGAATCCACCTCCGCGAAGAACAGCGCCAATACCTCTACCGACAAGAAAACCGAAAGGGATCTGGGTGTTCCCTCTCTGTTTGGCCTGGAAACATCTTCCTTCCCCAAGCTGAACTCCAACATCTCGGCCTCTTCGCTGGTCTCCACTTCAACCAAAGCCAATCACGCGGGCAAAGGCAGTACAGAACGCTCCGGTCAGTTTCAGGGCACCGTCGCCGCACGTGTGCTGCAGGTTCTTCCAAACGGGTATCTGATGGTGCAGGGTTATAAGAATGTCCAAGTTAACGGCGAACAGGGCAATATTTACCTCACGGGTCTGGTCAATCCGCTGCTCATCTCCAAAAACCACACCATCAGCTCGAACCAAATTGCCGACCTGGAGCTGTTCTACGGTGGGAAAGGTCTGGTAGGCGGAACACAGAACCCCGGTTGGCTGACCCGCCTGATCGATGTTGTCTGGCCGTTTTAAAAGCGGACGACCCAACCCCAATCAACTCAAAAGTACTGATCCTCTACTTTCAACTGCCGGAGTCTGATCCATCATGATACAAGCAGCTGAACACCCAAAAGGCTGTGTATTTACTTTCGCTTGATAACGGAAAAAAGACATTTTGGCCAGGATGGAGGATAACCTCTCGGAGAGAAACAACCCGTTAAACTGTAGACAAGCATCCAGAAGTGTTTGGACAGATAGTGCAAGGATCGTTTCTGAATAAGCAGATAGAGCACAGGAAGAAGGACGAGGTTGAGACTTAAAAAGAAAACAGCCAGAACAAACAGCAAAACGCGATGCGTCATGAAATGAAAAAGCCCCCGATGTTTCAGGAAAAACACATCATGAGCCATAAAATTGACCAGCGAGGTATGCGTGTGGTTGGTCATTTTTTCAATGGATCTTCCGCCTTCGTGAATAACTACAGCATCTGAACAGTAATAAACCTGAAAACCGCTTTTCCTGTATCTCGCGCACAGATCCATATCGTCTAAAAAGAGCGGTATACGCTCGTCAAAGCCACCCATTGCTTGAAATTCACTGCGTCTGACCAAAAAGCACGAGCCCTGAATACAGGCAGTGAGTCCACTTCGTTGATAGCTCTCATCCTGTTTGTATCGGCTCCTGACAAGTTGGTTGTAAACAGATGAAAAGAGCGTGTAAGAACCAAGTAGAGACAAAATTCCAGGCAATGACCGCCTGCACGAGCGCACCACCTCGCCGTCTGGTTCGACAACCATCGGACCGCAAATCCCCACTTCGGGTTGGTTTTCCATGACTTTTAGCAGCGGCTCAATCCCCGTCTCGGTGAGCTGGCAGTCCGGGTTGAGAAGCAAAACAAAGGGTGTTGTGGCAAGCTGAACCCCTTGATTGGCCGCAATAGCGAAACCCAGATTGGAGTCATTGACACATAAGCAAACGCGCTTTTTTAACCGCTCTTTATGCTCGTCTGTAAGCGAGTTGTTATCCACCACAATCACTTCAAAGGAGCCGTCTTTTACATGACGATCAAGCGACTGGATGGCTTTCATCGTGTAGTCAAAACTCTTCCAGTTGACTATAACAACAGATACTTTCTTTTCATTGACCATCGCCATCACCTCGATCTTGTCCCGGCAGGGAGAACGGAAGGCTTCTTTCAACCCCTGATCTTCTCCTGCCCCTGAAAAAGCCTTGCCGGCAATAATTGTTAAAACTATTTTCAGAACAGTCGTCTTAACCACTCGTCCAGGACCGTAAGCAACCAGCACCCTGCCTGACTTGACAAACCGACTCAGCTCTTTCAAATAGAACCTGAAATACCACACACATCACTCCATTACCCATCAGCCGACCATGTAAACTAAACTTGCCAAATTTTCAATAATTTGGCAAGTTTAGTTTCGTTTTTTTTAAGTTCAGGGTTTCCAGATCCATCAAATTCTAAAAGCTTTGGCAACATACAGAAACAAAGAGCTCGTTGAGAAGGCGTTTGGAAACATCAAAGAGCGCTTGAGGCTAAGAAGATGAGAGGTCTCATCAGAAAAGAGTTTAGACGGCAAGTTATTTGTGGAATTCATTGCGCTCATCATCCTGATGACACCATTTCACACTTTACTCAATGGCGAGGTGGGTCAGATTTATTCGGTGCCTATTATAAATGCGCAGAACGATGGACTCCTCGACAGAGTTGTAATAAGCTTTTTAAAGGTGACTGCGGACCTGAATTGTTACTTTTAAATCGAGTTTATAACAGATAGGAGGTTATTATGAGAGGAGTTACATTTTTTTTAATTGCACTCTTATTCGCATGTTCCCCAAAAAGTGACGATTGCCTGGCGGCAAAACAGTTCATTCAGAGATATAAAGAAAACTTGGTAAAAAAATACCAGACATCTCATAGCTATTTTGAAAAAATCGACATTCTGTCCGACATTGAATTACTGAATGCCTTTTTGCTTTCCTACTCCGAGAACAGCGGTTTCATCCCGGAACTAAAAGAATTGAACCATTTTACAAATTCCCTCGAAACGGGGATAAAAAACGGGGAGGAAGCTGTAATTGGAATGCCAAAAGTTGACTTGGAGTCGCCTTGTATCGAGCTCTATAAAGTAGTGAATAAGAATACAATTCTGAGTTCGATGTATTTGACCCAAGTTAGATTGTCATTTTGTTATAAGCAGTTGGGGGAAAAGCAATTGGAGAGCGATGCATTGTTTAAGGCAGGTCAACTTCATCTGGAAATGACAGGTAAATCATATTCTCAAGACCAAGCCGCACAGAAGGATTCTAAAAAAGAGCAATTTGGCTATGAATATATGGAAGATCTAGATAGAAAAGGGGTTTTTTAGCAAGAATCTTTACTTCCAGGTGATACCTGAAAAATATATTTCGACTAAAACTGACATATCCATGAAGCAAGTTGGACCAAATTAGCGCATTCCAAGTTTAGTCCAATTTCTCCAAATGGTGTAAATACAAGAAGGAGAACAGACGTTGACATATTTTGAAAAGACAATAATCATTGCGGCAATTTCACAGTATTACCGAAGTTACACAATTTCAGACCAAAACCCTGTTAATTTATATGATCCAAATGGATTGTCTCCGCTTGAACCAGCTTCAGCAAGTGGGTTCCAAAGTGGAGCATGGGGGGAAAGACCGAATTGCTGTAAGGCTGATGCTTTAAATAAAAGACTAAAACGGATTGGAGAGTTACGAAACGGTGCAGATGGGGAAATTGGCGGTATAAACATGGGAGGGGCCTGGTATATACCTTCGTCGAATAGCATTGGCTTCACAACAAACACGGACCCTGCTTTATTTGGAGACCCTATCAAACCGACAGGTGATAAATGTGTGGATTTCAGTTTGCGAATCCATGAGTGGTTTCACTTCACAGACAATAAGGGTGGGAAATGCCCACCAGGAACCACAGAAAACAATTATTTAGATGAAGGAGGCTGTATGGATATTGTTAGTCAACAAAGAGAGGATAGTGCCTATTCAGAAGAAGCAGCCTCTAAAAAGTCTCTTCTGTCGGGGGCAACATAATGTTTTTTTTATTGATCGTTTTATCTTTTCTTCAAAACGAAACCATATTGAAAGTGCATTGCAACGGTATTCCGCTTGAAACTCAAATAACTCTTGGGAAAAATAATACACTCTTTAGTTTAACCTACTTTGAAGATGGAGCCATTGAGTCTTGTTTTCAAGAAAAAAACGGGCAAAGAAATGGAACTGGATTTCAATACTGGTCAAACGGTAACCTGATGAGTCAAACGAGATGGGACCAGGGAGTCTTAAAAGCAGGAGTGTTTTTCAAGCCCGACGGTCAGTTCTTTGGAGTTTTAAAGGATGTATCACTGTTTGAGGATTTACGAACATCGTTAAAAACCAAAACTGCATATTCCTTGGATTACGAAGTGAAACGGGAATGTAGTAGTAAGAACAAGTATATTGTAATAAAAGTGTTTGTTGGACCTGATGGCAAAGTACTGTTCATTCAATTTCTTAGATTGCCTAGCTTTAAGGGCTTAGATGTGAGGATTTTCGAAAGACTGGAAAAAACTAATTATTCATTAGATTGCAAAGATAGCCAAAATGGTTTCATTTCCTTCAACTACATTGTTTCATGGCACTGATATTTTTCTGCTTAATAACTCGTGTTCACATCAGCGAAATATAAGGAGAGTTAGAAGATGAAAAGGACGAAAGTTATTCCTGGAATTACGATCATATGCCACACATTCCTCACTTAAATCAGGTGGAAATTAAGTTGTTTTTTTATTTCCCATTGAATAGCGCATATGCAATATGCTTTATTTCAAATATGAAGGTTGAAAAATTAAAAGAAAAACGTAAAAAACTGCTTCAGAGTGCGTTTGACAAGATAAAAGGGACCCGGCGCGACAGCGCAATAGGGACCCGCCTGGGTTAAAAAAAATAGAGTGAAAAAAGACGCCATAGCGTCATTTTTCTCCTTATTAGGCCCGAAGGGCCGTTTCCCCACCTCGGTGGGGACCAGGGGTACCCCTG
>PDWJ01000728.1_pt1 | contig 45939 bp, 38 predicted proteins | sample 1430881 | NCBI WGS metagenome assembly PDWJ01 (sample SAMN01162460, study PRJNA174530) | Oral metagenome, whole genome shotgun sequencing project. | biome: Marine environment; feature: Marine mammal; material: Swab sample of the gingival sulcus; isolation source: swab sample of gingival sulcus...
AACTGGCTCAAGATATGTGTAAAACTTCTTAGGAGCATTACTCGCCTCTGGACGAATATACCCGATGCTATCCCCTTTCCAAACCACAAAGTTTGTTTTTATCAATCGATGCTTCTGATGATAGGGATAGAAAGTGATGATTTTATCGTATTTCAAAGGAATGACCCTGTTTCCATACACGTCAATTACTCCCTTCTTTTCTTCTTTCTCAACCATCCATCCTTCTTGCTGATTGTTGGCTCCATTGAGTTTATACAGTACATCATAGAGTGGCTCAATTAATACCTGCCCCGTTGATTTCATAATTCCCTTGCGCCCATTTTCATCAAGAATTACCCAACTCTCACCAGAATTCCCTAGTCCTGTTTCCCATCGATATTTAGGTTCAATGAGTACCGTTCCATCCTGCGCCATTATTCCGTGTTTACCATCGACCTCAAATGAAATACGGTCACGCAAAATCAATATTGCTCTATCGAATACTTTATTACTGAGAAGTTCTCCTTTTTGATTGATTAATCGGACATCTCCCTCTGCAATCTTCCCGTAATTTGTTGTGGAATTACTGCGCAAGGTGTAATCACGCTCTCGAAAGGGAAGAATTGCCCCTGGGAACTTATCGATCAATATACTCCCCAAAGTATCGATGTACGTTGTATTCGCAGGATTGCCTTCACGAATTAAAAAGTGCGCTTCGTTGTCGCGCTCAAGTTCAGCTTTCGCATCTACGGTGTAAATGACCTTCCCCTGCGAATTGATCAACTGTTTTTCATCTCCTTTTATTCCTAGAAGAAAAAAGGCTTTGCTTGTTCTGCGTTGATTAGCTGTGCTGTATCCGTAATCATAGAGTAATTCCCAGGTTGAAAGATCATCATCAAAACGATCGTACTCACAGGGAACCAGCCACTTACCCGAAGGCGTTAAAATTCCATCACCCAGAGGATCTTTTACGAGAAAATAACCCGAATTGTATTCTTGGATGAGAGTATACATCGGTTCGATGATCCAATTACCCTGTTTATCTTTTAATCCATACGAGCAATTGATGTTGTCTTTGATGATGCGAAGGTCCTGTGCCTTAGAAGTTAACGCAAAGAATGCGACAGCAAGAATGGAAAGAAATTGTTTCATACGTTTGTGTTCAACTTATGATACAGCATAAACCGAAAAACGTTCAAATTAAGTCCTCATTGGAAGGAAATTATTCGTTGGCGTTCTTGAAACGAATATTGAAGGTCTCTGTCAACAAGAAATTCCCATCCAATTTGTCTCCGGCTGGACTCACAAAACCTTTGATTTTTCCTGAATCACCTTTTGTGAGTAGTTTGTTGAGTTGATTGTCGGTTAATTTCTTCCCCATTAACTCGAACGGAACTTTGAATCCACATTCTTTGAAATTCGAACAACCGATGGCCGTTTTACCCTTCATTAATTTTGCTTTCGAACATTTCGGACAGTCGATGTCTTCCAAATCAATTTTCTTCTTCACACGTTTCTTCGGTGCTTTCTTTTTCGGCTCTTGGAAGAACTGTACATTGTGAGGCGTGTTGAAGATCACTTCATCGGTGATTTCTCGAATCATGACAGAAAGTTCTTTCTTGAAAACATCCGCTGAATATTCACCTTTTGCGATCAAGCTCAATTTTTTCTCCCATTGTCCTGTTAACTCCGCGCTTTTGAGCAACTCATTTTGAATGGTATCAATCAAAGCAATTCCAGTTGTTGTTGCAATGATGTTTTTTCGCTTTTTCTCGATGTACTTTCTACGGAATAAGGTTTCGATGATGTTCGCTCTAGTTGATGGTCGACCGATTCCATTGTCCTTCATCAATTCGCGCATTTCTTCATCATCTACCTGCTTTCCAGCGGTCTCCATGGCACGCAGAAGTGTCGCTTCCGTATATGCTTTAGGAGGTGAAGTTTTCCCTTTATGCACGGTCGGTTCGTGAGGACCTTTCTCTCCCTCAGTGAACTCCGGCATGATCGATTCTTCGTCCTTATTTTTCTTCGTTTTTTTGAGATCAGCGTACACTTCTCTCCAACCTTCTTTCAAGACCTGTTTTCCTGTCGCTTTGAATTCCAATTCGCCCACTTTTCCGAGAACGGTTGTATTGGAAACGGTACACGGAGGGTAAAAAGCAGCGATAAATCTTCGGGCTATCAAATCGTAGATTTGTTGCTCTGCGTGCGTGATTCCAGAAGGCACCACTCCTGTTGGAATGATGGCGTGGTGATCCGTTACTTTTTTATCGTTGAAGACGGTTTTCGATTTTGGAATTGGCTTCGCGAGTACTTTCTCGGTAAAACGTGAATAGTACGTCATTCCTTTTAAGATCGACGGAATCTTTGGGTGTAAATCTTCCGAAAGATAGGTTGTATCTACCCTTGGATAAGTAACCAATTTCTTCTCGTAGAGACTTTGTACTAGTTTCAATGTTTCATCTGCGGAGAAACCGAATTTCTTGTTTCCATCAACCTGTAACGATGTCAAATCGTACAATCGTGGATTTCCTTCTTTTCCTTCTTTTTGCTCGAACGATGTAATTTCGAACTCTCGCTCTTTGAGGTAATCCAATCCTTTTTGAGCGCGTTTTTCCGTTTTAAGTCGATCGATTTGGCAGTTGAACTCTTGCTCTTTGTAGACCGTTTTGAGCTCCCAGTAATCCTGCGAGACGAAAGAATCTATTTCTTTTTGGCGCTCAACAATCATGGCGAGTGTTGGAGTTTGGACGCGCCCGATGGACAAGGTGGTTTTTCCCTGTCCGAATTTCTTGGTGAATAAACGCGTTCCATTGATTCCCAGAATCCAATCGCCAATAGCACGAGCGCTTCCTGCTGCGTAGAGGTTATCGTACTTGGATGCTTCCTGCAATTTTTCGAAGCCTTCTTTGATCGCTTCTTCAGTTAGTGATGAAATCCATAATCTTCGAATGGGCGCCTTGCATTTTGCTTTAAGCAACACCCATCGCTGAATGAGTTCTCCTTCTTGCCCGGCATCCCCGCAATTGATGACTTCATCGCAGTTTTGAACAAGATGAGCAATGGTATTGAATTGTTTCTCTACTCCTTGATTCTGTATCAATTTGATACCAAAACTAGGCGGAACAATAGGAAGATCTTCAAGTTTCCAGTATTTCCAGTTCTCGTTGTAATCGTGTGGCTCCTTCAAGGTACAGAGGTGTCCGAATGTCCATGTTACTTGATAGCCATTCCCCTCCCAGTAACCATCGTTGCGTTGTTTTGCTCCGATGATTTCCGCGATATCCTTCGCCACACTGGGTTTCTCAGCTATACATACCTTCATTTTATTCAATTCTGATAATCAGATACATTCTCATTCCTTACAAGGTTCCATTAATCACACGACGAACCCCGCTTTTAAAAAGTGAGGTGTTAAAGTTAATCAAAAGACCTAATTTACATTGTGAGAGTTTCAAATAGGTTAGTATTTGCGCCATATGAATGGGTTCAAATTTATTAACTGATTTCAACTCAACAATTAATTTATCCTCCAACACAAGATCCAGTTTTAGTTTACTTTCAATCTCTACTCCTCTATATAAGAGTGATAGTGATTTTTGGCGTTCAAATTGAACACCTTCTTTTTTGAGCTCATAGCAGAGACACTCTTCATATACGCTTTCTAAAAGTCCAGGGCCTAGTTCTCGGTGCACTTTCATTCCAAGCCGAAACACGATGCTCGCCAATTGATTTTCAGTCATAATAGGTGGTTTTCCTATTTAAGTTAGTGAAAAAGATGAGTTCACAATTGGTATCAATAAAAAATTAAGCATTAAGAACTTTAGGCTGAGTTTTTTCACCACAAGGACACGGGCTGGACTTTATCAAAACACAAAGCTGTGTTTAAAGCTTAGTTAAACCACGGGAATACTAGTGTACTTTGTGTCTCCGTGGTTTATTTTTTTTTCACCACAAGGACACGGACTGGACTTCGTCAAGACACAAAGCTGTGTTTAGTTTTCAATGAAAGGAACGCTGCGACGCAAAGGTATTGATTGAGCACAACTACTATTTGTGTTTAAAGCTTAGTTAAGCCAAGGGAATACTAGTGTACTTTGTGTCTTCGTGGTTTATTTTTTTTCACCACAAAGTCTCGGGCTGGACTTCGTCAAGACACAAAGCTGTGTTTAGTTTTAACCATAAAGAACGCTGCGATGCAAAGGTGTTGACTGAGCACAACTACTCTTTGTGCTTGAAGCTTAATTAATCAATGGGAATACTAGTGTACTTTGTGTCTTCGTGGTTTATTTTTTTTCACCACAAGGAAACGGGCTGGACTTCGTCAAGACACAAAGCTGTGTTTAGTTTTCACTGAAAGGAACGCTGCGACGCAAAGATGTTGATTGAGCACAACTAGTCTTTGTGTTTAAAGATTAGTTAATCCATGGGAATACTAGTGTGCTTTGTGTATTCGTGGTTTATTTTTTTCACCACAAAGTCTCTGGCTTGACGGTGTCAAGACACAAAGCTGTATAGGTTGTGGTGTTTAGTAGAATAAATCGAAAACCTCGATTCAATTCTGATTGTTATCAGGAGAACCGAGGTCTTCATGTATTTGCATGATGAAATTTATTCTGTGATGTTTACCATGATTTCACGGCTTTCATATTTTGATGTGATTCTTCCCCCGGCAAGGTTCGATTGCTGAAGAGTCGATGTTTTTTGTCTTGAAATTTGAATTCGTGCTGTTCCAACTTCCAATCGATCCAACTTGTACTGTGGAAGCGAAATGTAGCTAGAACCTACTACGGTTGCTTGAAACGTTTCTTTTCCAGACTGACTTCCTCCATTAATAACGACTTCAACAGTTTCATCTTGTTGGAGTGCGGCTCCTGTCCATGGAAGAAAGAAATTTCCATTCTTACTGATATTATTCATTCCGTATGGAAGGTCGATCGGGTTAACCGCTAATCCGGCATTATCGAATCGGTTTCCATCGGCATCAAAATACGTAAATGCACCATGTGTTAGATTTCCAGAAAAATGTGCTTCATAAATCCCTGCAAGCTTTCTCCAAGCCATTGATTCTTCGTTGAAACCAACGCGTGATGGGTACGTGAGTTCGACTTTCGTCCCTGAATTGTGATCTACTCGAAAGGTTGCTTGTACCTCCGTTCTATTTGACTCTTGATCGTACGTTACTTCGTAATCCGAGTAAATTCTGTTCTGGTCAATGTTAATCGATGCCTCTTTTTTACACGCTGTAAAGAAAAGAACTGATAACAATCCGATTGCGATAGTATTTCTTCTTTTCATAACACTTGGGTTTATAGGTTTCATATACCTATTCAAAGAGCGTGCCGTTTTCTTAGAGAGGTCTACACTAAAAACAGTTGGATGACTCAATTTTACACCTTCCCTGCAAAGATCACAGCCATTCATTGAAGACTGAGTGAATCGAAGTAGAATATTGGAAGAAATTCCACTATCTTGTACTGTTCGGGCTTTTCATTAGCCTAGAGCCTTATTAACACTAATTACTATTTCAGAAGCAATTTAAACTATAGAAAGAATGATAAAAATTGGAATCAACGGTTTTGGAAGAATAGGAAGATTGATTCTTCGAATCGCGACTCAACGAGATAATGTACAGGTTGTTGCTATCAACGACTTGCTGGATGTAGACTACTTGGCATACATGCTCAAGTACGACTCTGTACACGGACGGTTTGACGGAGAAGTTGATGTGAAAGATGGGAAATTGATCGTGAATGGTCAGGAAATTCGAGTGACTTCGGAAAGAAATCCTGAAAGCTTGAAGTGGAATGAAGTCGACGTAGAATACGTGGTTGAATGCACTGGAATTTTCAAGACCTTGGATTCGGCAGGCAAACACATTACTGCTGGCGCAAAGAAAGTAGTGATTTCCGCGCCTTCCACAGACGCACCTATGTTCGTCATGGGTGTTAATCATGAGCAGTTAAAGGCATCGGACACGATCATCTCCAATGCTTCGTGTACAACGAATTGCTTGGCGCCGATTGCCAAAGTATTACACGACAATTTTGAGATCACAGATGGATTGATGACTACCATTCACGCTTCTACGGCAACACAGAGAACAGTCGATGGCCCATCAAAAAAGAACTGGAGACTGGGAAGATCTGCTCTTCACAACATCATCCCTTCGACAACGGGCGCTGCCAAGGCGGTTGGAAAAGTAATTCCTGAGCTCAATGGAAAATTAACTGGAATGGCATTTCGAGTTCCCACCATGGATGTTTCCGTTGTTGACTTGACCGTAAACATCGCGAAAGGTGCTAGCTACGAAGAGATTTGTCGTGTGATGAAAGATGCTTCAGAAAATGAACTCCGCGGAATTCTAGGCTATACGGATGAATCTGTCGTATCACAAGATTTCGTTGGAGAAACTTGCACTTCTGTATTTGACGTTCAGGCTGGAATGGGGTTGACCGATAACTTTGTGAAAGTTGTTGCTTGGTACGATAACGAGTATGGATATTCGAGCAAGACCTTAGATCTGCTGGAGTATTCGGCTGCGCTGGGGTAAATTGGAATGTTGAACTTTTGAATTGGCAGTTCGAGTCCCTGACCGTTCTGTAACACTGGGTTGAATCAATATATTTTGCCGTTGTTTTTTGAACGCGACTTCTTCCTTCTGATAATCGAATAATAAATGGGAAGGAGGATGAGGGCAAAGAGCAATCCATATCGGAAAATGCGCATCACGCGAAAGAGCAGGTAAAGGGCGATGATGAAAACAATTACGAGCAATATTGTTCGCCCGATGTTTTTCTTTCGGTAATAATCAATGTAGATAAAGAGAACGGATAAGATGGAAACGATGAGTAGAAACATATGATTTAAAATTCGACTTCGTCATTGTTACGGTTCTTGAGGTAAGGCATACCCCCAAGATAAACTAAAAAAAGCTGCGGTCCTGTAACTCCGCAGCTTTTTACAACTATTAAAGATACAAACCCCCTTTTATCTTTCTAGGAGAGGGAATTTGAGTAGAATGCCTGAATTCTGTGTTGAATTACTTCAATAATGCAGCTTTCACTGTATCGGCGATAAGCTTTCCGTCGGCTTTTCCAGCCAATTTTCCAGAAAGTATCCCCATTACTTTACCCATGTCTTGTGGACCGGAAGCTCCCGTTTGTGCAATTGCTGCATCAACTTCAGCTTTAATCTCGTCCTCAGACATCATTTTGGGCATGTATGCTTCGATGACTTTCGCCTGCGCCATCTCATCTGCAGCCAAATCTTCACGTCCTTCTTTTTTATACAATTCGTACGTGTCCATTCGCTGCTTGTGCAACTTCATAACAATCTTAGCTGCCACTCCTTCTGTCACCTCTCCTGAACCCGAAGTAGCTTCGAGTAGCAGTTTCGATTTGATATCGCGTAGTGCTGCTAATTTGTCTTTTTCCTTCGCCAACATTGCTTTCTTGATGTCGGCGTTTATTTGTTCCATTAATCCCATTAGTCTACGTTATCGTGTAAAAATGAATTGTTTCCGTTCAATGATGTTCCGTTTTCATCTTTATTCACGCTGAAACGGCTTGAATTATCCTGATTACTAGGGACTGATTTATCCAATTGAACGTTTCTACGTACATAAGCAGGTTCGTTTTCAAACTCTTGAATTCCGTCTGCTTTTTTCAACTTTTGCGTGTATTGTTGAATGCGCTCCAAACGCTCTTGTGAACGACGTTGTTGCTCTTCAGCCGACAAGTTTTGCTTCACTGGTGCCGCTGACGACTCCAACTCAACATCTTCCATATCGTCTTCCAATACGTAACGTTTCACTTCTTCTTCCTTCTTTGCTTCCGCTTGTTGCTTCTCAGCTGCTTTCGCTTCCCAGTCGAAGTTCATTTCCTTTTGTGTTGGAGAAACTTCCTTTACGTTCCATGCATCTGCTTTTGGCTCTTGCTCTTCCTCCACATTTGATTTCAAGAACGGCTCATCTTCCGCTGGTGCTGGAGCAGGTTTTTCGATTTCCTTTGCTCCTGCCCACGGATTCTTTTGTGTTGGAGAATCCATTGGCTTTTTGATTTCCGTCCCTTTATCTTCTTCCAAAGTCGTTACGTTGCGCTTTGGCGCTTTCTCGAATCCTGTTAACGGAGAAGATGCAAATCCAGTTGCAATTACCGTTACATTGATCTTATCTCCTAAATCATCGTCTTTTGCGTGACCGAAGATTACGTCAGCCGTAGAACCAGCAGCATCTTGGATGTAATCCGTAATGTCCGTGATTTCGTCCATCAACACTTCACGATCACCGTAAGTGATGTTCAACAATACGTATTCCGCACCGCTAATATCGTTATCATTCAACAATGGAGATTCCAATGCTTTTTCAACTGCTTTCAACGCACGGTTGTCACCTTCAGCGTGAGCACTACCCATGATTGCCACACCAGAATCTTTCATCACTGTGTTTACATCATTGAAGTCAACGTTGATCGCTCCTGTTACCGCAATTACTTCTGCGATACCACGTGCTGCTGTTGCTAAAATATCATCTGCTTGAGAGAATGCATCCGTAATGGACAGATTCCCCGTAATTTCACGCAAACGCTCATTATTGATTACCAACAAAGTATCTACGCTACTTCTCATCGCTTCCAAACCTTCTTCGGCTTGCATGCGTCTTTTTCTTCCTTCGAAGTTGAATGGAACCGTTACAATTCCAACCGTCAAGATTCCTAATTCTTTTGCTACTTGTGCAATAACAGGAGCTGCACCCGTACCTGTTCCACCACCCATTCCGGCAGTTACGAACACCATTTTGGTATCTTTACTTAAATATTCTCTAATCTCCTCGATGTTTTCCACCGCGGCGTTTTTTCCAATTTCAGGAAGTGATCCTGCACCACGACCTTCTGTTAAAGATGGTCCTAATTGAATTTTATGAGGAACTGGTGAGATTTCTAATGCTTGCAAGTCTGTGTTACATACTACAAAATCCACTCCTTTAATCCCCATGTCATACATGTGATTCACAGCGTTTCCACCGCCTCCACCTACACCAATCACTTTAATGATTGAATTAGGGTCTCCTTTTGGCAATTCAAAATCCATAATTCTACTTTTCTTTGTTGTTGCTATTCTAGTTGTATTCTATAATCCGTTAGCTTCGTCTCCACTTCGACAAGCTCAATGCACCGCACTCAGCCAACGGATAATTTTCGCGAGTCGAGCGGAGTCAAACCCATTCTCTTTTAATCTTCTTCTGCGAACCACGTTTTTCCTTTCTGGATAATTGTATCGAAGAAAGAGCCGCGTGTTTTCTCAGAATGTGTTTTCACTTCTCCTGAGCTTGCTGCTTCTGGTTCTTTTTTGATCGTTGCGCGTTTTTCCAAATCTTCAAATCCTTTCAACACCAAACCAATTCCTGTTGCGTACATCGGACTCATCATTGCTTCCGTGTTTGTGTTCGCAAGGTGTTCCGTTGGGTACCCCAAACGCGTGTCCATTCCTGTAACGTACTCGAACAATTGTGTGATGTGTCTCAATTGTGATCCACCTCCTGTTACAACGATTCCACCGATCAATCTCTTCTCGTATCCTGAGTTGCGAATTTCATAGTGCACAAGGTCGATGATTTCTTCCATGCGCGCTTGAATGATACTCGCCAAGTTTCTCAAGGTAATTTCCTTCGGAGCACGACCACGCAAACCTGGAATTGCCACAACTTCGTTCTCTTGACTTTCACTAGCCAATGCAGAACCGAATTTTTGCTTCAACTTCTCAGCTTGACGTTTCATAATTGTGCATCCTTCCTTGATGTCTTCGGTAATCACATTACCGCCGAATGGAATTACTGCTGTATGACGAATAATTCCTTCATGGAAAATCGCTACATCCGTGGTACCACCACCGATATCCACCAATACGATACCTGCTTCCTTCTCTTCGTCCGTCAACACGGCATCAGCAGATGCAATAGGCTCCAAAATGATGTCTTTCACCTTCAAACCTGAACGTTCCACACACTTGTGAATGTTCATTGAAGCGCCAACATTGCCTGTAATGATGTGGAAATTTGCTTCCAAGCGCACACCAGACATTCCGATTGGATCTTTGATTCCTTGTTCGCTGTCGATGATGTACTCTTGCGGTAGTACCGTGATGATTTGCTCACCTGGAGGCATTGCCAATTTGTACATATCATCCACCAAGTGATCGATATCCTTTTGAGAAATTTCGTATTCTAGATTTGTTCGCATGTGAATTCCGCGATGCTGAATGCTTTTGATGTGTTGTCCCGCAATACCAACATTTACCGTATTGATTTTCAACTCACCCTCAATGCGATCCTGCGCTTCGGTCACTGCAGTTGTAATTGACTGAATTGTTTTGTCGATATTGGACACCATACCGCGCATCACCCCAAGTGACTCGGCTTTCCCCATTGACAAAATTTCAATTTTCCCATGTTCGTTTTTGCGACCCACAAAGCAAGCGATCTTTGTTGTCCCAATATCCAATCCTACAATTATCTTACTCATCTTATTCGTCCTTGTTCACTAACCCCAACATCGATAAAAATCGAGAATCGAGACTAGCGGTCAGTTTTTCGTTTACATACTATTTGTCCGTCGTACTTGACGTTAATTTCGGAATAGGTTTCCCAACCAACGTATGGCATTCCTTCATGATAAAATGTGCGTAGCTTCTCAAACTTCGCTTTCACTTCACTCTCCGAATTGGCCTTTCCAAATACGATTTTTTGATCCCCAACCAGCGGAACTAGTGTAAAATCGCCATTCTTATCTAGGTAAATTTGCCCTATCAAAGAACGGAATAAGGGATCATAGCAAACATAATTGGAAATTCGATAGATATCATCGAGCTTTCGAATACTTATCAAAGAATCGTTGTTAATAATGTCAGGCACTGATTCTCCGTCAATTCGATCAAAAATTTCGCCACTGGCAACAATGCTTCTTGCGGTGTGCGAGGGCGTGGTTTTCACAATCACTCCTTCCTCATCCAGATAGAAGCTTTCTCCGTACTTATTGAACACGCGAATTACGGGTCTTTTCAGTTTTACTTTGATCTCCCAATCGTTACCAATTCGCGTGTATACTTTAACTTCATCTACCTGAGAAATTCCAGAAATGTAATTCTCAATGGCTTCAAGCTTTAAGTCTTCTCGTCGCATTCCTTTTCGAAACAAACCTTCCAATTCGAGCTTTGCCAAAAGTTCCTGTTCCGTCAAAAATGGATCTTCTCCAATTTTCTCCACGATGATTTCTGGTTCTTCCAAAACACGCTCGTTTTGGATACCTCGCACAACCACCAACAGTACAATCACGCCAATGGTGAAAATACCCCACAACGCTATTTTAATCCACTTAGCCATGTTTCTCTAGTTCCGCTTTTAGTGGTAAAACAATACGATCGATATCGCCTGCTCCAATTGTTAAAATCACATCGTAATCTGACGACGCAGCGTATTCAACCGCTTCAGAAGGTGACAAAACCGACTTCTTCGAAGCTTGCACTTCCGTCAAAAGTGCTTCACTTGTGATCCCATCGATGGGCAATTCTCTCGCCGGATAAATTGGCAAGAGTACCACTTCATCCAATCGACTGAGGGCTTTTGCGAATTCACCAAAGAAATCGCGTGTACGCGAGAACAAATGCGGTTGAAAAATGCCTAGAACCCGTTTATTGGGATACATTAAATCAACCGAATTCAATAGTGCATTGATTTCCGTCGGATGATGCGCGTAATCATCGATATAAATTTTCTCTTCATTGCGAATATGATACTCGAAGCGACGCTTCACACCCTTAAACGATTTCAGCGCAGCTCGCAACACTTCTTCCGACAAGCCTAACTGTACCCCCAGAGCAATGCACGCCAACGCATTTTCTGCATTGTGTGTCCCCGGAACACCCAACTCAACCGCTTGCCAATCACTTTTTGGTGTTTGTACATCCATGAAGAATGCGCCATTTTCTACGCGAAGATGTGCCGCTGAAAAATCAGCATCACACTCCAAACCGTAGCGAATTTCGTTGTTCGCACTGAACTCGATATCCTTATGAAGTACCGCAAATCCATTTGGATCAATCAAGTTTACGTAGGACTTGAATCCCGCCAAGAATTCTGAGTTATCGCCGTAAATATCCAGATGATCTGCATCCGTTGATGTTACAATTGATGCAAAAGGCGTCAACTGAAGGAATGAGCGATCAAACTCATCCGACTCAACTACTGTCCATTCGCTTGTTGGATGCGACACAAAATTCGAATTGAAATTGGCTGCAATTCCACCCAAAAATGCATTACAACCCAAATCTGATTCATTCAGAATGTGGGCTAACATCGTGCTTGTTGTGGTTTTCCCATGCGTCCCTGCAACACCAAGCGCTTTTGAATCGCGCGTGATCATCCCCAAGACTTCCGCACGCTTCTTCACCACAAAACCACTCGACTGTACGAAGACCAATTCCTTCATCTCCTTGGGAATTGCCGGCGTATAAATCACCAATGTGTTTTCACGGTCTAGAAAATCTGACGGTAAATGCTCACCCAAATCTTCGAAGTGAACAGAAATCCCTTCTTCCTCCAACGCTTTTGTAATTGGCGAAGGCGTTTTATCGTAACCTGCAACCTTCCAGCCTTTGTTATTGAAATAACGCGCAAGAGCAGACATCCCGATCCCACCGATACCGATGAAATAAGCTCGATCAAACGAAGTGATATGTTGCATTTCTTGCGTCACCTATTTTATTAATTTTTCCAATTCATCTACAATTGACGCCGTAGCATCCGGTTTTCCGAGCAACGTGATGTTCATTCTCAAGGTCTCACATTTCGCTTCATCGGAAAGCAAGCTCAACACTTCATCAATCATCTTCTCCTTTGCTTCCACATCTCTCACCAATACAGCTGCGTTTTTCTCCACCAATGCCATGGCATTTTTCGTTTGATGATCTTCCGCTACATTTGGAGACGGTACCAAGATTGTTGGCTTTTTCACGAGACACAACTCAGAAACGGAAATTGCACCTGCACGAGAAATCACCACATCTGCAATTGTGTACGCCAAATCCATTCGCGTGATAAATTGCACCATTTTAATCGAACCGAGATCGGTATTTTTCAATTCTTCTTGCAATTTATCGTGGTACAATTTTCCGCATTGCCACAACACTTGCACACCCGATTGCTTCAATTTTTCAAGGTTTGCAATCACACTTTCATTCAGCGTTCTTGCCCCCAAGCTTCCCCCAATGATCAATACTGTCTTTTTCGAAGGATCGAATCCATAAAAATCATAGCCTTCCGCCTCCTTACCTTCGGTAGAAACCATTTCTCGACGCGTCGGATTCCCTGTCAATACAATTTTTGACTTCGGGAAAAATCGCTCCAACCCTTCGTACGCCACACAAATCGTTTGAACACTTTTGGCAAGAATTTTATTTGTTTTTCCAGGGAACGAGTTTTGCTCTTGCACCATTGATGGCACACCGATCATTGTCGCTGCTTTCAACGTTGGACCACTTGCGTAGCCTCCCACTCCAACAGCCACTTCAGGCTTGAACGACTTCACGATCTTTCTCGCCTTAATCATACTCCCGACAATTTTGAACGGAAGCAAGAAGTTTGAAAGTGTAAACTTTCGTTGAAACCCCGCGATTGGCAATCCTTTGATTTCGTAACCTGCCGCAGGTACTTTCTCCATCTCCATTTTCCCTTCCGCTCCAACAAACAATATTTCAGCATTGGGATTTCGACGTTTTATTTCGTCTGCAATGGCGATCGCAGGAAAGATATGACCTCCTGTACCTCCACCTGATATTATGGCTCTTTTTATCATTTTGTTTGATTTTCTGATGTTCCGACATTTCGATTACCCGATGCTAGACTCCCAACTTTGAATCTTTCTGACTTCGACTCCGCTCAGTCCGCAGGTTATATCTTCCGATGATCGAGTGGAGTCGAGAGCGAGGAAATCATTTGTTATTCTGTTGCCAAAATTGGTTCTATCTTATTCTCTGTTTTCTCCTTTTTTACTTTTGCTTTTTCTTGTTGTCGCGCGATGCTCTGTACAATTCCCAGACTAAGGGACGTCATCATCATTGCTGAACCTCCCATTGCCAAAAGCGGCATGTTTTGTCCTGTTACTGGGAAAATTCCAGTACAAACCATCATATTCACCAGAACCTGACTCATCACCAGCATTCCGATTCCGATGCAGACATAGGTATGGAAGATATTATTGGAATTTAAACCGATTCGCATAATGCGATACAATAAAATGAGATAGAGCAACACAAGCACCACGGCTGAGATCAACCCAAATTCTTCCACAAAGCTCGCATAGTAAAAATCGGCATATGCTTCAGGAATGTATCCTTTCAGCTTTCCTTTTCCCGGTCCACGCCCAAGCAATGGTCCACCTTCATAAATGGCCAACTGTGCATTTGCCACTTGCGCATTTTCAATGACATTTTCTTTGTCATCCACGTGATTAAAGAAGCGATTTTCCCATGTTGTGTATCGAGGCAATAGATTCAATTGAGGCGCCGCTTTGTGCACCAAAACAATCATTGCGAGCGCTAACACTCCTCCACCGATTAATGCAGCAATTCGACTAAACGGCACGCGCCCTAAAAACAACATCGCCAGACTTACAGCAAACAAGATCGCTGCTGTTGAAAAGTTATCCTTTACAATCAACCCACAAATAATAACAATAGGGATAACAACAGGTAAAAAACCCTCTTTCCAATCTGATAATTTGCCCTTTTTCTTTACGAGTAATCTCGACACATAAACGATCAATGCCAGACGTGCAAAGTCAGACGCCTGAAACGTCAACCCCACAAACGGAACCTTCACCCAACGCTTGGCATTATTGACATCATCCGTAAAGAACATGGTAAAGAGCAGTATCGCGACAGCCAAATAAAACGCAAACTTCGACAACTTAGAGACGTACTTGGGATCTTTACGATGCATCCAGTACATCACTCCCAGTCCAATCCCCACATAAATCAAGTGCTTAAACAAATATTTAAACGGCGTTCCTCCTTCCACTTTCACCAGAATAGGAACAAAGCTATACACAGTCACCAATGAAAAAGTCATTAGCAACAACGTGATCACCCAGATGACGCGATCTCCTTTTAAATATTCAAAAATCTTATCCATTAATTACTTCCACGTTTGAAGATGATTCTCCAATTCAGCTTTAATTTCTGTCCAATTATCTTGCGGCAAAGTCCACACAAAAGCACGCTTTTCAGAGCGTACCTTATCCACTAGCATCAATGCATTATCTGCACCATCAACACACAAAACGTTCGCAAAAGAAGAGAACCATTTTTCCGCGTGAACTTGTCCAGAATCGTAGACCACTAATGTTTCAATGCGTTTCAACCCTTCACCGTTCAACTCCCAAAATTTTCTAGCCTGCCCACTTGTTGCAGCCCAGATCACTTTATACGGCATAGAGGCAATCATTGCATTCAACGCTTCGATGTCAGGGTTCACCCATGAAAAGACATCCATTCCTGCCACCTTGCCATGTGGACAAAGTGCAGCGTTGATTTTCACTTCTTCCAAGCCTGCTTTTCTGGCCTGCTTCAATTGTTCTGCTGATGATCGCTCTACTTTTTGCATCTTATAGGAGTTTTACTGCTTTTTTAAATTCGTTTCCTCTTTCTTCGTAGCTCTCGAACAAGTCAAAGCTTGCACATGCCGGAGACAACAAAACCGTTTCATCCTTCTTTGCCAAGCGGTAACCGTAAGCTACAGCCTCCATTGCAGAACTTGCTTCTACGATTGTTTCCACCTTACCGTTAAAAGCTTCGATGATTTTCGAGTTATCTTTCCCGAGACAGATAATCGCTTTCACTTTATCAGCAACCAATTCGTAAAGTTCTGAGTAATCGTTTCCTTTATCGACACCTCCAACAATCCATACTGTTGGTCGCTCCATTGATTCGAGTGCAAACCATGTTGAGTTTACATTTGTTGCTTTTGAATCGTTAATAAATTCAATTCCGTGCACTTTTGCCACAAATTCTAATCTGTGTTCTACATTGACAAAGTCAGTTAAGCTCTCTCGAACAGATTCCTTGCGGATTTCTAAAATTCGAGAAGCGATTCCTGACGCCAATGAGTTTTGGGTGTTGTGCTTACCCTTCAAAGCTAATTCGTGAATTCCCATTGTGAGTTGATCGTTTATGTTTATTGTTATTTGTTTGCTGTTTGCATAACCACCGAGCGCGATTTCCTTTTTCAATGAGAAAGGCGCTTGTTTTGCGGCGATTGTTGTGTTGTTTATTATTTCTGTAATAACTGGATCGTCTGCATTGTAGATGAACCAATCTGCTTCGGTTTGATTCTGAATAATTCGGAATTTCGAAGCGGTATAATTTTCCATTTTGTAGTCGTAGCGATCGAGGTGATCTGGCGTGATGTTCAGCAACATTGCAATATCCGCCTTGAACTCATACATATCATCCAATTGGAAAGAACTCAACTCGAGTACGTACCAATCATGTTTCACTTCATCGCTTGCAATTTGCTTCGCAAAGCTTTCTCCTACATTTCCTGCCAAACCAACATTCACTCCTGCTTTTTTAAGGATGTGATACGTTAGCATGGTTGTCGTTGTTTTTCCATTACTTCCCGTGATGCAGATCGTTTTAGCATCCGAGTAGTATCCAGCAAATTCGATCTCAGAAATCACTTTGATTCCTTTCTCCTTGATCGCTTTCATTACTGGAACTGTATTTGGAATTCCAGGAGACTTGATCACGAGCTCTGCTTTCAGGATTTCCTCCATCGAGTGTTGTCCTTGCTCCCATTTCACTCCAAGTTGATTCAACTCTTCCGCAAAACTTGGTTTCACTGTTCCGAAATCAGAAACAAAGACTTCCCAGTCCATCTTTTTCGCCAAGACAGCTGCTCCAACGCCACTTTCTCCGGCACCCAAAATTGTGATATGTCGTTTTTCTGTTGACACTATCTCAATTTCAATGTTACAATGGTGAATACTGCGAGTAGAATTCCAACGATCCAGAATCGCGCGACAATTTTCGCTTCGTGCAATCCTTTTTTCTGGTAATGATGATGGAGAGGTGCCATTCGGAAAATTCTTCGGCCTTCACCGTATTTTCGTTTCGTGATTTTGAACCAACCTACTTGAAGCACAACGGACAAATTCTCAATCAAGAAGATTCCACACAAAACAGGAATCAACAATTCTTTACGAATAGAGATCGCGAACACTGCAATAATTCCTCCAAGTGCTAAACTTCCCGTGTCTCCCATGAAAACCTGTGCAGGAAACGAGTTATACCACAAGAAGCCGATACACGCTCCAACGAATGCCGCAATAAAGATTACGAGTTCTTCTGCCATCGGGATATACATTACATCGAGGTAATCCGCGAATTTTGCATTCGAGCTGACATATGCCAGCACCGCAAGCGCAATCCCAATAATTGCAGAGGAACCTGTCGCGAGACCATCTAGTCCGTCGGTCATATTCGCTCCATTCGACACGGCAATTACAATGAAAATCACAATCGGGATAAATAAAAGCCATCCGTATTGCTTGCTCCAATCATTTCCAACGAGCCAGTTGTAGTTGAACTCGTTTTGCTTAATGAAAGGAACCGTCGTTGTCATTGCATCTGTTTCGATCCACTTCGTACCTTCCGTTTCTTCTTGATCGAGCACGTGCATTTCAGACACCACCTTTTCATTTGGAGCCAATTTGTAATCTGACGCTACCTCTTGGTGCACTTTCACATCAGGATGGAAATAAAGAATACTTCCCACGATCACACCTACACCGATCTGTCCAACTACCTTGAATTTTCCAGCGAGTCCTTTTTTATTCTTTTTGAATACTTTGATGTAGTCATCAATAAATCCAATTGCTCCCAACCAAACCGTTGCTAGCAACATCGTGATTACGTAGACATTGTGCAGTTTCGCAAATAAGATTGTCGGGATAAGAATGGCGCTTAGAATGATGATTCCACCCATTGTTGGCGTTCCTGTTTTTGCCAATTGACCTTCCAACCCCAAATCGCGAACGGTTTCACCGATTTGCTGACGCTGTAATTTTCGAATGATGCGTTTTCCAAAAATAACTGAGACAATCAAGGAAGTGATCAATGCCATCCCCGCACGGAAAGAGATGTACTGAAACAATCCCGCCCCAGGGAAATTCAATTCTTGTAAATAATCAAATAGATAGACTAACATTATTTATTCAGTTTTTTAAATAATTCAACTACTGTTTGCATGTCATCGAAGTCGTGTTTTACTCCTTTGATGTCTTGGTATTTTTCATGTCCTTTTCCCGCGATCAGGATGATATCATTCGTATCTGCCATCGCCACCGCCGTTTTAATTGCTTGTGCACGATCGACAATTGAAAGTGTTTTTCTAAACTGTGTTCCGTCCACTCCTTCCATCATGTCTTCAATGATGGCATTTGGATCTTCCGACCGAGGATTGTCTGAAGTCAAAATCACTTGATCCGACAAGTCACACGCGATGGACGCCATTTCTGGTCGCTTTGTTTTATCACGATCGCCACCACACCCCACAACAGTGAATACCGTTTCATTTCGCGTGCGAATATTCTCGATCGTTTTCAATACGTTTTGCAGTGCATCTGGCGTGTGCGCATAATCCACAATTGCGGTAATCCCTGAATCGCTACGTACATATTGGAATCTACCCTCAACAGAATTCAGCTTACTCAACTCCGTTAGAACTTCCGTTTGATCTTCACCCAATTCAGAAGCAATTCCGTACACACACAATAAGTTGTACGCATTGAAATCACCGATCAAACGTGTCCACAATTCCATTCCATCGATTGAAATCACCAATCCCGAGAACTGGTTTTCCAACACTTTTACTTTGTAATTAGACATCGACTTCATGGAGTATGTGCGCTTCTTCGCTTTGGTGTTTTGAAGCATCACCATTCCGTTTTTATCATCCGCGTTCGTCAATGCAAATGCCTCTTTGGGCAAACCATCAAAAAATGCTTTTTTCACATGGATGTACTCCTTGAATGTTTTGTGATAATCCAAGTGGTCGTGCGTAATGTTTGTAAACGCCCCGCCTGCAAACACAAGCCCTCCGATTCGTTGTTGATGAATCGCGTGTGAACTTACCTCCATAAAACAGTGCGAAACTCCTTCCTCTACCATTTCCGCCAACAACTCGTTGAGCGCAATTGGATTTGGCGTAGTATGCGTTGCTGGAATATCACGATCGCAAATCTTGTTGACTACCGTCGAAATCAATCCTGTTTGGAACCCAAGCGCTGTATAAAGATTGTACAACAATGTTGTAATGGTTGTTTTCCCGTTTGTTCCAGTAACACCGATTAACTTCAGGTAGCGCGAAGGCTCTCCATAGAAATTATGCGCCACAATAGACAAAGCGTTTGACGTAGAATCTACTTGGATGATGTTGACTCCTTCGACTTCAACTCCGTTCAGTCGACGGTCTAAATCCTCACCTTGAACAACGATGACTTTACAACCGTTTTCAATAACCTGAGGAATGAAATCGTGACCATCTGCTGCAACGCCCTTTATCGCAAAGAACATTGAGCCCTTTCTCGCCGTTCGTGAATCAAACGTCAAGTGATCCACATCCACCATGGTTGAGCCACTCACTCCAAGAATGTGCACACCATATAATATGTCTTTCACTGTTTTCATTACTTCAATTCAATTTTTATCACAACACCCGGTGCTGCTTCTGTTCCTGCTTTAATCGATTGGCTAACCACGCGTCCATATCCTTCCATGCGCACATTCATCCCTGTTGATTCGATGAGGTACACTGCATCTTTTGCCGTCATCCCGACAACATTTGGCACAGTTTCCCTTCCGACATATCGTCGTTCGATAACTGCCTTTTCGTTTTCTTCGCGGACAATTCCGTATTCTTTATCCGTTTGTGATGCATATGGAATTCGGAAGCGATCGAACAATTCAATCAAATCCTTTCGGTTCCCCACTTTCGTTTGCGGAATTCCTTTTTGGCGCTTCGCTCCTTCATTTACCGGTTTGTGATACGCCAAACTTGAAGCGTAAACCTTATTCGCGATAGCCGTAAAAACCGTCCCCGAAACAACTGCACCGTAGATATCCTCAGTTGGTCCCGTCACCACGACGATACACGAGTAAATCGGATTGTCTGCTGGGAAATACCCCGCAAACGACGCCAAATAGCGATTATCCTCGTAGTTATTATCCTTCCCAAGGATTCGAGCCGTTCCTGTTTTCCCTGCAATATCAAAGAAGGTTGAGTTCAATGACTTCCCTGTTCCTCGCTGAACAACACCTTTTAGACATGTTTTCAAATCAGCCAAGGTTTGATCAGAACAGATTTTATCTTTGATAATTACAGGTGGAAACTTCTCCTCCAATTCATTTCCTCGAAGGATTTCCTTTACAAACTGCGGACGAACATACGTTCCATTGTTTGCCACCGCATTATAGAAAGCCAACGTTTGAAGCGGCGTTTGTTGCACCTCATACCCAACAGCCATCCACGGGAGTGAAATTCCCGACCAACCACCTTTTCCAGGCTCATACAATGTTGGCTCAGGTTCACCTTTCAAATCAAGGTTCAATTTTGAACCAATTCCAAATGACTTCAGTCGGTCCACAAAACGTTGCGGCTCATCTTTGTATGCATCGTATACAATTCGTGAAAAGACATTTGATGATTTTTCGAATGCTTCTTGAACAGTAATCTCACCGTAACCATATCCATGGTTCGAATCGGTCAATTTATCGTCAAAGAATTTGTACACCCCAACAGCATTCACCTTATCCGAAAGAGACACCTTCTGATCCTCCAAAAGCGCCATGAGTGAAGCCAACTTAAACGTTGATCCAGGCACTTCCTTTGTACCAATTGCATTGTTGTACGATTCATAATATTGACCATCATCGTGCCTTACCAAATTGACAATAGCTTTCACATAGCCCGTGCGTACATCCATCACGATTGCCGAACCGTTAATTGCTTTTTGCTTTGTCAACTGACGCATCAACTCCGAATGCGCCACCTCTTGAATTTCTTTATCAATTGTTGTTACAATGGTTGCCCCCTCAACAGGCTCACGAACAATTGGCCCGATGCGCTTCCAGCCTGTAGAAATTTTCTGCATCACCTCTTGACCTGGCACCCCTTTTAAATATTCATGGTACGCTCCTTCCAAACCAACCGCCTTAATCACGCTATCGCCCTCCATTTTCACGTACCCAAGCGTACGACGCATCAATTCACCATGCGGAAGCACACGCTGGATCGTCTCGTCGTTATCCAACAAACCACCTTTGAATCGACCTTGATTGAAAATTGGCATTTCACGCAATTTCTTGCGTTCCTCATTGGTTGCACGCTTATGAATCAACACGTAGCGATTCGTATCAGCAATTCCCTTCAGTATAATGCGCTCGTACTCACGCGCTGTTTTCTCAGGGTACAATTCATTGAGTGCCACCGCCAAATCCGACAAGCTAGAATCAATCATAGCCTTTGGCACTACCGTTGGGTCCATATGAATATCATAGTAGGAAACCGACGTTACAAGTGGCGTGTAGTTCGCATCTAAAATCTGACCGCGTCGTGGCTGGCGCTCAACCGTTTTAGTCGGCATCTTTTCATTTCCAGACGCAGAAGACAAGAACACAGGCTGACCACCTTCGAATTGGATCATTGCCGTTCGAATGATCACAATCAACATCAAGGTTGCCACACCAAAATAAACAAGGTATGCTCTCCAGTATATGTCTTTTTTCTCACTCATTCTCTTCGTCCTCTCGACTTAGATTTATTTGTTTTTCTTTAATCGAATCACCTTCGTTGGATTCACCGTTTCTTTCAATCCACTCGACTCCAATTCATCCACCAACTTCACGCGTTGCGTCTCCTCTTCCAATCTCGTTTTCGCCTCAAAGTGATCTGACGTCAATTCATTCAACTCTAACTGTGTTTTATTTACATCGTCCGACAATCGCTTCCCGTAATACCCCTTCGACACAATCAGCAACAGCAAGAGCATGACAAAAAAGATGAATCCGAGATTGTTAATCATGAACTCCTTTGTCAGGAAGTCACCATTTAAAATTTGCACGAACGCACTTGGCTTTTTCTCCACCTGTTGACGCGCACGCTGCTTCTTCTCCTTCTTCTTAGCAGTCTCCAATGCCTTTTGAGCATCCACTTTCTCTTTGTCGACGTACTCGTTATCCATTTCTCTCTGCTATTCTCAACTTTGCACTACGTGCACGACTATTTCGTTCAATCTCCTCATCCGAGGGTACAATTGGATGTCTTATCACTTCCGTAAATGGCTTCAACACATTCCCGAAAAAATCCTTTTCAATTTCACCCGTAAACGACCCACGTTTTGTATAATTCTTCACCAAGCGATCTTCCAAAGAATGGTACGACATCACCACCAACCTTCCCGTCGGCTTCAATACATCTGCACTTTGCTCTAACAACTTCTCCAAAGCATCCATCTCATCATTCACTTCGATTCGAATTGCCTGAAACAGTTGAGCCAAGTATCTATTCTCTTTATGTTTCGGCGCGCATTTCACACCAATTTCATTCAGATCATTTGTTGTTTTAATCTTTGCACCGCGACGAGCTGCGATAATCTCCTGCGTTAATCGGTACGCATTTTTGATTTCACCATACGCACGGAAGATTCTCAACAAATCCTTTTCTTCGTAGGTATTCACCACCTTTTCTGCCGTCAAATCACTTTGCTGATTCATTCGCATATCCAAGCGCGCCTCAGAACGAATTGAGAACCCACGAGAATCCTCATCAAACTGATGCGAAGACACTCCAAGATCAGCCAACAAACCATCCACCTGCTTAATTCCAAGAAGGCGAAGATGATTGGCCAAAAACGCAAAGTTTGCAGGCACTAAATCAAAGTTTGGTGCATCCCACGCATTTTTTCGAGCATCTGGATCTTGATCGAATGCAATCAAGCGCCCCTTCGAACTCAAACGTTCAAAAATCGCTCGAGAGTGACCTCCACCACCAAAAGTGACATCTACATAAATACCATCAGGATTGATGTTTAATCCACCAATGCATTCCTGTAGCATTACCGGTATATGATATTCTTGATTATTCGTCATCGCCCAAGTCTCCCATTACTTCATCCGCCAAATCGGCAAAGTCCGCCATGGAGCCTTCGATCATTTCGAAGTACTTCGACTTGTCCCAAATCTCAACACGATCGTTGTAAGCTATCAACATTGCTTCTTGCGACAACCCTACTCTTTCCGCATGCGCTACCGGAATCAAGATTCGCCCCGCTTTATCGAGACTAATCAATTTTGCTCCCTGGTGGAACAAACGGTAAAACATTCGGTTTTTCGGCTTGAACAAGTTCAATTTCGATAGTTTCTCGCTGAGTTTTTCCCACTCTGCAAGTGGAAACAGGGTGAGGCAATCCTCAAACCCTTTGTTCAACATAAAATCTCGCTGAGCTGCAGGAGGAAGCTGCTTCCGTAAACCGGAAGGAAACATGAAACGCCCTTTGGCGTCCAATTTCACTTCAAATTCTCCTACTAAGCCTGCCATAACGGTACAATAATTAGGTAAAAATAATCACATTTTACCACTTTTTACCACTCAGATTTACATTGTTCATAACTCTGAACGCTAAAATAGCAAAAAGGTTACAGCTAATCAGCTTAAAGACCAATATTTATAGGGATTTTAGAAAAGTGGTAAAAAGTGGTAGAAAAAATCCAACTGTTGAAAAGTAGTCCGTTATTCACATTGAAAAATCCAGTACATTTGCCGTATGTCGAAACGAACATTGAGTTGGGTTTTACTAGTATTTCTGGCTCTTATTTGGGGGAGTTCATTCATCCTGATGAAACGCGCAATGTTCACCATTGACGGCGCCCCACTTTTCAGCGATTCGCAAGTAGGTGCACTCCGCATGTTTCTAGCGGCACTCGCCTTGCTTCCATTTTCCATCAAACACCTTTCCACGCTTCGAGACTGGGGCACCATCGGCAAACTTGCCATTGTAGGTTTTTGCGGAAACTTTTTCCCCGCCTTTTTGTTCACCTACGCAGAAACAGGTATTTCATCAGGATATGCAGGCATGCTCAACAGTTGTACCCCGATTTTCGCCATCTTGATTGGTGCATTTATATTCAAAGACAGGCTAACACGCATTCAAATCATTGGGATTTCCATTGGAACAGCAGGTGTTATTTCATTAATGCTTGCAGGTCAGGATTTATCCATTAGCGGAAACTGGACTCACGTGATTGCTGTTGTTATTGCCACCTTGTGCTACGCCATCAGCTTAAACACTATTCGACACACTCTTTCTCATTTGAAAAGCGTGCAGATTGCCTCACTAGCCTTCCTTATCACCTTTTTACCGAGTACTTTTCTCATTTGGAAGCAAGATGTTTTAGGCACACTCACCTCAACCGATGGCGCAACAGAAGGCTTGATTGCCGTGATTATTTTAAGTGTGATTGGAACCGCCTTCGCCTTGATTGTTTTCAATCGGGTGATTGCTCTTTCTTCGGTGGTGTTCGCGAGTAGTGTTACGTACTTAATTCCAATCGTCGCTGTGATTATTGGAATTTCATTTGGAGAAACGATTAACCTCTGGCAAATCCTTTCGATGGGTGTTGTTATTTCAGGTGTATTCATCGCAAATGCACCCAAACGCAGAAAACTAAAGACTGATTAATAAGTGGAACGTCCGTTGCCGTCTTTCATTTTGAAATGAGACACAAGCACAACGAAAACCAAGACGGTTTACAGCCATTTTCCGTGCGTAGAACCATCAGTTAGACAATCTGAAAGATATAATTTCGCTCTCCTCGAATTTTCTTTTCCACTTTCTTCAAGAACTTAAAATCATTCCGTTGAGCTATGGATTGAATTTTTGCCAGTTCGCAATCTTCCGAGAGCACCATTAGCACCTTCGAATCAACCTGAACATACGGTTTCAGTGTAGAAAAAAGCTTTTCGAAATATTCAAAATTCTCACCACAAAACCATGCCTTCTCTGCATCATTGTTCGGTTGTTTTGGATAATACGGAGGATTAATCACGATGAAATCAAATTGCTGAGAAGGAATCTGCTTAAACAAATCCGAATGTATGGTTTCAAGCTTCACCTGATTTAGATCAGCGTTTCGCTTCGCATTTTCGAGCGCCTTGGGATTGATATCCGTTGCCAAGACTTTCGCTCCCTTTTTTGCCGCCAAAGCGCTAATCACACCCGTTCCGCAACCCAACTCTAAAAACGACATTCCATTTAAATCTTGAGGCTCCAGAAACGACATCAAAAAGCGCGTACTCAGCGTAAAATGAGGAAAGAAAACACCTGGCAACACCACCGCTTTTATCGAACCATAGCGAAACTTCCGTTCTTTTTTAAAATAGAAACGAACAAAACGTTGGAGAATTGGTGATATAATGCGTTTACGAAACCACTTCATTACTCGCTGTAAAAACCTTCGGTTTCAGGCTGACGATACTTCCAAACCTTGTGAAGCACCTTGATCTCGTAGGGAAGATTGTATATTCCAGACTTATACCTCCACCATGAACTCAGACGCAAAACAGACCTTTTTGCCCCCTTGATTCGAAAATCTGAATTCGTTGGGTAGTATCCATTGAGCACCGTTTCAAAATTCTTGATTTTATTGATCATTTTCGGCGTGAGCCAAGGAGTCAATGGATTCTTTCGAAGGTCAAAATTTTCCCAAGAAGGATTCAACCAATCTTCCAAATCTTCTGGAAACTCAAATCCTGCCTTCGTAATTTGTTCGTACAACTCGGAACCTTCCGTAGGAACTGGACTGTATAAATAAATGATAATCTCGGTATCAGGATTGAGCTTCTTCACCTTTTTAATAAAAGCGATATCCGCATCAATTTGCGCCATTACTTTCTCCTTAGACTCTCCAGGTAACCCCAACACAAACGAATACTCGGGTACAATATCAAACTTACGCATGCGTACCACGAAATCTAAAATCTGCTTAGACGACTGCGTTCCACCTTTATCCATTTGCTTCAACACCTCATCGCTTCCTGTTTCAGCGCCTAAGAAAATCATGCAACACCCAGCCTCACTCATCAATTTGAGATCATCGTCCGAGTATTTATCAATGGTATCAATTCGACCTTCTCCCCACCACTTCATGTTTTCGTTGCGCATCAATTTGGAAAACTCAACAACACGCTTTCGAGAAGTGAAAAAGTTATTGTCATGAAACTCAATGGAATCCACGCCATATTTCTCCTTCAACCATTTGACATCCTGATAAATTTTCTCAGCTGACTTCCCTTTCCATCGCGCGTTGTAAATTGGAACAACCGCACAAAACGAGCACGTAAAAGGGCACCCCATACTTGAATGGTATGCCATCGTTTTATTTCCCATAAAGGTCTTCGCAAGGTAATTTTGCAAAGGATAAAATGAATCCAAATAGGAATACGGCAATTGAGGTAATTCATCTTGATTCAACAACGCTTCCAGTGCTGTTTTTACAATCTGGCCGTCCTTTTTGTAAATCAGATTTTTTATTCCATCAAGTGGCTCATTGTTTTCTAACGCGTCTAACAAAGAAGGAAAAGCGATATCTCCAGGACCGTTAATGACATAATCCACATAACCACTTCCCAACACAACCTTGTACTGATTAGCCGCAAAATAGCCTCCCCAAATAATCTTCACCTCGGGGAATTGCTCTCGAATTCGTTTACTAAACGGAATCGCTTCCTTCAACTGAGGACCTGGCATTACAGTAGCACCGAAATATTTGTAGTTTCCCGTTTTCAACTTTGATTCAATGACAGACCACGGATCTTCTTCCAAGTTTCCATCCACAAAGTGGAAAAGATACTTTCCAAAAATGGATGCTCCTACCTGCAAAATGGAATTTGGAACGCGGTGTTTCCACTTAGCACTTCTCGGGTTAAAAAGTATGATTTCGGATTTTTTCTGACTCGTCATATTGTATAGCCTTTAGGCTGAGAATCAAATGTAAGACTTATTTTTCGAACTCAAGTTTTTCGTAACTTTAGACTCACGTGCGCTCAAACAATTATAAGAAACACCTCGTATTCACCAGCACTTTACTCGTTGGTTTACTCGTCCTAATTTCAGGATGTAATCGAGACAAGACTCAACTTTACCACAACGAGGTCGTCATCTTAAAATGGCACAGATCCTATAGCGATGACTCATTTGAAAAATCCATCACAGGTCTTAATTGGGCACTCTCTCAAATTGGTGTCGAAAAACGCATTCTCGACGACTGGATTTCATACGAAAAAGAAACTATCAGCATCGATCCAAATGCATTATCAATACCACACCAAAGCAAGCAAACACTCAAAAAACTGCATCGTGCCATACAGGAATCCATTGCGTATAATTCAAACGGATACACAGACATTGGACATTACGTTGCTTTGATTCTCGGATCATCCGAACATTATTACCAGTTGGTCAACCTCCCCGATCAGCTATCTGAGCTTCAAAATCAATATACGCTTGATCCAGCTATTGGATACATTTCAAACTCCGCCATTTCTGAAGAGCATCGCGAAATTCTATTTTCGAGTCAAAGTGGGCTTTCCCAACTATTCATTTCCCAAGAAATTGATTCCGTAACAGGTGAAATATTGGAATTTGAAACCATTGATTTACTCCCAAATGGTCAACCTCGATTTGGTATTTACGATCCATCTGGAAACCGAATAATTGGTGCTTTTCCAGGTGTTTCAAGCGCTGGAAAGCCTGGGAAATGCATGTGGTGCCACGAATCAAGTATCCAACCATTACTAAGTTCGCAAACGCTTCAGGCAGGCTATTTATCTCCCAACGAACTGGCAGACACCTTGATTCATTTCCGACTGAGACACAAAGAGAAGCAAAACCTACTCTATTATGGCGTAGATTTTACCGACTTTCAAGGACATGTTTTAATGGAGCTGCTTTATATATCATACATGGAACCATCTGCTTCCCGACTTGCGTTGGAATGGAAAATGTCCGAAACGGAAGTCCTTACCCTACTTTCTGGATTGCCGACACATCTACAAGAAGAATTCACCTTTTTAGGAGAGCTTTACCACCGAAAAGATGTAGAAGCATTGGCTCCACACACCCCGCTCGGGGTTTCGAGTAGTGTTCGAGAACGCATTGGTATTGAAGTCAATTGGCTGGATTAAAACGCCTAGCTATTTTTAACGCTTTGCTTGCAGTACACCAAGAATGAGAATAAAGCCACTATAAGCCACAACCTTGGAAAATGAATCAAAAGATCAACAAAAGGCCATTGTTCCATACTCGGAATTTGGTATGCCTGAATCGAAAACGCACCAAAAATGAGCGCGATTGTTATTAGAAAATGACCAACTGATCGTTCTTTAACCAACCATCTGAGGATGAAAAAGATTGGAAGAATCAACAGTAAAAAATGATACGACGCACTCGCGGGAATTATGACGAACACTCCAATAATCCCAACGGAAACCGTCGACGGTGAAAATGCATATTTTTCCTTTCTCAGCATGAGAAAGCACGCCATTCCCACTACTGCAACAATCATCCATTTCAACACAGGTTTTAACCACGCCGCCTCGAAGAACGGCTTTGGATTTTCGACTGCATCTGCCACAAACAGATTATTAAACAAGGCATCCAACGATTGAAAACCAATCGCGTATTTCCCTTGTCCAGACAAATCACCATTTACGTGTCCGCCAAGATCGTGCAAATACACTCCGTAGGCCTCAAAATCAATCAATACAAAGATGCCTGTAATCACCAAAACAGTTGCAATAGCCGTAAAAATAGGCTTCATCGACTCTTTTGAAAATCTCATCAAATAGCCTAAAAACAAGATTGGAACATACTTGACACTCGCCAATACTCCAATGAGCACACTCGAAAGCATCGACTTTTTCGTCACCAGAAAATAACCAATTGCCTCCACCAACACAAACGCTGTTACGAAGTAAAACTGACCAAAATGAAGATTAGACGAAAGCGGAATGACAAACAAACTCAACGTTAATGCATTCTCCCACACCGGCGAACGAAAATAACGCTTCATCCTGAACGGCAACCACACCAACAAAAGTAAGTTAAAGACCAACCAAATCCGCTTAGCAGTTAACAAATCAAAGAAACTTAGTGGCCAGTACAAAACTGCTGTAGGCGGCGGAAACGGTGAAAATTTCGCTCCATTTTTTACACCTACCGATTGCGCCATCTCCTTGAAACGATCATTTGAATAAAATGCGTGAATCGATTCTCCCTTCTGGATCAATTTTGCGGAAGCATAATAATTATTGAAATCCGTTTTTGTATCGTTCCAGCCCAGGCGAATGCCTTTGTAAAACAAAACGAACGCGACCAACATCAACCAGAGCGCAACAAATATCTTCCAGTTCTTTTTCATCCCTCTTGTTTTCGCAGAATGGATTTAAACACATGCATTCCCTCAATCAAATGAAATTTCAGCTCTGTCCACGAGCGAATCGAGAACAAGCGTTTCAGCAAATAGCCAGGACGAAAATAAAAGCTTCGGTATGCTTTTCGTTTGAGTAAGTGCAATTCATCTTTTGTCAACACACCATTTCCCATAACCACTACATCTCCCGACTGATCCATCACTTCGACAGACTCATCAATCAATCCCATTTCCAAGGCTTCTTCACGAAAAGACGTCTGACTTCGCGGTACCGCCACATTGAACGATGCGTAATCTGCATCAATTTCCTTTGCAAAGCGAACCGTGCTTAAAATGGATTCCTTCGTTTGTCCGGGCACACCAATCAAAAATGTTCCCAATCGCCTGATGCCAAGCTCCTTGCTTTTCGCAAAAGTGCTTCGGATTTGATCGATCGAATAATGCTTTTTGTATTTCTCCAGTCGTTCGTTATCTGCCCATTCAACGCCGAACATAATCAACTTGCAACCAGCAGCTTTCATCAGCTTCAAATCATCTTCATCTACAACATCTACACGAGAAAAGCACATCCAATTGATTCCATAATTTTCTGAAATCATCCAGTTCAACACCTCACGCGTAATGGCCTTTGATTGAAAAAACGTTTGATCTGAAAAATAGATAAATCGATAACCGTTTCGTTTCAAATATTTCAATTCTTCGATGATGGACCCAGCTGTTCTTGTCGCATAGGGCAAGGTCGACATGATGCAAAACGTACAAGGATAAGGACACGCATAATTCGTCAAAACGGTTGCCACAGGCTCAGCATTCGCAAAAGGCATGCGGTAGTTGCCCGTGAATGCCGCTTGCTTTGGAACAGGAATCTCCAATTTCCCAGATATTTTCCCAGGATCGAAGATAAATTGCCCAGAATCCTCCTTCAAGTAAGCAATTCCACGAAAAGTAATTTCGGAATCAACAGGTGTCGTGAACGCTTCAAACCATTGCCTGGTTCCATCAATATAGAAGTTGGTGATGATCACATCGAGCCACGCATAGTCGTTTAATTTTTGCTCGTAGTTATCCAAAAGTGCATCACCCGAACAGGCAATCTTGACCTCAGGAAGCACCTCCTTCAACTTTCGATATGCTGCAAGATCTTCTTCTAAGCTCACAGAACCTAGAAGTCCAATGATTAGCTCAGGCTGAATGCCTTTCACTTCCTCCAGCACCTCATCCATCGTTTTCTTTTCAGCAATCGCATCAATTACCGTCAGCTCGTACTTATCTTCTGAGAAATACGCCGACTGCATCAACAAATCAACAGGTTGTGGATAGTAATAAGCTTTCGAAACCTTCGAGCAATAGTAATCGCGGATGTAAATCTTACCTCCAGGAGGATTAAACAGCACTATTTTCGTCTTTTCCATCATTGATTACCGTTGTTCACAAACTCATTTATCTTCAATAAACTCTTTTCTACATCCATCTCATGAAAACATGAAAGCTTTCCATTACATGCTTTAGCCACCTCAGATTTCGGACTTATAAAACAAGGCGAACACGCAAGTTCATGAGAGAGATTGAGCATCCGCGCAGAATTTGGATACCCCACCAAATAACTCGACGTTGGTCCCCAAACCGCCACCGTTCGAACGCCAAAATAGCGTGCTAAATGCAGTGGCCCCGAATCATTTGTTAAAAATAAATCCGATGCTTTCAGAAAATCAACAAACGACGGTAAACTTTGCTCTCCCGCCAACACCGTACACCTCGAACTTGGTAAGAATGCAGCTATTCTCTTGCAAAAAGCCTCAACTCCTTTTCTTTCACTTTCCAAGCCACTGAAGTAGAAAACTCCTTCTGGAAACAATTCCGCCACACCTTTTATCAACTGCGACCATTTCTCCATTGGAAACTTCCGTTCAGGTAGATAACCACCCGCGTTGATATTGACAACAATTCTCTTTCTGGATTTGGATTGAACAGGCGCATCTTCCCACACCAGCGGTTCTGCATGAAGCATCTCTGCAATTCCAGATGTAGCAGCTTTTTTTTCAAGTGAGATGATTCGTCTATTTTTCTTTTCCACATTCTCACCTTCCACTTTGAACTGTGCATGTTTTTTTCGAATCGAAAGGATCAAACTGTACATTCCCGCCATATTCGAAGAACGTTCCATATCAACAATCTCCGCTTTTCGCAGCTGCCAGATCGTAACGACACGTTGCATAGCACTGAAAAGAAGTACGAACGGATTTTTATCATTGATATAGATTGCCTCTAAACCGAGTAAATCAACAACGCCTTTGTTTCGTTTCAAAGTGAGAAAAACCGCCTTCTTTTCAACCTTTGAATTCTGCAAGACATGTGCAATTCGCGTGATGCTACCAACCCCAAAAAGTTTAAGAATAACGACCTGATCGCTTGTTTGATTTCTTCTCGGCGCGATTGACTTCAACTGCTTTGTGAGCCAATAAAACGGCAAAAACGCATTATCCATCCGCACGAGGTTCGACCGCTTCATTTCCCCACTGATTTTGCGATTCGTTTCATCGTATTGTGTGAAATTGCCACCTTGAGTTTTGTTTTCATTCGATCAATTGCCCCTATCTCATTTCGCTTCAGCTTTACCCGATTGTGAATGTATCGAATAGCCGCTTCGTAGAAGTGATCAGGGTATTCCCGTTTGAAGTCAATTTCTCGATCAGTACTCGAAAACCAATCAGGCTGTTTCGTGATTTCACTTTCCACCTCATCATAGAGCGAAGTTCCTTTGATGGGATAACTCTTCGTAATCGTAAATTGATCAGGCAGTGCACTTTCGAGGTAAGTTGCTGTTTTCAAAATATCATCGTAGGTTTCTCCAGGATACCCAACCATGATGAAGGTTCCCGTTTCGATTCCAGCCTTTTGCGTAGCAATGAGTTGATCGCGCACTACGTCAATATCCACCCGACGATCCATTGCATCAATGATCTTTTGCGAGCCACTTTCCGCTCCAATCCACACCCGAAAACATCCCGTTTCTTTTAAAATCTGAATGATTTCTTCGTTCATCCGCTCGGCCCGCGTAATACATTCGTATTGCACCTTCAAATCAGCTGCCTTCATCGCCTCGGCAAAGCCACGCATCCACTTATGACTAACTGTGAAAACATCATCTACGAACCAAAACGTATCTGGCTGGTACGTTTCCATCAAGGTTTTCAATTCTTCTACCACTTTTTCAGGAGATCGTCTACGATAACTCTGACCATAAACCGCCGTACTGCACCATTTGCACGTATACGGACATCCACGCTGCGTACTCACATTTAGCGCACTCTTTCCATGCGCTTTTTTCCAAGTAGCTAAGTATTTCTCAATCGGGAAACGCGAACGATTCGGAAGCGGCAAAAAATCTACCTCCTTCACTCTGATTCGTGGCTTGTTTCGCTTGATTTCTCCCTGTTGCCTGTACGTCAAGCCATTCACATCTTCCAATGAATCATTTGACTTCAAGCACTGAACGAGTTCCGTAAACGTTTCTTCCCCTTCGCCAATTACCAAAAAATCGGCTCCTGCTTCCAAGTAATTCTCCTCATTGTACGTTATATCTGGACCACCCAGCACTATTTTTGTAGATGTCAGTTCTTCCGAAGATCTGATCTTTCGAATCAAATGAATGATTTTAACCTTCGTCATGAGGTTCACATAGAAAGCAATCACATCTGGCTTTTTCTCTTCCACATACGTCCACCATTCAGTTTCCGATGAAAATGTTGTATCGAAAACCTCGTGTTCTATTTCACGTTCTTCGAGATAAGACGAAATGTACAGGATTCCCAAAGGCGGATACGGCTTCATTATTTGCTGTTCCCGCTCATCCTCTTGTAAGAAATATCCATGTGTTAGTAGAACCTTCATTTTTTCTCTGCAATCAATATATAGTGATCGCTCCATCCCGAAAATAAGGAAATCCGACCAAGGTTCTTTTCTAATGCACTCAAAAGCTTCAAAAAACGTGGACGTTTAGCAAAAAACGGTTCCAAATAAGAAGGTGGTAAGCAAATCGCCACTGGTTTTTTCAATTGAATGGAATAATCGGGTAGCATTTTCTGGACGGCACGAGGTGAGTGATAATAAGTTAGCACATCTTTTCCGTCGACATTTACAGGCAATTCTTTCGATGTATTCCTGCGGAATAATTTGCTCCATTTCAATCGTGTAAAAAAATACAGCCCCTCCATGAAACAAAACTTCGGCATAATCACTACTGCCAAAAGGTCGCCCGAATTTTGAGCCACGGAAATACGTTGAAACAATTGCTTCAGTTCGGTTTCACTCAGACAGTTCAATCCACCGAAATTGGAAAAAATCGCTTCACCGATAATCGTTGATTGATCCACTTTAGAAAAGTCCAACACGCTGAAATCAATCGCTTGATCTCTGGAAGACCGCGCCACTTCAATCATCTCTGGCGAACCATCCGTAGCAGTAATTTTTATTCCCTTTTGATGGAAATATGCTGCATCTGCACCCGTTCCGCAGTTAATTTCAAAAATTCGCTGTCCTTTTTTTGGAAAATTCGCTCGGTTGAGCCAATGATATACGCGTTTTCGCTGTTCTTTCCCAATAGTACTATCCGTAAAGGTTTCGTCGTAAGCGGATGCTGCCTGATCAAATGGTGCTTGCTGCCTTCCCATCTCTCTATACTCCACTACAACAACGATTACATCCAGGGAACAGTCCTCCAGCTTTATTCAAGTCTAAACGTAGTTTACTTAGTACAGGAGATCTCCAAATCGTTTTTAAATCGTCCTTGTATACATTACCCACATCTAGATTATAACACCTTCCATGAGCAGGAATTACAGTACCGTCGGTCTTAACCATCATGTTCTTAAACACATCACTGCAATTTCTGCCAATTTTTTCCATCGGCCTCAGATAAAACTTCTCGAGCTCTTCTAAGGAATTTAACTCGGGTGAAAACGATACCGTAAAAGGAAATTCAGTTGATTTAATACGGCTTATCTGGGCTTGCAGTTTAACAAGGTCTACTTTTCCCATGTCTGTTTCTTCCACATTCGAATGCGTTGCTGGATAATGATTCCCATACATTGCATTGTGTACGCTTGCCATTTCTTCAGTTACAAAGTTCGGATGCATAAAACCAACATGCTTAATTGGGAGTTCCCGAAAAAACTCAGTGAATCCAACCAATTCTTCAAAATTCCATTCCGTAATAACACAAAAAACGGAAACAGAAGGAGCACCTTTCAAGCTCGTGATAAACTGAATCCCCTCAATTGCTTTCTGAAAAGATTTTTTATTTCCTCTGATATAATTGTGGGTTTCTTCCAGCCCATCCAAAGAGATATACAACTCATTCAACCCCGCTTCTACCAAATCTGTCGCTTTGCGTTTTAAATTCAACGCATTTGTTGTTATCGAGGTAAATAATCCTTTATCATTCGCATAAGCAAGAGATTCCTTTAGATCAGGATACACCAAAGGTTCGGTAAACGCATAGCCCAACTTCACGTTTGGCCAAAAATCAGCAGCTTGATCTACTACCGTTTTAAACAACTCTAATGGCATATTCAAGGGGTGGCTGCCCACTAGGTTTTGGGCAAAATTCGTTTCCAGATTTGCCGTTCCTACATCGCACATTTTACAGTGCAAATTGCACACATTATTTACTCCAAGAACAATCCACTCCGGTCCAAACATATAGTTTGACGGAGCCATTTTTTTATTGATCTTCTTGAGGTACGAATTCATTCAATCTAATACTACGGTAACCGATGAGCGCAATGAGTTGGGCAAGTGCATGCGCTGTTAGCACTCCCGTGATTCCCAGGTTCAAAGATAGAAGAATCAGAGACATAACTCCATTTAATGCCGCACTAATCAATGAAACCACCAATACCTGCTTCTCTTTTCCCTGTGCGAAGGACGAGAAAACATGAACAGCATAGGTAAATGACGGATAACCAATCAAAAAGAACAACATTGTTTGAATCCAATTGGCTTGAAAATCGAATAACCATTCTAAGCACAAAAAGATCACAGCCGTACTCACAAGTTGGATTGGAATTCCAATGACTACCATCAGTCGTTTGGCTTTCACCAATGCAGCGTTATTCATTCGGTAGATATTCCGCACGTACGGCATTAGAATGATGGTTGCAATGCCTTGAGAAAACATTAGAAATCCCGAAATTATCTGATAATCTGCCAATTCTATTCTTGTCGCGAACGACTCGAAAATGTAGAGGTCAACTTTCCCTTGTAAAAATCCTGAGATCGCCATGAGAAAGAACGTAAACGAGACAAGCAGCAATTTCCACTCAATGACGAGTGATTGAAAGCGAAAGAACCTGACAAAACGTATCGCGTAGCTTGCACATCGCATCGCTTGATAGATCGTAAATACAATTAGCAACTCAGCCAGATCAAGCGGAGCAAAGTACAAGCACAAGGTTAAGAGCACAAAAAAGCCCAACAATTCAATCAAAATAACCGCACTGTAATCGCGCTGGTCGTTCACCATTGGCTGGACACTATTGCTGACATACGCCAAAACAATACTTGCGGAAATATATAGCGCATGATCTAGCGGAAAGAAAGCAAATGACCCTGCAATCACCACCAATAAAACTGGACTTCGCGCCACGAACAATGTTTGCCAGCTCCTTATTTTGCTCCGCGGTTCCTTACTGAAGGATCGAAGTAAAAAATCTTTGCTTCCCCAGTTCGATACGATGTTCGCCAAGTGAAAATAGAGCAGAAATGGAACAAACTCTCCGAAGACTTCTTTGCCCGAAGATTGAATCACGATGTACGAAAACAAGATAGCAATAGCCGGAATCAAAAAGGTTTTGAAGCCATTCAATGCGACAGGAACCAATCGATGCGACTTATCCAATCTCCCGCTATTTCGTCGTACCTGATTCATTTACTCTGAACGTAGTTGATTGCTTTCACCATATTTTCTACCGCCGAAGCTACGCTTACTTTTTCCAATGATCGTGCACATTTCCTCTTCATTTGGATCAACTCGTCATCCGAACAACTCAGCGCGCGATTGAGTACTCGATCGAAATCGCTCGCATCATCCGATTGGAAGACCCACCCATTTTTTTCATCCTCTATCAACTCCTCCACTGCTTGACTGTGCACACTTCCCACTACAGGGACTTGATAAGACAGCGCTTCATTCACGACTACTCCCCATTCATCTCCCAAAGTTGGAAAAAGAAATAGGTCTGCCTGCGCATATACATTTGGAAGCTCATCGTAAGTCACATTTCCCAGTAATTCCAATTCGATATTTTCGTAGGATTTCAAATCATCCAACCACTTCTTTTCTGGACCTTCTCCCGCCACCAAGAGTTTCACTTTCTTATCCTCATTCGCTTTTGCCCAACGCGATAAAGCAGCTGCCATTTCAGCAATTCCTTTCCGCTCAATCAATTGTCCGACAGATAAGAGTGTTCTTGTTTGATGTACAGATGAAACATCTTCTTCCTGAATAAAGTCCGTTGTATACGGCACAAAAAAGAAAGGTCCCGAATAGTTCAATGAACGAATGTAACGCTCGCAACTTGCTCCATTCCCCAATACCGCAGTTGCTGATTTCAACAATCGCTTTCGCAGTATTTTTCGCAAACCTTTCTTATTCGACTCCGTTCTTTCGGAGAGTGTCAACCATAAAATGAGTGGTTTTCGGTACAACTTACAATAGATAGACGCCAACAAACTCCGAAAGCCAAGCTCCGCAGAAATCACTACTTCAGGTTTCATTTTACGCAGTAAACGAACCGTATTGAGTGGCAAATGGACCGTGCTTTGCTCCGAATATCCGTTCTCATTTATCCATTTTTTTGTGTAGCTCCATGACTTTTGAACAACCACATCAAGCGTTCCATGATCTTTCTTCCAATCCCGATTCTTCTCCATCTCGGTGGAGACAAATACCTTCAACGAATTCACATTTTTCGCCAAGGTTTCCAGCAAGCTTATTCGATAAGGAGGGATAAAGTTGGTTAAAAGAGCTACTTTCATGGAGCGATCTGGCGGAAATTTTGTCAAAATGTTACAGAAAGCTAAATTTACACAGATTAACGTTAACGCCCTATGGATAAAAGCAGTATTTCCGAAGATGAAACGATAACTCCCGTTTTACGCGATGTTGAACTGGTGACAAAAAAACTCTATTCCTTCGGAAAAAGCGTTTTCATTGGCACGGTAGAATGGATTCGTAGACTACTCACATTTACGGTAAAAAATATCATCATCTTGCTCGTTGCCGCAGCCCTAGGAGGAACAGCAGCCTATTTTTACAGCAATCATTTCAAAAACACCTTTGAATCCCATTTGATTATTAAATCAAACATCAATACTTGGGAACAATTGTCCAGTGATGTGCGCTACGTGAATTCACTCATTTCCAACGAGCAGTCAGAAACACTCTCCAAGCTCCTCAACATTCCAAAAGATGAAGTACTCAAACTGAGAGAAATCAAGATTCAACCCTCTGCAACGTATTCACAAAAAGTTGGGCTGATTGAAAAGTTGAACACACACATGGACTCGTCGACACTGAGTAAAGTTGACTACAATCGTATTATGCAATTCGACGACATGGCGTTTACAGAAAGTTATGTCATTACCCTAAAATCTTCTGACGGAGCCATTTTCGGTGACATTGAGGTACCCCTTCTTTCATTCTTTGAGAGCTCACCTATTTTAAAAGAAAAATTGAAGCGAAAGCGAGCAAAACTTCAGTCTCAAAAAGCGATGTATGTAAAAAAGCTGAGTGATTTAGACACCTTACAAAACGTTTTAAATCAAGCTATTTTGACGAGCGCAGCATCTGGAAACTCGAAGGAGACAACTTCCATTTCGCTGAGTGACAATCCACAGAGTTCTCCTCTTTCTCCTATTGATGTAAGCGAAAAATATATCTCTTATCATCAGGAGTTGGTCGACATAGAAGAATCGTTGGAGCTGTATAATCGTTGCTACGAAATTAAATCACATTTTAATCCGTACGGTACGAAAGCAGGGATGAGCACATTTAGAAAAGTTGTGTACGCTGCCCTGTACGCCAGCGGTGTTGCATTTCTTCTACTCCTCCTCTTCCATTTCTTGAAGAAAAAACCGTTGGATGCTTGACACAAAGCATTTGGAAAGTAGAAGTCGGCAATTGGTCGGCAATATCCTTGGCTCCTCTTTTTACAAAGCCATAAACATTGTTGTTGGTTTTCTGCTGGTTCGCTTCGCGATTGATTTTGCCAATGAAGAAACCTATGGAATTTGGCTCACACTTTCCTCCTTTTTCACCTGGTTTTCGGCCATTGAAGTTGGAATCGGGAATAGTCTACGCAATCGGATTACGAAACTTTTTACGTCAAAGAAATTCGACGAAATCCGAGTTTTACTTGTAAAAGGATACAAAGCCATGCTAACAGCGTATGGAAGTGTCATTCTCCTGCTCGTTCTCGTGCCTTTTTTCGTTGATATTGAAGCATTTTTCGTTCCGAGCGGCTCGCATTACCGAAACTTCGGACTCATTTTCCAAATCAGCTTTGCGCTCTACATGCTTCATTATGCCTTTGCGTTTCTCAACATGATTCTGCTGTCGGTTCATCGTACGAGCACCACATTTCTGATCACTGCAATTCAAAACACCATTTTACTTATCGGCATTCTTGTGTTCACCCACTCGGACGTCTCGCCTTCGCTTGGACTTTTGTGCATTTGGTTTTCAGCCGTTCCAACTGCCGTCATGGGATTGGCTAATATTATCACGTTCCGTTCCGTGCTAAAAAACATTCGCCCTTCATTCCAAAATATCTTACTCACAAAACCTCAGCGTTTCCGCGAGATGAATTATGGATTCTTGATTATTCAAGTGTGCACGCTAGTTATTTATGCTACCGACCACGTGATAATCTCTAATTTCATTTCAGGGACGGAGGTAACCAAATACGCGATCACCTTTAAGTATTTCAACATCCTCACCGTTATTTTCAACCTGATCCTTGTTCCATATTGGGCATCTTTTGCCGAGGCTACACAGATGAAAGACCGAAAGTGGGTTCGGAAGAACATCCGATTTCTCATTCTTTTGATTGGTGGACTGCTTATCTTAGGGATTGTGATGCTAACTGTTGCCAATTTCGTGTATGACTTTTGGATCGGGAAAGATTTGTCGATTCCTCTGTTGCTGAGTGCGCTGATGTGTATCTCCATTTTGCTTACCGCATGGTACAACATCTTCGTGTACTACTTGAGTAGCATCGACCGAATCGATTGGCAAATGCGCTTGATCATTTTTGGAGCCGTGCTCAACATTCCGCTTTCCATTTTTCTGATCGATCAAATGGGATCGTCGGGTGTGATTTTGGCAACCATTGCTTCACTGCTTCCCATGGCGATTGCATTACCCATCCAGAGTTTCAAACTGCTTAAATCCGATTTGTACAAATGAAGGCGAGCGGAATAGAACGATCGTTGATGATTGCCTTTTTGGAGTTGATCTGCCTGACGCCCCTGTTCATCATTTTGGGAAATGTTGTTCCGCCCTTCCCGATCAAAGTTCACTTTATCGCCTTTGGATTAATCTTCGTTGTGATGCTGATGCTTTTGGCGCTTCATTCTAAAAAAAGATGGATTCTCTACCTTACGTTAGCCATTGGCTTGCTGCAGTATTTCATGCCTCACCCGAGCATCAAAAACACCATTGACATTCTCTTTGGCCCCTTGGTTCTATACGTATTACTCGACCTACTTTTCAAGCAACGGCTCGCGCAAGCTACGCTCGAAAAATACCAACGCCGATTCATTAGTTATTTATGGATTCCCGTTTTGATTGGTGTGTTACAAGCCTTGGGCGTAATGCCAATCACCTTCTGGAATGCAGATTACATCAACTGGGCGTATTTTGCAGATGGTACACGCCTTCCTAGACCGAACGGCTTTTTGTACCACGGATCGGAATTGGCAATCATCGTCTTTTTCCTCGCGCTCTTTCAATTCTTCAAAAAAGGGTCGAATGCCTTTTGGATGCTCTTAATTTTCGTTGCTATTGCAAAGCTGACCTTGTACAAGGCACTTCTCGGCGCTGTTATCATCCTATTCTTCTATCATCTTTTCTTGATGAATCGCACCTTTTCACAACTAAAACTGCTCTCCAAAAAACAACTTTTGGGCTACACCGCCATCTTATTGATTGTTGTTTCAGGCGTTGTTCTGAGCTTTCTTCACGGCGTTTACCAGCAAACAGGTTATTACTTTCCTCCTCAATTGCTTACTGGAAGAGGATCGATTTGGAACATTTATTCGGATGCCATTGCCGATTACTCCGTGTGGAATTACCTCTTTGGATCAGGCATGGGATCTGGACAAGAACTCTTCAAAGAATACGCCTCACCAGACAATTATTATTTACTCAGAATTGACCCCGTTTTGCACGAAGCCTACGATGCACACAACGCCATTCTTAGTTTATTTGTGAATGCAGGAATTGCAGGAATCGCCTTTTTTGTGTGGGGAGCACGACGCATTTACCAGAAGGTGAAGCATTGGAAAAGTTCGGTAGATAATGGTAAATTCTTTTTCGCCATGACTATTATTCCACTGTTGACCATTGGTATTACCATTCCCATTTTTGACATGGCCATATATTGGCCGTGCATCGGATTTCTGATTTATCGTTGGCGCTTTTTCTCCGATGAACCTAAACAAACAGTAGATGCTTAGCATCAAGTTGACAGATATCGAGTTTTGGGGCTACTGCCTGCTGATGATTTCCTTTTTTCTTCCTGGGAACGCCATGGGGTTTGCCTTGGTCTTTTTAGTCTTGTTGACCATCGTGAAGTTCATCCAGAAAAAACATGCTTTCAAAGGTTATTCAGGATTGATTCTTTATCCTGTGCTCTTTCTTCTTCTCCTCGTCGGGATGATATACACTCAAAACACGAAGGACGGCTGGGGGATCATCGAGCGACACTACGCACTAATCGGCGTCCCGATTCTAGCAGCATCCATCAAGCAGTTTAGCTCAAAACAGAAAGAAGCGATCATGAATGTATTTATCGCCACAGGAGTTATCACTGCATTGATTTGTTTAGGTGTAGCAACAAATCACTACCTCACGACGGGAACCGTGTACACTGCGACTCAAAAAGATCACTTCGTGTACAACCATTTTATGCATCACCGCCTGTCCTCTCCTCTGCAACTGCACGCAATCTATTACTCGTTGTATCTTTCCTTTGCCGCACTCGTATTGCTCAATCGTATACTGCACTCGTCTGCTAAAATGACTACGAAATTTCTCTACGGATTGATTTTCGTCTTTTTTGCCGTGATGCTCTTCTTGTTGAAATCATCCATTTTTGCTTTAGCTTTTCCGTTGGCCAGCCTTCTTTTGATCTTATTTCGCTATCGAAAAACACTCCTCAGATCATTAAAAATGAAACTGGTACTGTCTGCAATTGTCGTTCTCGCTGGCATTTTCTCCTACATCGGGATTCAATCCAAATTGGAATCTTTCTCACTAAAATATGAGTTGTCGGATGATCACCTTACACCGCTCACCATGCGCATGGCTATATGGGAATGCACCTGGGAAACCATCCAAGAAGCGCCATTCATAGGAAAAGGAACAGGTGACGGCGACGATGAATTGTTTGCAACCTACGAAGAACTTGGTTTTACCATCGGTGCAAACGATCGTTTCAATGCCCACAACATGTATTTGCAATATTGGCTCACCAACGGAATCACAACAGCACTTTTATTCATTTTGATTTTATTCGTGCTGGCAAGAAGAGCCATCAACCACCGAAACATGGTTTTCTTTTCTTTTATCTTCTTGTTTGCTGCATTTAGTCTCACCGAATCCACGATGTTGCGCCAGAACGGAATCGTGTTTTTCTTAGTGATTTCTTCGTTATTTTATTGGTCACCCCGCATTTGGGATCATTCACAATCAACTGCATGAAAATTCTTCAAGTACATAATTATTACCAGCTCTCGGGAGGAGAAGACACTGTTGTTGCCAACGAAAAAGCGCTCCTTGAAGAAAATGGTCATGAAGTAATTCCATTTTACAAGCACAACGAAGAAATCAATGACTATTCCTTTTTTCGAAAAATGGGACTACTGTACTCAACTACCTGGTCGCAAAAAACCTACGATGAAGCCATGGAGTTGATCCGGTCGACACGACCAAACGTATGTCACGTGCACAACTTCTTACCGCTCATCTCTCCATCCATCTACAAAGCGTGTAAAGATTCCAAGGTGCCCGTTGTACAAACGCTTCACAATTACCGACTCATTTGCACCAATGGATTGTTCCTTCGCGAAGGAAAAGTATGCGAAGAATGCCTGGGAAAGTCAGCCTATCATTCCGTTCCAAAGAAGTGTTATCGCCATTCATATACGCAGACTTACGCTGTAGCGCGCATGATTGAAAAGAACAAAGCCGATCGCACATGGACGAAACACGTTGATGCTTATTTCTGCTTTACCGAATTTGCAAAAAATAAGTTTATCGAAAGTGGACTGCCCGAAGAGAAATTGATTGTGAAGCCCAACTTTGTGAAAGCACCTTCAACAGAAGTTACCGAAGGTAATATTGAACCGTATTTGATTTACGTTGGGCGATTGGAAGAGAACAAAGGCATTCAGTTGTTTGTGGAAATCAGTAAGGAATTGGATATTCCATTGAAGATCGTAGGAGAAGGGCCGATGGAAGCACAACTTAGCGACCTGCCAAAGGTAGAATTGCTCGGGAAACGCCCGCACGATGAAGTATTAACATTGATCCAACAAGCAAAAGCACTCCTTTTCCCATCGCTCTGTTATGAAGGCATGCCCATGACCATTTTGGAAGCATTTGCTCACAAAACACCTGTTGTTGCAAGTAATCTTGGTGCAATGCAAACGATTATATCGCACCAAGAGAATGGACTTTTGTTTGAAGCCAATTCGGCAGATGAATTGCTGTCATCCATTCAATTGTTAATGAAGAATGAAGAAATGTCTAGAAAAATTGCAGAGACGGCCTTTGCTGATTTTGAAAAGCTGTACAGTAGAGAAAGAAACTATGAAAGGTTAATGGATTGCTACAATACCGTGATTAACAAAAAGTAGCACCTACTTCTCCTTCCGCATTAAATCACCGATTGCATAAAAGATAAACTTGGGTACCACCTCAAAATAGCGCTTGAATAGCCTTCTTGGTTCACTACACATTCGGTAGAACCATTCCATTCCGATCTTCTGAATAAATTTCGGAGCCGTTTTGACCTTTCCTGTATGAAAATCGAATGCTGCACCAACGGTAACGATGTATTTTACGAATGTGAATTTCGCCAAATTTTGGGCAAACACTTCCTGTTTCGGTGTACTCAAACCAATCCATACCACATCTGGATTCTTCGCATTGATTTCCTCTGCTATTGCCGCATAATCGAATTCATCTACCTTCTTGAAAGGGGGACAAAAGGTTCCAACTACCTTGGAATTCTGGAATTTCTCCTCGCATGACTTCTTCAATTCGTCTGCCACACCTTCTTTTCCTCCACAGAAAAAGTGCGTTACGTTTTCATTTGCAGAAGCCGCCATCAATCGCTCAAAAAACAATGGTCCCGAGCAACGCTCCATGTTTTTGGCTCCTTTTCGTCTCCCCACCCAAACACCAGGCATTCCATCTGGAAGATTCAAGTAGAAGCTCAACAAGGTTTCCTTGAAGGCTTGATCCTTTTTTGAGATCACCATTCCGTGGGCGCCCGTTGCACTGACGCAACGATTTTCATAGACTTTTTCACAGCATCCATCCAAGACAAATGTACACGCACGATCGACATTTCCCGAAAAAAATGGGATTCCCAACACCTTTACATCTTCCTCTCTTGAATACGCTTTTTTAGTAGGCATTCTCTCGTTTTAACAGTACGTGTGTGATTGTTTTCAAAACAATTTTAATATCCACCAGCAACGACCAATTTTTAATGTAGCTCAAATCTACTCGAATTCGATCGGCCATCGATTCCAAGTCGCGGGTTTCACCTCGATACCCCATCACTTGAGAAAGTCCTGTAATTCCGGGTTTCACCAATAAACGATCGTCGTAATTCTGAATTTCGTTTACAAATTTATCATTTAACTGCTTCACATGCGGGCGCGGCCCAACAATCGACATTTGTCCCAAAAACACATTGAAGAATTGTGGGAACTCATCCAAACTTGTTCGACGTAAGAACGCTCCAAACTTCGTGATGCGTTGATCCCCTTTTTTCGCTTGCACAAAATGCTTCGAAGGAATCATTGAACGGAATTTGATGCACTTGAACAACTCACCACCTCGACCTGCTCTTGCTTGAAGAAAAAAGACGGGACCTTTCGATTCCAAGCGAATAATGATGGCTAAAATCGGTATCAACCACGACAAAACACCCAAAATCACGACAACCGAAAGCACAAGATCAAACACACGCTTGATCACCATATTTCGCTTATCTAACAAGGGAAAATACTGCATCGTGCCATGCAACACTTCGCGGTTGACACTCGTGATGGAACGCCAATTCTGAAACTGCTTGGCATCGGAAACGATATACAAACTCACTCCGTACTTACTCGTTAGATTGAGCACATCTGTCAGCCACAAATAATCCTTGATGTCAGCCGAGCAATAAATCTCATTCAAGGCATTCTCCGTAATCCTCCGCTCCAACTCTTTTATCGATGGCTGTGCCTCCAAAATTTCATCAAGCTGACAGCCGCTGTATTGCTGATCCTCAATTAAATCGGCTATCACTTTCAGCTCCTCCCTATTTCCAATCATTAGGAAGCGATTGTATCCATACCCCGACTTTCGATACAATCGAACGAGATAGACGAAAAACATTTTACTAAAAATCAAGGTGCCGAATAGAACCAGTACATCCATCAAATATTCCCGGCTCCACACCTCCATTTCAAGACTGGAAAATCCCGTGTAAAGCACTCCAAAAATCAACAATTGGATTAATGTCAAGCTAAAAATCGCAGCATACCGTACAAAACGTCGGTCACGCATTGGAGGGTATTTCAAAATGCTGGAAACCGTCCAAAAAAGAGCTATCCAAGCCCAGAAATGCTCAGAAAGAAAGACAAACGATGAAATGCCTAAAAATGCTAAATCCAACAATAGTGACGCTGCGAAATAATGAAAAAACTTGGGAAACACCCTACTCCTTTCGGCAAGCGTTTTAATGGATTTGAGTGATCTATTTATGAGCTGAGGCATCTCAACAAATTTACGATTATGGAGTAACTCCCACTATTTCAAACTCCTTTTTTGTTGCAATTGGATAAAACATGAAATCGTATGATCAGCATTCCCAGTATTTTATTCACTAATTTTAAGCCATTCAATAATCTAACTTC
>PDWJ01000732.1_pt1 | contig 45827 bp, 49 predicted proteins | sample 1430881 | NCBI WGS metagenome assembly PDWJ01 (sample SAMN01162460, study PRJNA174530) | Oral metagenome, whole genome shotgun sequencing project. | biome: Marine environment; feature: Marine mammal; material: Swab sample of the gingival sulcus; isolation source: swab sample of gingival sulcus...
TTGTCATCGATTGTCCTGCTATCAAGTACCGCAATATGCGTATTTTCCGGAAACTCACTATCCGGTTCATTAAACGCGATATGACCGTTCCCGCCAATTCCAAGCACCTGTATATCGACACCACCCGCCTCTTGTACCGCCTTATCGTAAGCCGCACAATCCGCTTCTGCCGTTTCTATTTCAGCATACGGAACATGCGTATTTTCTTTCACAATATCAATCTTGCTAAACAAATTCTTTTCCATAAAGCTGTGGTAGCTTTCAGGATGACTGAGCGCAATTCCTACATATTCGTCAAGATTAAAACTTTTGGTATTTTTAAATGAAATCTCGCCCGCTTCGTACATCTTTGCCAATTCGGTGTACATACCAACCGGCGTAGAACCCGTCGCAAGTCCCAACACCGCATTCTCTTTTCCTTTCACCGTCTCCGCAAATATCTTCGCCGCCGCTTTCGAAACTTCATCGTAATTCTTGTAAACTTGTACTTTCATACTTCTCCTTTTTTATTTTGTTTTAAGTATGTAAAGAAGCTGCATCCTCTTCCCCGTCATGCAAGACGTGGTTAATGCCCTGCTCTAAGATTAAGTGAACATGGGTATCGTATATGGAATAAAAAATCCGCTGACCTTTTCTTCGATTAATCACAAACCGTTCTTGTCTCAGCGTTCTTAGCTGATGTGATATGGTCGGCTGAGACATTCCGAGTTCATCGGCAATCTCCTGAACCGACAGTTCTTTCTCTACCAACGCAAACAAAATTTTTAACCTCGTCGGCTCACCAAGCACTTTAAAAAGATTTGACATGTCCAAAATCTGCTGTTCTTCTATCATACTGTTCTCCATAAAAATTTTACTATTTATATTTTTACATTTTCAATAGTTGAATGTAAAAATATTTTAACTACTGACATCTTTGTGCTCGCTCATTCCCAAAATCAACCGCAATTCACCGACACCAATCCCCAACTTTCGAGCAATCTCCGGCGGTTTATAACCTTGCTGTAACAACCTCCTCGCCTCTGATTCAAGGGATTGCTCCGACATTGCTCCAAATGCACTATTTTCTCGTATTTCGACACTTTTCGCTCCGCGAGTGTAGAGCTTTTCCATGCTATCATCAGGAAAAGCCTTTTTTTGACGGTTTCCATCCTCTCTCCGAATCCGATTCGATGGCGGATTTTGTTCAGACTGCTTCCCTTTTTGATGATTCACCATCACGGAGTCCTGATTGGAAGAAAGACCATCGATTCGTAATGGCAATACTTTCTTCGGCTGTCGCAGCTTTTGTTCCTTATAGTCGCTAAGAAGGTACTCCATATCCTGTATTTGGCGTTCATGAACAGAATACTTCCCTTCCAGATCATTGACAATATCAAAAAAAGAAGCGCCCAGTTCGTCCAGTTGCCTCCTCCACTCTTCCGGACTCTGCCCGCTAGAAGTCGCACTCACTGCATCTCGAATTTCTTTTTTTAAAAGGTAGATCCCAATGGCAACAGAACCCATTCCCACGAGTATTGAAACAAACCACATGCCTAAATCCTTATATCGACATGTCCGCCAACACCATTTTGAAGCACACCAACGGACTGTTCACTTCGTTTTTTTTCCTCTTTTTTTTCTCGTTTTTTCTTTTGTTTCTCTCCCTGCCCACGTTCTTCCTTCATTCGCCGCTGAATTTCCACTTCCTCAATCTTCGAGCGATCGACAACATCCGTCGCCTTATGATGTCTCTCAACATCCGCTTGTTGCTGAATATTTAACAGGGCGTTATCCTGCTTGCTCAAGACATTTTGTCGGAGAGCATTGGCATCGGAAGAATGAGACACCACAACCTGCATATCAATCGGTCGTATTGCCATTAGAACGACTCGACCTCAATTTCTGTTTTCTTTTTGTGCAATAAAACATCTTTCATTTCAGTTTTCGAAATATATACCGAACTTCCTATCATCAAACGAAGCCCGGGGTACAGATGACCGATCTTCATCATTGAAGAGCTTGTCGCCCTAGTGTACTCCCGAAGCAGCTTTAACCGATTATTTTTCTCTTCAATATGAAGTTGAACCTCATCATACTCTTTTTTATACTTGTAAATCTTAATTTTCAATCGATCATCATTCAGAAGTTTAAACTTATTCGCAAGGGTTGCCATATCTTTCTTTAAAGCATCCGACTTCACTTTAAGTTCACGAACAGCAGTCGTCAGTTCCTTTAATTCATTGACCACCTCATAGTCCAAGCCGAGTTTCACCATCGTCACAATTTCGAGCTTCGAACCTGCCACTTTTGCATCGATACTTCCCTTACAAGTAGTATCTCCCCCGACAATTTGACCTTTCTTCCCGGACAACACAATATCGCCATCGCATCGGATAATCGACGACATAATGGCATCCGCCTCGATATTTCCTTTACTATTAATCGTCGCCGAATTGATAAAGTTCGTAATAAGATTACCAGCAACCCTTACAAATGCTTCATCATGCCCTTTTATGCCCTTCGAAATATTAAGATTACCACCGACATCAAGCCTCGCACCTTCCACCACGCCGTTGACGGTAAGATCCCCCGATGTTCGAACCTCGTAGCCATCACAGATATTCCCATTCACAACAACACTGCCGATAAAATCAATATTTCCCGTTGAAACACCGACATCTCCCGGTATTTCCATGACCGAAAGCACAGATACTTTCTTGCCGTCAAAATGAATTCTGCCATTAATATCGGAATACAAAATCAACCCATTATCCGAAGTATGTGTGTTCTTGCCCATACCGAGCACATGGTCTTTCCCATCGCGACCTTTAATCGTCTTTCCGGTTACTGTCGTCCCTGTTACCGCAAGTGTCGCAGGAATTTTTTCGGCAAGCACCGCACCGACGACGGTGGACTTTACAATACCTAAATTTTTAAAATTAACCGTTCCGTCCTCTAAAATCTCGGGTTTCGCCGACGTCTTTGTTTCGAACTTATATTCAATTCGGGCATCTTCCCCATTTTTATGAGGCTTTCCCTGTGCAATCACAAAATTGACAACTTCCCCTTCTTTTGCCAATCTTTCCAGCGCGGAAGCAATGGCCCCTTTGTCGATACCATACGAAATATGCTTTTCATTTAAAGCGCTGAGAATTTGCTGCTCCGTTACTTTTGGAGCATCCGGAACATTGTAAGCGGTAAGTGAAGCAGAATAATAATCACTTGCAATACGTACTTCTATTCTCTTCGCATCATTACTTCTCTGTTCCATAATTCCTCCTTGGCTAAAAAGCAGTAAGCTCTGCCCTTAGTTTAACGATTGATTTTGTGTGAATCTGTGAGATTCGAGATTCGGTAACCCCTATAATTTCAGCAATCTCCTTGTAAGTCAATTCCGAATAGTAATAGAGTTCCATAATCCGACGATCTCTCTCCGACAAATTATTCATCGCACGAACCAAACTCTCCTTCATCTGCCGTTTTTCCAACGACTTGTCCGGCGAAGAAGCGTCATCATGTGAAGGAATATCAAACGAATTGCTCGCTTCCAATTTTTCTTCGAGAGAAACCACCGCATAAGTAGTAATATCACCAAGATGCTTGTGGTACTCATCAAGGGTCATCTCCAATGCCTCTGCCATAACACGGTCAGGAACCTCACCGTCATACTCGTGCTGTAATCTGTCGTAAAGTTCTTCATACTGTCGGTACTTCGAACGAAGACTACGCGGAATCCAGTCATTGCTGCGAACCTGATCAACAATGGCTCCTCGAATTCGAATACTGGCATAGGTTTCAAACTTAATATTTTTCTTATAATCAAATTTGTCTACCGCATCTATCAGTCCGAGAATCCCATCGCCGACTAAATCATCATAATCAACATTGGAATTCAAACTAATGTAGTACCTACCAGCGATATTCTTGACCAACGGAACATAGTTTATAATAAGCGCATTCTTCGATTCTTCGTCCCCTTCTTCTTTGTAACGCTTCCATAACTCTTTATAATCCATCAAAGCTCCTTACTAGGCGCTCCGGCTGTCTTGATTAACAATTTCCCACCGTCCGAATAAAATTCAATCGTCCGTCCGACACTTCCTCCGGTTTCATCAACCAAAATCGGTATCGAAAGCGACTGCAGTTTTTCTCTCACCGCTTCCGCATTCCGTTCGCCGATTTTCATCGAATCACTAGCGGAACTAAAGGCAAACATCTGAGCTCCTCCAGCTATTTTCGCTTTTAAGCGAGCAGCACTCGCCCCTTTCGTTTTCATTTGAGAAATCAATTCAACAATCGCCGTATCAGCAAACTTTGCTTTATTGCTATTCTGCTTTATCGCTTGACTGGAGGGCAACATAATATGCGCCATACCCGCCACTTTTGACGTCGCATCAAACAAACAAATGCCAATGCAGGAACCTAGTCCAAGGGTGGTTAATGAATCGGGAAACACGGCGACCTTTAAATCCGCCATACCAACCTTGATCATGCTCATACCTGAACCCCCAAACTACCGAGTAATTTATCATAAGAATCCATATCCGGTATTAAAAAGAAATAGCCATCGACCATGTCCGACGTAATATCATCGACAAATTCATTCTTGATAATCATAACTTGATCCGCAAGGTATCCAAATTCAATCGCAGGAACAGACAATATCGCCCCCGCCATATCAACACATAGCGCCGGAACGGAAATTTGTATATTCAAATTTGTCAGCGAAGCCAGAGACGAAATATACGCCCCTGCTAGAATATTCCCAATTTCCATTAACGCGGAGCGGGTCATATCGTCAAAACCCTCTGTTTCCATCGGCATAAGCAAATTAATCAAATTAAAGGCGCTTTTTTTATCAAGAACAAACATAATCGATCCGGTGATGTCCCCTTCGATTTTAAAGAAAATACCGGCGACGATATTTTCTGCTCCACCTAGAATTTCAGGAACTTCTGCAAAATCCAGCAGACTCACCACCGGAACTTTCATATCCACTTTTTTGTTAATCATATTGGCAAGAGACGTCGCCGCATTTCCTGCTCCAATATTGCCGATTTCTCTTAAAACATCGACTACCAATTCATTTTTGACACTTCCAAATTCAAAAGCCATTTACATCTCCGTACTCAGTACTTTAGTAAGGTTGACCAGCATCACCACCCTACCATCTTTTTTTCCAATACTCTTAATATACTCAATGCTGGAATCTTTGCTAACACTGGTTGCATTGTCAATATCTTCATCGTCCATTTGGTAAGTCTCATAACTGGAATCCACCAACATACCTATTTTATTTTCCTCATAATTGACAATAATCATTCGTGTATCTTCATTGTACTCCACTTCCGGAAGCCCAAATTTAATTCGAAGGTCAATAATCGGGACGATAATTCCCCTGAGGTTGACGACCCCTTTCACCGACGGTTCAGTATAGGGAACTCTCGTAATTGGCGCAAGTTTTTCAATATTCTCAACATACTTCACCTCAACACCGTAAAACTCTCCCTGCAGTTTAAATATGACATACTCATTTACCATAGTTCCCCCTTAAAACAACTGATTCGGGTCAACAATAAGCGCAACACTACCATTGCCGAGTATGGTAGCACCAGCGATTACCTTTGTCCCTGTCAAGTACTTGCCAAGCGACTTAATAACGATTTCCTGCTGACCAATAAGACTATCGACGACAATACCGGCTTCCAAATCACCTTTCTTGACAATGACAACCACAAGCTCGCCTTTTTCTTCTTTTTCCCCCGGCACTTCGAGCACATGATCCAATCGAATGATGGGAAGTGTCTTATTCCAGTAGAGAATAACCTCTTGATCCTGCACCATGTTGATTCTGCTCGGATCGATTGAAATAATCTCCTTAATATTGTTAAGAGGAATCGCAAATTTCTCTTCCTTCAACTTCACCATTAACGCGTGAATAATCGCAAGAGTAAGCGGTAGTCGAATGCTAAACTTCGAGCCTTTGCCAAGCTCTGTGCTCACTTCAACCGTTCCGTTAATCGCTTCAATTTTCGCCTTGACAACGTCCAAACCAACCCCTCTGCCCGAAACATCTGTTACTTTTTCCGCGGTGGAGAATCCTGCTCTAAAGAGAAGATTGACAATCTCCTTTTCGTTCATCTTCTCGACTTCTTCTTCCGTCACAACACCCTTTTTCACCGCAACTGCAGCAATTTTTTCAGGATCAATACCCTTTCCGTCATCTTCCACTTCAATCACAACGGTATTTCCGTCCGGATAGGCTCTAAGCGCGACGGTTCCTGTGCCGTTTTTTCCGGCTTGTTCGCGTTCATCCGGAATCTCAATCCCATGATCGAGTGAGTTTCGAATAAGGTGAATCAGCGGATCACCAATTTCATCAATAACGGTTCGGTCGACCTCCGTATCTTCTCCCGACATAAACAGTTTAATATTTTTTCCCAAATTCTTTGACAAATCACGCACCAGTCGAGGGAAGCGGTTAAATGTTCTCTCCACCGGCACCATTCGAACTTTCATAACAGCGGTATGAAGGTCGGTAGTAATACGCTCCAAGTACTCTGTCGCCTCATCAATATTATTTTCCGAAGAATGTTCTGCACTTAACTCTTCCAATCTATTTTTAATAATAATCAACTCGCTGACAAGGTTCATCAAATTATCCAATCTCCCGATCTCAACGCGAACGGTCTTGGATGATTTATTCTTCTCTGCTACTTGTTTCTCCTGTTTCTTATCGCGTTTCTCTACTTGATTTAAGTTGATTTCGACATCCTCCGGCTTTTTCTCTTCCTCAACCTTCGGCACAGCGGCAACAGACTTCACAAAAACCTTCTCAATTTCCGAAATTTTCTCTAATTCCGCCTTAACGAGCTCCACACTCATCTTCGTCAGGTAAAGAATCTCAAATTCTCTGTCAAATCGCTCGTCCTCAATATCTTCGGTGCTTGGATGAGACATAATAATCTCCCCCAAATTTTCAAGTGTATTAAAAACAATAAATGCCCGCGCTGCCTTTAAAAGACATTTTTCTTCCACTCTCACCTTAATAAGATGTGCCGCCATACCCATCGCACCGGCTTGCTCCACAATGCCATGAGCATCACTGTAATTCAATTTAAATTCTTCGCCCTCGCTTTCGTCAACAGATGTCGCCGATAGAGGCGCAGTGTTCTGAGAAGTTCCCGCAGACTCCGGCGATGTTTCTACGCCGCCACCCTGCGCAATCCGAACCAGTCGATCACTTAATTCGGAAGAATCGATATCCCCCTCCGTTCCATTTCGCTCCAAATTGTCTACATATTGCTCCAAGGTATCCAAACACTCAAACAATGCATCGATAATAGCCGGACTTACTGCCAATGAACCATTTCGTACCAAATCCATTAGATTTTCCATTTTATGCGTCAAATTCATGAGCTTGTTAAATCCCATGGTTCCCGACATTCCTTTTAGAGTATGAGCAATCCTAAAAATTTCTCCCAAATGTGTAAGATTTTCCTGATCCGTTTCAAGTTTTAACAGTATCTCATTCATCTGCTGAAGATTTTCTTTGGATTCATCAATAAAAATCTCTAAATATTGATTCATGTCCATAACTATACCTCCACTGCATTTTTTATCTCATCTGCTATACTGGATAATCCAACAACCTTGTCTACTACACCTGCATTAATCGCCGATCGCGGCATACCAAAAACAACACTTGACGCCTCATCCTGCGCTAAGACATAACTTCCGGTCATTTTCATACGCTTAAGCCCTCGTGTTCCATCACTTCCCATTCCGGTCATTATCACACCGACCGAAGGATACGAAAGATCCGAAACCGAGTTCATCATCACATCAACAGACGGTCTATGACCGCCCTCTTTATCCCCATCGTTTAATTGTACCACAAATTTCCCAAACTTATTGACAATTTTTAAATGCCTATCACCCGGAGCAATGTAGACAACACCTTTTTTTAAAGATTCCCCATCCGATGCTTCAACAACATGAACCTGACTCATAGAGTCCAGACGATCAGCCAGCGACTTCGTAAAACTAGGAGGCATATGTTGTACGACGACAATCGCCGCATCAATACTTGCAGGAATTTTCGGGATAACCTCTTGAAGCGACATCGGCCCTCCTGTCGAGATGCCTATCGCAACTAATTTTTTAAAAGGCTCGACACTCCCGCCGGACAAAGACTTCGCCATCGTTTTCGAAGTTGGCGCTACCGATGATTGCACTAGCGACGCTGACGATGCTTTATCCAAAACCGATTTTCCCAAGGACGCTCTCGCGAAGGAAGGAGTAACTCGTTTCACGACCTTACTGTACCTTGCCGCCGCCAATTTATAACTGAGTTCTCGAATATTTTCCGTTGTCGACACTTTAAAAAGTGAAGTCGGCTTTGTCATAAAATCAACCGCCCCAATCTCCAATGCCTTTAGCGTTTCTTTCGCACCCGCTTCTGTCAAGGTACTCAACATAAGAACAGGAAGCGGAGATTCTCTCATAATAATCTCAAGTGCGGTCAAACCGTCCATAATCGGCATTTCCACATCAAGTGTTACAACATCAGGCTTGAGTGATTTCACCATTTCCACCGCTTCTTTTCCATTTTTCGCCGTTCCGACAACATCATGTCCAATCTGCGTAATCATATCCGTCAAAACTCGCCTCATAAAGGGCGAATCATCCACTATTAATATCTTCATCTCTTCTCCACCTTTAGTCGCTTTCTCTCTATCTCAAAAACTAGGGAAACAATTTTCTGTTGTAATGCTTTCGCCATCTTAACATAGCGAAGACCGATATAATGAGATTTCCCTACCGACTCATTTCTAACAACCGTGCCAGAAAACCGAAATGTTTCGCCCTCCGCTTCAAACAAACCTTGTAGAAGGGTACCTGGTTCAATCGCTTTGTCAAGTTTCATCTTCATTCCGCCAGCAGAAATATCAACAATCATTCCTTCTCTCTTTTCCCACCGATACTTCGGCTCATCACCGGAATCATTCTTTTGAGCACTCTTCTCTACAGCATTCTCTATCTTATGTCGAACCACAAAACGTGCTTTTGCGGAATACTCGACCCGAAAAGAATTCCTGCGCTGTAACTTCACCGGTTCTCCCAGCAAACGCATTTTCACTGCATGAAGACCTTCGTATAAAAGTTCGCTCTCCGAAACCGCCTCATAGACATAAATAGCATTTCTTCGCTTTTTATCAATGTAGTACAATTTATATGTTTTTCCTGACAAATTATAACCAAAAGAAGAAATTATTATATATTCACTTTTTCTATCATATACAATGGCATTTGCTTTTTCTGTTTCATTCACTTGGATTTGAACACCGCTACCTATTGTAAAATGCTTATCGTCATATGGATAAGAAATAGTAGAATTTTTCATTAATACCTCAATACCTCCCTACTATTTTACAATATCTTCACGATTTTTTCCACACAATGAAAACAAATTATAGATCATTACGATTCTAAACTGGTCAGTCGTTTCAAAAAACCAAAAAATCCCTTTTCTGTCTTGTCCGCATCCTCGCCGGAGTCCAATTTTCGTGCAACACTCTCTATCGCCTTACTGGAAATAGCCCGAGGGTACTCCACAATCACCGGCATCTGTTTTTTTACTGCTCTGCCAAGACTGTGATCTTCAAAAATATAGCCCAAGTTCTCGACATCAACACCCAAGAATTTATTCACTGTACTTTGTATTTTATCAAACGCTTCCTTACCCTCTATCGCCGATTCGACACGATTAATCACTAGACGAATGGTCTTCTCTTTGGCATTCTTGACATTTTTTATCAGCGCATAGGCATCCGTTATCGACGTGGGATCCGGATTTAAAACAACGACCAATTCACTGGCAGCCGCAACAAAACTCATCACCGAACGACTAATCCCGGCCCCGGTATCGATAAGAATATAGTCCGATGTCACATTAAAATAAGACAACGCCAAAATTAACCGCTCCAATTCCAATTCGTCAATATCGACAAGCCCGGCAATCCCCGATCCTCCCGATACGATCTGTATTCCTTTCGGCCCCTCTGCCGCAAGGTCTTTCGCCTCGACTTCTCCACTGAGCACTTCCATAAAATTATGCTTTGAAATCACCCCGAGAAGGACATCGACATTCGCCAATCCTAAATCAGCATCAATAATGGTCACCTTTTTGCCCATATTCGCCAAAGCAATCGCCACATTAATCGTGAAGTTCGTCTTTCCAACCCCACCCTTGCCACTTGAAACAGCAATAATTCGCGCTTCTTTCGTGGCATCTTCTTGTTGTGCTAGTAATTCCCTAAGCTTTGCCGCCTGATCCAAAAGCGTCCTCCTTTTCGGCGAATATATTATCTACTACAATTCGTTTATCAGCTTCTCTCATATCGTCCGGCACCGACTGGCCAATCGTAAAGTAAGACAATGGCATTCCCGTAAGAACCTTGATATTTAAAATATTAGCGTAGCTATCGGCTTCGTCCAATTTCGTAAATAACAAACGATACTCCTTCAAAAAAGTATAACTTTTCACCACACTTCGAAGCTCCCGATAATCGGTGTTGACATTGAGGAGCAAAAAACAAGTCGCATCGCTAACACAGTGGTCAATTACATCGAAATCTTCTTTCAGCTCCTTCATCTTATGCCCGCGACCTGCCGTATCAATAAAAATATACTCCTTATCTCTCAGTTTGTTTAACGCCTCTTCGAGTTCGCTCTCATCATATGCAACTTCCAACGGTGCATCCAATATCGTCGAGTACATTCGTATTTGTTCAATCGCAGCAATTCGATAGGTGTCCAAGGTGATAATCCCGACGGATTTTTTCGCCAACACAAGATTTGCCGCAATTTTTGACAAGGTCGTCGTCTTACCGACACCTGTCGGACCGAGAAAAACATAGACCTGCGGTTTTATCCCGCGATCCGATTCAATCGATTTTCCATCTCCGACATACTCCGAGACCACTAATTTCATTGCATTGACAACATGCTCAAAATTTTCTTCCGTCAGCGCAACTTGTCGAGACACAATCTTGACAATTTTTTTGGCAATAGGCTCCTCAATTCGACGGGAGGTAAGGTATTCCACATAGACATCGACAATGGACTTCTCCGCCAGCTTGTACTCCGTACTATCCTGCTGCGCAATATCCCCTATTTTTTTCGTCAGCTCCAACACCATTTTCTTTAGTTCATCAATATCTCGTTTCGTCTGAACCTCAACCGCAGATTTCTTTGTATTCTCCTCGCAGACGGCCACAACCTCGACTTCCGACTTTTTTAAAAAGCCAAACAAACCCTTAGGTTTTACCTTCTTTGTGCTGACAATCATCGCATCCGACCCCATCTCGGCTTTGATAATATCAGCCGCCTCTTTCGCGTCGCTTGCAACCACCTTTTTATATTTCAAAATCAACAACCCCCACTGTCTTAATTTTCACTTCCGGCTCTATTTCATTATACGATAAAACAACCAATTCCGGAATGGTGGACTCCATTAGACGTTTGATGTAAAACCGCACAATAGGTGCAGTCACGACAATCGGTTGTTCCCCGAGTTGAAGCAGTTTTCGAATTTCTTCGACAATTCCTGCAATCAATCGACCTTCAACACTCGGTTCCAGCGCCATGTAACTTCCCAAATCACCCGATTCAATGGACTCAAGACAGTGGTTTTCCAATGTCGGCGAAAACGTCACAACATTCGCTTCTCCAAACGAAAAATACTGTCGGGAAAGTTGCTTGATCAAGCGCTGACGGGTATATTCCGTCAAAATATTAATATCAGCAGTACTCTTCGAAAAATCGGCAAGCGCTTCCAATATCTTCACCAAATTTCGGATCGAAACCATCTCTTTCAGCAGGTTGGAAAGCACTTTCTGTATATCGCCAAGACTCATCTGCGAGGGAATAAGCTCCTCGACCAAGGTTGCATTCGTCTCCTTAATATTGTCCACCAACTGCTTGACATCTTCTCGCGTCAGAATTTCATAAGCATTTCGTTTGATGACCTCCGTAAGATGCGTGGAAATCACACTGGACGGATCGACCACGGTATACCCCATAATCTCCGCTTTTTCCCGATTTTCTGCCAAAATCCACTTGGCTGGCAGACCAAACGCCGGCTCAATCGTCTCTGTTCCCTCAATATCTCCATCAACTTCCCCCGCCGCCATGGCAAGGTAGTGATCAAACATAATATTCCCCGTCGCGGCGTCATTTCCTCGAATTTTAATCAAGTACTGATTGGACTCCAACTGAATATTATCTCGAAGTCGTATAATCGGAACGACAAATCCCAATTCCAATGCCACCTGCCGTCTTGTCATAATAAGTCTATCAAAGAGATCGCCCCCCTGCGAAGGCTCGGCAAGCGGAATGATGCCATACCCAAATTCCAACTCAATCGCCTCCATTTGAAGAAGTGGCAAAATGGATTCCGGCTTTCGAATATCATCGGCATCCTCCGGTGCTTCTTCCTCTGCTTCCTGCTGTTCATCTTCTCCCTTTTTCTGCGAACTCACATAGCCCATAACAAGTGCCAACGAGGCGATCGTGACAAAAGGCACAGCCGGAAGCGGTGTCACCAACCCGAGCAGCAAAAGCACAATGCCGACGATATAGAAAATAAAATGACGAGCAAAAAACTGTTTCGTCACATCGCTTCCCAGGTTCGTCTCGCTGGCAGCTCTTGTCACGACAATACCCGTTCCCACCGAAATCATCAAGGCAGGAAGCTGCGATACCAAACCGTCTCCAACCGTAAGAAGCGTGTACTTGGACAATGCCTCAGCAAGCGAAAGGCCACCCTGCACACTGCCGATCAAAAATCCCGCTAAAATATTGATAACAGTAATAATGATTCCGGCTATCGCATCGCCTTTCACAAATTTTGAAGCACCATCCATCGCCCCGTAGAAATCGGATTCATGCTGAATGGTAATTCGTCGCTGCTTTGCCTCGCTTTCACTGATAAGTCCCGAGTTTAAGTCCGCATCGATTGCCATTTGTTTTCCCGGCATCGCATCGAGCGTAAACCGTGCAGCAACCTCAGAGACCCTCTCACTACCCTTGGTAATAACCAGGAACTGGACGATGACAATAATCACGAAGATAATAAATCCGACAATGGCATTTCCACCGATAACAAACTCACCAAACGCCTCGATTACATTACCGGCATATCCCTTGGCGAGTATCCCAAAGGTCGTTCGAATATTCAGCGCCAGTCGAAACAGCGTCATAATCAACAAAACCGAGGGAAACACCGAAAATTCCAGCGGTTCATTAATAAAGACCGTAATAATCAAAATACTGAGAGAAATCGAAATATTGAGCGCGAGAAAAAAGTCCAGAACAAATCCTGGCGCCGGTATAATAATAAGGACGATAATCGACACAATCAATAACGAAAGCGCGATACCAGAACCTATTTTTTTCAAACTCTCTCCTTTTTACTATTTAAAATATTACTAAACTACACTTACTTTACCGAGCAGAAACGACGACAGAATATCGCCGCTACTGTTCCTTTATTGAGTACACATACGCCAACACTTCGGCGACCGCCTCATACAGGTCAGGACTGATTTTTCTACCCACCTCTATACTACCATAAATCGTTCGTGCCAACGGCGGATTTTCGACCAAGGGGATGCGATGTTCCCCAGCAATTCGCTTGATATTATGGGCAATTAAGTCCACCCCCTTCGCCAACAAAATCGGGGCATCGCCTCTCGATGAATCGTATACCAGCGCCACAGCATAATGCGTCGGGTTCGTAATGACCACATCCGCCTTGGGCACTTGTTGCATCATCCGACTCATCGCCATTTGACGCTGTTTTTCCTTAATTTTCCCCTTAAGCATCGGGTCCCCTTCTGCCTGCTTGTACTCTTGTTTTACCTCCTGCTTCGTCATCATCAATTCCTGTTTATTCTTGCGTCGTTTGAACACATAGTCAAAAATCGCAATAATAAAAAGCAAAAGACCACATCTTATAATAACATTAAATATAATGCTCCACAATATGGCAATCATCGCAGGCGCCGGCATTTTCACCGTGTACGTCACTTCGTCAATACGCGACTTAATATAGGTGTAACAAATCAAGAGGATCAAGCTTGCTTTTGCAACGGATTTCAAGAGTTCAACCAAGGCACGCGAGGAAAACATATTCTTTAATCCCTTTAAAGGATTGAGTTTCCCAAAATTCGGTTTCAGTGGTTCTCCTGTAAAAAGCACACCAACCTGTGCATAAGACGATGCCACCCCTACTACCAAGGCGACGAGGAGAAGCGGTATCGACATTTTCAAAATAAACGAGAACGACCCCGCAAAATGCTTTGGCGCAAGAGACGGATTCGCAATTAAATCAATGGTCTTGTAAAAATAATCGACAATCCCGTCAATAAAAAATCCCCACATAGAAGACATGACGATAAACACTGCCAAAAGAGACAAGGAGGCATTAAAATCCTTCGATTGTACAACCTGTCCCTTTTTTCTCGCATCTTGAAGTTTTTTCTGGGTGGGTTGTTCGGTTTTTTCTTCCCCAAAAAATGCCAGATTGTAGTAGACCAGCCTCATCCGACCGTCCTCATATACTCGATCATAAAATCAATCGCCGAAGCAATCCGATCGCCCAAGACCTCATAGAGAATCGGTACGACAAGCAGCAGCATAAACACACCGATCAATATTTTAAACGGCATGCCCAGCACAAAAATATTCATCCCCGGCATTGCCTTGGAGAGAAGACCCAGCACGACATCGGCAACCAATATCGTAATAATAAAGGGCGAGGCAATAGAAAGCCCCGCCAACAGCGTCTCGCTGACAATCTTCATCATGTAGGAAAGCGATTCCGCCGATTGTAAAAACGCCCCCACCTGAATGCGCTCAAAAGACTGTACCATAGCAAGAATAAGCCGGTGGTGCATGCCAAGGGATAAAAACACAAAATTCAGGTACACATAGAGAAGGTTTGATGTCACAGGCATCTGCGTTTCATCGAGCGGATTCATCACGCTGACCATAGAAAATCCAATAAGGTAGTCGATAATATCGCCGGCAAAGTAAATAAATCCAATGGCTATCGTCACAATATAGCCCAGAAAAAGACCGAGCACAAGTTCGCTGAGCAGGTACATTCCGTATAGGAAACCATTGCTTAAATCAATGGCTAGATTAATACGAGTCAGCGGTGCGACCAATATGGTCAAAAATAAAGCAAATGAGATTTTGGCAATCATCGGATAGTTTCGACCGCCAAAAATCGGAAACGTAACCAACATCCCAACAATTCTTGTACCAACCAAGAGTCCAGACAGAACACTCATGCTACACCACGATTTGATTCACAAAATCAAACACGTAGTTCGTGTACTCGACCAGACGTTGAATAATCCACGAACCTAGCATCATTAAGACTAAAAACACGACAATCAACTTCGGCACAAATGCCAAGGTCGGCTCCTGTATCTGCGTTGTCGCTTGAAAAATCGCAACTAACAATCCGACTAACAGTCCGGACAAAAGAACGGGGGCACCGAGCACGAGAATGATTTTCACCGTTTCGTAGACAAGGTTTACGATCATTTCTTCCGTCATACTACCTCACCGTCATCACCAATTTCTCAATAATCAAATTCCAACCGTCTACCATAATAAAAAGCAAAATTTTAATCGGAAGGGACACCATAACAGGTGGTAACATCATCATACCAAGCGCCATTAAGGTCGAGGCGACAATCATATCAATCACTATAAAGGGAAGAAAAATCAAAAAGCCAATCTCAAACCCCAATTTCAACTCACTGATAATAAACGAAGGAATAAGCACCTGCATCGGGACATCTTCCGCGGTCCGGACGCCGTCTTCCTTGGCAATTGACAAAAACAACGCCAAATCCTTGGATCGAACCTGTCGAAGCATAAAGTCCTTTATCGGCTCTTCCGCTGCACGATAGGCTTCTTCTGTGGTAATCTCGCCCTGAGAAAGGGGGAGGTACGCTTCCTCTCGAATCGTTCCAAAAACCGGCGCCATAACAAATAATGTCATAAATAACGCCAGACCGATCAGCACTTGGTTGGGCGGCGTACTCTGCAGGGATAACGCGCGGCGAATAAATCCCAAGACGATAATAAACCGGGTAAAAGTAGTCATCATAATTAGGATTGACGGCAAAAGAGTCAACACGGTCAAAAGCAAGATAATCTGAATGGAATCTGCTACTTGAACTCCGCCCTCTTCCGTATTAATCGTCACATTAATATCCGGAATATCAATCGATGTCTCAGCATATCCCTCAATAGCAAAAATAGCACCTACAATAAAAATAAGTGCTAGTACAATCAAACATCGAATTGCTTTCCGCCTTGTTACCATAACCGCCTTACCGTTTCTTCATTCAACTACATTTCGTCCGACTTATCGACATCATTCTCCCTACCAAACAAAAGCTTCTTGCCATCGAATTTCTTACGCTCCAAAGCGAATGAAAAACCGCTGCTATTGTCAATCGTTTCTCCCGTGCCGGCACTTCCATAAAAATCGTCTTCTCTCTCAAATTTATCAAGTAGTTGAATACTATTCCTATTTTGAGCAACAACGTACTTTGTTCCGTTGACATCAAGAATATACACCATGCTGTCAGGAGCAACTCTTAAAAATTCTAAAACTCTTAAATTTTTTGTCTTCCCCTGCCGCTTTTTACTAACCAGGTACTGAGAAGCAAAGTACAACACAAGAAAAAAGACCAGGACTATGACGACATACTTCGTCATAAACCATGCATCAATACCCGTGTTACTAATTGCATACGGAAAAGACAACTATCCCAATACCTTCTTTACCGCTTCGATGACTCTATCTGCTTGAAAAGGTTTTACAATAAAATCCTTTGCCCCCGCTTGTATCGCCTCAATGACCATTGCTTGCTGCCCCATCGCCGAACACATGATAATATTCGCTGCGCCATCCATCCCTTTAATTTCTTTTACAGCTTGAATGCCATCTACTTCAGGCATGGTAATATCCATAATAACGAGTTCCGGTCTCAGTTCTTTATACTTTTCTATCGCCTTCTGCCCATTTTCTGCCTCTCCAACAACATCGTAACCATTCTTTGTGAGAACATCCTTAATCATCATTCTCATAAATGCCGCGTCGTCCACTACTAGTATTGTGCTAGCCATTCATCCTCCTGCTAATGCTCTAATATATTTGATGCTATAATCTCAGTGATTCGCACCCCGTAGTTTTCATCAACTACGACGACTTCACCCTGCGCGATTTTCTTGCCGTTAGCGAACACATCGAGATGTTCTCCGACCAACCTATCCAATTCTACTACTGTTCCTATTCCAAATTCAAGTACTTCATTAATTTTCTTCCCGGTTTTTCCCAGTTCAACGGTTATTTCCAGCGGAACATCTTCAATCAGCTTGATATCATTATAATACATTCCGACCGGATTTTCATCAAAATTTTGAAATTCCACATTCGACGCATTCACCGGTGACGCTTTTTTTGCCGGTCGCACCGGCACCGGTGCCGGTGCCATTGGCGCGGCTTGTGGAGCGGAACCGGATGGAGCCGGAGTGGGTGCAGCAGCCGGCGTTTCTACAGGTTGTGGTGCAGCCGGTTCGTCAACGCTCGGTTCCGGAACACGTTCCGCGACTTTTTCCGCTCCCGACATCATCTCCGAAATCATGTCCTTTGCAAGGGAAATCGGCAATATCTGCATCATTTCGGAATTCACCAAGTCACCAATCGTCATATCAAACGAAATTTTCACGACGACATCGTCTGCCGAATACCCAAACTTCGAAAAATCCGTTTCCGCCAAAGTTTCCAAGTACGCTTCGGGCGGTGTAATATCAATCGTCTTTCCCAACATATCCGAAAGCGAAGTGCTGCTCGAACCAATCATTTGATTCATCGCCTCCGCTATCGCTGAAAGGTGCATGTCGGAAATATCTCCCTCTGTGCCCGAGCCGTCACCACCCATCATCAAGTCAGTGATAACACGAACATCATCGACTTTAAGAACAAGAAGATTATCCCCGATAACTCCTTGCTTATAGGTAACTCGAACCAATACCGACGGCATCGAAAATCCGTCGGCAATTTTGCGCATCGTCGTCACCGTGACTTTTGGCGTGGTGATATTGACCTTTTTATTCAACAGCGTGAAAAGAGTAGTCGCAGCTGTTCCCATACTGATATTCCCGATTTCACCTATCGAATCAATCTCCATATCTGTCAGCGTTGGCAACTCCGCATCACTCGCTCCCGCATCCAAATTGCCGAGAAGTGCATCGAGTTCTTCTTGAGACAGTACATCAGACATCCGTTACCCCTTCCTTTTCTATTATTTCTGTTATTTGCACTGCGAGATTTTTATGTTTTAACCCTGGTCTCGCTTTAAATTTCAGTTGTTCTTCAACCTTGACATCAATCGGTTCGGTCGCCTTGGTATTCAACAGTATAATATCCCCTTTTTGCAAATTCATCAGTTCCGTCACACTTAAGTGCGATTTCCCTATTTCCGCCGTAACAGTCACTGTCGTAGCGGAAATCAAATTTTTTAAAATATCAGTTTCCGCTTCCGTCTGAAAATTACGAGTGCTGGTAGCGAACCACAATCGACTACTTAAATTCGGAAGAATCGGCTCGATAACAAAATGAGGGATACAGATGTTTAGCATCCCTTCATCCTCCCCGATTTTCACATTAAAGGTAATTAGTGCAACGGATTCGGATGGAGAAACAATCTGAGCAAACTGCGAATTCGTCTCTATATTTTTAAGTTTTGGTTCAAGCTCGACAATATTTGCCCACGGTTCTCTCAACAAGTTAATCATCTTAACCATGACATTACGAACCAAGGTCATTTCAATTTCCGTGAGAGAACGCCCCTCCGACGGACTGGCTTTCGAAACCCAACCAAGTACCCGCTCTATCATGCAATAAGCAATTTCGCTTGAAATATCAACAATAACATCCCCTTCAAACGGTGCAAAGTGAACGATACCGAGAATCGCCGGATTCGAAATGGAATCCGAAAACTCCGAATAGATAAAACTTTGAACAGAGATCACATCAACTTCCACAAAAGTGCGCAAGTAACCCGACAAAAAACTATTTAAAAGTCTTCCGAAGTTTTCATGAATAATTTCCAATGTCCTAAGTTGGTCTTTCGCAAATTTATCAGGACGCCGGAAATCGTACTTCCGAACCTTTTTATCCTTTTTTTCGTCCTCGATCTCCTTTACATCGACTTCCCCACTGCTGAGCGCCGATATCAGATCATCAATTTCGTTTTGGGATAAAGTATCTGCCATTATTGAATAACAAAAGGCTGTAAAAATACATCATCGATAATCTCTTCGTCCAATTCAAGAACATCAATCACCATGTTTTGTATTTTTCCCCTCAATTTCTCCTTTCCGTTTTGTTTTTCCAAATCTTCTTTTTTCGTCGTCCTGATAATTTCATCGATATTATTTAGGAGTTCCGTCTTATTCTTTTCAATCAATTCGAGTGTCGTGTCGCCGGTGTACTTAATACACACGCGATACTTACAAATAGATCCTTTCCCGTCATCCGGAACAGCGAGATTGGAATAAGCCTCTTCAAAATAATACTCCGAATACACAAGCTCTACTTCTTTCGGTTCCTTATCTCCACCGAGCACAAAAATCAAGACAACAGCAACTACTACTATCAGAAGCACTGCTGCTGCAATAATAATCATTTTTTTCTTATTCATTCAATCTCCCCCGCCTTAATAATAATATCCACTCGTCGATTCATGGCTCGCCCAATATCTGTCGAATTTGTCGCAATCGGCTTAAACTCACCATATCCCGAAACGACAATTTTATAAGGATCGAGATTCATATCTTCAATAAACGTCTTCGCCACACTCACCGCTCTCGCAGACGACAGTTGCCAATTATCCTCGTACTTACCCGAAACAACCGGCGTACTATCCGTATGACCCTCAATCAATACCTGATCATACACCATGCCGTCAGCCATAATCACCGCCGCCAATCGGCTAAGCTCCTCCATCGCCTCCTGCCGAAGCTCTGCACTATACGGCTCAAAAAGCATCTCGTCTTTAAAGCGCAACACAATCGACGTCGGCGTCTTAATCAATTCCACATCCAAATCGACAAGCTGGGAATCCATCGCCTCCGCAATCTCCGATTCCAATTTTTCAATATTTTCTTGTAGTTCTTCTTTCTTCTTTTCCTGATCCAATTGTTCCTGATTGACGACTTCCATATTTGATGTCTGATCTTCGGGCATTCCTTCAAAAAGAAGCGGTGCTTCCGAAAAAGCCGTTCCTCCTGTTAAAATACCTGCAGAACCCTGAAACGACATCATGACAGCCGTAAACTTCTGTGCATCAATATTCGAAAAAGCAAAAAGAAGGACAAAGAAACACATCAGCAGCGTTACCAAGTCTCCGTATGTCGCCATCCATTCCGGAACGCCACCCTTTTCTTCCGGACATTTCTTTTTCACTACTTTCCTTCCTCAGTTGATGTCAATTTTTTTCGAAGTGTCGGGGATAAGAACACCTTGAGTTTTTCTTCGATAATCCGCGGGTTTTCTCCCGCTTGAATAGACAAAAGTCCTTCCACCATAATACTTCGAACCAAGACCTCTTCATTACTCTTTAACCCCAACTTTGTCGCCATTGGGATAAAAATAAGGTTTGCCAACACACTTCCATAGAATGTCGTCAGCAAGGCGGTCGCCATCGCCGGTCCAATAGAACTTGGGTCATCGAGGTTTTGAAGCATGATAACCAGTCCAATCAAGGTTCCGATCATACCAAAAGCGGGTCCCAAAGAACCCAGTGCATCAAACATCGATTTCGACTTTCCATGCCGTTCCGAAAGATTTTCGATTTCGGTCTCCATAATGGTTTTTACCAATTCAGGGTCTGTCCCATCGACAACGAGCATAACCCCTCGTTGCAGAAAGTCATCATTGATATCGGAAACAGCTTCTTCCAATGCCAACAAACCGTCCTTTCTAGCAATATTGGCAAGTTCAATAATCTTTTTAATAATTTGCTCCACATTGAAATCCATCCCCTTGACGGTCTTTCCAACTACTTTCCCCATACCGAGAACTTGTGCCAAAGGAAACGAAACGAGGAATCCTGAAAACATTCCCCCTAGAACAACGGCAACAGAAGGCGGGTCAAAGAACCAACCTAGTTTTCCCCCAAGCGTTATCGACCACAATATAAAGCCAAAACCTAGAACCAAGCCTAGTATAGTACTTATATCCAAAGTAAACCCCTATTCCATCAGTTTCTTTCTGTAGTCAATAACCGCGCCGACCACATATTCTACACCTTCTTTTATAATGATTTTTCGCCCAGTTGTCAAGGTAATCATAGTATCCGGCGTGCTCTCAACAAATTCAATAAGGTCTGCGTTAATGTAGATTTCCTTACCCGCAAGCCTTGTCACTTTTATCATCAACCCCCCACTTGAAATATCAAAAATGAAATGTCCTGAGCGCGCTAAGACTCAGGACAATCTCCTATCGTTTCATGCTGACAAGTTCCTGTAGCACCTCATCACTTGTCGTAATTACTCTCGTATTCGCCTGTAGCCCACGCTGAGTTAAAATCAAATCCGTAAACTGCGCTCCCATATCGACATTACTCATTTCAAGCGCCCCGGAAAGAATGCTTCCAAAACTTCCCGTTTGCGCAATACCGTACTTCGGCACCCCAGAGTTCGGTGTCCTTTCAAATAAGTTGTTTCCAATTCTAGCCAAGCCGGCTGGGTTGTCAAAATCAGCCAGTGCGATACGCTGAGTCACTCTTGTCTGCCCATTGGTATACTTTGAGGTGATTTCCCCCTTGGTTGAAATTTCAAAGGTGTCGAGCATACCGGCAGCGATACCTTCCAACTGAACACCTTTAACCTCGGACTCTTTCGCCACCTGTGTCAAAGTGCGAACACCGCTGGTAGTATCTCCGTTTTGAAAGAAAATACTGCGGTTGACATCTAGTGTAAGATCCGTTGCTCCAGGAATATCTATCACAAGATCGACATCCACTGATGCCACCGGACTAGATAAACTAGGTGTCGCAAAATCCGGATTTTTCACAATATCGATAACTTCCCCTGCTTCATTAAACATCGCATACATCTTGTACTCCGCACTGGTAGGATCACCGGGATTCGTAAGCGGAGGCAGTACCTGCTCTTTATTCTCCCCTCGAATAATCATCTCTTTAAAGGAATACTTTTGAGGACCGTTTCCCATCGGATTTAGATTTTCAAACGGCGTTCCCGTAAGGGCAAGTTTTTGATTTAAGTTTACCGCATTCCCTTTAAAATCAACCTGAAGGGTATGAATCGAACCGAGCGAATCGTAAAGGTCGAGGTTGGTCGTATAGTCCCCACCGTCTTTATTTAAATTTCCCTTAACAATCATTCGCTTGGTCGCTGTCGCGCTCTCAGTATCCGACTTATTGATTTGAACCGGCTTCATATTTTCATCGAGCACCTTGTACCCGTCCGGTGTGACCAAGAAACCGAGTTCATCGACCTGAAAATTCCCTGCCACTGTGTAAAAACGATTCAGTCCTGCCGCATCCGACGATACGACAAAGAAGCCGTTTCCATCAATCATCAAATGCTCCGGCACTTCGGTTCGCTGAACCGACCCCTTGCTGTGGTTGACCGAGACAGTCGCCACAGTAGCGCCGAGACCGATTTGACTCGGGTTGGTACCCCCGCGATTTTCGGTTGACGAAGAAGCACCCTTAATCGTCTGACTATATAAATCTTGAAAACTTGTAATTGACCCTTTGTAACCAACAGTTAGTACATTGGCTAGGTTGTTGCCGATAACATCCAACCTAAGCTGGTGTGACTTTAGGGCGGAAACGCCCGCAAACATTGATCTTACCATTTTTCCTCCATTTTTCGGATACAGCTGAATAAAATCCATCTGATTTTATTCCTAGCGCCCAGTAAGGTCCCGCTATACAATCACTGCTCCATCTATATTTGTAAATACTTTGTCTTTTAATTTTCCATCCGTCGCCGCTGTGATAATCGTATTATTTTTCGCACTGGCGATAAATACTTTGTCGTCCATCATAATCAGCGTCTGTTTTATCCCTTTCCGCTTTGCCAAGACAATCCCTTTTTCAATTCTGGAAAGGTCTTGCTCACTAAGCGAAATATCTCGGGTATCGAGTCTGCTCGCCGCATGCTTTGAAAACTTGACTCGCTCGAGAACTTCTCCGAAACTTTGTTCTGTCCGAGCATCCTGATAAATTGCTCCTGTCGATTGAGTTCCTGTTCTACTAACGGAAGTGGTGCGAACAGCGCTGGCTTCATTTAAACTTTTCAGTATACTGGCACTCTTCACAAAATCATTCATTAGGCTTCACCACTAGTACCGGAACCGCTCTCTGTAATTTCGCTGTCCTCGACAACTTCTCTACCACTCACACCGTCTGTAGCACTCACCCCGGCTGTATTTTGCTTCCCCGTTTCATCACCCAGAGCACTCGCCACATCACCCGCATCCGGTTTCGTTGTCGCAGCAATATAGGTTGACAACTTTTGATTGATTTTTTGAATTTCCTGAAGCATCTCCCGACTATCCGTGCTGCTTACAATCGCTTGAGTGAGCGCCTTTACCTGATCACTGATATCCTTACTCGCACGAGTTGCTTCCGCCTGCATCTTTGTCATATTTTCCAATTGTTCCATGGACGATAGCTGAGACATTTGGTTTAACATATCATTATTATCCATGGGACTCATTGGATCTTGGTTTTTTAATTGTTCCAGCATCAGTTTAAAAAACGCATCCTTATCCAATTGCTGAGATTTCATTCGCTTGACGTTTTTAGGATTATCCGCCAACTCATGAACCCTTTTCTTCGACTCATCGGATATGTTTCCTCGAATAGTTCGTGTCTCTTTTTTATTCGACATCGCATTCGTCGCATAGGTAGCCGACGTTCCGCTTGTAACTCCTGTAACTGCCATTTCTACCTCCTTTCACTAGCCTTGCGATACAAATCCTGTATCGTTTACAAATTCTGCATCCTTCCTACCAAGGTTAATATCAAACACTTGGTCTTCCTCATCGTGTCGACTGTCTTGATTCCTGCCCGAATACTCCTGACCACCTCGATGTCCGTCCTTTGAAACACTGACATTAATTTCTTTTATCGACACACCTTTTGCATTCAACGCCTCTCTGAGTTCAGCCAAGGACGCTTCCAACGACGCCTTTACTTCACTGTTTTCGACTTTAATACTCGCCGATAACTCACCCTTATTCATCTCGAGCTTCATCATCACTTTTCCAAGATGTTCCGGTGTCAGCTTGATTTCCAACGCTTTGCCACCTTGTAGTACCTTGACATTTGCTGTCACTTTTTGAACAACTTGCTTCATCACGCTTCTATCTACTTTAGAAACCATCGCTTCGTGATTTCTCACCGCTTCGCTCTTTTGACTTCCGATGCCGACCATACCAGAGGCATCACTTTTGCCTTTCGCACTGTCCTGCCTTTTCTCAGGATGTGAACCATCGGCATTTCCTTCATTCTCCGTCTCCGAGGACATCCTTGCCTTCTCTTTCAAAAGCGTTGTCTCAAAATCAAACTCATCGGCAACTGTTTCTCCCGACGGATCGGCAACCGGTTTTTGTTCCGTCAAAACATCCTGTACAATGGATTCCGACGGCGTCTCCAAAAACAAATCATCCACGCCCTCCGTCGCACAAGGTTCTACACTGGACTTGACATCTTGTACCATGGGCATCCCAGGACCTGTCATCTGACGACTGTCCGCTAGACACTGTAACACCTCATCGGCGTTTACACTTTCCTTTCCACCACCAACGACAAAATCCGTTCCCTCTGTTCGCGGAGAAACGACGATCTTTCCCGTTTTAGACGATGTATCGCTGATTGTCTCAGCTATCGTTTCGGTAGAAAAACCGCCATTAACAAGTAGTAATTCATCGGGAGTCTCCATTCCTGAACCAGCCGCCTTTTCTTCCGGGGCATCAAGCCTGTCCATTGTCGCCTCTTGGCAAGATACTTGACCCTGTTCCACTTCGGAATACTCCGTATCCGCCGCTTTGATTTTTTTGTTCTTGAGCGGATTATCTCGCTCATACTCCGAATGAACCGCCTCTTTTCTCTGCTTTGTTCGATTCGAAGAAACGACCTTCTCGCCAGACCCTTTGGGACGAATCACATCCTTTGTCATTCTGTTTTCTTTTTGTACGGATGTTTCTTTGATTTGGAACCACCCCGAACGACCGGCATTCGCAAGACGTTCCGATGTCCTTTTCGATAAAATGTTTTTAAACCCGGAATAACCTGGTTTCGCGATAGCGATTTGTGGTTTTGACATACTCGGGATAATATCCCTTACTTCCATCGTACCTCCTCACTTCGGTAGGGTCAATCGTCTCGTAATTTCCGATGCCAAGCTGTCATCTAATTTTGACAAAATCTCAGCCAGCTTTTTTTGAGGAAATCCCCTCAAAATCTCGGTCGCGATATGGAAGTCTGTAATTTCGATATTATCTCCATTTTCCAGGTAGTACACATGTCCAGACCCTTGATTGATACACATGTCTGTTATAACCTTCGCGACCTTGTCCGTATCCATCTTTAAGTAGACACTGGTAAGCTCCAATATACTATCGTCAAAATCGCGGTACACCTTTAATGATTTTAGAATATCTGCTGTAATTTCATCTTTATCATTTTCTTCAATTTCGATATTTTTAATTTGATTGACTAACTGCAGCACTTGATCATTGTCCTGCATACGAGAAAGCGCAAGCCCTGCAACACGCGGCCCGAGTTTTCGAAGAATGGTGACCTTGTCATCGTCACTGTACTTTTCCAAACTCTCGACAATAACCTGTCCGTTCTCTCGCTTAATCAAGCCGGCAATCTGCTCCAATTCCTCATTATGTCGTTTATACAGTTCATGCTTTGATTTCAAAGAAATCGTCTTATCTTCCGGCAACACCGAAAAAATCTTATTTTTATTCTCATTACTAAGACGGAACATAATTTTCATCGCCCGATCTTCATCCATAAGTTCAATATACGACGACGCCAGCTCAATTCCACCCAGTTCAAGACAAATACGTTCCAAATCCTCTACCGCACTGTCAACTGAAAGCGAGCTGAGGTACTTGGTGTACTGTTCGAGTTCTGCCAGCCGGTCCTTTTCAATGTCACTCATAACCTCTTCCAAAAGCCCGCTGCTTTCATCATCTTTCCGCATACTATCGATAATAGCGCCGGTTCGATTAGGATTTAATCGCAACATTTCTCGCACAAGGTCATCGTATACCCGTCGATCTTCCGACTTAATCAACTTCAGTTTGTCGACAATTCGCTCATCTTCCAACTTCATAAACGAGGTGGCAACATATCGAATATCCTTTAATTCATCTTTTCGAGTCGGCTGGGATTCAAAGTACTCCCCAGCCCCTCCCGGCAAGTACGAAAGATAAGAATTAGCAAATAATTTAAAATCATGACTTAGTAGGTACATCCCCACCAAGACGAGAATCGGAACAAGGATGACAATCAATAAAAACACCAAGCAACCCATACCGCCGGAGTTCTTAGTCTTGCCCTTTGTCACCGTCTTTTCCGATTCCCTACTTACCACTTTTTCTTCTGCCATAGTACCCTCTTTACTGCCTGCCGGAAAACCGTCTTTATCAGCCCATTGCCCTATTTCATCTGTTCCAGATTCTCAAAATCTGTTCTGGATTCTCAAAATTTAGGATTTCCCGCTCTTTTTACAATGAATTTCGATAATTTACGATTTCTTCTATCGTCTTACTTTCGTTTCGCTCAAATTCTTCGATATACCCCGCAAACGCCTTTTCCTTTAACTTCTCCATGGTCTTTCGATCCTTCATCGCTTCTATTAAAAGAAGTTTACAACGAAAAACCTCTTCTTCCTGCTGCTGTTTCTGAATCAAAATATCATCTCGCTTCTTCCTCAAGCGATCAACACCGGCAGACACTCGCTGTATATCAGCGACAACAACCCCCTCGATCGCCATCGCTTGTTTCTCCTTTTCGAACGCACTGATTTCTTCCAAACATTGTCGAAGCGATTGTTCAATCCGTTCCAGTACACCAACTTCCTCAGCAAGTATCCGCCCAATCTGTGTTTCCTTTTCCTGCCTCATTTTTAAAATCGATTCAAATCGAAACTTAAATTTTTTCATACCAAGTCCCTGCTATTCGGTTATCATAGCACCCCATCTACGCATCGGCGCATAAAATCATCAACTAGGCAAACAGGTAGTCAAGAACCTAGTTCTACCGCACCCCAAAAGAAAGCGGTTCCGGTCCTGACGATTCCTAACTGACAATATCCGCAAGTATTTGAATACTTTCCACCATATTCTCCTCGTCAGTCGTCTTCTGCTTTAAAAAACCATTAAAAGACGAAATTTTTTCAATAGCAAGGTCAATTGCAGGATTCGTTCCTTTCTGGTATGCTCCGATATTGATTAAATCCTCTGACGACTTGTAGTTTGCCATGATTTCTTTAAACTTTATAATATTCGCCAAATGCTGTTCACTGACAATATTCGGCATCACCCTCGATGCACTTTCCATAACATCGATCGCCGGATAATGACCTTTTCTCGCCAAATCACGAGTAAGCATAATATGCCCATCCAATATTCCGCGCGCCGCGTCCGAAATCGGTTCGTTAAAATCATCTCCGTCAACCAAGACGGTGTACAGACCCGTAATACTTCCTTTTTCTGCACATCCCGCACGCTCGAGCAATCGTGGTAAAATCGCAAAAACAGACGGTGGGTACCCTCGGGTCACCGGTGGTTCCCCTGTCGCCAGACCAATTTCCCGCTGTGCCATGGAAAATCTCGTGACGGAATCCATCATCAGCACGACATCCTTCCCCAAATCTCGAAAATACTCTGCAATGGTCGTTGCGACGAGCGCTGCCTTAACTCGCACAAGTGCGGGTTTATCGGATGTGGCAACCACCACCACCGAGCGACGAAGCCCCTCCGCGCCAAGGTCGTTTTCAATAAACTCCCGCACCTCACGCCCCCGCTCACCGACAAGCGCGATCACATTAATATCTGCCGCCGTATTTCGAGCAATCATACCGAGCAAGGTGGATTTCCCAACACCCGAGCCGGCAAAAATCCCGACACGCTGTCCTTTTCCTATCGTCAAAAGAGCGTCGATCGCTTTAACCCCGAGCGGCATCGGCTCTCGTATTCGTTGGCGTAACAGAGGATTCGGCGGATCATTGTTGACAGTATATCGTTTTTCTCTAAGAACGTCCTGTTCCCCGTCCATCGGTCTGCCGAGTCCATCGACGACTCTACCCAACAAATCCCTGGAAACATCGACAATAAAACGATGCCCCAGAGCAACCACCCGCGACCCCGGACCAATCCCGCTCATCTCACCGAGCGGCATCAAGAGCACTTTTTCTCCGCTAAAACCGACAACCTCGCTGAGAACCACATCATCGCCACGCAAGGTGTATATCTCACAAGATTCCCCAATTTCAACAATCGGCCCAACCGATTCAATCATCAAGCCGACGATTTTACTCACCTGACCCGAAAATTCAACAAGATTCGCCGTCTTAAGAGCGTCCCTGTACTTAGTAATCATCAAACGCCTCAATACCCTGCTGTGACAAATCCATTCTGCTTTCATTCAGAACTTGCTGAAACGTCTCGGTCAACTTTCTCACTTGCCCTTCAATGCTGGCATCAATCGATCCCCGTTCTGTTTCAATAATACACTGCCCTTCAGAAAGTGAAATATCTCGTTTAATTTCTATGTCGTCCACTCGATCACAGCCTAGAATAAGACGGGTTCGAATTCGCTCCGCTTTTTCGACATCTTCCGTGGACACACGCAAGACAATCTCCCGACTCTTCGTCACTTTTATCATCGCCGTCTTAACCAATTCTTCAATATACTCTTCGTCCTTTTCGACATATTGCCCAAGAATTTTTTTTACCGAGTCGAGCACCAAGAAAATAATATCATTCTCAGCGTCAATATACAGCTCTCTCTTTTTGTGTTCCAACTGTTTTCGAATAAGAAGAAGCTCCTGAACCTCTTCGTCCAATTTGTCCTGACATTTTCGTTCACAAGCTTCAATGCCTTCTTGATACCCCTCTTCTTTTGCCTTTGCACGAATTTCTTCCGCTTGGTCATAGGCTTCTAAAATAATGGCATCCGCGCTACTTCGCGCATTATCCAATATCGTTTTCGCCTCCGCACGAGCATCATCAAGCACCTCACCAATCGCCAGCTCTACCATGTCCGGTTCAGCATTCGTTCCAGTCCCCTCATCCGAGAGTTCTATCGTCTCGATAGCATCGTCCGATCCTACAACAAAAGAATCCGCCAATTGTTCCGCCCCTTCGGAATCCAATCGGCAGTCTCCTTTCGACGGGATGCTGACGACAAAGGTTTCATTGTCAAGCATCACCTGTCTTCTCTTAAATATCTTTGACGAATTAGACAATTAACTCATCTCCTCCACCACGCGAAATAACAATCTCATTCGCTTCTTCCAACTTGCGAATAACATTGACAATTTTCTGCTGAGCTTCCTCGACATCTCGCAATCGAACAGGTCCCATAAAATCCATATCCTCCTGAAGCATTTCCTTCATACGACTCGACATATTGGCAAAAATCATATCTTTCAACTCGTCCGTAGCCGTCTTAAGCGCAACAGAGAGATCGCTGTTGTCGATTTCTCGAATAAAGCGCTGGATGGCAACGCCCTCGAGATGAACAATATCTTCGAACACAAACATTTTCTTTCGAATTTCTTCGACAAGATCCGCATTCTGTATCTCAAGCGTTTCGAGTATGTACTTCTCCGTTCCGCGATCAACGGCATTGAGAATTTCAACAATCGATTGAATTCCTCCGGTAAGCGAATAGTCCTGTGTGACAAGAGACGAGAGTTTCTTTTCCAGTACATTTTCAACTTCCTTAATAACTTCCGGCGATGTCGATCCCATAAGAGCAATACGACTGGCAACATCTGCTTGCTTGCTCTGCGGAAGCGCTGAAAGCACTTGCGCCGCCTGATTCGGATTTAAGTAGGAGAGAATAAGCGCAAGCGTTTGAGGATGTTCATTTTGAATAAAACTAATCAACTGACTGGCATCGGTTTTCTTAACAAAATCAAATGGTTTCACTTGCAAGGACGAAGTGAGCTTATTAATAATCTCAAGCGCCTTGTGCGATCCCATAGCTTTTTCAAGCACCTCTTTGGCATAATTAATCCCACCCTCCGAAATAAATTCTTGGGCAACACATATTTCGTAAAATTCCTCGAGCACTGCATCCTTTTCTTCCGGCGATATTTTTTGAATACCGGCAATCTCAAGCGTCAGCTGCTCAATCTCTTCTTCATGCATATGACTGAACAAATTGGCACTTCGCTCCGGTCCCAAAATAATCAAAAGAATCGCCGCTTTTGTCTTTCCGCTTAATTTTGTATTTTTACTTGCCATACTACCTTTCTCTATCAATCCCTACCGACACTTCGCTACCTGTCTTTATAAATTCACCTAATAAGCAATACTTCACTTGGCAACAAATTAGCCATTAATCCATGTACGGAGCAGTACAACTGCCGCCTCCGGATTTTTGTCAATAAATCGCTCAATTTGATACTTCGGACTTCCCTTGTCCTCGCTCTCTCCGAAATCGTTGAATAAATCATCCGTCTTCTCTTCAATTTTCTCGAGCTCTTCCTGTTGCCGCTGTTCTTCTTCCGCTTGTTTCTTTTTCTTCTTGGCGAGAAGAATAATCGCAATAATAACAATAATCAACGCTCCTGTAGCAACCGCGGCGATAATCATAAACATCTGCGCATTTTGAGTACCATTTCCGTCAATATACTCATCGTATTGTACCAAGGGATCGGCAAATGCCTGTGTCGAAACAACAACCTTCTCGGGAGGCGTTCCCACTGCATTGGAAACAAGTTTTGTAAGTTCCGCCTGATGTTCCGGTGTCATGGTTTCATCTTCCAGCGCCTTCGTATTAATAACTACCGCAATGGTAATATCTTCAATACCACCCTCCGCTTTTTCCAAGAGACGAACCACTTCATTGAGTTCGTAGTTCAGCGTTTCACTCGCTTTTTTATAGACCCCGTTGTCATCATCCCCTTCGGTCACGGCAGTCGGATTCGAGTCCGTGCCGGGAGCGCCCGATGAGGTGTCATGACTGACATTTTCACTAATGGTCGTGAGCGATCGAACCAAGCCATTGCTCTCCCCTTCAATCGGCGGGGAATACTTGGTAACGGTCTCGCTTTGTTTGTCAAAATCGAGTTTCACAGATGGTTGAACATTGACATTATCCACTCCGTATATCACGCCGAGAAAATCTTCCATATCTTTCTTAATACTCGCTTCGATATTGTACTTTAACTCAAAGGCGGAATTTGCAGTAAAATCCGCACCATCCATATCGTGATCATTTAATTGCTTTCCCGTCTGATCCAATATCGTGACATTAATCGGCTCCAAGCCTTTTACCGAAGTGCACACCAAGTTGACAATTCCTTGAATGCGATCCCTCTCGAGCTCTCCGCTGAGCTGAAGAATAATCGACGCCTTGGCATCGTTCCGATCGGTGATAAAGTAGTTGCTGTCCTTCGGGATGTAGAGCATGACACGCGCTTCTTTTACCGATGAAATCGTCTCAATCGATTCTTTCACTTCATTGGCTTTTGCCTGTACAAACATATGCTCTCGAGTTCCGGTCGTCATGGTAAAGTTATCCGCCGTCATCAGATCTTGCCAGCTGATCGTTCCCGCACTAAACGAGACCGAAAGTTCCATTTTCGCCTTGGCTAAATCTCGTTTTGGCACTTTAATAACTGACAAATTCGCCTCATCTTTCCACTCAATGCCGAGGGAATCCAAGGTCGCTGTCACTTCTTTTGCAGATGAGGCATCAAGTCCATTTGCCAATACGACATATTCTGTTTTCGTGAAAAATAAAATCAAAAAAGTCAGGAGTAGTACTGCTACTACAACTCCTGAAATCAACACTATTTTCTTAGTTTTCGAAAGTGAGTTAAAAAAATCGCCCAGCGTTTTTTTTATGGTTTCGAACATATCCACCTACCTACAACTGCATTCGCATAATCTCGTTATATGCGTTCAATACCTTACTCACCATTTCCACCGTGTAAGAAACAGCAATATCCGCCTTTGTCGAAGCGATTGTCACATCCGCTATATTATCGACCATTCCGGCAGCAAAGAGCTTGTCCATGCGATCCGCTTCCAGCTGAAGCTGATTGGCATGCTCGATACTGTTCTTTAAAATACTGGCAAAAGAGCCGCTCTCCTCATTCGCATCCTTAATTTTCGCGCGATTTCCCGCCTCTAAAAGAGTCGCCCTTTGAACATCAAAAGGAATCTTACTTACTGCCATCTACTACCTTCCTATTCCGATTGCTTTCACTGCCATTTGCTTTGATGTATTGATTGCAGTGATATTCGCTTCATATGCTCTACTGGCAGAAATCAGGTTAATCATCTCATTAATCACTTCGACATTCGGCATATTCACATATCCCTCTTTGTCCGCATCAGGATGAGTAGGATTGTACACTTTTTTAAAATCCGACGGATCTTCTACTACGGCTGCAACTTCGACGCCCTTCACATTCCGCTCGGCACCGTTCATAAAGTAGTCAAAACCCTTAATATTTTGCGCACGAAAAACCGGCATCTTCCGTCGATACGGTGTGCCGCCGGGTGTCCTCGTCACGTGCGCATTGGCGATATTTTCGGCGATAATATCTGTGCGAAGCTGTTCTGCTGTAAGCGCACTAGCCGATATATTAATACTTGAAAAAATTCCCATAACTACCCTCTATGCCTCTTACTTACCTAATTTCATCGCTGTTTTTAAGCGCTGAAATTGTGAATTAATCTCATCCGAAACCAACTGAAAATAAATAGAGTTCTTAGCAAGCTCCGCATTTTCAACATTAATATCGACATTATTGCCATCCACGCGATAGCTCGTACCGTACTCTGTAAAACCACCTGCCGAGAGCACCGGTGTTCGTTTAAAATGCTTTTTATGCGTGACGTTCATCGTCTTTACGCCCAGCTTATCCCTAAGAGCCTCTTCAAAATTAACATCTCTGCGTTTATACCCGGGTGTATTGTAGTTTGCGATATTCGAAACGATTGCCGTATTTCGCTGCCATGAGCCGCGAAGGGCACTTTGTAAAAACGGTACGCTCTTTTGCATACTACCTCCCAGAATAGATGTATTAAAGTATCGCCTTAATTTTACACTAATTAAACAAAAAAATAAAGTGCGGAAAGGCTTGACCATAGCGGCGAAAAAGGATGAATCGACAGAACATCTGTCGATTCATCCTAGACATTATATTCCAGCCTCCCATTGTTTCGCCTAGGCTTTTTCATCCTACATGTAGTTTTTAGTACCATGCATAAGAATAATCAGCCTCCGCATGGTTTTCGAATAATAAAAAACAACGGTTCTAAAGAAGCCACAGAAGAAACAAAAGCTACTTATGCTTCTCCTTGCACACAATTTTTCCTTTAAATTTTACTTTATTCGCACCACAAATCTCGCATTTTTCATCGACCGGTTCGTTCCACGAGACAAAATCACACTCCGGAAAACGAGAGCAGCCGTAAAAATTCCGGAATTTTTTCGTTTTTCGAACGACGACTTCTCCCTCTTGACATTTCGGACATTTTAACCCGATTTCCTGAAGAATCGGCTTGGTGTACTTACAATCCGGATACGCACTACACGCGTAGAACTTGCCATATCGTCCTTCTCGAATTAAGAGTTTTTCACCACACTTCGGACAATCAATATCCGTCTTTACCGTCACGTCAATCTTTTCCAATTCATCATCCGCTTTTTGCAAAAGCGGCTCGAACTCCGCATAGAAAACACTGATGATTTTCTTCCAATCCTCGGTCCCATGCTCGACTTGGTCAAAATCATTTTCCATATTCGCCGTGAAATCGACATTGATAATATTTGAGAAAAAATCACTCATAATTTCATTAATAAGGAAACCGAGCTCGGTCGGGTACAAACTTTTCTTTTCCTTGCCGGCATACCCACGAGACAAAATGGTCGTTATGGTCGGCGCATACGTAGATGGGCGACCAATGCCTTTTTCCTCCATTTCCTTGACGAGAGATCCTTCAGTGTAACGTGCCGGCGGCGAAGTGAAATGTTGCTCCGTGCTCACCTTGTTCACCTTTAGCTCATCACCCTCAGCCACCTCCGGAATTGGTTGCAATTTGCCATCACCATAGTCGTACAAGACACTAAATCCGTCAAAAACCTTCACCGAACCGCTTGCTTTAAACACATAGTCGCCGATAGAAGCGCTTGCGGTAACGGAATTGTACTGACTAGGAGCCATTTGCGATGCCATAAAACGACGCCATACTAACTCGTAAAGACGGAGTTCATCCTTGGTGAGATCCGCGGCGATTTCAGCCGGCGTGAGTTTTTCCATAGTGGGACGAATCGCCTCATGCGCATCCTGCGCATTTTTTGACTTCTTTCCTCGAGTGACCCCACCGACATAGTTTTCTCCATATGTCTCCGTAATATACTCTTTCGCCGCGGCAACAGCACTTTCCGAGAGCCTGGTGGAATCCGTTCTCATGTAGGTAATCAAACCAACGGTTCCCCTGCCCTTGATATTCTTCCCTTCGAACAGCGCTTGCGCAACGCGCATGGTTTTCTTCGTTGCAAAGCCCAAGCGGTTGGCAGCATCTTGCTGGAGCGTACTCGTCGTGTATGCCGGAAGCGGAGCGAGCTTTCTCGAACGCTTGACAACACTCTTAATCTGAGCTTCTTTATCCTTAATATGCTCTACGATCTTATCCACTTCTTCCTTGCTTGAGGGAACAAGTTTCTTTTTCGCATCCGTTCCGTAGTATGAAAATTTAATCTTCTCTTTCTCTTTCGAAAGAAGTAACGCATCAATGCTCCAGTATTCTTCCGGAACAAAATTCTTAATCGCGGTTTCACGATCACAGATCAGCTTCGTCGCTACGGATTGAACCCGTCCGGCAGAAAGCCCCTTCTTCACTTTTCGCCAGAGAAGCGGAGAAATTGAATACCCTACCAATCGGTCTAAAATCCGTCTTGCCTGCTGTGCATCCACTAGCTGAGTATCTATTTTTCGAGGTGTTTTTAAAGCACTTCTGACCTTGTCCTTCGTAATTTCACGAAAAACCACCCTGCACTCCGCATCTTCTTCGATTCCGAGAATATAGGCGAGATGCCACGCAATCGCCTCGCCTTCACGGTCAGGGTCAGTAGCCAAAAAGACCTTGTCCGCTTTCTTCGCCGCCGCTTTCAATGCCTTGATTGTCGGACCCTTTCCCCTGATATTAATGTAGTTCGGTTCAAAATTATTTTCGATATCCACACCCATTTTACTTTTCGGCAAATCCCTGATATGACCTACCGTTGCGAGCACGGTATACCTCGATCCCAAAAACTTACTAATGGTTTTTGCCTTTGTCGGCGACTCCACAATAACTAATTTCGACACATATACCCCTATCTTGATTTAATTACAACGAAATTCTTTAAAATCGAACACAATTCTTATTTTGCTTCTTAGACTTAGTGCAAAGAAATACACAGAGCCAATCAGAATTTCCTATCCATTCGATAAATAATGAACGATTTTAAATTACTAACTACTTTAATTACACCATTCAAGAAATACTGTCAAGCAAAGAAGGTGTTTGTTAAGAAAATTTAACAAAACTCCCTAGGTATTTTTCATTTCGCGAATATAGCGATAAGTATCCCCCTCCTCGTACCTGACAAGTCCCTCATTACAAAGTTCGTCGAGAATATCCATGCAATCGGTAATGCTAAGACTGACGAGATCCGACATCTCAAACACGGTTGCGGTAGTCTTTTTTCGAAGAATCCGAAGAATTGCTCCCGTGTACTCCGAAAGGGAGACTTCCCGCTCTTTTCGGACGACTTTTCGATTCTCAATATTGCGAAGAATGCGATCGCTAACAAAGACGGATTCGTCTTTTGGCGAAATGAAATGACGACCTTCCACATATGACTGTTCCTTTACTTTGTCTGTTTCGCGCACACCCAATGTCGTAGAGTTCATTCCCAGATTCATACTCGTTCCCTGTTCCTCCATCTTCCCCAACTTCCCAAAATCCATTCTTAGATGAGAACTCATGCCCTCTTTTTCTGCGCGCCCAGCATCTCGAAGCGTCTGCGAATCGCTTTCCTCAGACGCTCCATACCGAATATACTGTTCGTAATTGCTGTCAATCCGTCGGTGCACCAGGTACTCCACCAGCTGATCCAACTGAAGCGTCGAACAGAGCGGAAACGCCCCGTCTTCAATCAGTTTATTACTCCCCACCGAATTATAAGAAAAAATCGACCCCGGAACCGCTGCGACAGTCTTTCCGAGTTCCAGTGCCATTCGTGCCGTAATCAAGGCACCGGACTTCATCGGCGCATCCACGACAATGACGAGGTCGCTTATCGCCGCAACAATCCGATTCCGAAGCGGAAAACGAAAACGCTGTGCATTCGTCACTCCCAGTTCTTCGCTGATAATGCAAGCCTCCTGTTCCATTTTGTCAAAAAGCCGTCGATTGCTTCGAGGATAGACACCATCGATACCCGTTGCACTGACACCAATCGTCTTCCCCCCGACAGAAAGCGCCCCCTTGTGAGAAACGGCATCAATCCCCATGGCAAGACCACTCACCACACAACATCCCCTTCTGGCAAGGTGACACGCAAACATTTCTGCCGCCTTCAAACCATAGGTCGTCGCCTTCCTCGTTCCCACGATTCCCACATAAAAATCGCTTTGCAGAACCTCTTTTCTGCCCTTGGCATAAATGGTTCGGATTGCCGGTTCGACATTATTCAAGGCGGGAAACAGTTCGCTAAAGAGGGGAAACCGGTTCCTCTGTCGATCAAATACGCCTTCTTTTTCTCCTACCCGCTGTTCTGCTACGCGCTCTTGTACACCTCTTTTCTCCACCATTTCTTTTCGCACTACACCCTCTTTTTTATGCTCTTATCCAGGATATGCCCCGTTTTTTTACATCCCAAAATTTTTATTAATCGTAACAATCCTACAAACCCAATAATTCCAATCAACTCATAGGTATCTTACATACTCTATTCTGTTTTTCAATACATTCTTTTTTTTAATTCTAATAAATTATTCAATACACTATTTCTGTTCGTTATACTTAGTGCAAATTTTATTATTTTTGATAAATTTTATAAAAACTCATGAAGACCACCAAGGCAAACACTGGGATTAAGACACAGCGCCTCCTCTAAAAACGCCTGTTCAATCACTTCCGAATGTTCTAAATTCGCGATGCTCTCCGCCACACGTACCGCCATATTCATCGACCGCATCGTGATGTGTTCCTCGCCATATGCCCTCTCGACAAACGCTCTCGCCTCCTCCGATAAACGGTTCTCCACTTTCGAAAACTGCTCCCCAAAAGCTATTGCGCTTTCCACTTCCCGTCGAATGGTCTCCGTGCTTCTCGATGGTTCGGCATGAATTCCGACTCGATCAAGCGAGATAAAAATCCCCATTCTGTCGACCAATGGCCACGAGAGTTTCGAATAGTAGCGCTTAATCCCATTTTGAGAACAGGTGCATTCAAAACTGTCTTCTCCCAGACGAAATCTACCGCAGTGACAAGGATTCATCGTCGCTATCAAAATAAAATCCGCCGGAAGTTCCGCCACATTCGCCGACCTTGCTATCGTAATTTTTTTATTTTCTAAGGGTTCTCTCAGCATTTCCAAGATGTCTTTTTTATATTCCCCAAATTCATCAAGAACAAGCACCCCGTGATTCGCCTTGCTGATTTCTCCCAAGTGAATAGAGGAACCACCACCGATCAGTGCCATTTTCGTCACCGAGTGATGCGGTGTCCTCACCGGTCGTCTGCCGATAAGCTTGTCACCATATACTCTGCTGATGTCGATGGTCTCTTTTTTCGTCGGCTTCGGAAGAATACCGGCAAACCGGCTGGATAGCATCGTCTTCCCACAGCCCGGAGGACCGTAAAGCAGGGTATGAAATCGTCCAACTGCCGCAATTTCAAGTCCTCTAATCGCTCCTTCCTGTCCTCTGACCTCGTTAAAATCAGGAATCTCGTCTCGTTCCATCAAAAACGTTCTCGGCTCCTGACGTTTCACACGAGGAATCGGAATCAGCCCTTCTTTTAAATCGCGAAATAAAAGATCTAATCGAGAGTAGTAGTAAATCGTAAACTCCTCACCTGCCAAAATGTCAGCTTCCCTGCGATTACATTCCGGAGCAACAAAGACAGCATGTTCTGAAAACCCCTCGGTAAGAACTAGCGAAAGAAAATTTTTTATCGGTTTAATTTCCCCATCGAGCGATAGTTCTCCTAAAAAAACCACATCGCCCGTGTCGATCTCATTCATCGCCGTATAAATTCCCACTGCAAGCGGAAGGTCTAGCTGGGACCCCTCTTTTTTTTCATAGGCAGGAAATAAACTCTGCGTAATGCGATCATCAGGGTAGGCCTCTCCCGACGATTTCATTGCCGCTCGAACTCTTTCCTTCGACTCCTTGATAATCGCACTGGGAAGACCCACAATTGAGTAGTAAGGAAGCCCTTTGGAAATATGCGTCTCAATTTCAACCGATAATCCGTTCATTCCATGGCATACTGCCGATTTCACTCTACTATACATGTCTATAGTATAACATCTTAAAACATTAATGTAAATATATTACAGTAAAATTTTAGGAAATAAAAGCATTGCTATTAAAACTATTCTTTTTATACTATTCTCAAAAAAATAAATAAGAGAAAAAAAGAAAAGGAAAAAGAAATCCGAAATACGCCGCCCCATAATGGCAACAAAAGATCTTTTTTCTTTTTTCTTTTTTCTTTTTTCTTTTTTCTTTTTTCTTTTTTCTTTTTTCTTTTTTCTTTTTTCTTTTTTCTTTTTTCTTTTTTCTTTTTTCTTTAGCGGTGTCGTTCGATAAAAAAACGCCTGCTGAATACTTAAAAAACAAGAGGAGAAAGCACCTCAAAATCAAGAGTTCCTCCGTTGGACGTAATCCCGACAAAGGCAAGATATGCCCACAACCGCAACTTCCGTTCCTTAATAACGTACCACATCGTCTTTTTCATGCTTGACAGTTTTTTATAATGAATCGCCTCTTTCGGGCTACCATAAGAAGAACCGCTACGATACTTCACTTCAAAGAAATAGTATGAACCGTCCTTTTGAGCAAGAATATCCACCTCACCGTAGGGGGTGTAAATATTATATTCCACGATAGCATAGCCAAGGGATTGGAGATATTCTCCGGCAAGTCGTTCGTAATCCGCTCCGACCGTTCGCTGATTACATCTTCGCACACCAAGCCCTCCTCTCCGTGTTCGATATAACAATCTTTAACACTCTCTAAATCACTTATAGAACAATCACTGTATCATAAATTCCAGTAAATAAACCGTAAGCACAATGTGCATCGCCATTCTAATGGATAAGGCATTCTCAAAAGAAATAGACCACCCTCTTTATATAATACACTAATTTATATAAATGTCAATATATGTAATTAAATGCGTGTTTTAGAATATACCAATGCCTGTTCAAACAATTCAAAGACATGGTCCTTGCCAATTTGGTCAAGAATTCCCGCTTTCTCCAAAGTTTTCTCCGGCTGGCTTTTTAATCCGGAAACCATAATCTGTATACCCATTTTTTCACAGGTGTCGACAAAACGACCCAGTGCACGCACCGCCGTCGCATCGATAGCAGGCACATTGCGAAGTCTCAAAATCACGATTTTAGTATCGCTCTTCGTATTGGTGATCACCTCTAAAAACTTGTCGACAACACCGAAGAACATCGCACCACTGACTTCGTACACCTGAATACCTTTGGGCAATTCCGCCAAAAGATCGGTTCGAAATCGCGGTGTAAAACTGTCGTCCTCTTCCAAGTGATCTCTAGTTAGTTCGTTGACACTGCTGACATCCGCCATTCGCTTCATAAACAGTAGCGAAGCAAGAACCATGCCGACACCGATTGCCACCACAAGGTCGACAAATACGGTAAGCAAAAAGGTAAATAGCAAGACCGCGACATCACTTTTCGGCGATTTCAACAACGCATAGAACTCGCGCCACCCACTCATATTGTAAGAGACCATAATCAGCACCGCCGCCAAAGCAGGGAGCGGAATCATCTGGGCATAGGGCATAAAGAGAAGCATCGTAAATAGTAGCACCACAGCGTGAACCATGCCAGCCACAGGGGTTCTTCCCCCATTGTTAATATTCGTCACCGTACGTGCAATCGCACCCGTCGCAGGAATCCCCCCAAAGAGCCCCGAGGTCATATTCGCAATCCCCTGAGCAATTAACTCGGTATTCGATCGATGCTTTCCACCAATCATCCCATCTGCTACAACAGCGGACATAAGGGATTCAATCGCTCCCAACATCGCAATCGTACAAGCCGGCGCGATAAGAAATCGTACTTTCTCCAAACTGATATCGGACGGAATCCTCGGCATAGGAAGAGCAGACGACAACTGTCCGAACTTAGTCCCTATCGTCGCCACATCGATACCGCTGAGCTGAACAACAAGGGTCGTCACAACCAATGCAATCATAGTTCCGGGAATTTTTGTCCGCCATTTCGTGCATACGATAATAATAGCGAGGGCGAGAAAACCAATCCCGAGGGTCAAGGCATCGGTCTTTCCGATATGAGAAAGGTATAACGACCACTTGCCGATAAACTCCGCCGGTATACCGGACAGTTTCAGTCCCAAAAAGTCGTTGATTTGAGAAGAAAAAATAGTGACGGCAATCCCACTGGTAAAGCCGGTCGTAATCGTATGCGGAATAAACTTAATAGCGCCACCGAGTTTAAAAACACCCATCAACACCATAATGGCACCACCCATCATGGTTGCAATAATTAAGCCGTCAATCCCGAAATTCTGAACAATGCCGTAGACAATAATCATAAACGCACCGGTCGGTCCCCCGATTTGAACGCGGCTGCCACCTAGAAAGGAAATCAAAAAACCGGCGATAATCGCGGTATGAATACCTTTTTCCGGTGATACGCCCGAGGCGATTGCCAAAGCAATGGAAAGCGGAAGAGCGACAATAGCGACAATAATGCCCGCCAGCACGTCTTCCGCAAACTCTTTTTTCGTATACTGCTTTATGGTTGTAAAAAACTTCGGTCTCATTTCTCTCTCCTTACAAACACATTAGTTATAAATCAAACCAACGATTATGTAAAGAGCTTTTGAAAAGTTATTTGTAAAAATAGTCAGCGCTGATTTTTTAAAGAAAATATTTCTTTCCAATCGACCTCAATTAAGAGCACGGCGAAAAAAATAAGAACAAAGCCGATGACTTTCCGAACGGTGAGTTCTTCCCCAAGCATCATTACCCCCATAACGGCAGCAAAGACAGACTCCAGACTGAGGAAAATCGATGCTCTCGAGGGGCTGGTGTATTTTTGTGCCGCAGTCTGCATAACAAAGCACAGGAAGGTAGCAAAAACAGCCATGTAGAGCAAGACCATCGCGGAACGAAAGGTAGGCACAGCAGGCGGTTGTTCAAAAATCAACGCCGAGACGAAAAAAAACGCACAAGCGATGCTGAATTGCAAAAAGGAAAACTTAAAGACATCGACCGACTGCACCGCAAAATCGGTAAAAATAATATGGAAAGCAAAACAAACGGCACATAGTAAGGTCAAGGAATCGCCGTAATTCAGCGAAAACTGCTTTGACAGACCGGTCAGTGCAATCCCAACCAAGACGATGAAGCAGCCGATAAACACCTTGGGTTTTGGCTTTTTGCGGTAAAATACCCAGAGAACAATCGGTACAAACACCACATAGGTGGCGGTGAGAAATCCCTGCTTGGAGACGTCCGTGTACTGAAGTCCGGTCGTCTGAAGGGCAAAGCCGGAATAAAGCGCAATAGCAGCGGGAAGCGTCTTTATGACATCCTGCTTTGTAATTCCCCGAATTTTAGGGAATATAAATAAAAACGTCGCACTCGCCAGTCCCATTCGAATGGTGAGAAGGTACATCGGCGATATGGTATCCAAAGAATCCTTTACAGCGATAAAACCACCGCCCCACAGAAATGCAACCAATAGTAAAGCAAAATCCGCCAGTTTCGATTTCTTCGCACCGGTCATACTACACCCCCTTTTTTCTGTCCATGTCGGCAATAAACACGAGCACTTCCGCTACCACCTCGTACATTTCAGGCGGTATGCTACTTCCCACCTCAATATTATTCAACCGGGCAACCAATTGTTCATCCTCATAGACAGGAATATGGTTCTCCCCCGCTTTTTTTAAAATATTCTCCGCCACTAAGCCAACACCTTTTGCCAACACTTGCGGCGCACTGTCCTTCATCGGGTCAAAAGAGAGTGCAGCAACCATCTTTCGTCGTTCTTTTTTCTCCATACTACACCCTTGCATCAAAATCACTTAATGTTGCTGTGCCAAAAAAATCGTCATCCAGCTGTTCGCGCGAACGGAATAGAATATCAATAGTCTTCGCAAAATCAAAATGCGACATCTGTCGCCTCAAATGGGTCGCATGCGATTCGAACAACTCGGAATACTCCTTATTTTCCAAAGCAAAAGCAAGAACATAACGCTCCTTGTACTTATTAACCAAGCAACGCACTTCACCGACATGGTGCGTATTCAGCGCCACTAATATATTCACTTCTCGTTCCTTATGAGCCTGTTTTTTATAGTAGACATCCGCTCGATGTTCTTCCTCGCGAATCATAAGTGGAACCGGCATGTAGTAAATCGACTGATTTTCCTGTTTGGGAAATCCTTTCGACGCGTCGGACAACACACCCGCTTTAGCGGCAGCCTTGCTCGCCGTATCGGCATGAAGTGCCTTGGCAATATCCATCATCTTATGTTCTGCACCCTTTCCACCCGATAAAAATTTCAATGCATCTCGAAGAATTTCCGCCCCATGACCTGTCGACACCGGTTCCGCGGACAGGGCATTCCGTATCGCTCTCGAAAAAACAAGGACTTCATCGGCTAACTCTTTGCTTTGAACACTCGCCGCGGCAATATTTTTTAACGTCAGCGTTTTTTGATTCACCGCTAACAACATATTTTCTTTCGCAGAAAAATACTTTAAAAGTTGCCTCATCGCCTCCTGCTTCTCACCACTCGACAACTTGTTATCCAGCACAATAAGCGCCGCTTCCTTCTGCGACAGCACCGTTCTTCCCGTATTATTTCTGCCCGATTCTATTTCGCCGGCAGTAGCTTTTTGTTCATTGACAGTACTACCTGTTTGTCTGGGAACGATCTGTTCTTCTGTCGCTCCCTTCTCGCCTGCATCGAATGCCATCTCTTGATTCGCAGAAACACCTTTTTCCAAAACCTCGGATTTTGCAACGCTTTGCGCAGCAGAAGAAGCTGAACGCAGCCCTTCTTCCGACGCGTTGAGGACAACATCCGACGAAGCGCCCTTCGTCATAGCGAGTGCTTCCGCCTCCATATTAACCGTCGCCGATTCGATACCGCCCGTTTTGCCTCCGGCAAATTCGCTCACACCTTCTTTTCCAAGCATCGTTGACTGACCGAATAATTTAATCAAGACATTTTTAAGCGGCTCGTCTACATCGACCACCTCGGCGCCCGATGCCATCTCCTCCAAAAGCATACTGACTTCCGAAGAGTTTTTTGCCATATTGTTCAAGAGGTTCCTATCAATCGGCCGTCCGTTTTTCAAAAGTTCCGCAATATTCTTTATATTTTCATCATTTAAGACAAGTCCCATTTTATGGAGCGCCTTGGTCTCACTGGCATGCACTCTCTGCGCAAGCACAGTACCTCCTTGAATGTCGGTAATCTCAAGTTTTACATGTTCTCCAACATCCAAACTCCCTTTGGCAACAGCGGCGGTAATCGTTCTTCCGGCAGTCTTTATCGTCGCGATATGTTCTTCAACAGAAATGACGGTACCCTCGACGGTTTGTCCGGTGCGCAGTACTGCCCTTTCATTCTTGACCCCTTCTATCGCTCCTGCCGTAACACCTGCCATATTTGACACTCCACTCATACAGCCTCCAACTTGCGTTCACTCCTCACTTTTGTCACTTTTTTATTGTTCCAATATCTTTTTTAAAAACGTCCGGCGATGTTTAGGCAAGACCCCGTGTTCTTTTATCGCCGCCACATGTTGTTTCGTTCCGTACCCTTTATGACGTTCAAACCCATAATCGGGATATTGTTCCCCGTCTTTTTTCAGTTCATTATCTCGTTCCACTTTGGCAATAATCGAAGCCGCTGCAATACTCGCGCTTTTTTCATCACCCTTTACAAAAGAATGACTCTCAATCTCTACATCCTCAAGTTTCACGGCATCGATCAGCAAAACAGAAGGCGTAAGCTCCAATGCATCAATCGCACGCTTCATCGCGAGTTTTGTCGCATTGAGAATATTCACCTTGTCAATTTCCTCACTGCTCGCCCTACCAAAGGCATAGACTGCTTCCGCTCGAATTCTCTCACTCAAAGCTTCCCGCTTTTTTTCACTTAATTTCTTGGAGTCATCAATCCCGACGATATCAAATCCCTCCGGAAGAATCACCGCAGCGGCTACCACATCGCCATAAAGCGGCCCTCTTCCGACCTCATCAATACCGCAGAGCACAACGCCTTCCCCTCGAAACGAATCATCAATATTTTCCATCGACAGCGGAGGCACTCGTTTCATTCGCTTCTTTTTTTCCAGTTCACTTGTACTCATCGTCGTTTTATTCCTGTATACTTCTCTCTTTTTCTCACATTATACCCTATTCTAAAAAAAAACAACAACTAACAGCGTTTCCATACGACATAAAAAATAAGAATGCTTATTTTCTTGTCAATATCAAAAAGAGGTATTAACTGATTCTGTCAGAATGAAAGCAAAATCGGCCGGGAAATTCCAGCCGATCTCATAAAGTAACCACACGAAACCATCACATAATCAACACATATGGACAGTGCTTATCTTACAACCTAAACTCCGACACTTCGGACTGAAGTTCCGTCGCAATTTTCGCAAGATCCGAGCTTGCATTCGATATACTTCGAATAGACGAATTCTGAGTCTCTACCCCCGCTGCCGCTTGCTCTGTGGTTGCCGCATTTTCTTGGGCAATTCCAGCCAAATTTTCGATAATACCCATCACGTCGTTATTCTTATTCTTAATATCTTCCGACTGTTCGCTGATCTTTTCGACAATCGCCCTGCTGACCACAAGCGCCTGCTCAATATCATTAAATCGTTCCTCCGTCGCCTTGGTTTGATTATCTTGGTCAATGACGAATTGCCCAACATTTTCCATTCTCTCTACTGCAGCGTGAGATTTTTCTTTTAACGCTTCGATCACCACTCGAATTTCCTCCGTAAAGCGATTGGAATCTTCTGCCAGTTTTCGAATTTCTTCCGCCACAACAGAGAATCCTTTTCCCGCCTCGCCGGCTCGCGCCGCCTCACTCACTGTTGATATGTAGGGGAATTACCCTATACTACCCACGAACTTATATATTATATTGATTTTTTGTATTTTTTCGCCGTTTATTGTTTCTTT
>PDWJ01001131.1_pt1 | contig 45827 bp, 42 predicted proteins | sample 1430881 | NCBI WGS metagenome assembly PDWJ01 (sample SAMN01162460, study PRJNA174530) | Oral metagenome, whole genome shotgun sequencing project. | biome: Marine environment; feature: Marine mammal; material: Swab sample of the gingival sulcus; isolation source: swab sample of gingival sulcus...
GCTGCTTCCGTTTCGACATCTCTGATCTCCTTCTCGTCGAAGATCAGCAGACAGCAATTCGTAGCCTGCGTCAGTGTCCGATTTTCGGGGAGTAGCTCATTGTTCTCTCGCAGTATTCGCCCGCAGGATGCAAGATGGCGAGCTAAATCACCAGCCCGATCCGGGCAGCGGGTGCCCAAAGAGATGCGAATTGAGGTTCGCTTGCCCTCCTTATTGGGAGGGATAGGCCAGCGTAAGTAGTAAATCCCATGTCTTGAGGGGGATAGATAAGATGACAGCATCATAGGGCGTGTGTCCCACTTTGTGTCACACCCGACCGTTCAGCCGCTAACCCTGTGATTTAGAATGAAATGGAGGCGAGTACCGGAATCGAACCGGTGTACACGGATTTGCAATCCGCTGCGTAACCACTCCGCCAACTCGCCGAAGTGGGGTGGATGTAGCCCAAGGTTCAGGCCCTTGCAAGTGGGCGGGTAAAGTGGTCCGGGTGGTCGGGACCGCAAGATGTTGATCGGGCGGGCCGGGTCTGTCGCAGCAAAGCCGCAATCGCCGTGTCATCCCCGGGGGGCCGGTTGTGGCTGCGGCGGATTCATGGCAACAGGATCTGGCTTCTCAACGATCAGGCAGGGCGGCCCAATGGACGATTCTCTGGCGCTTCGCAGGATGATGGTGGACACGCAGGTCCGGCCATCGGACGTGACCAGGTTTCCGGTCATCGAAGCGATGCTGACGGTGCCGCGCGAGGCCTTCGTGCCCGACGACATGCGGGCCGCCGCCTATGCCGATACCGCCTTCGATCTCGGCGGCGGGCGGGAAATGCTGGAGCCGCGCACCCTGGCGAAAATCCTGGATGCGGTGGCGATCGGACCGTGCGAACTGGTGCTGGTTCTGGGCGCGGGGCTTGGCTACAGCGCCGCGGTGATCGCACGGATGGCGGAATTCGTCGTTGCGCTCGAGGAAGACGAGACGCTTGCGGCGGAGGCGGAAACCCGTCTCGGCACGGCGGGCATAGACAATGTCGCGGTGATTTCGGGGGTGCTCGCCGAAGGCGATGCGCGCCACGGACCGTTCGATGTGGTCTTCGTCAACGGGGCGGTGCAGCGGATTCCAGACGGGATTCTGAAACAGATCAAGGAAGGCGGCCGGATTGTTGCCATTTTCGACGGCGACAATCGCGGCGTCGTCCGAATCGGACACCGCATCGGCGATCGGGTCGGCTGGCACTCTGCCTTCGATGCGGCGGGAACGGTTCTGCCGGGCTTTGCGGCGGCGCCGGAATTCGCGCTTTGAACCGGACTTTGAACCGGACCGCCGCGCGCGGGCGGCGCTGCCGGCCGGAAACAGGATGCAGGGCGGCGAGGCCGGTCACGCCCAACGATGCGGGCAAAACGGGATGAGGACCAGGACGATGCGAGCAAAAACCATCCGGGCAGTGGCAACGGCGGCCCTTGGCTGCGCCCTTGTCTTCGGGCCCTCCGCGGCCACGGCCGAGAGCCTTTCGGATGCGATGGTTTCGGCCTATCGCACATCGGGTCTCCTGACCCAGCAGCGCGCGCTTCTGCGGGCCGCGGACGAGGATTATGCCGCCGCCGTTGCGGCGCTCCGCCCGACCATCGCCTATGCGCTGAAAGGCGGGCTCACCCGGCGCGACCTCGACACCACGCCGGCCACGCCCGGAGAAGGCACGACCAACACGCTCTCTGCCAGTGCAACCCTGTCGGCCAGTTTTCTGCTCTATGATTTCGGCCGCACCCGGCTTCAGTCCGAGATGGCCCATGAAACCGTGCTGATGACCCGCGACACGCTGGTGGGGGTCGAACAGAAGGTGCTGCTGCGCGCGATCAAGGCCTTTCTGAACGTGCGGTCGACCCACGAAAAGGCCATGCTTCAGGCCAACAACGTGCGCCTCATCACCGAAGAACTGCGCGCCGCGCGCGATCGTTTCGAAGTGGGCGAGATCACCCAGACCGATGTTTCCGCCGCCGAAGCGGCGCTTGCCTTCGCCAAAGCCAGCGAGGCCGCCGCCCGTGGCGATCTGATGATCGCCCGCGAGGAATACAAGGCCGCCATCGGCCATTATCCGAACTCGCTCAAGGTGCCGCCCGCGGCGCCGGTGACGGTGCGTTCGGTGACCGATGCCAAGGCGGTGGCGCGCCGCAGCCATCCGGAGGTTCTGGCCCAGCAGCGGGCCGTGAAGATCACCGATATTGCCGTTGACGTCGCCCACAAGGGCATGTTGCCGAGCCTCAAGGCCAGCGGCTTTGCCAGCCGGTCGATCAACGACAGCGACCATTATACCGAACGCACCAGCCTGCTTGGGGCCGAGCTGGAATTGTCCGGGGTCATCTATGCCGGCGGACAGCTTTCGGCGATGTACCGCAAGGCAAAGGCCCAGGCCGAAGCCAACCGCGCGGCGCTTTACACCACGGTTCAGAATGTAGAGCAATCGGTCGCCAACGCCTGGGCGCAGCTTGCCGTGGCGCAGGCCAGCCTTCAGGCCCGCGATCAGGAGATCCGCGCCAACCGCGTCGCCCTGCGCGGCGCCCGCGAAGAGGCCACGCTTGGGGCGCGGACCACGCTTGAGGTGCTTTCCTTCGAACAGGATCTGCTCGACGCTCAGGCCGCGCGGATTTCCGCCCAGTCGAACGAGTATCTCGCGGTCTACAACCTGCTCGCGTCGATGGGTCTGCTGACCGCCGAAAAGCTGGGCCTCGGCATCGCCACCTATGATCCGGAAGCCTATTTCAACGCCGTCAAGGACGCGCCGGTGCGCGATGTCAGCCCGCAGGGCAAGAAGCTCGACGCGATCATCGAGACGCTTGGCCGCGCCACACGCTGACGCTTTCCGCCACCACGGCGGAGTTGACGCCTGAATCCGTCGGGCAGCCCGTTGTCACCTTGTGACGGTCTGCTATCTTGTGCCGAGTCCAATGCAGGAAACAACCCATGTCCGATCCGGTATCGAACTCCGAAATCGAAGACGTTCTGGCCTCCATCCGGCGGCTGGTGTCGGAGAACGCCAAGGCGCTGAAACGCGAGCGCGATCCCGAGTCTGAAAAGCTGGTGCTGACGCCCGCCTTCCGGGTTGACGAAAGCGAAACGCCGGATGCCGCGCGCGATGTGTTTGCGGCCGACAGAGAGGTCTGGACCGATGCGTCGGAGGCATTGGTGCCGTCCGAAACGGTGACGGCTTTCCCGGACGGGCAAGGCTCGCCCGGGAGCGGCGCCGGGCTGTCGGGCGATCAGACAGCGCCGGAGACCGCCGCGCCTGAAGCCGACGCGCCGGATGCAACGGCGGATGAGATGTCGATTGCGGCGGCGATTGAGGCAGAACTTGCAGCCGCAGGCCACGGCAATGCGGTTGCTGAGGACGCCCCCGGGGGCGCCACGCAGGCCACGCCGGGGCCAGACGTGCCGGCCACGCCCGGGCCGGACGTGCAGACCACGCCCGGGCCGGACGCAAAGCCGCAGTCCTGGATCGAAGGGCTGGTGGCGGCGGCGGCATCGGCCGAATCCGCCCGCCTTGCCGCCCGCGCCGCCCCCCCCGCTCCTCCCGCCACCGGACCTGCCGAAGAGGCTGCCCCGTCCGGCGCCGGACCGGACGAAACGCCACAAGATCAGGCCGCCGAAACCGGGCCGGAACCCGACAGAGCCGGAGAGGATGCCACAGCGACCGCCGGAGAGGATGTCCCGCAGACAGGCGCGGAGCCCGTGCAAAGCTGGGTCGACCGGCTGATCGCCGCCGCCGCCGCGCTTCATGCCGACCCTGCGCAAACCCCCGAAGTGCCCGCTGCGGCAGAGGCGGAGCCGGTCGAGACCAAAGAGGCCGGGACCAGCGGCCGGGCTGCGGACGGGCCTGAAGCCCGTGAAGGTGAGGCGGAAGCCAGCGGGGGCGATGCAGCCGCGCCGCTCAGCCTTGAAAGCCCGGTCGGGCCGGAGAGCGCCGGGCAGGACACCGACCAGGTTGCAGAAAAGGAAGCCCGGGTGCTCGAATGGGAGCCCGCGGAGGTTCCGGACGAGACCCTCGACGGAGAGGCCGACGCGCAGGCCCACGACGGGGAGACCCGCGACGCACAGGCCCCAGACGGAGAGGCCGACGCGCAGTCCCCAGACGGGGAGACCCGCGACGCACAGGCCTCAGATGCACAGGCCTCAGACGCGCAGTCCCACGACGGGGAGCCCGCGGAGGTTCCGGACGAGGCCCCAGACCGGGAGGCGGGCGCCGCGCTCACCGGCGTTCCGGTCGCGCCGCCGGCGCAAGACGGGGATCCCGCTGACGCTCACCCGGAGGACACCGCAGACATTCCACAGGATGCGCCGGCGGCGGTTCTCGAATGGGAGCCGGTGGAGATCCTGGAAGCGGATGCCGATCTCGAGGCGCTCGCGGAAGCCGAAGAGGCGGAGCTTGCCCGGATCGACGAGGCCGGCGCAACAGCCCCCGGAGAGGCCACGTCCGACCCTGCCGAAACCCTGGCCAGCAGCTCGGAGGTCGTTGATTTCCGCGCCAGCCAGAGCCAGGAGGCCAGCTCACCCGAGGCCGTTTGGGAGCCCGTCGATCCGATCACCGAAGCCGTGGCCCAGGTGGTCGGCGCGGCAGAAGGCCCGGCCCGGACAGAGGCCGATGCGCCGGCCGGGAACGCACAGGACCACCACCGGCCGGACCCCGAAAGCCCCGCCCCCCCCGAAGCAGACGCCGCTGGCCGCGATGACGCTGGCGCTGACCAGCAGACCGCCGCGGCGGACGAACAGCCCCCCGCCGGGGTCGCGCCGCTCCATCCCGAGACCGGGGCCGCGCTGCCGCCCGAGGATGAAACGGTGGTGGATGAGGCGATGCTGCGCGAAATGGTCGCTCAACTTGTGCGCGACGAGTTGCAGGGCACCGTGGGCGAACGCATCACCCATAACGTGCGGCGTCTGATCCGCCGTGAGATCGCCCGGGCGCTGACGCTCCAGGATTTCGAAAACAGGTAGCGCCCTGCCCCGGCGCACCGCAAGGCCTGCCGGAGCGGCAGGCCGGACGTGGCGCAAAGGCCCGGCCACACCCCGTACCGGGGAAACCCCGTGACAAGCTAGCCCCGCATATCTCCCGTTTGGAAAAACTCAGGTTGAAAGGATCGTCTGAATGCACAGGAACCGCAGGGCCGTCAGGGCCAGTTCTTTCGTTCTCGCCCTGTTGGCTCTTTCGGGGTGTTATTCAACCGCGATTCCGGTGATCGAAAAGGGAGACTGGGCGCCTCTTGCCGGGGAATACGAGTGCAGCAAGGCCATTGCCGGCGGAACGGAAATTGTAAAATATACAGAGGAAAAATCCGGCTTTTTCTGGCCGGAATACATGTATGTTGACGCCGAGGGCGCCGAGACGAAACTGGCAGAAATGGACGACGGCCTGATGCTCGTTCAGCGACATACGAAAGATGACGGTTTCAACTACGCCTATATCGACTTTACCGGAGACGACAGTTTCATATTGTCGGTCGCGAGCGTGATGGAGAAAAAACCCTATGTCGACGCATTGGCCAGAGAGCACTCGGTAACGACCGGGTCCGGCAAGGAACCCGGCGAAATCGCCTTGAGCGGCGACCAGGGCGATATTCTCGATTTCCTGATGGCTCACGACAAGTCGATGTTGTCCGCCTTCATGTCGTGCAAACGCCTTTGATCCTCTGACACCGGCGCGTTTGACGAAACACCTGAAACGAAAAGCGTCACCTGATGCGTTGAAATCAGAGATTTCAGGCAGCGTCGGGTGATCGGGGTTTTCGCATGACGCTCTAAAATCGCACCTCCGATCAGAACACTGATCCCGCCGAAAAACCGTTGCCGGAAACTCAGGTTGAAAGGGACGTAACAACGGTGGCAAGCACCGAAAGGCCGACAACGACCGCAATCAGGCTTTCAAAAACCGTTATAAACCCGTCACACCATAACATCTCCCTGTATCTTCGCGCCCTCCCGGTTGCGCTTTTGGAAAACGGGCGGCGGCTCTGTCTTTCAGGTTTCCGCTTGCGCGAGGCAAACCGCCGTCCGGATTCAGCGTCATGCTTGCAGCCCGGCGGCCGGTTCTGCCGGGTAAACCGCTTTCGGTTCGGACGCGCCGTTTCCGGCGGCGCCGGTCGGAGCCGGCAATGCCTCGACCCGGTGGCTGCCCCGGTGGCTGCCCCGGTCCGACGATCCGGCCTGACGATCCGAAGCTTGCCCCGCGCAAGCCGGCCCCGGTTTGCCATTTCGACATGCGAAAACAAGACGCCAGCGCAGGTGGCGTGACGGCGAATGAGCGCGGGCGTGTTCTGGCGCAGCAAGGGGCCGCCCTGCGAACAGGACACGCCCCGGATCTGCCGCGAGCATGGCGCGCTTTGACCTCGCGTCAATCAAGCTTTGGCCAATTTCACAGGGTAATTCCGCCTCATGATTCCCGAAGCCTCCCCGTCAGATCCGGCGTTCTCCGCCGCCCCTGCCTTTGCGGAAACCACGGCCCCCGGCCAGGCCCCCCGCGTCGCGCCACCCGGCGGGCACAGCCTCGCCCGGCAGGAACGCAATACCCGAACGCTCAGCTTCCCGACCCCTCCCGCGCCCGCGCCGCTGCAAATCTTCCACGCCCCGCCTCCCCGGATCACCGGCACGCCCGGCAAGCTTCGGGCCCCGCGCGTGGCCAGCGTTTCCCCCCCCGCCCCGGCACGACCGCAACTCGGCGCCATCCTGCTCGAACAGGGCGCGCTCAGCGCCGAAGACCTCGCCCGCGCCGTGGCGCTCCAGCACCGCGAAGACGCCCGGTTCGGCGACATCCTTCTCGCCCACGGCATGGTCACCGAGGCGGCGCTTTATCGCGGGCTCGCCGCACAATACGGCTGCGCCGTGGCCGATCTCGCCGCCGAACCGCCGGACACGCGGCTGGTCGATGCGCTCGGCGCCGAAACCTGCATCCGCCACGCCATCCTGCCGTGGAAACGCGTCGGCGGGGCCACCGTGGTGATCTGCTCACGGCCGGCGGAATTTGCCGAACTCCAACGCTGGCTGCCGCAGGACTTCGGCCCCGTCCGGCTCGCCGTGGCCCCCGAGCCCGACATCCAGGCCGCGCTCGTCGCCGCGCGCCGCCGCAGCCTTGCCGGCCGGGCGGAGACCCGTGTCGCCGCTTCCGAAAGCTGCCGCACATGGCAAACCGGCCGGACCCTGCGCTTCGGCCTCGCCGCCATTGCCTCCGTCGCCGCACTGCTGCTTCTTTCCCCGACCCTGGTCTTTACCCTGCTCGCCCTCTGGGCAACGCTCACCCTGCTGGTCAACAGCGCGCTGAAAGCCGGAGCCGCGATCATCTTCCGGCAGACCGGAGGGCGCGACCCGGCGCTTTCGCCGCAACCGGCCGCCGCCCCCCTGCGCCTGCCCACCGTGTCGATCCTCGTGCCGCTCTACAAGGAACGCGAGATCGCCCAACGGCTGGTGCGCCGCCTCGAAGCGCTCGACTACCCGCGCGAATTGCTCGACATCTGCCTCGTGGTCGAGGCCGACGACGCCACCACCCAGGCAACCCTGGCGCGCTCCGAGTTGCCCCGCTGGATGCGCCGGATCACCGTGCCCGAAGGCGCGGTGCGCACCAAGCCGCGCGCCCTCAATTTCGCGCTGGACTTCTGCCGCGGCTCGATCATCGGGGTCTATGATGCCGAAGACGCCCCGGAGCCCGGACAGATCCGCAAGATCGTCGCCCGCTTCGGCGCGAGCGGCCCGTCGCTCGCCTGCCTGCAAGGGATGCTGGATTTCTACAACGCCCGGCAGAACTGGCTCGCCCGCGCCTTCACCATCGAATACGCCGCCTGGTTCCGGATCACCCTGCCCGGCCTCGCGAAAATGGGCTTCGCCGTGCCGCTCGGCGGCACCACGCTGTTCTTCCGCCGCCATGCGCTGGAAGAGCTCGGCGGCTGGGACGCGCACAACGTCACCGAAGACGCCGACCTCGGCATCCGCCTCGCCCGCCACGGCTACCGCACCGAGCTGATCGACACCGTCACCAAGGAAGAGGCCAATTGCAGGCCCTGGCCGTGGATCAGGCAGCGCTCCCGCTGGATCAAGGGCTATGCGATGACCTGGGGGGTGCATATGCGCGACCCCGCCCGCCTGCTCCACGAACTGGGCCTGAGGAAATTCCTCGGCGTCCAGTTCCTGTTTCTCGGCACCCTCAGCCAATTCCTGCTGGCGCCGGTGCTGTGGAGCTTCTGGCTGCTCGCCTTCGGCCTGCCCCACCCGCTTCAGGGCGTGCTGCCCGGCTGGGCCTTCTGGGGGCTCGGCGGGGTGTTCCTCGCCTCCGAACTGCTCACCATCGCGGTCGGGATGATGGCGGTGGTCGGTGCCGAACACCGGTTCCTCGTCAAATGGGTGCCCACGCTCCACCTCTACTGGCCGCTGGCCTCGATCGCCGCGCTCAAGGGCATGGCCGAGATCGCCTTCGCCCCGTTCTACTGGGACAAGACCACCCACGGCCACCTTCACCGCGACCACGACATCTGGGGCGGGAAGCCCGCGCGCCGACACTGGCGCCACCCCGGCGGCACGCGCCCGGAGGTGTCATCGCGCCCCGCCCGAACAGCCCATCCGGCGCTGCCGGCGCCCAATCCACAACCCTACCCGGCCGGCCTTGTCACCGACGCCCGCAGCCTCGCTCTCGCCAGGGCAATCGCTGACCACAGCGCTTCCGCATGACCCACGGCTGAACGCCGGGGACATCGCCCGCACCTTCGGCCCGACCCGCGCGGCCCCCGCGCCCTGCATGGGCAACGCGCGCCGATTGAGCCGTCCGGCCCAACCCCTCTTTTTCCTGGCAGAAATACTCAAACCGGGGCCGGGCAACCGTCCCACCCCCGGACCCGGCACACCGGCACCTCAGTCCACCCTGTCACCCCGCGCCGAGTCGAGCCGCAGCCGGGTGGCGAAGGCGCTGGAAATATGCTTGCGCAAGGCCGCCGCCGCCGCCTCGCCGTCACGCGCCTCGATCGCGGTGACGATCGCGTCATGTTCGGCAATCGCGGTTTCGGAGCGGCCCTCCACCGCCAGCGAGGTGGTGGCAAGCAGCGCCATGGTGCGGTGCACCAGATCGAGCTGCTGCACCAGATAGCGGTTGTGGCTTGCGAGATGCACCTGCTTGTGGAACCGCCGGTTGGTGCGCGCCAGCGCTGCCGGGTCGCCGATCTTGCGGCGGTCTTCCTCGACCATCTCGCGCAACACCCGCACCTCCTCCTCGGCCGCATGTTGCGCCGCCAGCCGCGCCGCCAGCCCTTCGAGCTCGGCGCGCACCGCATAGAGCTCGGCGAGCTGGTTGTGGTCGAGCGAGGCCACGATCAGCGACCGGCCGTCGCGGGTCAGCAGACTCTGGGTCTCGAGCCGTTGCAACGCCTCGCGGATCGGCGTGCGCGAGACCCCGAAACGCTCGGCCAGATCGCTCTCGACCATCCGGTCGCCCGGCTGATAGAGCCCCGCGTCGATCGCCTCGAGAATCATCCCGTAGGCATCCTTGTTCGCCGGTTTCGCCTCACCCATGCCGGTCTCCTCTTCGCGCATGGCGCCGATAATGCACATGGCAAAAGCGAAACTGCAAGCCGATCCCGCCCCTGCGCCGCCCCCCTGCTGCCACCCCTGACGCCGCCCCTGTCGCCGCCCCTTGCCACCGCCGCGACGCTCCCCTAGCGTCGCCCCATGCTCGCCAACAACTTCTCCCACGTCACCGCCTGGGTCTTCGACCTCGACAACACGCTCTACCCGCCGTCATCGGCGCTGTTCGACCAGATCGAGGTGAAAATGACCCGATGGGTGATGCAGACCCTCGGCGTCAGCCACGCAGAGGCCGACCGGCTGCGGTCCGAATACTGGCGCGACTATGGCACCACGCTGGCGGGGCTGATGCAGGTCCACGGCATCGACCCCGCCCCCTATCTCGAAGCCGTGCATGACATCTCCTTCGCCCCGCTCACGCCCGACCCGGAGCTCGCGGCGCGGATCGGCGAGCTGCCCGGACGGCGGATCGTGTTCACCAATGCCACGGTGCCCTATGCCGAACGGGTGATCGAGGCGCGCGGGCTCACCGGGCTGTTCGACGCGGTTTACGGCGTCGAAGAGGCCGGGTTCCACCCCAAGCCGCAGCCCCTGGCCTTCGAGACAGTGTTTGCCGCCGACGGGCTCGACCCGCGCAGCGCGGCAATGTTCGAGGACGACCCGCGCAACCTCGCGGTGCCGCATCAGAAGGGCATGCGCACCGTCCATGTGGCCCCGGAACCGGCGCCGGCTGACCATATCCACCACCAGACCACCGACCTCGCCGCCTTCCTCGCCGAAGTGACCGACGCTTCCGGCTGAAGGCCGCTGCTGTGCAGCCCGGCCCGCCGGTCGGGCTTCACAGGGCGGCGCGCGGTAACTATCCTTGCCGCAACAGATCATCTCCAGGGAATTCCAATGCTGCAAGCCCTCGTGCTCACCATGCTCGCCGCCACCTTTGTGGTCTATGTGCTGCTGATCCTGATGTCGGTCGGCCGCTGAGGGTCTTGTCCGTCACCGGTCAGAGACCCGGCACCGGGGCGTTTTGCGACCGGGGCGTTTGAGTATTTGTACCAGGAAAAAGGGCGCGCGCCGGGGCGTGGGGCCAGAGAGTGGGGCAAGACATGGCTGCCGCTTGCATCCGGCCGCGAAATCGGCTTCGGACGACGCATGAACGTCTTCCGCTTTACGCTTGCCGGCACCGAACTGGCCCTGCTGCCCTCGGGGGCGCTCTGGTGGGCGGCGGAACGCTTGCTCACGGTTTCCGATCTGCATCTCGGCCGCGCCGGACGCTATGCGCGCAACGCCGGCGCGCTGTTGCCGCCCTACGAGATCCGCGACACGCTGGCCCGGCTCGAGGCCGATATCGCGGCGACCGGGGCGGTCTCGGTCGTCTGTCTGGGCGACTCCTTCGACGACGACGAGGCGGCCCGGGAGCTCGCGCCGGAAGCGCGCGCCTGGCTGGTCCGGCTGATGGCCGGGCGCGACTGGGTCTGGATCGAAGGCAACCACGATCCGGGGGCCGCGGGCCCGGGCGGGCGCCATCTTGCGGAATATGCGCGCGGGCCGCTCACCTTCCGCCATATCGCCCGCGCCGGCGAATACGGCGAGATTTCGGGGCATTACCATCCCAGGGTGCGCCTGCGCGGGCACAGCCGGCCCTGTCTGCTGGTCGATGCGGCGCGGGCGATCCTGCCCGCTTACGGCACCTATACCGGGGGTCTGCGGACGGACTCGGAGGTCTTGTCGGCACTCATGGGCCCGGACGCGCTGGCGGTGATGACCGGACCGGTGCCGCGGGCGTTGCCGATGCCACGGTGACCCCTTGGGGCAAAGGATCAGACGGTGAGCCCTTCTGGCGCGACTTCAGACAGTGAGCCCTGCGGGCGCCGGTTCAAACAGTGAGCCCTTCGGGCTCGGGCAAACCCCTGGCCCGCGCCGTGGCGGTCAGCGTATTCGCCAGCAGGCAGGCGATGGTCATCGGCCCGACGCCCCCCGGCACCGGGGTGATCGCGCCCGCGACCTGTGACACGGAGGCGAAATCCACATCCCCCACCAGCCTGCCCTTGGCGCCTTCCCCGGCGGGCGGCAGCCGGTTGATGCCGACGTCGATCACCGTGGCGCCCGGCTTGATCCAGTCGCCGGTGACCATCCGAGGCCGCCCCACCGCCGCCACCACGATATCGGCCCGGCGCACCACCTGCGGAAGATCCCGGGTGCGCGAATGCGCCACCGTGACCGTGCAGCTTTCGCCGAGCAGCAGTTGCGCCATCGGCTTGCCGACGATGTTGGACCGCCCGATCACCACCGCATCCAGCCCCGACAAGCTGCCGTGATGGTCGCGCAGCAGCATCAGGCAGCCAAGCGGCGTGCAGGGCACCATGGCCTTCTGGCCGGTGGCGAGGAGACCCACATTGGAGATGTGAAACCCGTCCACATCCTTTGCCGGGTCGATCGCCGCCAGCACGCGGGCCGCGTCGATATGGTCTGGCACCGGCAGTTGCACCAGAATGCCATTGACCGCCGGATCGGCGTTCAGCTTCCCGATCAGCGCCAGCAAGTCGGCCTCGGGGGTGGCCGCGTCGAGCCGGTGCTCGAACGACGCCATGCCCACCTCGACCGTCTGCTTGCCCTTTGAGCGCACATAGACCTGACTCGCCGGATCCTCGCCCACCAGCACCACCGCGAGCCCCGGTGTGATCCCGTGTTCGGCCTTCATCGCCGCCACCCGGGCCGCGACCCGCGCCCGCACATCCGCCGCAAAAGCCTTGCCGTCGATGATCTTCGCGCTCATGTTGTCCCCTTTTTCCTGGGTCAAATACTCACCGCCAACGGCGTCGGGATGCCGGGCTCGATGCCCGGTATCCCGAACCCGGTATCCCGAAAACCGGCGCTCAGAACAAGCCCTCGATCTCGCCGTCCTGCGACAGCCCGATCGACAGTGCCGCCGGTTTCGACGGCAGACCGGGCATGGTCATGATCTCGCCGCAGATCACCACCACGAAACCTGCCCCCGCCGACAGCCGCACCTCGCGGATCGGCACCGAATGGCCATCCGGCGCGCCGCGCAGATTGGGGTCGGTCGAGAAGCTGTATTGGGTCTTGGCCATGCAGACCGGCAGATCGCCGAAGCCCTGGGCTTCCCAGGCCTTGAGCTGGTCACGGATCTTCTTGTCGGCCAGCACCTCGTCGGCGCGATAGATCCGCCTGGCGATGGTCTCGACCTTCTCGAACAGCCCCATGTCGTCGTCGTAGAGCGGATGGAATTGCGACAGGCCGGCATCCGCGATCTCGGCCACACGGGTGGCAAGGCCGGTGATGCCCGCCGAGCCGTCCGCCCAGTGCGTGCACAAGAACGCCTCCGAGCCGCGGCTTTCCACATAGGCTTTCACCGCTTCGACTTCGGCTTCGGTGTCGGAGGTGAAATGGTTGATCGCCACCACCACCGGCACCCCGAAGCCTTTCAGATTTTCGATATGACGGCCAAGATTGGCGCAGCCCGCCTGCACGGCTGCGACATTCTCTTCGCCGAGGTCGGCCTTCGCCACGCCGCCGTTCATCTTCATCGCCCGCACCGTCGCCACCAGCACCACCACCGAAGGGGCGAGCCCGCCCTTGCGGCATTTGATGTTCATGAACTTCTCGGCCCCCAGATCGGCCCCGAACCCGGCTTCGGTCACCACGTAATCGGCGAGTTTCAGCGCCGTGCGGGTGGCGGTGAGCGAGTTGCAGCCATGGGCGATATTGGCGAACGGCCCGCCATGGACGAAGGCCGGGGTGTGTTCCAGCGTCTGGACGAGGTTGGGCTGCATCGCGTCTTTCAGCAGCACCGTCATCGCGCCATCCGCGCCGATGTCGCGGCAGGTGATCGGTTCGCGCCCCCGGGTATAGGCGACGATGATGTCGCCGAGCCGGGTCTGGAGATCGTCGAGATCGCGGGCGAGGCAGAGGATCGCCATCACCTCGGAGGCGACGGTGATATCGAAGCCGGTCTGGCGCGGAAAACCGTTGGCGACGCCGCCGAGCGAGGTCACCGTGTCGCGCAGCGCCCGGTCGTTCATGTCGAGCACCCGGCGCCATGTGACGCGGCGCTCGTCGATGCCGAGATCGTTGCCCCAGTAGATATGGTTGTCGATCATCGCCGCGAGCAGGTTGTGGGCGGAGGTGATGGCGTGGAAATCGCCGGTGAAATGGAGGTTCATCTCCTCCATCGGCACCACCTGCGCATAGCCGCCGCCAGCGGCACCGCCCTTCATGCCGAAACAGGGGCCGAGGCTCGCTTCACGGATGGCGATGGCGGCGTTCTTGCCGATGGCGTTGAGCCCGTCGCCCAGCCCCACGGTGGTGGTGGTCTTGCCCTCGCCCGCCGGCGTCGGGTTGATCGCGGTCACGAGGATCAGCTTGCCGTCTTCGCGGCTCTCCAGCGAATTGATGAAATCCTGACTCACCTTGGCCTTGTCATGGCCATAAGGCAGCAGCGCTTCCGGCGGAATGCCGAGGCTGGCCCCGATCTCCTGGATCGGCTTTTTCCGGGCCTCGCGGGCGATTTCGATGTCGGATTTGACGGTCACGGGCAGTCTCCCTCGTCTTGGCGGAATTGTTTCAGTTTACAGAGGGTGTCGCGGCAGGACCGTAGCGGAATCCGACGTTTCGCGGCGTCTGACCGGCGCCGGGCCGAAGACCGGGGCCAGAGGATCCGGCGCGCCGGCCCCGGGCGGCATGGCGGCCAACCGCATCCCGGCTCCGCCGACGCGCGGGCCTTTCCGAAGCGCGCGCGTGAACCGCCCCGGCTCACCCCGGCCCGGCCCGGCTCAGGCCGTGGGTTCCGGCTCCATCCCGCCCTCGCCCGTGGGCTTGCGGCGCGGTTTGGTCTTCGGGATCGCCAGCACCGAGGGTTCCTCTTCCGCCCCGGGGGTGCCGTCATCGTCGTCGGGGTCCACATGCGGCGGCTCGCCCGCCATCACCCGCTTGAGCTCCTCGCCCGACAGGGTTTCGTATTCCAGCAGCCCCTGGGCGATCCGGTCGAACTCCTCGGCATTGCCGGAAATCGTCTCATAAGCGAGGTCATAGCCCTCGTCGATGATCCGTTTCACCTCGTCCTCGATGGTCTCTTTCGTCTTGGCCGAGACCGAGAACCCCCCGGTATTGCCCGAATAGCCCTCCGCCGCCTCGGAATAGTCGATATTGCCAACCTTCGGCGACATGCCGAGCCGCATCACCATGGCGCGCGCCATCTGGCTCGCCTGCATGATGTCGTTGGCGGCACCACCCGACACCTGGTCTTCGCCATATTTGAAGATCTCGGCCGCCTTTCCGGCCATGGCCATGGCGATCTTCTGTTCCATCTCGTCCTTGTGCCAGCTCAGCCGGTCGTTTTCCGGCAAGGGCTGGACCATGCCGAGCGCCTGGCCCCGCGGGATGATGGTCGCCTTGTGGATCGGGTCGTGCTTGGGCAGTTTCAGCGCCAGCAGCGCATGGCCCGCCTCGTGATAGGCGGTCATTTCCTTTTCCTCGTCCGACATCACCATGGAGCGGCGTTCGGGGCCCATCATCACCTTGTCGCGGGCGGCGTCGAAATCCTCCGCCGTGACGAACCGGCGCCCGACGCGGGCGGCCATCAGCGCGGCTTCGTTCACCAGATTGGCGAGGTCGGCACCGGAAAAGCCCGGCGTGCCGCGCGCCACCACCCGCAGGTCCACATCCGGGCCGAGCGGGATCTTGCGGGCATGAACGCCAAGGATCTTTTCGCGGCCCTTGATGTCGGGGTTGGAGACCGTCACCTGGCGGTCGAACCGGCCGGGGCGCAACAGCGCCGGGTCGAGCACGTCCTTGCGGTTGGTGGCGGCGATGATGATCACGCCTTCGTTCGACTCGAACCCGTCCATCTCGACCAGCAGCTGGTTGAGCGTCTGTTCGCGCTCGTCGTTGCCGCCGCCATAGCCCGCACCACGGTGGCGCCCGACCGCGTCGATCTCGTCGATGAACACGATGCAGGGCGCGTTCTTCTTGGCCTGTTCGAACATGTCGCGCACCCGGCTGGCGCCGACGCCCACGAACATCTCGACGAAATCCGAACCCGAGATGGTGAAGAACGGCACCCCCGCCTCGCCTGCAATGGCACGCGCCAGCAGCGTCTTGCCGGTGCCCGGCGGGCCCACCAGCAGCGCGCCCTTGGGGATCTTGCCGCCGAGGCGGGAAAACTTCTGCGGGTTGCGCAGAAACTCGACGATCTCTTCAAGCTCCTCCTTGGCCTCGTCGATCCCGGCCACGTCGTCGAAGGTCACCCGGCCCTCGCGTTCGGTGAGCAGCTTGGCGCGCGATTTGCCGAAGCCCATGGCTCCGCCGCGCCCGCCGCCCTGCATCCGGTTCATCATGAAGAACCACAGCCCCACCAGCACCACCACCGGCAGCAGCATGGTCATGATCGCGCCGAAGGCCGATGGCTCCTGCCGCTCCGCCTTCACCACCACGCCCTTGTCGATCAACAGTTCGGTGATCTTGGCATCGCCCGGCACCACCGTGGTGTAGGTCTTGCCGTCCTTTCCGGTGTAGCGCAGGTTTTCACCGTCGATCAGCGCCTGTTTGACCTCGCCGCCGTCCACCGCGGCAACGAAGTCCGAATAGTTCACCCCCTGCGACGCAATCCCCGCCTGGTTGTTCGAGAACAGGTGGAACAAGGTCAGGATGAGCACAAACAGCACGATCCAGAAAACGAAGTTTCTCGCGTTGCCCAAAGTTTCGGTCTCCTCAGAAATCTCCTGGCACCCCCCGGGCGCGGTTGCCCTTAAAATAGGGATCGCGGCCCAAGGTTCAATGCGTTTGAAGGCTCGCGGCAAAATCACCTTGCGGAGGGAGAAGTTCGGCCGAATATCCGGCCGAAAACCCGGCAAGCGGCGCAGCAAGGAGCGTCTCCCCGCGCCAGACGGCGGGGCCGGCCATGAGGGAGGCGCGCGGCAGCCCGGTGGCGCGCCAGCCGGGGCAATGGCGGATGCCCTCGCCAAGGGCGCGGATTTCGGCCTCTTGCAGCGGCGGCCCGTTGCCGGGGGCGGTTGCCGGCCCGCTGCTGCGGACGCTGGTATGGGCGCTGGCCGGTCCGGTTACGCGCCAGCGGCCGTCCCAAAGCCCGCCGAGAGGCGCGCGGAGCCGTTTCACCGCGTTGTATTCGCGAACGATGCGCAGGGATTTCCGGTCACGGATCACGAGACAGCCGTGCAGGCTGCGCTGGCCGCCCCCCTGCGGGTAAAAGGCCGCGAGCGCCGCGCGGCGCGGCTTGTACCCGGCCCCCGACACCCAGACCAGCGCCGCGCCCACGAGCCGGCGGCGCAGTTCGTCGGGAGCGGCCATGAGCCCGGCTTCGTCAAACACGATGTCGCCCCGGTCTTCGCGGGCGATCTGCGTCGCGGTCTCGCGGGCGGCTCGTTCGAGCGCCTCACGCGCGGCGGCAAGGTTGGCGGCAACGGCGGCGAGCTGCTGTGCGCCGATGCCGAGCGGGGCAAGCGCGTCGAGCGCCCTGCGGGCCTTCACCCGGTCGAAGCGCGCATCTTCATTGGTCGGATCCTCGCACCAGGCCACGCCCCGCCGTTCAAGCTCGGCCCGAAGCTCGGCCCGGGTCGCCCCGAGCAGCGGCCGCCAGAACAGCGCGCCGTCGCGCCGCACCTGCCCGGCCATCGCCGAAAGCCCGTCGACCCCGGCCGCGCGCGCCAGCCGCATCAGCACGGTTTCGGCCTGATCGTCCATCGTATGGCCAAGCGCCACCCGGTCGAGGCCGCGCCGCCCGGCCCAGCCGCCAAGCAGCCGGTAGCGCGCCCGCCGTGCCGCGGCTTGCAGATTCCCGCGCCCGTCCCAGCCTTCCCACGAGAGGATTTCATGTTGTATATCAAGGACTTCGCAGGCGTTCTTGACGTGCCTCGCCTCACGGTCCGCACCCGCCCGCAACCGGTGATTGACCGTCGCCGCTTCGAGCGTCAGCCCTTGCGCCCGGGCACAATCGGCCAGCAGATGCAACAGCGCCATCGAATCGCCGCCGCCGGACACGGCAACCCCAAGCCGGGTCACCCCGCTCTGCGCCAGCGCCTCGCACAGCCGGGCGCACAGCCCGGTCACGGTCACGGACAGGCCAGAGCCGCCCGTGCCGCTTCGGCATCGCCCACCTCATCCGACATCGGGAAGGTCGCCAGAAGCTCGTCGAACATCACGCAGGCCTCGGTGACATGGCCAAGCTCCCCCAGCGCCGCGCCGAGTTTCAGCAGCGCCCGGGTGGTGTATTGCCCCGGCGGCACCGCGCTGTAGGCCGCCAGATAGGCCCGCGCCGCATCGGCGATACGGCCCTGCCGGGTGAGCGCCTCGCCCGCGAAAAAGCTGGCGTCTGCGGTCAGCGGCCCGCCGGGATAGCTTTCGGCAAACCGCGAAAACCCTTCGGCGGCCCCGGCCATGTCGCCCGCATCGAAAGCTTCTCTGGCGCGGTCGAAATCCGCCTGCTCGGCCACCGCAAGCTCGCCGCCACCGCCACCGCCGATGCTGCCCGCGCCCGGATCGAGCGGCATGGTCGTGGGCAGGGGCGCGGCGGGCACCTCCGGCAACGCGCCGCCGCCAAGCGTCGGGGTGTCGCCAAGGCTCGCCACATCGCAATCCGTCTCCAGTTCGCAAAGCCGGAATTCGAGATCGCCCACCCGGTTGGTGCCATCGCGCACCAAGGCCGAGATCCGGTGTTCGATCTGTTCGATCTGGCCGGTGAGGCGGCCGATTTCGGCCTCCAGCGCGTTGACCCGGTCGAGCGTGCCACCGCCGCCGGCGGGCAGCTGCACCGCCCCGGTGGTGTTGAGTTCGGTACCGAGCCGTTGCAGCTCGACATAGAGGACGGTGAGTTCCTGGCGTATGTCCGCAAGCGTCTGGGCGCGGTTCGGGGCGCGGTTCGGGGCGCCGTCCTGCGCGGTTGAGGCGAGCGGCAGAGCCGCCGCCAGCGCTGCCGAAAAGGCGAGTGTCTTCCAGCCCATGTCACCGTCCCCCGGTCTGTCTACCTGATCCCGCCGGTGCTCAGCACGGTCACCGCGCGGCGGTTCTGGCTGTAGCAGCTTTCTTCCGAACAAAGCCGGAGCGGGCGTTCCTTGCCATAGGGAATGGTCTTCAGCCGCGACGGCGCCACGCCCCTGTCGATCAGGAACGCCTGCACCGCAGAGGCGCGCCGGGCCGACAGCGCGAGGTTGTATTCGCGGGTGCCCTGCTCATCGGCATGGCCCTCGATGATCGCGGTATATTCGGGGTTGTCGCCGAACCACCGGGCCTGCTGGGTCAGCACATCCTGGGCGGTGGCGGTAAGGGTCGACTGATCGACCTCGAACAGCACCCGGTCGCCGACCACCTGGCTGAAATAGGCCGGGCTCGCCGGGTCGGAGACCGTACCCGACGCGCCGGCCGCGCCACCGGCCGCGTCCCCCGCCCCGTCCTCGCCGAAGCGGCTGCTCTTGTCACACGCGGTCAGCGCGAGCGCCCCGATCAGGAGCGCGGCGGTTGCGAGATGTTTCATCTGGGCCATCCTGTGCCTTTGTTTCTGCTCATTTCGTCGTCTCGGCGCCAAGTCTATCAGACCCGGACGCGCTTGGGAATCGCCCTTGGCCCCGGCGGGGCATCTCAGTCGAGAAGCGGCCCCCAGGCCGGGTCGGAGGCGGCGCCCGGGGTGCTCACCCGGGTGAGGTTGCGCCCCGAGATGTCGACCGAGAACAGCGACGCCGCGCCGCCCGCCCCCTGGGTCTCGCGGGTGAACATGATCACCCGCCCGTTCGGCGACCAGCTCGGGCCTTCATCGAGGAAGGAAGCCGTAAGCAGCCGCTCCCCGGAGCCGTCGGTGCGCATCACCCCGATGTGGAACCGGCCCGCATTCTGCTTGGTGAAGGCGATGTAGTCGCCCCGCGGGCTCCAGACCGGGGTGCCGTAACGCCCCTCGCCAAAGCTGATCCGCCGCGCTTCGCCGCCTTGGGCGGGCATCACGTAGATCTGCGGAATGCCGGAGCGGTCGCTCTCGAAGACGACCTGCGTGCCATCGGGGCTGAAGGAGGGCGTGGTTTCGATCGAGGGCGCATCGGTCAGGCGCCGCAGCGCCCCGCCCGGCAGGGCCATTGCATAAATGTCGGTATTGCCCCCCTGTTCGAGCGAGAACACCACCGACTGGCCGTCGGGGGCGAAGCGCGCGGCAAAGCTGGTCATGTCGCCGCCCAGTCCGCCCAGCGGCACCTTGCGCATGGTGGCGAGTTCCAGCAGGAAGACCTGCGGCGCGCCGGTTTCATAGGAGGTGTAAAGCACCCGGTCGCCGGTGGGCGAGAACCGGGGCTTGAGCACCAGCGCCGCGCCGTCGCTGAGATCCTGCACATTCGCCCCGTCATAATCCATGATCGCCAACCGCTTGATGCGGGCGTCTTTCGGACCCTGTTCGTTGACGAACACCACCCGGCTGTCGAAATAGCCGCCTTCGCCGGTGATCCGGCTGTAGACCACATCCGCCACCTTGTGCGCCATCCGCCGCCAGCCCGCGGTGGTGCCGGTAAACTGGAGCCCGTCGCCGAGCGCGGTATCGGAGAACACGTCGAACAGCCGGAACTTCACCGTAAGCTGGCTGCCCGAGACCACGACCGCCCCGGTCACCAGCGCCTGGGCGTTGATCGCCTTCCAGTCGGCATAGGCCACCGGCGCGTCGAAACGCGGCGCCGCCGAGATATGGGCCGCCTCCGGGATTTCGCGGAACAGCCCGGTGCCGGCGAGGTCGGCCGCGATCACCCGGGTGATCTCGGCGGCGTATTGCCGGGCCTCGCCGTCGCTGGTGAAGGCCGGGATCGCGAAGGGCAAGGGTTCGGTCACGCCCTCTTCAAGCACGATCCGCAGGGGTTCGGCGCGGGCCGGGGCGGTGAAATGGACGAGCCCCAGCACAAGGGCGAGCGTCAGGGTCAGGAAACGGAATGCGGTCATCTGGTCCTCTCGGTCTCAGGCGTAATCTGGTTTTTCTCTGTGTACCACAGCAATGGGCGGGGATTGGCGGGGAACTGCCGGGCGAAAGCGGCACCGGACGGGGATTTCGGATGCGCCATCAGCGGATACTCATCCTGGAAGGGTCGAAGGTCATCTCGATCTCGCGCCACTGGTCATATTTCTCCGCGGGCAGGGGAAGGCCGCGGGCCCCGCAGCGGATCACCGCGCGGCGCGCGGCCTCGTAGGCGCTGCGGGTGGCGGCGGGGGTGGCGCCGTTGGAGCTGACCATCTCGACGGTTTCCGGCCTGCCGTCGCGGGCCATGCGCACCAGCAGCACCACGGTGGTGGCGAGCGCATCGGTCGAGAGCGAGCCGACGTTCCAGCATTGCTGCACGGCGATGCGCAGCCCGTCGCGTTCGCCGCGGCTGAGCACCGGACCGGCAACGCCCCCCGGCGCGCCCGGCGTACCGGTCTCGTCCCCGGCCCCGCTCAGAGCCTCGCTCAGCGCATCTTCGATCGCCGTATCGCGGCGCGGCTCCGGCTCCGCGTCGATCGTGGTTTCCGGCGCGGGGGCGGGGGCGGGCTCGGGCCGGGCGGGCCTGGGCTTCGGCCGCGGACTGCGGATGGGTGCAAGCTCCGGCTCCGGCTCCGGCTCCGGCGCGGGCGGCGGGGGCGGCGGAGGCGGTGTGGGCGCGGGTTCAGGCGCCGGTGCGGGCACAGGCTCCGGCGCAGGGGGGGGAACCGGGTCCGGTTCCGGGACAGGGTCCGGCGCGGGTTCAGGGGCCGGCTCCGGTTCAGGCACGGGGACAGGCTCCGGTTCAGGCTCCGGCGCCGGCTCCGGCGTGGGGGCGGGCTCCGGCGCGGGGGCGGGCTCCGGCTCTGGCTCTGGTTCAGGTTCCGGCTCCGGTGCGGGCGGCACCGAGGGAGGCACGGGGCGCGGCACCGGGCGCACCGGCGGCGCGGGCACGTCAGCGCGCTCCGCCCCCTTGACCAGCGCCGCGAACTCGTCTCCCGACACCAGCGACACTTCCGCCACCCGCAGCGCCGGCTCATCGCTTCGCCAGGCAAACAGCCCGCCGACCAGCAGCCACAGGATGAGAACCCCGTGCCCGATCCCTGAAATGATGTAGCCCGTGCGCATCGAACGAACCCCGGGGCCTATGGCCCGTCCATCTTCGGCCCGCCGGTGTCGGTCACCAGGCCGATATTCGAGAACCCGCCGGCATTGAGCGCCCCCATCACCTGGGCGACCACCTCGTAAGGCACCTGGCCGTCGGCGCGCAGGAACACCTTGTCGTCATTGCGTTCGGCGGCGATGGCGCGCAGCTTGCCGATCAACTCGTCGCGGCCGATGGGCGTTTCCATCAGCGAAATCGCCCCGTCGGCGGCGATGGTCACGCTCAGCGGCTCCTCCTCCACCGCCGGCAGCGGGGTGGCGGCGGTCTTGGGCAGTTCCACCGGCACGCCCACGGTCATCAGCGGCGCCGCCACCATGAAGATGATCAGCAGCACCAGCATGACATCGACCATCGGGGTGATGTTGATCTCGGCCATCATCGCGCGGTGCTTGCCGCGGCGGCGCCCGCGGCGGGCGCGGCGCGTCTGGGCGGAAACGTTCGCGCCCATCTCAGCTGTCCAGCTGGCGGCTGAGGATGGTGGCGAATTCGTCGGCAAAGGCCTCCCAGCCGGCGGCGATGCCGTCCGAATCGGCGGTGAGCTTGTTGTAGAAGATCACCGCCGGGATCGCCGCCAGCAGCCCGAGCCCGGTGGCAAACAGCGCCTCGGCAATGCCGGGCGCCACCACGGCCAGGTTGGTGTTCTCATGCTGGGCGATCTCGATGAAACTGTGCATGATGCCCCAGACGGTGCCGAACAGCCCCACGAACGGCGCCGAAGAGGCCACGATGGCCAGAAACGGCAGGCCCCGGTTGAGCTTCTCCGCCTCCTTGGCAATGGCCACATCCATCGAGCGGTCGATCCGCGCCTGCGCCCCGGCGATCAGCCCGCCGTCGGGCCGGTGCGAGCGGCGCCATTCCAGCATTCCGGCGGCAAAGACCTTTTCCGAAGATCCCGTGGGTGCCGGCCCGACCTCGTCGAACAGTTCATCGAGCGGGTCGCCCGACCAGAAGGAGCGGTCGAACACCGCCGCCTCGGCCCGCGCCCGGCGGTACTGGATGAACTTGGTGACGATGATCGCCCAGGACTGGACCGACGCCGCCAGAAGCAGCACGATGACCAGCTTGACGACCAGCGTCGCGCGAAAGAAGAGCGCCCAGACCGAAAAGTCGATCGTCTGCGCGGCTGCAAGTGCTTCGGTTTCCATCTGCCTGTGCCCGATATTGTCTGATTGTATTGCCTGATTGTCTGCCCGATCCGCAAAGCCCCCTCGTTGGCCGGAGGGCCATTTTCCGCACAGGCTAGCCGATTTCGCAACCCGTTTCAACAAAGCCGGTATCGGCGCCGCATTCGCCGCGCGGTCAGCCAAGCCTGCGGCGAATATCCGCCGGAAGCCGCACCGCACCGCCCCCGGGCCCGATCGCCACCAGCACCACCCGGGCGGAAAACAGCACCTCGCCCGCGCGGCAGACCCGCTGAAGCATCACCAGACTCGCGCCCTTCACCGCCTCGACCCCGGTTTCGACCTCGAGATCGTCGCCGAAGCGCGCAGGTGCCAGATAATCCGCCTCCACCCGCCGCACCGCAAACACAAGCCCCGCCTCGCGCATCAGCGCCGCCTGGTCGATCCCCCGCGCGCGGACATATTCCGTCCGCCCGCGCTCGATGAACTTCAGGTAATTGGCGTAGTAGACGATGCCCGCAAGGTCGGTGTCTTCGTAATAGACGCGCAAGGAGAGGGTGTCGGTCATGGCAGAGCCCTAGCCGCTCAGCGCGAAAGACGCCAGAGCCTCGTATTGCGCGCCCTCATGAGAAAGGTGGGAGCGGTAGAGGGTGACGGTTGGCGCAGGCTCCGGCGGCAGGGCGAAACGGCCGTTGAGGGTCACGAACGCCTGCAACCGCCCCACCTCCTTCGGCCCCAGCGCGCGCGGCAGGCGTGCGATGGTCACATGCGGCCGGAAGCGGCGGCGCGGCAGCACGGCCCCGGCCTCGCGCGCGGCGCGCATCACCTTGGCGTGGAGCGCCTCAAGCCCCGCACCCCCGGCCCTGGCCGCGAGCAAATTCGGCCCGTGCCCGTTCGGCCTGTGCCCGCCGAAAAGCTCAAGCCCCGTGAGCGCGAGCGCCACCGCCGGCAGCCGGGCGGCCTCCAGCCCCTCGGCCACGGCCTCCGCCGTGCCCTGCGCCACCTCGCCCAGGAAAGCGAGCGTCAGATGCAGGTTCTCTTCCGGCACCGCGCGGCCCAGCGGCAGCCCCGCCTGCAACCGCAAAAGCGGCGCGACCATCCCTTCGGGCAGATCGAGCGCCACGAAAACCCGCATCATTCCCGCCATTCCCGCCCGATCCGCGCAAACAGCCGCAGGGCATGGCTCGGATCCTCCGCCCGGTCGGGCAGCACAGGGTCATAGGCCGCGCGGATCACCGCGGCGATCTCCGGTTTCACCACCGTCGCCCCGGTCTCGGGGTGCCGCGCCACGGGCGCGCTTTCGGCAAAGGCCGCCTCGCCCCAGGCCAGCACCGTCTCCACCGCTTCCGAAAAGGCAATGGTCTCGGCGGGCAGGTTCTCGAGCCCGCCCCGCATCGCCAGAAACACGAAACCCGCCCTGATCGCCCCCGCTTCGTCATAGCGGAACGCCCGGTAGCGGTTGGCATCCGCCGCCTTCAGCCGCGCCACCGTCGCCGGCAGATCGGGCACCAGCTCGCCGAGATCGGGCACGCCGAGCAGCTCGTCCCATTCGCGGAAGAAGAAGATCATCAGATTGGACCCAAGCTCCGGGTCGGTCTCCGCCAGCGGCCGCCCGGCCAGCTGCGCCACCGCCTCCAGCGCGCCGCGCAACACCGCGAGCGTCGCGTCATTGACCCCGAACACCACCGGCGCAATCGGCCGCCCCCAGCGGGCAAAGGCATAGGCCCCGTTGCGGGTGAACAGCCGCTCGATGTCGTCCGGTGTCATCGCCCTGCCCTTTTCCTGGCTGAAATACGCACGCCGGAGGCTAAATCCCGGACGCGCCAAGGGCAAGCGGCTGCGGGCAGGTGGCTTTAGCCGTCGAACAGATCCGCCCCGCCCGGCGTCCCGTCCGATGGCTTCGGCGGCTTCGGCGCCTGCATCCCGAGATGCGCCCAGGCGCGCGCCCCCAGCATCCGGCCGCGCGGGGTGCGCTGGATCAGCCCCTGTTGCAACAGATAGGGCTCGATCACCTCCTCCAGCGCGTCGCGCGATTCGCTCAGCGCCGCCGACATGGTCTCGATCCCCACCGGGCCGCCCTGATAATGCTCCGCCATCAGCCGCAGATAGCGCCGGTCGGCGCCGTCGAGGCCGAGATTGTCGACCCCGAGCCGGGTCAGCGCCGCATCGGCCAGCGCATGGGTGATCCGCCCGTCGCCCTCGACCACGGCGAAATCGAGCACCCGGCGCAACAGCCGTCCGGCGATGCGCGGGGTGCCGCGGGCGCGCCGGGCGATCTCCCGCGCCCCGGCCTCATCCGCCGGAACCCCGAGTTTCTGCGCATTGCGGGCCACGATGCGGAACAGCTCGTCTTCATTGTAGAACTGCAGCCGCACCGGGATGCCGAAACGGTCGCGCAGCGGCGTGGTGAGCAGCCCGAGCCGGGTGGTGGCGCCCACGAGGGTGAAGGGCTGCAACTCGATCCGCACGGTGCGCGCCGCCGGCCCCTCGCCCACCACCAGATCGAGCTCGTAATCTTCCATCGCCGGATAGAGCACCTCCTCGACCGCCGGATTCATCCGGTGGATCTCGTCGATGAACAACACGTCGTTGCGTTCGAGATTGGTAAGGATCGCCGCAAGATCGCCCGCTTTCGCCAGCACCGGGCCGGAGGTCATGCGGAAGCCGACGCCCAGTTCGCGCGCCATGATCTGCGCCAGCGTGGTCTTGCCAAGGCCCGGCGGCCCGTGAAACAGCGCGTGATCCATGGCCTCGGCGCGCATCCGGGCGCTGCCGATGAACACCTTGAGGTTCGCCCGCGCCTCGGCCTGACCGATGAAATCGTCGAGATATTGCGGCCGGAGCGCCCGGTCGCCCTCGGCGGCGAGGTCTTCCGGGCGCGGCTCGGGGCGCAGGGTCGGGTCGGGTCCGGTCATGCTTGTCGCTCGCTTTATGGGGCGCGCCTTCAGGGGCTCTCTAGCCTTTCGGCGCCAGCAGCCGCAAGGCGGCGCGGATCAGCTCCGGCGTGGCGGCCCCGGGAGCCTCGCCCAGAGCCGTGGCCACGGCGGAGGCCGCGTCGCCGGGGGCGTAGCCGAGGTTTTGCAGGGCCGACAGCGCGTCGGCCTGAGCGTTCGCCCCCGCGGGCGCGGCGGGCGGCACCGGGGCCTCAGGGGGCTCTGATACCTCCGCCTCCGCCAGCGCCTCGCCCGGATCCGCCCCCAGCCCCAGCTCCGGCCCCGGCCCTGAGGCCACCGCCATGGCCATCACCGCCGGCGCCTTGTCCTTCAGCTCGATCACCACCCGCTGCGCCGTCTTGGGGCCAACCCCTTTCGCGGCCTTCAGCGCGTTCCAGTCGCCCAAAGCAATCGCCCGGCTCACCCCGTCGGCCCCGAGCACCCCGAGGATCGCCAGCGAGGCCTTCGCCCCGATCCCCTGCACGCTCATCAGCAGCCGGTGCCATTCCTTCTCGGCCAGCGTGGTGAAGCCGAAGAGCTGGAGCAGATCTTCGCGCACCAGAAGGTCGGTGTAGAGCGCCACCGCCTCGCCCGGGCCGGGCAGCCCCGCGAGGGTGCGCTCGCTCACATGGACGATGTAACCGACCCCGCGCACGTCGATCAGCACATGGTCGAAGGCCTTGTATTCCAGCCGTCCCGCAAGCCGCCCGATCATGCCGACGCCCGCCGCAGCGCCTCCCCGAAGCGGTCGCCGGCGCGGGCGAAATGGGCGTGGCACAGCGCGATGGCGAGGGCGTCGGCGGCGTCGGCCCCGGCGATCTCGACGCCCGGCAATTGCAGCCGCACCATATGCTCGACCTGACGCTTGTCGGCATGGCCGACGCCGACCACGGTCTTCTTCACCTGATTGGGGGCGTATTCGCCGACCGCGAGCCCCGCCTGCGCCGGCACCAGCAGCGCCACGCCCCGGGCCTGGCCGAGCTTCAGCGTGCCCGCGCCGTCGCGGTTGACGAAGGTCTTCTCGATCGCGGCGCTGTCGGGGGCGAAACGCGCGACGATGGCGCTGAGCCCTTTGTGCAGCGCCAGCAGACGTGCCGCCAGCCCCTCGCCGGTGCCATGGACGATGCCATTGGCCACATGGCGCATCCGGCTGCCGTCGGCGTCGATCACGCCCCAGCCGAGGTTGCGCAACCCCGGGTCGATGCCGATTACCCGCATTCTGTCACCTGCCCTGCCTCGCTCGTTGTTGCCCGCTGCCACGCGCTTGCCGGTGCGGCGCTCCGCGCCACACGGGATCGCAGCTAGCACGAAAGGCGAACACCGGGAAGGGGTTTCCGCCCCGCAGCGGCGCCGGAATTCCGAGAGATCCGGGAAGGCATGCAAATTCTTCATGAAGCAGCGCTAACACAATGTGAAAGCCATGCGCCAGACGCAGGGCGCCTTGCAAACTTCGGGTCTACTCCACGGACCGGCAAAGCCCTATCTCCGCGTCGAACGACCAACAGCTATCAGACAGGATACACCAATGACCATGACCAACACCGCCACCACCCCCCTTGCCTTCGGGACCGGGGCCCGCCTCTCGCGCCTCATGGCGCGGGCGACGACCGCTTTCAGCGCCCGCGCCGAACGCCGCGCCAACTACCGCGCGCTCATCCAGCTTTCCGACCGCCAGCTGGACGACATCGGCTTCACCCGGGGCGAAGTCGAAGCGATGCGGTAGCCCTTTGCGGCAAACGGGCCGCAGCCGAAGGCGCGACCCGCTCAACGAAGCCCCCGGGATCGCTCCCGGGGGCTTTTTGGTTTTGCTATTCCGCGACCGGCAGGGCAACGAAGCGCGGGTCGCCCATGCGGCGGATGAGCAGCAGCATGGTTTCGCGGCCGCCATCGAGCGTGGCCGCCAGCTGGGCCTCGAAATCGGCGATGGTGCTCACGCGGGTCTGGGCGGCTTCCTCGATCACGTCACCGGCGCGCAGGCCCTTTTCCCAGGCGGGGGAGCTGTCGTCGATGTCGGTGATCACCAGGCCTTTGGCGTCGGCCTCGAGGCCAAGGCTGTCGCGCAGATCCGGGCTCATCTCGCTGAGCGACATGCCGAGCAGATCCTTCTGCTGCGGCTCGCCCATCGGCGCGTCCGGTCCGCTGTCTTCGCCCTCGTCATTCTGCTCCGCCTCGGCGGCCAGCGCATCCTCGCGCCGCTCCAGCGTGACCTTGAAGGTCTTGGTTTCGCCGTCGCGCAGCACCACCACGCGCACCGTGGTGCCCACCGGGGTTTCGCCGACGATGTTGACCAGATGCCGGGTGTCCCGGATCTCGACACCGTTGAAATTGACGATGATGTCATCCGCCTTGATGCCGGCAGTCATCGCCGGGCCTTTCGGAAGATCCGACACCAGCGCCCCGACGGGGCTGTCGAGCCCGCGCTCCGCTGCAAGCTCTTCGCTCACATCGCTGATCCGCACGCCGAGCCAGCCGCGGCGGGTCTCGCCGAATTCCTTGAGCTGGTCGATCACCTTGACCACCACGTTCGAGGCCATCGAAAAGCCGATGCCGATGGAGCCGCCCGACGGCGACAGGATCGCGGTGTTCACGCCGATCACCTGACCGTCCATGTTGAACAGCGGCCCGCCGGAATTGCCACGGTTGATCGCGGCGTCGGTCTGGATGAAATCGTCATAGGTGCCGGAAAGCTCGCGGCCGCGCGCCGAAACGATGCCGGCGGAAACCGAGAACCCCTGCCCCAGCGGGTTGCCCACGGCCATCACCCAGTCGCCCACCCGCGCGGCATCGGAATCGCCGAAGCTCACATAGGGCAGCGGCTTGTCGGTCTCGACCTTGAGCAGCGCGATATCGGTGGTCGGGTCGCTGCCGACGCGGGTCGCCTCAAGGGTGCCGAAGCCGTCGTAGAACTCGATCATGATCTCGTCGGCATCTTCGATCACATGGTGGTTGGTGACGATGTAGCCGTCTTCCGAGATCACGAAGCCGGAGCCCAGCGCGTTGGACCGGTGGGTCAGCGGCGCGCCGTCTTCGCCCTCTTCGCCGCGCCGCTCATGATCGAAGAAATCGCGGAACAGATCTTCCAGCGGCGAGCCTTCGGGGAGCATGTCACGCGGGCCTGTGCCCTGGGCGATCAGCGTGGCGGTGGTGATGTTGACCACCGCCGGGCTGACGCTCTCGGCGAGGTCGGCAAAGCTCTCGGGCGTGCCGCGCGCGAAGGCCGCCGTGCCGGAGGCGACAAGAACCACCAGCGTGGCCGCCAGCGCCATCAGCCTGCGGCGCGGCTGCGCCTGCGGGACCGGCGGGGCAAATGCCCCGGCTTCGGGAATGGGAATCGGACGAAACTCTGCCATCAATGCGGCCTCCTGTAACTTGAAAGGGGTATCAAACCCTTGGCGATGAACATGGAGCCGGGGTGGCCGCGATGCAACGCTCAGGCAATCGCATCCTGTCACAACGGCGTGTATTGGGCAGGGTTTCGCCGGGACCGCGTGCTCAGGCCATTTTCCCGGGGGCCGGCGCCAGGTGTTGGCCAGGCCCTGGAGACGGGCCGGGCACAGGCCGGGCACAGGCCGCGCACGGGCCGCGCACGGGCCGCGCACGGGCTGGGTACGGGCCGGGCACAGGCCGGGGCCGGCACGGGGTGGAAGGCACAGAGTGACGAAGCGGCCCCCGCGCCACCCCCGCGGCCCGGGCCTCACACCCCCAGCGCCGTGGCAAGCCAGACGAGCCCGACACCCAGCCCCACCGCCACCAGCCCGATGGCCCGGCGCTGTTCGCGGCTCAGGCTTGCCATCATCTCGACCAGTTCATCGAGACGCGAAGGGGCCAGTGCGAACACCAGCCCCTCGATCACCAGCACCAGCCCAAGGCCGAGTGCGATCCAGCTCATGGCAGGGTCTGCCCCGCGTTCGGCCCCGCGTTCGGCATCATGCCCTGCCCGGCGTTCGGAACCATACCCTGACCCAGGTTCGGCATCATGGCCTGCCCGGCCTCCGGCATCATGGCCTGCCCGGCGTTCGGCATCATCCCTTGCCCGGCCTCCGGCATCACGACCTGCCCAGCGTTCGGCCCCGTGGCCTGCGCCGCGCTCGGCCCCGCGCTCGGCCCCGCGTTCGGCCCGCTGTCCGACTTCAGATAGTCGAAAAACTCGCTCTCCGGGGTGATGACCAGAGTGGAGTTTTCGCCCAGGAGGCTTTTTTCATAGGCCGTAAGCGAGCGGTAGAAGGCAAAGAACTCCGGGTCGCGGCCGAAGGCCTCGGCGAAGATCGCATTGCGGCGGGCGTCGGCCTCGCCGCGGGTGATCTCCGCCATCTTCTGGGCTTCCGACGTGGTTTCGACCACGGTCCGCTCGGCCTGGGCCCGCACCCGTTGTGCCGCTTCCTCACCGCGGGCGATCTCGTCGGCCGCCTCGCGTTCGCGCTCGGCGCTCATCCGCTCGAACGTGGCCTTGAGGTTCTGCACCGGCAGGTCGGCGCGCTTGATGCGCACGTCGACGATCTGCACCCCCAGCGCCGCGGCCTGGGCGCGGGCCTGGTCGCGGATCTGGTTCATCAGCGCCACCCGGTCGGCCGACAGCACCGCCCCCGAGCTGACCCCGCCGAGCACCTTGTAGAGCTGCGCGTTGAGGATGCGTTCGAGCCGCTGGCGCGCGCCTTCGATGCCGGAGACCCCCACCGCGCGGCGGAAGGCCTTGGCATCAACGATCCGCCAGCGGGCGAAGGCGTCGACCACCAGCCGGCGGTCGTCGGCGGGGGTCACTTCCAGCGGCTTGGTGTCGAGCGGCAGGATCCGGTCGTCGTATTTGGCGATTTCGTGCAGCACCGGCACCTTGAAATTGAGCCCGGGCTCCTTGATTTCCTGGGTGACTTCGCCAAACCACAGCCTGAGCGCGGTTTCGCGCTCGTCGACGATGTAGAAGCTGTTCAGCGCCACGACGAGGGCCACCACGGCGGCCGCGATGATGATCTGGGTCTTGCGCATCAGTTCTGTTCTCCGGACGCGGGGGTGCCGGTGCGGCCCCGTTGGATCTGGTCGAGCGGCAGGTAGGGCACCACGCCGGAGCCGGAGGCGCCGTCGTCGATGATGACCTTGTCCACGTTGCCGAACACGCGTTCCATGGTTTCGAGGTAGAGACGCTTGCGGGTCACGTCCCGGGCCTTGGCATATTCGTCGTAGACGGCGATGAAACGCGCCGCCTCACCCTCGGCCTCGTTGACCACCCGCGCCCGGTAGCCCTCGGCCTCCTCGAGCAGCTGCGCCGCCTTGCCGCGCGCCGCAGCGATCGCCCGGTTGGCATCGGCATCGGCCAGTTTTTCCAGCGTGTCGCGGGTCTGTTCCGCGGCCTGAACCGCGCGGAAGGAATCGATCACTTCGGCCGGCGGGTCGGCGCGGTCGAAGTTGACCCGGACGATGTTGACACCGGACTGGTAGCTGTCGAGCGTGCTCTGGATGAGTTCCTGCAATTCCTGGGCGATCACGCCGCGGTCGCGGTTGAGGATCGGGGCGAGCTCGGACCGGCCGACGATCTCGCGCATCGCCGATTCGGACACCGCGGTGATGGTGTCGACCGGCTCGGCGAGGTTGTAGACGAATTTCTCGATGTCGCCGATGTTCCAGACCACCTGGAAATCAATGTCGACGATGTTTTCATCGCCGGTGAGCATCAGCCCTTCATTGGCACCGGTGCCGATGTCGATCGGGTTTTCGCGGGTCACCGGATAGACTTCGTAAGTGACAAAGGGCCAGGGGGCGAAGTTGAGCCCCTCCGTGCCCACACCCGCGCGTTTGCCGAACAGGAGCTCGACCGATTGTTCGGAGGTGTCGACCCGGTAGAAGCTCGCCAGCAGCCAGGCCGCGACCACCGCCAGAACCACCAGCGCGATGCCGCCACGCCCGAGGTTGCCCGGGGGGAAGCCGTCCTCGCCGCCGCCGCGCTTCCGGCCCGCCTTGCCGCCCATCAGCACGCGCAACTGCTCCTGGCCCCTGCGCATGAGATCGTCGATCTCGGGGATCTGCGGCCCCTCCGGGCCGCTGCCGTTCGGACGCTTGCCGCCGCCGCGCCCGTCCCCGTTGCCGCCGGAGCCGTTGCCGCCGCCCCAGGGCCCGCCATTGTCACTGGCCATCAGGTATTCCTCTCTCGTCTCTGTCGGGACATCGGCCCAGATGTGGCCCCGCCCCGGGAAGATTTCAACCGCCCGCCCGCCGGAGCACGGATCATTCCCGGCGCGGTCAGTGGCTCCGGACCGGGGTTTTCATCAGCACGATTTCTTCCGCCATGGTCGGATGCACCGCCACGGTACGGTCGAAATCGGCCTTGGTGGCGCCCATCTTGATCGCCACGGCGGCGAGCTGGATCATCTCGCCGGCGCCATCGGCGACGATATGGCAGCCGAGCACCTTGTCGGTGGCTTTCGACACCACCAGCTTGAACAGCACCCGTTCGGCGGCGCCGATGAAGCTCTTCTGCATCGGCCGGAAGGCGGCGCAATAGACGTCCACCGGCTCGACTTCGCGCGCCGCCTCCTCGGTGAGGCCGATGCAGCCGTATTCCGGCCGGGTGAAGACGGCGCTGGGCACAAGCGCGTGGTCGGGCTTGGTGGGGGTGCCGTTGAACACGGTCTCGACAAAGGCCATGGCCTCGCGGATCGCCACCGGGGTGAGCTGGATGCGGTTGGTCACATCGCCCACCGCATGGACCGAGGGCACCGAGGTCTGGCCGTAATCGTCGACCACCACTTCGCCCCAGCGGCCGAGTTTCACCCCCGCCTCTTCGAGCCCCATGGAGGCGGTCTTGGGGTGGCGGCCGGTGGCGTAGAGCACCTGATCGAACAGGTCTTCACGCCCGTCGGTGCCCTTGACCCAGATCTGGCCGCCGCGCCGCTCCATCCGCTCCACCTCGGCGCCGACATGGAGGTCGACCCCGTGACCCCGGATGATCTCGGCCAGATGCCCGCGCACCTCGTCGTCGAAGCCGCGCAGGATCTGCGCGCCGCGATACCATTGCGCCACATGGGCGCCGAGGCCCCGGAAGATGGTGGCGAATTCGCAGGCGATATAGCCGCCACCGACGATCAGGATGCGTTCGGGGAAGCGTTCGAGCGAAAAGATGTCGTTCGAGGTGATGGCGAGGTCGCAGCCGTCGAAATGCGGCACATAAGGCGTGCCGCCCATCGCCAGCAGGATGTGTTTCGCGGTCAGCTCCTCGCCGGTGGAAAGCGCCACGGTATGCGGGTCTTTCAGGGTGGCGCGGGCATTGTATTCGGTCACCCCGGCGCGGGCGAGATTGCCACGGTAGATGCCTTCGAGCCGGTCAAGCTCGGCGGCGAGTTTGGGGCGGAAGCGGTCCCAGTCGAAGCGGCCGCCCTCGTAGTCCCAGCCATAGCCGCGGGCCTCTTCGACGGCGGGGCCGCAGGCGGAGGCGAAGACCATCAGCTTTTTCGGCACGCAGCCGCGGATCACGCAGGTGCCGCCCATGCGGTATTCCTCCGCCAGCGCCACCCTGGCGCCGGTCTCGGCCGCCACCCGGGTCGCGCGCACCCCGCCGGAGCCGCCCCCGATCACGAAGAGATCGTAGTCGAACGCATCGGGTCTCGGCGTGGCGGCGGTGTTTCCGGGCATTCGGCTGATCCTCACATGTACGGTTTCCCGCGGATATGTAAGGAGTTTGGCCGGTCAGGGAAAGGGCGAAGCGGCCCGGGCGGAGAAGGCGCGCCGCCCGCTGGGGAGGCCGGCGGGCCAGGATCTGCGCGGCGAAAACCCCGGCCACCGCGGTTTGAGTCTTCTTGCAAGAAAACGGGGCATTCCGGGGAGGCGGCCACGGGACCGCCAAAGGGGCAGCCGCGAACGCCGGCGTGCACCGGGCGGGGTGCCGGAGGACGCGGGCCGGACCGGGACGGAGATGACCCGCGGCAACTGACAGCCCCGTGACGCAGCCCCGTGACGCAGCCCCGTGACGCAGCCCCGTCAAGCGTGCCCCCTGCCCCGGCCCCTGCCGTCCCCGCCCGGATGACACGGGCTTCGAAGACGCACCGCGCCGGCGGACGGATGCCGTCAGACATTGACATCGTGCGTGCGGTCCGAATTCCGGACCGGCACAGCCCGCGCATATTGCCGTACAGCAATATTTCCGTACAGTGGTATCTGCAAACGCATAGATACGAGGAGAGGAAGCATGAAAGCGCTGGTATATGGCGGCCCCGGCAAGAAAGACTGGATCGAGAAGGACAAGCCCGGCATCGAGAAGCCGACCGATGTGATCGTCAGGATCACCAAGACGACGATCTGCGGCACCGACCTGCATATCCTGAAAGGCGACGTGCCGGCGGTGACCCCGGGGCGGACGCTGGGCCATGAGGGTGTCGGCGTGGTCGAAGAGGTCGGCGAGGCGGTGCGCAACTTCAAGAAGGGCGACCCGGTCCTGATTTCCTGCGTCACCTCCTGCGGCACCTGCCCGAACTGCAAGAAGCAGCTCTACGCCCATTGCGACGACGGCGGCTGGATCCTCGGCCACCTGATCGACGGCACCCAGGGCCGACGGGTCTGGAAATCGGCGTGCAATATGGCGGCGTCAAGCCCGGCGACACCGTGGCCATCGTCGGCGCGGGACCGGTGGGCATGTCGGTGCTGCTGACGGCGCAGTTCTACTCGCCCGGCCGGATCATCATGATCGACATGGACCCGGCGCGGCTCGAGCTGGCCAAGACCTTCGGCGCCACCGACACGGTCGAGGTCGGCAAGGAAGATGCGGTTGCCAAGGTCATGGAAATGACCGGCGGCCAGGGCGTCGATGTCGCCATCGAGGCGGTCGGCGTTCCGGCGACCTTCGACGTCTGCCAGAAGATCGTGGCCAAGGGCGGCAACGTCGCCAACGTCGGCGTGCACGGCACCCCGGTCGAGCTGCATATCGAGGATCTGTGGATCAAGAACATCAACATCTCGATGGGTCTGGTCTGCACCAACACCACGCCGATGCTGCTGAAAACCCTGCGTTCCGGCAAGGTCGATCCGGCCCAGCTGGTGACTCACCGCTTCGCGCTCAACGACATCATGAACGCCTATGAGGTCTTCGGCAACGCGGCCCGTGAGAAGGCCATGAAGGTGATCCTCAAGGCGTAAGGTGCCGTTACGGCCGGGCCCAGGTGCCTCCGGCCGCAACCCGCGCTCTGCACCTTCTGCCGCCGCGGCCCCGTTTCCGGGGGTCGCGGCGGTTTTCGTTTGCACGCCCGGCCCCGTGGAGCAGCAGGCCGCACCGGGACCAAATGCGTCAATATGCCGCGCCCTGGAGGGGCGCATGAATTGCTGTCATTTTGTCATGTCCGGGGGTCTGGTTTACATTGAAAATCAAGATATGTGTGGCGGGGTGTGCCAAATTGGCAGAAGCTCCGGCCCGGCACCGCGGCCGTTAACGCCCTGCGGCGAAATAAAAAAAGGGCCACCGCCGTTCGGGATGCTATGATCCTGGAAGAACCGGGATTCTCCCTCGCTTCGCGGGAGGGGCCGGCTCGAAGGGCTAAGCCCAAGACGAAGGGAGACACAGTTGAAAAAGGCAGCTTTTCTTTGCTGTTTCCTGGCAACGTCGGTCCTGACCTGCGGGGTCGCGGCTGCCCAGGAAGAAGAAGTCGCAGATGCCGTTGCGGATACCGAAGAAGTCGCGGATGCCGGTGCAGTGTCCCGGGAACCGGACCTGTTCATTGCCGGTGTCAAGCCTTGGCTGAGGCCGGACACGGCGCCGCGACCGGTGGAATATGTGAAAAACGATCAATGGTATGTGGACGCGCTGACCGGCGTTTCGCAGCCCTACCCCAGAAGCCTGTACTTTCTCGAGGATCAGGGGGGGTGGTTCAATCCATTTACCATGCCAGGAATGACAGGCCCCTACGACATCCGGGGGCGTCACTAGTATTCGGCCCGCGGCGATGCTGCCGCGGGCCGGATTCCCACGGGTCCGAACGAACGGGCCTAAATGTATCTAAGGAGGAACTCTCAATGAACAAGGCGATCAGACGCACACTTCTCTCGGCTCTGTGCTCTGTGTCGGTCCTTGCCATCCCCGCCAGCGTCAGCGCTGATTCCATGTCGGGTATGTCCGGCATGGGCGGCATGTCTGGAATGTCCGGCATGGGCGGCATGTCGGGTATGTCCGGCATGGACGGCATGTCGGGTATGTCCGGCATGGAAGGCAAAGAGAAGAGCCACTAAGCCCTTTTCCGACCGGCACCGCCGGTCTTGAAAAATCCGGAGGGGCGTCCATCGCCCCTCCAACCGCTGAACCTTTTGGCAAGCGAGCCCCAGATGAAACTGCTTGAATCCATCCTGCGCTGGATTGCGGTTCTGTTCTTCGCTATGACCGGTGTGCTGGCCCTCGTTTGGGTCGGCGTCATTGCCGTTTCTGCGATCAAACCCAATCCCGAAGAACCCGCTGCAACAACTGCGGCGGCAACAACCGAAGCCCCTCTCGAAACCGCGGCCACCACGTCATCAGGTTCGCCTGAAGAGGCTTCTGATAGTGTCGCCAGTGCCCCTGCACCAGCCATCGTGACGGTGAGCGCGGATGCGGGAGCAAAGGTTTTCAAGAAATGCAAGTCCTGCCACGACGCGGCAGAAGACGGCAAGGACAAGACCGGCCCCAATCTTTGGGACGTGATCGACCGGCCGGCGGCGGCGTCGGAGGGGTTCAAGTATTCCGATGCGATGCTTGCCCGCGCGGGCGAGCCCTGGACGGTCGACCAGTTGAAAGTCTTCCTCGCCGATCCCAAGGGCACCGTTCCCGGGACGGCGATGAGCTTCGGGGGCCTCAAGAAAGAGGCCGATATTCTCAATCTGATCGCCTTTCTCGGGCAGCAATCGGCGAACCCGCGCGACGTCGTCGCGTTGGGGCTGGCAAGCGCCGAAGCGGCCGCGGCCGCGGCCGCGGCTGAAGCGGCTCCGGCAGCCGAAGCCGCCGAGACCGAAGTGGCGGAAGCCGAAACCGGATCGGATGAGATCGAATATGACGATGTGCCCTGGCCGGAGGGCGTCACTTACGTGAACCCGCCCGAACCGACCGAGGCCGAACGCGAAGCCATTGCGGCCCGGGTCGCCGCGCTCAAGGAAGAGATCAAGGGCATCGACTACGAACGCGCCCGCTTCCACCCGCTGCACTTCCCGCCCGCGATCGAAAAGGCGAGCAACGAGGAATGCCTGGTCTGCCACCAGGAGGTTCTCAGCTACAAGCCGCGCGAAATGTCGCCGGCCGGTGTGCCGGTGGATGCGACGCTGGCATGGTACCAGACCCTCGACACCTATGAAGGCCCGCAATCGACCTTCCACTACCGTCACCTCGAAAGCGATTTCGCCAGGACGGTGATGAACCTCGAGTGCACCTTCTGCCACAAGGGCAACGATCCGCGCGAAGAAAGCCCGGACATCATTCCGGACCGTATGCCGTTCACCGCGGCCGCGATCCCGGAATTCACCCTGCGCAAGATGGTGAACCCTTCGGAAACCTGCCTGCGCTGCCATGGCGCGATGCCGGATCCGGAAAACATCATGGGCCTCGCCGGTCCGTGGCATGAGATCCGCGAAGACATGGAATGGCCCGAAGCGCCCAACGGCTGCATGAGCTGCCATGCCGACAGCTTCCGTACCGCGCGCCACAATGTGAGCTATCTGAACGCGCTCAACATTGAGGAATACGCGCGCGCCGGATCTTCGGATGTGTGCTACGGCTGCCACGGCGGGCGTGCCTGGTACCGGATTTCCTATCCGTATCCGCGTCACGTCTGGCCGACGATGGAAGACATGGTGGGCACGGAAGTGCCGGAATGGGCGGCGGACCGCCCGACTGAATCGGAGCCGCAATATGCGCTTCCGACACTCGAGGAATGAGGACGGAAAAGATGAAAGATGTGAAGGACACTTCCCCCGCCGTCTCCCGTCGCGCATTTCTGCAAAGCAGCGCGGCGGTGGCCGGAAGCACCCTGGTGCTGGGCGCCGGTGCCGACGAGGCCCAGGCCTTTGCCTACGAGCCCTACCCGACGGATGACGAGCTCGAAACGGTCGTCACCTCCTGCGCTCACAACTGTGGCTCGCGCCACATGCTTGTGGCGCACAAGAAGGGCGACGTGATCGTGCGGATCAGCACCGATGACGGCACCTATCAGGGCGATGCCTACGGCACCGACACCGAAGCAAAACCCCAGGTGCGCGGCTGCCTGCGCGGCCGCTCCTACCGGTTGCGGCTCTACAGCCCCGAACGTCTGCTCTACCCGATGAAGCGGGTCGGCAAGCGCGGCGAGGCCAAGTTCAAGCGGGTCAGCTGGGACGAGGCACTCGGGGACATCGCCCAGCGCATGGTCTATATCAAGAACAAGTACGGCCCCACCGCGCTTGTGGACCAGAGCTATGCCGGGGCGTCTTACGGCGTGTTGCACAAGTCGGACCAGATCGAGGGCCTTCTGGGGCGCTTCCTCGGCATGTTCGGCTGCCGGACCAACAGCTGGTCGGTCCCGTCCTATCAGGGCACGACCTTCTCCAGCCGGATCACCTACGGCACCATCGAGGACGGCAACGAAGACGACGCCTACGCCCATACCAAGCTGATGATCATGTGGGGCTGGAACCCGGCCTACACATTCCATGGCGGCAATACCTTCTATTACCTGCGCATGGCCAAGCAGCGGGGCTGCAAGTTCGTGCTGGTGGATCCGCAATATACCGACTCGGCGGCGGCCTATGACGCCTGGTGGATCCCGATCAGGCCCAATACCGATGCGGCGATGATGGCCGGCATGGCCTACCACATCTGGGACAACAACTGGCACGATCAGGCCTTCATCGACCGCTTCGTGCAGGGTATGGACCCGGGCACCATGCCGGGCTGGGCGCAAGGCCAGGAGAGCTTCAAGGAGTATATCTTCGGCGAGCGTGACGGCATTCCCAAGACCCCGGAATGGGCCTCGGAAATCTGCGGTGTCTCGGCTGACGACATCAGGAAGCTCGCGGAAATGTATGCAAACACCAAGCCTGCCGCGCTGAAGGCAAGCTGGGCGCCGGGGCGCAACGCCTATGGCGAGCAATACAACCGCATGGCGGCCGCGCTTCAGGCGATGACCGGCAATGTCGGCATCCTTGGCGGCTGCGCCGAGGGCGTGGGCAAGGGCTTCCACTCCGAAGGGGTCGCCTACCCCTATGACGAGTTCGCCAATGTCTGGTATGCGGCGATCAAGTCCGACCGCTGGGCCCATGCGGTGCTGAACTATCCGAACGTCAAACGTGAGGAAATCGGCTGCTGGCCCAAGGGTGACGGCCACCCGATGGACGGGGTGATCCCCAACATCCGCGGCATCTTCTGGCAGGGATCGGACTGGTTCAACCAGTTGACCAACATCAACAAGGAAATCGAAGCGATCCGCAAGCTGGAAGCCGAAGGCGAGATGGAAAGCCTGTTCGTCTGCATGGACAGCACCATCACGCCGACCGGCATCTGGGCGGACTACATCCTGCCCATCGCCACCCATTTCGAGCGGCACGATGTGGCGCTGCCCTGGTACAAGGGGCATTACTACATCCACCGTCCGGTGGTGATCCAGCCCATGGGCGAGAGCAAGACCGACTTTCAGGTCTTCACCGAACTGGCCTACCGGCTGGGCTTCGGCGAGCGCTACAACCCGAAGGCGAACCGCAACTACTTCTTCGATCCGACCGCGGTGGACGAGGCCTATCTGGTGGATTGGTGGCACAAGGTGCAGCACCATCAGGGCGCCGAAATCTCCTGGGAGGAATTCAAGAGGCGCGGGGTCTACAAGTTCATGCTGCCCGAGCCGCATGTGGCCTTCCGCAAGCAGATCGAGGAGGGGGCGCCCTTCAACACCGCGAGCGGCAAGATCGAGATCTTCTCCGGCCAGCTGGCGCAGATCACCGACTGGACCAAGACCCAGTACGGGTATCACATCCCGGCGATCCCGAAATGGATCGAACCCTGGGAGAGCCTGAACCATCCGCTGACCGAGAAGTTCCCCTTCCACATGGTCAGCCCGCACCCGCGCTGGCGGACCCACTCGATCTTCAACAACATCCCGTGGCTGCGCGAAACCTTCAGCCAGGAAACCACCATGAACGCCTCCGATGCCCGCAAGCTGGGCATCAAGACCGGCGACATCGTGGAATGCTGGAACGACCGCGGCAGGGTGGTCACGCCGGTCTATGTGACCGAGCGCTGCATGCCGGGCGTGGTGGTGTTGCACGAAGGGGCCTGGATGGACCTCGACGAAGACGGCGTCGACCGCGCGGGCAACCCCGACTTCCTGACGAACGACAATCCGTCGCCCGCCGGGGCCTTCGCCTACAACACGGTGCTGTGCAACGTGAAGAAGTCGGACCTGAGCCACCGGCCCGGGTGGGATCAACTCGCGACCGCGCGGAGCCATGTGTTCCGCCGCGACATGTGACGCGCGGAGAGGAGAACCGATATGGTCAACAAGATTGACAAGGCACGGATCCGCGAAAATGTCGCGCGGATGAAACGCGAGCCCTACAAGCCGGTTGTGCCGGACATGCAGATGGGCTTCGTGCACAACAACGTGGATTGCATTGGCTGCCGGGCCTGCGAAATGGCCTGCAAGGACAAGAACGGCCTCAATGCCGGGCCACGGTTCCGGCGGGTGCAGTACATCGAGGGCGGGACGTTCCCGGATGTCTTCGCCTTCAAGGTCAACATGTCGTGCAACCACTGCGCGGAACCGGCCTGTCTGCCCGCCTGCCCCACCGGCGCGATCTTCAAGCGCCAGGACAACGGCGTGGTCGACATCGACTCGACGCTCTGCATCGGCTGCCGCAAATGCGAAGCGGCCTGCCCCTTCGGGGCGCCGCAGTTCGATGTCCACGAAAACGTGGTGAAGAAGTGCAACATGTGCATCGACGAGCTGGAGGCGGGGCGCAAACCCTATTGCGTTGCCGCCTGCATGATGCGGGTGCTCGACGTCGGGCCGATCACCGAGATCGCCGACGGCACTTACGACACCAAGGCCGTCGGCCCGAATGATCACGTGGTGCGCCAGGTGAAGTCCATGGCCGACCCGGAGCTGACCAACCCGTCGATCCGGTTCGTGCCGCATTCCAAGGCGGTGGTCGACAGTGGACAGTAGCACCCCGACCGCGGCCCAGGCTGCCGAACGGGTCGGGCCGCTCGCCGATGGGCTCGACGTTCTGATCCGCTTCCATGACCGTGAGGTCGATGCGGAACTCCTCGGCGAGCTGGCCCGCTACGACATCGCCGCCGGGCTGGTGGGGCTTTTTCAGGGCCCCGCCGGTCAGGCGGCGGCCTCGGATCTGAAAGCGGCGCTGGACAATCTGGGCATTTCACCGCCAGCCGAAGCGCTGGATGCCTTGGCCATCGACTACGCGGATCTGTTCCTCACCCATGCTTACCGGGTGTCGCCAAGCGCGTCGGTCTGGCTCACCGAAGACCGGCTCGAACGGCAAATGCCGATGTTCGACGTCCGCGACTGGTATGAGCATTACCATGTGTCGGTGCCCAACTGGCGGATCCGGGCCGACGACCATCTGGTGCATGAGCTGCAATTCGTCACCCACCTCTGCCGCCTTGGCGGCGAGGTGGCGCTGGCTGACGCGGGGCGCTTTCTGGACCTGCATGTGCTCCCCTGGGCGCCGGAATTCTGCCGCCGCGCGGCGGAACGGGTCCGGGAACCGCTTTACCGGGCGGTCATGCAACTGACCCTCGCGGCTCTGGAAGACCTGCGCCAGACCCTCGAAGAGGCGACCGGCAAGCCACGCCAGGTGCGCGAGGCCTTGCCGCTGGACACCCAGCGCACACCGGACCCCGAAGACGTGGCCTATATGCCCGGGGTCGCCGAAAGCTGGTGAGCGCCATGGCCGCGCAAAAGGCCCGCCCGCTGTTTCGCGATGGGATCATGATCCTGCCGCTGATGCCGGGCGGGGCCGGACCCGGGGGCGCCCAGCCCCCGGCCTCCCCTGCCCCCGCGGGCGCCCGGCCTGCGGCCTCCTCGCCATCTCCCGAAGCCCTGCATGCCATGCTCGACAGCTTCGCCGGGGCCTGGCTCGACGGCTGCCGCCGGGTGCTGATGCTCACCGGCGCGAGCGATCCCGCCTGGTGCGACGCAGCCCGGCGGTTCAACGCCCTGCTCGCCTCGCGCGGGCTCGAGCCCATGGCCCTGCGCAAGGCGTCGCAAAGCTCCAGAGCGGCGCGGACCGTGCATTCCCTGTTCGCGGAAGCCGGGTCGCTGCCGCGCCGCGAAAGCCTCCTTGGCGCGCTCGCCGCAGGCTCCCCGGATACCGGGCCCGACACCGGTGGCGGCATTGGTGACGGCTTCGACACCCGCCCCGCCCTTGCCCGGATCCAGTCCGCCGAAGCCACAGCCGAAGGCGTGCTTTTCGCCATCGTGCCCCGGATCGACCCGGACCTTTGCTCCGGCTGTGACGCCTGCGTGCGGATCTGCCCGCCCGAAGCGCTGACCCTCATCGACACCCCCGGCGGCCTATCGGCCTATCATGTGGACCCGGAATCATGCGATGCTTGTGGCCTGTGTGAGAGCGTTTGCGAAGAGTCAGCGATCCGGTTGGAAACAATGGCCCTGGCACCCAAAGATATTCCCCTGCAAAGCTGGGCCTGCCGGGCCTGCGGCGTGGCGGTGCACGGGCCGCAGGCGGCGGCCGAGGGCCGCGCACAAGACGGGCTTTGCCGCATCTGCGCCCGGACCGGGCATCACAAGAAGCTGTTTCAGGTTCTGTCGTGAGCCATGGTCTCGCAGAGACCGGCCTTGTCAGATGGGCCCGCCATCGTTTGCAGCGCCAGCTTGGCCTGGTCGCGGCGGGGCTGATCCTGATCGCCTCGGCGGCCTTTCTGGTGCTGGTGACGGCGCAATACAAGTCGAGCATCCTGCGGGCCAACGAGCGCGCGTCGCTCAACGTGAACCTGCTGCTGCAGGCGGCGCTGGAAAACGCGATGATCAACCGCGACCTCGAGGGTCTGCAAGGCATTGTCGCCCGGCTCGGCCAGCAGGAAAACGTTACCAGCGTGTTCATCGCCAACCCTGAGGGCGAAATCCGGTTTTCGTCGGACCCTGCCCTGCTCCACCACCCGCTTTCCGATGCCGGTTTCGATCAGGCGCTGCAAAGCGGCGAGACCTACACCGGTTTCCGGGCGCTGGCCTCGGGCCAGGAGGTGCTGCGCAGCATCAATCCGGTGCACAACCAGCCGCGTTGCACAGGGTGCCACGGGGCGATCGCCGACCACCCGATCAACGGGCTGTTACTGGTTGATTACGATGCCTCCGGGGTGCGTGCCACCGTCCGGCGCGGGGCCTGGCTGCTGGCGGGGCTCGGGCTCGTGGTGCTGATACTGCTGGAAGCAGGGCTGTGGATCGCCGTGCGCCGGGTGGTGCTCAGCCGGCTGACCGAGCTGTCTGCCACAGCGCGCACCTTCGCAGCCGGCAATCTGGCGGCGCGCACCGGCGCGCGCGCCGCGGGCAAGGCGGCGGAGGGCGGCGACGAGCTCACCCGCCTTGGCGCCAGTTTCGACGACATGGCCGACCAGATCGAGACCAGCGTGAGCGAGATGCGCGCGGCGCATTCGGCCTTGCAGGTGCTGATCGACGCCATCCCCGACGGCGTGCGTGTGATCGGCCCGGATTACCGGATCGTGATGGCCAACAAGGCCTATTGCCACCAGATCGGGGCCAGCCCCGAAGAGGTGATCGGAGAGCCCTGTTACGCCTCGAGTCACAAACGCAAGACCCGCTGCGTGCCGACCCTGGTCTGCTGTCCGCTGGCGGAAATTCTGGGAACGGGCAAACACGATCTGACCTGTTCGCATGTGCATGTGGACCGGACCGGCTCCGAAATTCCGGTCGAAGTGTCGGCGGCGGAGGTTTCGCTGCGGATCGACGGGGTTGAAACCGCCTGCGTGGTCGAGTCGATCCGCGACATGGAGGCAGACCTGTCGTTCTCGCAAAAGCAGCGGCTCGCCGAGATGGGCAGCCTTGCCGCCGGGATCGCCCATGAGGTGAACAACCCGCTGGCCTCGATCAAACTGGCGCTGAAGGCGATCGGCTCGGGCATGGACCTGCCCGAAAACGTTCGCCAGAACCTCCAGATCGCCGAGACCGAGATTGCCAATTGCCAGACCATCACCGAGAGCCTGCTCAGGCTTTCGGCCTTGCCGCAGGTGGAGCGCGAACTGGTCGACCTCAGCGAGGCGATCCGCGACACCGCGACGCTGCTGTCTTTCGAGGCGACCCGGCTGGGGGTGGAGATCGTGCAGGACGTCACCGGACGGCCGCGCACGCTGGCGCGCGACAGCAATATCCGCAACCTGCTTTTCAACCTTGCGCTCAATGCGGTCCATGCCATGCCCGAAGGCGGAACCCTGCGCATGGCCTGCCGCACCACGGGCGACACCGTGCTGATCGAGGTGGAGGATAACGGGGTCGGCATTTCGGACCGCGACATGGCGCGGATCTTCATGCCGTTCTGGACCCGCCGCGCCGACGGCAGCCGCGGGCGAGGCCTCGGCTTGGCGATCTGCTCGTCCATCGTTAAGAATCTGGGCGGGAGCATCAGGTTCAGATCGGAGGTCGGTGTGGGCACCTGTGTTTCGGTCGAACTGCCAAATGCAGGAGATGGCGCGCCGTGAACAGAACCAGTCCCCCCCGCAGCATCCTCGTGGTCGAAGACGACCGCAGCCTCAACACGCTGCTGCTGAGCGAGCTTGAACGCAAGGGCTACGAGATGACCGGCGCCATGTCCTGCGCCGAGGCAAGAGCCGTGCTCGAAACCATGACGCCGGATCTGATCCTGATCGACATCCGCCTGCCCGATTGCAACGGTCTGGAATTGCTGGTCGAATTCGCGCCGCGCACCCCGGTCATCACCATGACCGCCTATGGCGCGGTGGATCAGGCGGTGAAGGCGGTGCGCACCGGCGCCAGCGACTATCTGGTCAAGCCGGTGAGCTATGAGGCGCTGGAACTGGCGATCGAACGGGCTCTGGAAACGGCGGAACTCAAACGCGATCTGGCCTATTGGCAACAGCAGGCGCAGCAGGCGGCCTTCGGCGCGCTGATCGGCGACAGCCCGCCCATGGCCGAGATGCGCCGGATGATCGAGCTTTATTCCGCCGCCGGATCCGAAGTGCTGATCGAGGGCGAAAGCGGCGCGGGCAAGGAACTCGTGGCGCGCGCCATTCATGAAGCCAGCGACCGGGCGGGAAAGCGTTTCGTGCCGGTCGATTGCGATCTGGCCGATGAATCCAGCCTCATTGCAGACCTGTTCGGCTATGAACGCGGCACCTTTCCCGGCGCGGATACGCGGCACGAGGGCATTCTGGAGATCGCCGGCCGTGGCACGATCTATCTCAGCGACATCGCGGTAATGTCGCAATCCATGCAAAGCCGCCTGCTCAGGGTGCTCGAATCCGGCCGCTTCCGCCGCGTTGGCGGGGCCGAGGATGTGACCACCAGTGCCCGCATTCTGCTCGGCACCAGCGAGGATCTGCACGAGAGGGTCGAGGCCGGGCATTTCCGCTCGGAACTGTTCTTCCGCATCAGCGCCTACCGCATCCAGGTGCCGGCGCTGCGCGACCGCGGCGACGACATCATCGCGCTGGCCAGGTATTTCCTGAGCAACCGCAATTTTGACCGCGGCACCGGGAAGGAACTGGCGCCCGAAGCGCTCGACATGCTCCTTGCCTACGACTGGCCCGGCAACGTGCGCGAATTGCGCAATGCGATCGAGCGCGGGGTGATCGTGGCCGGCGGCGCCAAGGTGATCGGCCCGGATCATTTTGCCTTCGGCACCGCCTTGCGCGACCGCCACGGCGGCAACGCCGAAGGCGGGGTGACGCTGACCTTCGACAACGAGCCGACGCTGGACGACCTGCGCGCCGCCTATATGCGCCTGCTGCTGGAGCGGCACAACGGCAACCGCCGGGTGGTGGCCGGAATTCTCGGCATCAGCGAGCGCAACACCTACCGGCTGCTCTCGAAACTGAACCTCACCCGGAACCCGGGCGGGGTTTAAAGCGCCCGACCTTTAACCTGAGACATATCCGGCAGCCCTGAAGTAGTTCCAGCACTCTTCCGGAGAGAAGAGATCGCAGATTTCTGTGAGGGCGT
>PDWJ01000733.1_pt1 | contig 45798 bp, 39 predicted proteins | sample 1430881 | NCBI WGS metagenome assembly PDWJ01 (sample SAMN01162460, study PRJNA174530) | Oral metagenome, whole genome shotgun sequencing project. | biome: Marine environment; feature: Marine mammal; material: Swab sample of the gingival sulcus; isolation source: swab sample of gingival sulcus...
GATATTACTCCAAATAAGGTCATAGAAATAGCAGAAGAACAAAAATATATTGCTAAATTATTTGAATTTTAAAATGGGTGTTAAATTTCGGAAGACAGGTGAGACTAGGTTTGCGAAGAAATTTGCAATGGATCTATACCTTGAATGCTCTATCTGATATATATTTTTTAATTCATCATTTACAGTTTCTATTAGCGATCTTTTTCTTAACAGAACCTTTTCTGAATTAGTCAAAATTTGTCCTTTCATATTCTTCCTAAGTTTTGTAATTAAATTTATTCCATCTACAAATAATAGTTCTTTTAATGTTGTAGAAATATAACCTTTATCCCCAAATATCTTACCAAATATTCTTTTGATAAAATTTTTATCTTTAAGTGGCTCTCTATCATCTACATTTCCTGGAGTTATAAGAAAACTCAAAATTTCACCTTTATCATTTATTACTAAATGGAGTTTAAAACCATAAAAGAAACCTACACTAATATGTACTCTTTTTGCTAAACCTTTAAATACTTTATGGTTGTGAATTCTTTTATTATGGCAAACTTTAAGACGAGTTGAATCAATAAATGAAATTCCTGTACACTTACCCGTTCTTTTCAAACCTAAAAAATATAACATGGGTAGAATACAGTTCTTTTGTAATTCAACAAACCTATTGTAAAAAACTAAATTAGGAAACTCTTTCTTGTAGTTATTCCTTATCGTTTTATTATAAAAACGCTTTAAAGTTTTCTCATTACTAGAGTGAAACATTATCAATATAGTGATTATTTCACTTCTTGACATAATACTAGATTTATTTCTATTCTTCGGGGTATTAGAACTAATTGATCTACTCTCCATATATTTATCAAAGGTTTTAATAAAATCATCAACTTCACAGAAAATTTTTATTATATTGTATATGTTATTTATATTGATCATGAAAACACCATTTATTTTATTATTTACTGTAACAAAAAATATAATGTGTTTTCTGATCAATTAATATCAAAAAATACTTTTTTATATCGAACTCAGGTTAAATATAGAATAAAAATAGGGAGTTTAAACAACATGAAAGAGATAATCAATGGACTTAATGGGAAATCTTCATCAGTAAAAAAAGTGAGCTACAGAGATTCAGATGAGTATCAATTTGCAGGATACTACATAACTTGCCCATATTGTGAAGAGGAGTATTATACAGAAGAGGAGGGTGAAATTTATTGTAAGGAGTGTGGAGAACAGTTTACCATAGATGAAGAGACAAAAGAGCCTATTGGTTTAATAATAGAATACCCACATTGTCATGAGGAGTACTATACAGAAGAAATAGGTAGAATTGAGTGTAGAGAGTGTGGTGATGAGTTTACTCTGAGGAAGAGATAGGTTTGCTGTGGGTAATTTTATCTATTTTATTTTAATAAGATATTTATATATTAGAGTATTGGCTTTATAAATTTGGTCATTATAGAGAACATAACATAGGTAGGTTTAGTTGTAAAAAAGTAAAAAAAGAGGTGTTTATGAAAATAGAAGAGATATTGGAAAGTTTAAAAAAATTGATCTTTATAAAAAGTATCCTCAATTAGTTCCATTTGTTGGAGATAACTATATTAGTGATAAACACAAAAAATTAATGGTTATTGCTGAAAGTCATTATTTACCAAATGGAAGTACAGCACACTTATCCCCAGAAGAGTGGTATAATGGAGATGATAAACGCTTAGATTCAACTGAAAAAAGTTGGATAGCTACTAGCGACATTGTTCGATATTCCGGAAATAGAATTTTCAATAATATCTATAATGCTCTTATAGAATCGGGAATTGATTCTGATGGAGCAAAAGAGCAGATATTTTTTATGAACTATTTTCAAAGACCAGCAATAGAAAAACGCTCTTTTAAAAATGTTTGTACTCAACTCGACAAAGATGAAGCTGACAAGAATCTAAGAAAAGTAATATCAATTTTAAAACCTGATCTAATAATCTTTGTGAGTAAATATGCCGTAGTAGTTGCAGAAGAAACTGAGTTGTGGAAGTTTACAAATACCATAAATTGTATTTATACTTACACAAACCATCCATCAACTGTTTGGTGGAATAAAGCAACAAGACCAGATTTTTTTAAAGGAAGAACGAGTAAAGAGCATTTTAAATTCTTTTTAAAAGAGAATAAGTTTATTATTGACTAAAAATAACATCATTTATTTTTAAATATTTAAAAAGGGCGAAGATTTCGCCCTTTTTATTATATAGAAAGCTAAAATTTACTCTCCAATGCTTCTTCAAGTTTATAGATTTTAGCAATTGCGTGCAACGATTATATACTATTTTTTAAAGTTCTACTTTTAACCTCATAATCAAATAGGTTTAAAATTAGATCTCCTTATTAAAAAATGGACATTTTCTTAAATCCCCCCTACACAACGTAAAGAAAATTATTACCCAATATTAGCCTTATCCTTCAACTCTTTTTATACCCTTATCGCTTATATCCAATCTTGTATAACTATTTTCAAAGCTTATACTTGAAACTTTATTGTATGCAGATTTTTTAGCTTCTAAAAGAGTTTTACCATAACCTAAAACACCTAAAACACGACCACCATTAGTGTAAAACTTTCCAGCTTCAATTTTTGTTCCGGCATGGATAACAGAATTACTGTCAAACTTTTCAACTCCTCTAATAAGTTTACCCTTTTCATAAGAGTTTGGATACCCTCCACTTGCCATTACAACACAAACAGAGTAGCCCTCTTTTGAATTTATGATACCGTTTGAGTTTAACTCACCCTTAGCTGATTTTAGAAGTAAGTTTCCGAGATCTCCATCCATTTGAGGAAGAACAACTTGAGTTTCAGGATCGCCAAACCTACAATTAAACTCTACAACCTTAGGACCCTCCTTAGTAATCATTATACCTGTAAAAAGTAGTCCTGAAAATGGAGCTCCTTCACTAACCATACCCTTTAAAGTTGGTTTTATAATATCCTCTTCAATATTTTTAAGTAGCTCAGGGCTAACAACAGGGGCAGGGGCATAAGATCCCATTCCTCCGGTATTTGGTCCTTTATCTCCGTCATATATGGCCTTATGATCTTGAGCAGGAGGAAGTATAACATAGTTCTCTTCACTGCAAATAGCAAAGATTGAAGCTTCCTCACCAATCATAAACTCCTCAACAACCACCTCTTTACCTGCATCTCCAAAAACTTTATTTATCATCATATCTTTTAGAGTAGATTTTGCTTCATCTAAACTATTACATATTACAGCACCTTTCCCTGCAGCATTACCACTTGCTTTAATAACAACAGGTATTGAGTGATTTTCCACATATGATAAAGCTTCATCATAATTGGTAAAATTTTGATAGTTTGCAGTTGGTATATTGTACTTTTTCATTAAATCTTTGCTGAAAGCTTTACTGCCCTCAATCATTGCTGCTTTTTTTGTTGGACCAAAAGTAGCAATCCCATTTAATTGAAGATAGTCGGTAATACCATTTATTAAAGGATCTTCAGGACCTACAACAACAAGATCTATTCCGTTACTCTTTACATAATTTACTATGGATTTAAAATCAGATATGTTAAGGTTTACATTTTCAGCAATCGCCTCTATTCCTCCATTTCCCGGAGCACAATAGATTTTATGACCTTCACTCTTCAATTTATTTCCAATGGAGTGTTCTCTTCCTCCGGAACCAATAATTAAAACATTCATAACCTACAACCTTACTTTGGATATAAAACTTAAGTAAAACATAATAATTTTTTCTATTTAAAAACAGAAATTAATATAAAAAAAATGGAAGCCTCAGCTTCCATTTTTTTACTAATCTATAGTTCAGGTTTATCTACAGGCTTCTCCTCTTCAGCCTCCTCAATAATCTTGTAAGGATCTACCCCCTTAGACTCTACATTTATATAGTTATATCTGGCTAAACCTGTACCACAAGGAATTAGGTTGCCCATAATAACATTCTCTTTTAAGCCTTCTAAGTAGTCTACACTAGATTTGATTGCAGCATCTGTAAGAACCTTAGTTGTTTCCTGGAAAGAAGCAGCTGAAATGAAACTGTCAACCTGTAGAGAAGCTTGAGTAATACCAAGTAGAAGTGGTTGGAATGTAGCTAGTTCAGCATCTCTTACTACAACCTCTTTCTTACCCTTCTCAACAAGCTCTTTGTTCCTCTTCTCAACATCATAGCTTTCAAGAAGAGCTCCCTCTTCAAGATCACTTTCACCCGGATCTACAACAACAACCTTACCAAGAATATCATCATTAGCTTTTGCAAGATTTAGCTTACTAACTTGATCTCCCTCTAAGAACATAGTATCACCAGGGAAGATAATCTTAACCTTTTGAAGCATCTGTCTAACAATAACCTCAATATGCTTATCATTAGGGTTAACACCGGACATTCTATACACCTCTTGGATCTGCTTAACAAGGAACTCCTGAACCTTGTTTGTTCCTAAGATTTTTAAAATATCGTGGGGCTTAATTGAACCGTCAGTTATTCTTTCCCCTGCATAGATAAAATCTCCCTCATGAACTAAGATATGCTTACCTCTAGGAACAAGATAAGTTCTCTTCTCATCAGAGTTGATATCCTCAACAATAATCTGCTGCTGAGTACCCTTGAAATCACCGTATTTAATCTTTCCGTCAATCTCAGAAATAATTGCAGGATCTTTAGGGTTTCTTGCTTCAAACAGCTCTTGAACTCTTGGAAGACCACCGGTAATATCCTTAGTCTTTCCTGAAGCTCTCTGCATCTTAACAAGGGTTTGACCGGCTTTAACTTTATCGCCATCCTCAATCTCTAGAGATCCACCGGTAGGAGGAAGATACTTAGCTATCTCCTTACCCTCATCATCAACAATAAGAATTGCCGGTTTAAGTTTTCTTTCCTTAGGCTCAATCATCTCTTTTATTGTTCTACCAATCTTGTCATCAACAATCTCTTTATATGTAGAACCTTCAACAATATCCCTAAATACAATTGTTCCATCAACATGTGAAAGAATTACACTGCTAAACGGATCCCAATTACAAATTGTAGTACCCTTCTTAACTTTCTGCTTATCTTTTACATGAAGAAGCGATGCGTAAGGGATCTCATCATTTAAGACCTCTTTACCTTGGCTGTCAGTTATTGTTACTTTTCCATTTCTTCTAACAACAACTTTTCTACCACCATATTCAACAGTTTCAACATACTCAAGATTAACCGTTCCATCATAAGGAGCTTCAACACTTGATTTAGTAGTTGTCAAATCAGCAGATCCTCCAACATGGAAAGTTCTCAATGTAAGCTGAGTACCAGGCTCTCCAATGGATTGAGCAGCAACAATTCCTACAGCCTCTCCTATGTCAACAACCTTCTTTGTAGCCAAGTTGATACCATAACACTTAGAACAAACACCCTTTTTAGCTTCACAAGTTAAAACTGATCTAATCTTTACAGATTCAATATCGTGAGATGCTATTTTTTCAGCAAGATCCTTAGTTATAAGATCTCCCGCGTTCGCAATAACCTCTCCATCAACATTGTTTTTATAATCAATAACATCATCTGCTAAAACACGACCGTAGATTCTATCCTCAATTCTATCAACAATTTGATCACCCTCTTTAAGGTGTCCCATCTCAATACCCATAATGGTATTACAATCCTCTTCGGTAACAACCACATCTTGACTTACATCTACAAGTTTTCTTGTTAAGTAACCGGCATCAGCTGTTTTAAGAGCTGTATCTGCCAGACCCTTTCTACCACCGTGAGTAGAGATAAAGTAGTCAAGAACAGAAAGACCATCCATAAAGTTAGTCTTAATAGGGTTCTCAATTACAGAACCTGAAGAAACATCTATACTCTTTTGAGGTTTTTGCATAAGACCCCTTATACCACAAATCTGCTTGATCTGAGTTTTGGAACCCCTTGCTTTAGAATCCATCATCATATAAACAGGATTAAAACCCTCTTCATCATTTTTTAGGTTCTCATACATATCTGTCTCAATGCTGTTAACAGCCTTAGTCCAAACATCTACAACCTTATTATATCTTTCCTTATCTGTAATAATACCCTCTTCATAGTGAGATCTAAGCTTCTCAACCTCTTTTTCAGATTTTTTAAGAACCTTATCCTTCTCCGCAGAGATTACAAAATCATCAAGACCAATACTGATACCGGATTTTGTTGCATAACCAAAACCGAAAGCTTTCAATCTATCAAGGAATTGAGCAGATTCACTAAAGTTAACCTTCTCAATAACCTCTTCAATAACTTTCTCTACATTTGAAGAAACCATCACTTGGTTATAGAACTGCTTCTCTTTAAGTTCTTTAGGTAAAATATCATTGAAAAGAACCCTACCCGGAGTAGTATCAATCCACTCATCTTTATATCTATATTTAATCTTTGAGTGATACTTCAAAACATTAAAATCAATTGCTAAAAGGATCTCTTCAAGTGAATTGAAATATTTACCCTCTCCAGGTAAACCTGATTTCTCCTTAGTCATATAGTAGATACCCAAAACCATATCCTGAGTAGGGAAAGCTATTGGTCTTCCTGTTGCAGGGTGAAGTAGGTTTTGTGAAGCTAACATTAAGAATCTTGCCTCAAGCTTTGCTTCCGGTGAAAGTGGAAGGTGAACAGCCATCTGGTCACCATCAAAGTCGGCATTGAAAGCCTTACAAACAAGTGGGTGTAACTGAATTGCCTTACCCTCTACAAGAGTAGGTTGGAAAGCTTGAATACCCAATCTGTGGAGAGTAGGAGCCCTGTTAAGCAGAATTGGATGACCATCAACCAACTCCTCTAAAAGTTCCCAAACCTTATCAGTACCTTTTTCAATCTCTTTTTTAGCATTTTTAATAGTGCTTACATTATCATCATACTCAATAAGCTTTCTGATTAGGAAAGGCTTATAAAGAGCCAAAGCCATCTCTTTTGGAAGTCCACATTGATTTAGGTTAAGCTGAGGACCTACAATAATTACCGATCTACCGGAGTAGTCAACCCTCTTACCGAGAAGATTATTTCTAAATCTACCCTGCTTACCCTTTAAGGAGTCAGAAAGAGATTTAAGAGGTCTCTTACCATCACTTCTTACAACTGTGTTCTTTCTACTATTATCAAATAGAGAGTCTACAGCTTCCTGAATCATTCTCTTCTCATTTCTGATAATAACTTCAGGAGCTTTAATCTCTAAAAGCTTCTTTAAACGATTATTTCTAATAATAACCCTTCTATAAAGGTCATTAAGATCAGATGTAGCAAATCTTCCACCCTCAAGAGGAACAAGCGGTCTAAGTTCCGGAGGTATTACAGGAATAACATCCATTACCATATACTCAGGTTTATTCTGCTCAATATTTCTCTTGAAAGATTCAATGACATTCAACCTTTTTAAGATTTCAGTTTTAACAATCTCAGATCTTTCAGTTTTGATTCTCTCTCTATAATCAAAAGATATCTTTTTAATATCCAACATAGAAAGAAGAGTTTTTACCGCTTTAGCACCAATCTCAGCTATAAACCAATCCTCTTCAGGAAGATCATCTTCATGCTTTTCAACCTTATCAATTATAGTGTTGTAATCAGTTTCAGTAATAAGCGATTTAAACTTTAAATCCTTAACTAGATTAACAATATCTTTATCTATAAGATCCTTTACAAGATCGTTAAATTGTGCCAGCCCAAACTTTTCAGACTCTGACAGTTTTAAAAGATCCTTATCTACATCAACAAGATTTATTAGAGGCTCTAAAAAATCCTCTTCATCGTGGAGTTTTGAAAGAACTCTTGCTCTTATCTCCTTTTCACGAGGTTTTCTCTCTCTGTTTTTATCATTTACAATGCCATCAATAAACTCATCAAGCTCTCTAACTCTTTCCTTTAGTTGATTAAAGAGTTCTTCATTACCCTCTGACTCAAAATTAACAAGAAAATCATTTGTTAATTCTAAAGCTTCAGCAAGCTGAGAACCATTTTTTATTGAGTGATTAATAACCTTTTCAATATCCCCCATATATGAGTGATACTTTTGAAGAAGATCTTTATTGTGGTTTTCAATAATTCTCTGATAGTTATCTATTACAAAACCATTCTGAATTACAGCATACTTTTCATAATATATAATCTCTTCAAGAGTTTTTACCGTATACTCTAAAAGATTTCCAATTTTTGAAGGTAAAGCTCTAAAGAACCATATATGAACAACCGGAACTGCAAGTTTAATATGACCAATTCTCTCTCTTCTTACGCTTCTCTTATTTATCTCTACACCACATTTATCACAAACAATACCTTTATATCTTATACCCTTATATTTACCACAAGAGCATTCCCAATCCTTTGTTGGTCCAAAAATCTTTTCACAGAAAAGGCCATCTTTTTCAGGTTTATATGTTCTATAGTTAACAGTTTCAGGTTTGGTAACCTCTCCTCTACTAAGCTTTAAAATCTTATCAGGGCTCATTAGTTTAATAGTAAACTTTGAATAGGTTTTATGTAGGACATCTCTCTGTCTAAATCTATGAATTTGCATTACAAAGCTCCATTTTATTGCTAGTTAAAAGCTTTGGGGAAAGCACCCCAAAGCCAATAATAATTTTTAGTCAAGCTTTACATCAAGACCAAGGCCCTGAAGCTCTTTTAACAATACATTAAAAGACTCAGGAATACCAGGTTTTGAAATTGGTCTACCTTTTACAATAGCCTCATAAACCTTAGTTCTACCATTTACATCATCACTCTTATAGGTTAACATCTCTTGCAACAGATGAGTAGCACCGTAAGCTTCAAGTGCCCAAACCTCCATTTCACCAAACCTCTGACCACCAAATTGTGCTTTACCGCCAAGAGGCTGCTGGGTAATTAGAGAGTAAGGACCAATATCCCTAGCATGTAACTTATCCTCAACAAGGTGAGAAAGTTTAAGCATATAGGTATATCCTACAGTAATCTGCTGATCAAACTCTTGTCCTGTTAAACCATCATAAAGAGTTGCTTTACCTGAAATTGGTAGATTAGCCTCTTTTAATCTATTCTTAACATCTTTTAATGAAGCCCCGTCAAAAACCGGTGTAGCGAACTTAACACCCAATTTTTTAGCAGCCCAACCAAGATTTGTCTCAAAGATCTGACCCGGGTTCATACGGGAAGGTACACCAAGAGGGTTTAGAATAACATCTACAGGTGTTCCATCTTCAAGGTATGGAAGATCCTCTGTAGGTACTACTCTGGCAACAATACCCTTGTTACCATGTCTACCCGCCATCTTATCACCAATCTGAATCTTTCTCTTCTTAGCAACATAAACCTTAACCATCTGTAAGATTCCCGGAGGAAGCTCATCACCATAAAGTATATTCTGTCTCTTTCTCTGGTAAGTTACATTTGCCTGATCATACAGAATAGCCATATCTGAGATAACTTCAGAGATCTTCTCATTTATCTCCTCTGTATCTGTCCAATTGCTCTGAAGATTTATCATATCAAAACCAAGCTTTTCAAGATCTTTAAGTTTTGGTTTTACACCTGCCTTAATGACTGTAACTCTCTTATTATCTCTAAGCTCAATTATATCGTTTGTAATTTTAACATTCTCTAAAACTTTAAATAACTCTTTTGCTCTCTTCTTCTTTAAAGAGTTAACTTGAAGTTCAAAATCATCTTTAAGTTTTTTCTGCTCCTGCTTATCCTTCTCCTTATTGAGAACACCTTTCTTCTTTCTTGCATAGATTTTAGTCTCAATAACTATACCTTTATCACCAGGTGGAACCCTCAAAGAAGCATCTTTAACCTCTCCGGCTTTCTCACCAAAAATAGCTTTAAGAAGTTTATCTTCAGGAGTTAGGTTAACCTCTCCCTTAGGAGTAACCTTACCAACAATAATATCTCCGGCTCTAACCTCAGCTCCAACCCTGATAACACCCTCGTCATTAAGGTCTTTAGTTGCCTCTTCACTAACATTAGGGATCTCTCTTGTAAGCTCCTCTTCACCTCTCTTTGTCTCTTTTACCGTAATCTCATACTCTTTAATATGGATTGAGGTAAAGATATCCTCTGTCACCATTCTCTCACTAAGAATGATAGCATCCTCAAAGTTATAGCCGTTCCATGACATATATGCCACAAGAACATTTTGACCAAGAGCCAACTCTCCTCCATTTGTAGCAGCACCATCAGCTAAAACATCACCTTTTTTAACCTTAGCACCCACACTAACAAGAGGCATATTGTTTATACAAGTATCTTGGTTTGTTCTAAAAAATTTAATAAATTCATGGTTAACAATATCAGCAGGATTATCAGATCCTGAAGGCATAATCTTACAACCCCTTGCATCAATCTTTACAACGGTTCCATCACATTTTGCAGTAATAAGAGCTCTGGAATCCTTTGCAATTATCTCCTCCATACCTGTAGCTACAAGTGGAGCATCTGTTCTAAGCAATGGTACAGCCTGTCTCTGCATGTTTGAACCCATTAGAGCACGGTTTGCATCATCGTGATCTAGGAAAGGGATAAGTGCAGCAGCTGCCGATACAACCTGAGTAGGGGTAACATCCATATAATCAATCCTTGAAGGATCTACCAGATTGAAATCACCTCTCTGTCTTACATTTATAAGATTATTCTTGAAGTTTCCATTCTCATCAATAGCTGCATTTGCCTGAGCAATTGTAGCTCTATCCTCTTCATCTGCAGTTAAGTAAACAATCTCATCTGTTACCTTACTATTAACAACTTTTCTATATGGAGTTTCAATAAATCCCATATTATTAACTCTTGCATAAGTAGCTAAAGAGGAGATAAGACCAATGTTTGGACCCTCAGGAGTTTCAATAGGGCAAAGTCTTCCATAGTGGGTGTAGTGAACATCACGGACCTCAAAACCGGCTCTGTCTCTAGTCAAACCACCAACACCGAGAGCTGAAAGCCTTCTCTTATTGGTAATCTCAGCTAGAGGATTTACTTGATCCATAAACTGAGAAAGTTGGTTAGTACCAAAGAATGAGTTGATTACACTTGCCAATGTTTTGATATTGATAAGGTCAGATACAGCCAGTTGATCCTCTGGTTTTGCAAGAGTCATCTTCTCTCTTATTGTTCTGGACATTCTGGAAAGTGCAATACCAAATTGATTACCAAGTTGCTCACCAACAGTTTTTACCCTTCTATTACCTAAGTGGTCAATATCATCAGTTATCTTTTTTCCATTTTTAATAGCTAAAAGCTCTTTTAATATCTCTAAGATATCATATTGAGTAATTATTGTAGTATCAACATAAGCTTCCTCAAGAAGGGTAAGCATATCAGCTTTTTCCTCTTTACTGCCTTTATCAAGCTTCTTAAGGATCTCCTGAATCTTCATAGTTCTAAAGTTACCGTCAGGATCAAACTTACCAACCCTTACTTCCCTCTTAACATCGGTATCAACTCTCAAACTATTTATAATATTATCTACCTTAAGATCCATTTTTTGATTTATTCTATATCTACCTACTTTACCTAGATCATATCTCTTCTCATCTAAGAAAAGTCTTTCAAAATGTTTTCTGGCAGTTTCCAAATCAGGGGCTTCAGTTAATCTAAGTTGCTCATATATATAGAGAAGAGCTTCCTCTGTTGAAGTACTCTCATCTCTTTGAATTGTATTATAAACAATGTTAAACTTTAATCTTGATTCAGGTTTAATAAGTCTTAGACTCTTTACCTTATTCTCAAGAAGAAGAGAAATTTTCTCTTCAGTAAGCTCAGTACCTGCAGGGAATACAATCAAATCTTCCTGCTCTCCTTCGTACTGATCAGATGTCTTTTTTGAGAAATCTAAACCCTCATACAAACTTCTTCCAACAAAGGATTCAGAATTTTTCTTTGTAAGCTTAACTGTTTCATCAAGCTCAAAAACATCCATAATTTCTTGATCTGTAGAGTATCCAAATGCTCTCAAGAAAGTTGTTACAGGAAACTTTTTTCTCCTGTCAATATATACTTGAAAGCTATCATTAATAGTTGTCTCAAACTCTAACCAAGAACCTCTAAACGGAATAATCTTTGCCGAATAAAGTGTGGTTTGATTTGTATGCAATTTTGATGAGAAAAACACACCGGGAGATCTGTGAAGCTGAGTAACAATAACCCTTTCTGCTCCATTAATGATAAATGTACCTTTGTCGGTCATTATTGGTAGAGTACCAAAGTAAACGTCGGACTCAACTGTATGATCGTATAGATCTTGATCCTCTGAAGTTTTATAGGAAAGCCTTAACTTAACTTTCAAGGGAGCACTGTAAGTAGCACCTATTTCTTGGCACTCCTTTACCTTGTATTTTGGCTGACCTACATAATAATCAATGTACTCAAGGAGATATCTTTCTCTATTATCAGTAATCGGGAAGGTATTTTTAAAAACTTGGTTTAGACCAATGTTCTCTTTCTTATCCTTCTTAATACCCTTTTGGAGAAATTTCTTAAAAGAGACCATTTGAAGATCTAGAAGATCTGGCATTTCCAAAACTTTTTCAATCTGAGCAAACGATATTCTTTTACCTTTGTTCTTCTTAGCCAATTATGAACCTCCTGATATGTATATATATTTTCTTTAATAAACGCTTCTCATCATAACTAAAAACTTCTTGATCATGTGTGTAAATCCTATTTTGGGAAGATAGAACAGAAACATAAAGTTATACCTGTAGTTATGATCAAAAACAATAGACACTTGAACTACTTTTGAGCTTATAGGGGGTAAATCTCTATAATGCAAAGAAAAGTTACCCGCCAAAAGCAGGTAACTTTTCATAAAGCAGCAACTCTAAATTTAGAAGTTTACTTAAGGTCCGCTTGACCACCAACCTCTTCAATTTGAGCTTTGATTTTTTCAGCGTCATCTTTAGCAACAGCCTCTTTAACAGTTGCAGGAAGTCCGTCAACCATAGCTTTTGCTTCTTTAAGACCAAGACCAGTGATCTCTCTAATAGCCTTGATAACCTGAATTTTCTTGTCTCCAGCAGAAATAAGAACTACATCAAACTCGCTCTTCTCTTCTTCTTGAGCCTCTCCAGCAACAGCACCACCGGCTACAACAGTAGGAGCAGCAGCAGTTACACCAAATTTATCTTCGATAGCTTTTACAAGCTCAGAAAGCTCTAGAGCTGTCATGTTTTCTAATTTATCTAATATCTCTTGCACAGTTTCCTCCGATATCATAAGATTATAAAAATTTACTATTGTTCTTTTTGTTCTCTAAGTGCGTCAAGCGTTCTTGCAACTTTAGCCATTGGCTCGTTGATAACACTTGCAACCATACCAAGCAATTGTTCTTTTGTTGGTAGATCTTTGATGATTGAGATCTTATCAGGTCCAAAATATTGACCATCAAAAAGACAGCCTTTAATTTGAAGAGCTTTATTCTTCTTGGCAAAATCAAAAAGAATTTTAGCTGCAATCGAACCATCTTCATAAGCAAATGCAGTTGCATTTGGACCTGTCAAAAGTTCGTCAAAATTGCTCGCCCACTCTTGATCTGCAATAGCTCTTTTAAAAAGTTTGTTTTTTAAAACATTAAGTTCAGATCCAGCTTTTCTTAACTCTCTTCTAAGCTCAGTGATAGACTCAACATTTACACCGTCATACTTAGCGATATAAAATGCATTTGACTTTTCAATTCTTTCCTGGATACCCTTTACAACATCCATCTTCTGTTGCATTTGAGGTTTTACCATTTCAGTTTCGTTACTCATTACATGGCTCCCGATTTTTCTTAGTTGATTAACGCTGTAACTGAAGCTTTGTCAATGTCGTAACCTAGTCCCATAGTTGAGGAGATAGTGATCTTCTCAAGATAGGCACCCTTAGCAACACTTGGTCTTAGTTGAAGAATCTTCTGAACTATTGCGAGAATATTCTCTTCCAACTGCTCTGCTCCAAACGAAGCTTTACCTATACCAGCGTGTACAACACCTTTTTTATCAGTTCTAAAGTCAATCTTACCAGCTTTAACTTCTTTTACAGCACTAGCAACATCCATTGTTACTGTACCACTCTTTGGGTTAGGCATTAAACCACGAGGTCCTAAGATTCTTCCCAGTCTACCAATTTTACCCATCATGTTTGGAGTGGCTATGATAACGTCAATATCCGTCCAACCATTTTGAATCTTATCCACAAACTCATCCACACCTACATAATCTGCACCGGCAGCCTTTGCTTCTTCAGCTTTATCATCAGCCGCAAAAACAAGTACTCTTACCTCTTTACCGGTTCCATGAGGAAGTGCAACAACACCCCTTACAATCTGATCAGCATGCCTTGGATCAACACCTAAATTAACCGCAATCTCGATAGTCTCATCAAACTTTGCATTTGCGTGCTCTTTACAAAGCTTTACCGCCTCTGCAAAAGGAAGGTTAACCCTATTTGGCACCATCTCAAGTTGCTTTTTAACTCTTTTAGATTTCATAAAAATCCCTTTTTACAGTTTAACCTTCAACTACAACACCCATACTTCTACAAGTACCGGCAATTATCTTCACAGCCTGGTCCATATCATTGGCATTAAGATCTTCCATCTTTTTCTGCGCAATCTCTTCAAGTTGTGCTCTGGTGATCTTCCCAACCTTATCCATGTTAGGAACTGAAGAACCTTTTTGTAGCTTAAGAGTCTTCTTAATAAGATCAGATGCTGGAGGAGTCTTCATTATAAATGTAAAAGACTTGTCTGCATATACCGTTATTACAACCGGTATAATATCACCCTTCTTATCTTGGGTTCTTGCATTAAAGGTTTTACAGAACTCCATAATATTAACCCCTTTTTGACCTAGAGCAGGTCCAACCGGAGGAGCTGGTGTAGCTTGCCCGGCAGGGAGCTGGAGCTTAATAAAACCTATTACCTTTTTCGCCATTTGTTCACCTTTCTTCTTTTTTGTGTCTTTATGGCTCCTACAACTAAGTAGTAACTCTAAATTAGTCCTGTTTTACTTGAAGGAAATCAAGATCTACAGGAGTACTTCTTCCAAAAATTGTTACCAAAACTTTCAATCTTTGCTTTTCTTGATTGATCTCACTTACAACACCGGTAAAGTCACTGAACGGTCCATCGGCAATTGTAACAGTATCACCAATCTTGTAAAGAGCTTCAACTCTCTCTTTACCCTTGATGGCCTTTGCCTTCTTAAGCATTCTGTCAACTTCTCGCTTAGAAAGTTCTTGAGGTCTATTACCGGGTCCAACAAAGTTCAATACTTTTGAGTTATTAATCAGAAAATGCTCAATAGTTTTATTGAGCTCACACTGTACAAAAAGGTATCCGGGATAGAAAAGTTTTGTCTTTTTAACCTTCTTACCCCTTCTCATTTGAACCACCTCTTCGGTTGGCACAAAAATCTCTTCTATTTCTGTATAACCCAATCTTTCACTTTCACTTTCAAGGAAATCTTTAGTCTTGATCTCCTCTCCGGTTAAAACATGAAGTATATACCATTTTTTAGCCACAGAATAACCTACTTTTGAAAATTTATATTAAGATTAAAGTAAAAGTCCAATCAACATATTCAACAACTGATCCGAACCAAATATAAAAAGGACAAGAACGATCGACATTCCTATCACTACTTTGGTTGATTCCCAGACTGTTGTCTTTGTTGGCCATATTACCAACTTCATTTCAGCTATAACTTCTTTCAAGAATTTCATAAACCCCCCTTAGTATAGAAAAAGACAGGCAATGAGGGATTCGAACCCCCGACACCCGGTTTTGGAGACCGGTGCTCTAACCAGACTGAGCTAATCACCTGTTCTACAATAACTATTTACCTTCTTTGTGAGGAGTGTGCTTATTGCAAAACTTGCAATATTTTTTAAACTCTACTCTTCCCGAATGAGTTTTCTTGTTTTTTGTATAAGTGTAATTTTTTCTCTTACACTCTGTACAAGCAAGTATTACTAAGTCTCTCATAAAAAGCCTCTTTTAAATTATATGCTTACAGGCAGACTTGAACTGCCGACCTCTTCCTTACCAAGAAAGTGCTCTACCACCTGAGCTATGCAAGCGGCTATAGACAACAAAAAAGCGAGAGACGAGGTTCGAACTCGCGACCCTCAGCTTGGAAGGCTGATGCTCTACCAACTGAGCTACTCTCGCTTATTTAAAAATATTTAAAATGGGCCAAGATGGATTCGAACCACCGTAGACATTCGCCAGCAGATTTACAGTCTGCCTCCTTTAACCACTCGGACATTGACCCATTTAATGCTGACGGACGGAGTCGAACCGCCGACCGGCTGATTACAAATCAGCTGCTCTACCATCTGAGCTACGTCAGCATAAACTGCATTCCCAACAATCGAGCCCTAATTTAATTTCTTTTTTTCTAATTGTCAAGAGTTTATTTAAAAAAAATCTATTTCTTTAAGTCAAAGAACAAAAAAAAAGCTACATACCTCTTATATTATGCAATTTAATACAATTATAAAACCACTCCTAACAAAAAATAAAAAGAAAAGCAATATCTTCTAGAGTAATGATAGAACCAAAATTTAAAAAAATACAAAACTTAAAAAGTTGCTATAAAACCAATTTTAGGAGTTCATTTACCAATTAAAATAATAATCTACTATTTCAAATACAGCCTATTTTATAACCTCTATAGAAAATTTCAACATGTAGGGAAAGGTATAGATTGAAGATTCAGCAACCACTTATTAAAGAATAAAACTGGGAAAAAGTATCAATATTTTGTTCGCTATTATTGAAAATAAGATTTTCACACAATTTTCTCTCTTCGTAACTAATAGATGAATACTCTATAAGATTTTCACTATCAATAATTGCCATATCCAAACCTCTCTCAACAGCATGATGAAAAAATATGGAATTTAAAATCTTTCTGACAAAGTAAGGCAGACCAAAAGAACAATTGGAAACACCAAGAACAGTTCTAGCATCAGAGCACTCATCTTTTATTAAGGGGATAGAATCTATACTGTTCTTAGCAGACATATAATAATCTTTAGCACCTGAACATATAGGTAAAACCAAACAATCAAAAATTATTTTTGATGGTAAAACTCCAAACTCTTCTACTAAAATTTTATAACTTTTTTTTGCAACAGATATTTTATCTTCGAGAGAAACAGCAATTCCATTTTGATCGATTAGGAGAACAACTATCATAGATTCATATTTTTCAGCAACCTTAACAACTTCTCCGAATCTCCTAATATTTCCCAAATTTACAGAGTTAACAATAGTTCCACACCTCAAATATTTAAGAGCCCTCTCTATAGTATTTGCACCTGAAACAGAATCTACCATTACAGGAACTTTAACAGATTTTATTAACTCAGGATAAAAGAGATCAATATTACTATTCTCATCTGTTTCACTATCCGTTAAGTTAACATCCAATATTTTTGCCCCGTTTCTAACTTGAGACTTCGCAATTTTTACAGCTCCTGAGATATCTCTTTCTCTAATAAATTTTTTGAAAAGTTTAGAACCTGAAACATTGGTTCTTTCTCCAATTATTAGAGGGGTTTCTCTTTCAATAAATCCCAAAAGATTACACTCCGAACAAGAGGATTCTGATGAGTAATAAATATTTTGATTATTGTTTATATCCATACCAATCTAAACTATTTTTTTACATACACCTCCAATAGGACAAATCTCACAAAGAGGCTTTTTCCTACAAAAGTTTTTTGCATGCTCAACAATCAAACCATGATAGTAGTCGTAAATATTGAGATCCTTTGGAATGCAGACCTCAACCATAGTTTTGAAATCATCATACTTTTTAGGAACATCAACTCCAAAGCGAGACATTATTCTTCGAGTATAGCTATCTATTACAAATGATGGTTTGCCAAAAGCATAAACCAAAATAGAATCAGCAGTTTCAGGTCCAACACCAGAGATGGAGAGAAGCTCATTACGAAGATTTAAAGTATCAACTCTCTTAACCTTTTCTACCTCAAACTCATACAGACCAAACCATAGAGAGATCGACTTTAATCTTTTTGATTTCTGGTTGTAAAAACCACTGGGTCTTATGATTTCAGAAAGATAGTTTTCCTCAACCTTTAAAATTGATTTAGGGGTTAATAACTTCTCTTTTTTTAGGTTAATTATAGCTTTTTCAACATTACTCCAATTAGTATTTTGGGTTAAAATAGCTCCAACCATAACCTCAAACTCACTATCCGCAGGCCACCAAGATTTACCTCCACATTTAAAATCTTCGTAAAAGTTGGAAAGATTCTCAAAAAGGGTATTTATTAAAACCTTACTCATTATTGAATCCTTAACTTGGGCTCTCTTTTAAGAGAGCATAAACACTAGCCTGTTACGGCAAGATCAATTTGATAAACAAAACTTACAATGGGTAAGCAACAGAAACCATTTTTAACAAATATAACAAAATTGCCAATTTAAACATCTAAAAAATCTTTTTTAATGGACCAAAATATTATTATTTTGTATGTGTAACCAACAAAATGGAGATTTATATGAAAAAGATATTTATAACATTAGGAGATTATAACGGAATAGGAGTAGAGATTGTAATAAAAAGCTTACTAAAGCTCCCCTCCATAGAAAACCAATATATTATTTTAGGTTCTGACAAGATTTATAACTTTTATAAAAAAATTTTAGGGATTAAAAACTTTAAATTTAAAACAATAGAGAGTATTGACACCATTAAAGATTCCGGCATCTATATTTATAATATTGAAAATATCAATATAGATATCAAACCAGGAGAGTTAACAAAAGATGCCGGAGAAGCAGCAGGAAAATCTATAGTTTTAGCTACCAAATACGCAAAAAAATATAATGGCTCCATTGTTACTCCACCAATAAACAAAGAAAGCCTTCATATGGGAGGATTCTACTACCCGGGGCATACAGAATTTATATCCAATCTATTGGGTAATGAAAAATATCTCATGATTCTTGACGGGGAAATTATCAGAGTCGCCTTAGTTACAACACATCTGCCTTTAAAAGATGTTAGCAAAAATCTCTCGGAAGATATAATATACTCAAAAGGTTTAATACTCTACAATTCACTTGTTAAAGATTACGGAATAAAAAACCCAACAATAGGTATATGTAGCTTAAATCCTCACGCTTCTGACGGAGGGTTATTTGGAGATGAGGAGAAGAAAATAATTGAGCCTGCTGCAAGAAAATTAAGAACCAGTACAAATTGTAATATTTTAGGACCTTTACCATCGGATACTATGTTTACAAAATCATTTGTAGAAAAGGTTGATGCCTATCTTGTAATGTATCATGATCAAGGTCTAATTCCGTTGAAACTTTTAACCTTTGGAAAAGGAATAAACTTTACGGCAGGACTTTCTATTGTAAGAACATCTCCTGACCATGGTACAGCTTTTAATATAGCAGGAAAGGGTATAGCTGATTACCACTCAATGTACAATGCCTTAATCTCCGCAGATCTTTTTATGGAGAGCAGAAGGGTTTTAAAGTAAAAAAATCTTAAAACTTTTCACTAGGCTGGTAGATAAAGCTATATATAGGATTCTATTTATTATGCTAAATATTAGATAAATAGCTATATCAAACCCAGATTAGCATACTTAAAATCTACTTACCCCTAAAGCTTATAAGGAAGAGAATTGAAGTAGCTGTCAACATCTTTTTTTACCTTTCTGCTAACTCTTTTTTCATAGTTATAAAAAACTGTAACCATTTTATCATAAACGGTAACTAAGGTGTAAAAGTATCTGTTTTTATCTCTATGAGTAATAAATTTATAAGAGTATCTTGTTAGATTGTTATCCAGATTAAACTTTATCATATCCATTATTTCTTTAAATCTAATATCCTCTCTCAAATCAAAAAACAAACTTTTTTCACTACTATTTATATCAAAGTATTTTCTACCGTTATCATTTGACACTTCAATACCAACAGTACCGTTTGACAATATATCCAATAAAAAGAGAGATAAATTCTCTTTAATTTTTGATCCTGATTTATAGACACCCTCAAAGTTTTTTATATACTCAACAAAAGAGATTTCAATATCGGAGCTTAAAATATTTTTTAAACTTTTATTGGTAACTTCATCACCTTTAAAGGAGTTATTTAAAAGTTCTCTATACTCCTTCAATCTCTTTTTGTAATCTTCTAAACCAATGTTTGAACTTAAACCTCTTCTTCTACGATTGTTTCCCATTTTTATCTGATCATATATACCTCTTAACATGGAGGAATCATAGTTTTTAAGATTCTCAAACCACTCCTCATCTTCTCTAAAAGAGTTAACTCCGACATATGTTCTGTAAACAGGATAAATTGTAAATATATCATCAAAAGAGGTAAGTTTAGATGAAAAGTAAGCATCCCCTTCATAGCTTCTTCCCCATATCCACTCCAAAGAGGTTTTTACACTACTATTTGTTACCGTTTCAAGAAGTATTTTTTTCAAAAAATCACTGTCTCTATACTCAATTTTTTCATTTAGATCATAAAACCTATCCTCAATCAGATTTATTGTTCCACTATTTTTATTTAGCTTATTCTTTGTTACTCTGAGTATAGATCCTGAGGATATAATCCCCTCTAGAGAGTCCAAAAGAGCATCAACAGGCATTCTCTTCTCAACTAAATTTTCATAATCTTTGCCGTAATAATCCTTTGAGTAGAAGAAGTTTATTTTATAATCAGTAAAAAGTTTTTTCTCAATATTAAGCTGTTCCATAAGGTTTGACAACTTATCTCTTGCAAAATCTGACTTTAATCTCCAAAACATATACTCAAAGGTAATTGAGTCTTCCTTAAGCTTACTCTTTTCAGCAGAAAAATCTTCATAAGAAGCATAGCTTCCCATTATTGTAAATAGAACAAAAAAAATATACTTATTCATATCTTAACGCTTCAATTGGGTTCATTTGTGCTGCCTTTCTTGCCGGGAAAATACCAAATATCATACCGACCCCTACAGATACTAAAAATGCTAATAATATTGAAGAGAGGGTAATTGAGGTTTCCCACTCCGCATATTTTGATATAAGAAATGTCATAACAAATCCTAGGAATATTCCTATAATTCCGCCAAAAATTGAGATAACAGAAGATTCTATTACAAATTGGTGGATAATATTTGATCTAGTAGCACCAATGGCTCTTCTAAGACCAATCTCTTTTCTTCTTTCAAGACCATTTGCAAGCATTATATTCATAATACCTATCCCCCCTACAATAAGAGATATAGATGCTATTGCACCCATTACAATATTAAATATATTTTGAGTTTTTTGGCTCTGTTCAAGTAGTTTTTTAGGAACAATAAGCTTATAATCTTTAACACCATTATGCAACTTATCTAGCTTATTATTAAGTATCTTTGTAAATGGAGTTACATAACTTTCAGATCCTGAATTAAATATAATTTTGTCAAGATTGACTATACTATAATTTTTCATTCTTTTATGATATGTTCCTATTGGGATAAAAACAGTGTTTTCATTATTGCTTATTTCAACACCTTTAACCTTCCCCTTCTTAACAAGCTTTTTAAGTTTAATAACTCCAATAACAGTATACCAATCTTTACCCAATTTTATCCTTTTCCCCAATGGAGATACCCCCGTAAAATACTGTTTGGAAAGCTTACTGTTTATAAGGACTGTCTTACTGCTGTTACTATTATCACTTTCACTAAAAAATCTTCCGGATTCCAAACTAATTCTATTAATATTAAAGTATTCGGGAGATACCCCTTTGAGGGTAAGATTGGTTACTTTCCTGTTTATTATGGAGTTAACCTGATCATTAATTACACCGGTTATCATATATTTTGGAAAATTCTGCTTTAAAAAGTTAAGATCTCTCAAACTTAAACCTACAGAGTTTAGATTACTATCCTCAATGCTTGGAGTTGGAATATTTTCAACAATTATATTCTCTAATCCAAGCTGTTTTATACTACTCATTATCTCCTCTTTGGCTCCCTCTCCAATAGATGTCATTGCTATAACAGCTCCAACACCAAAAATTATTCCCAAAGTGGTTAAAAAAGATCTTAAAAGATTTGATTTTAAAGAATCTATTGCAATTGATATGTTGGTTTTTATAACTGCTAACTTCATCTAACCCTTATCTCTTCAATAACACTAAGTCGACTTCCCCTTGATTATAAAACAAAATTATGCAAAATTGAATAAAAAAATACCAACTTTAAATATTAAAGAGCATAAACTAATAGTTTTATAGTGGTATAAAATCTAAACTACTATCTACAAAGTTATATATATAAATACCCCCGTTATCAAGAAAAGAAACGGTAATATCATAGTTTTCATCCAAACTCTTAAAGGTATCTAATTTATAGATGCTCTTTTTGAAGTTGAGAAACTTAAGAAGATATATTTTTTGATCAATATTGATAAGAGCATAAAAACTATTTTTATAATTACCCAATCCCCTAAAATTGACTCTATCCAAACTTTCCCTAAATATAGAATCTCTAAATTCAATTGTTATATACTCTTTTCTTTCAAGGTCATAAACCTTATACATACGATTCTTTGAATTAAAAAGTTTTTGTGCAAGATCTATATCCTCGTGATCTTTATTGAGAGGAAACAAAACCTTCCCTCTCTCAAAAACCTTATGATCAAAAACTTCTCTAATCTCTTTATCAAAAGATCTTATTGTAAAACTATTACTATTTTTCACCATTGAAATAGGCTTGTAAACCTCTAAAGTATCCAGAATTTTTCCATTTTTATTGACCGAGATTATTTGGTTATATATGTTTGCAAAATAAAACAGAGTATCTTCAATAACAAAATCTTGAAGAAATGATCTGCCCTTAATTTGAGGCTTCACAACAATTGATGCCTTCCCTCCATTATACTTGAACAAAGCACCTTGGGCTCCATCCAAAATATAGACACTATCGCTTATTTTTTTAACAGATGTGGGGTTTAATCTATTGTCAATATCAAAAAGCTTTTTTATCTCTAAAGCATCCTTTTTTAAGCAAGAACTTAAAAGAATACAGAAGATTATTACAAATCCACTTTTAATCAATATCAACACCCCTGCTTCTGTAGTCGTTAAGCTTATTTCTCAATGTTCTTATACTAATTTCAAGAGCCTCTGCAGTTTTTGTTCTATTACCTTCATAAAATTTAAGAGTTTTTAAAATCTCATCTTTCTCCAGCTCCGAAAGAGGCTGAGGTTTGTAATCGATATCAACAATGGAAGGAGTTTCACTACATTTTGCTAAGCAACAATCTCTTGTTATATGATCTCCATTTAAACCAAATAAGGAGCAAGGCTCTATAACACCTCCTCTGGATAAAACCACGGCTCTTTCTATGGTATTTTCAAGCTCCCTCACATTTCCCGGCCAATCATGTCTCAAGAGTTCATTCATTGATTCTCCCGATATTGAATCAACCTTCCTATTGTGGACATTTTTATATTTATCAACAAAATATTTTGCAAGCTGAGGGATATCACCCTTTCTTTCTCTAAGAGAAGGTATTACTAAAGAAACAACATTCAATCTATAAAAAAGATCCTCTCTAAACTGTCCTTCTTCTATCGCTTTATGGATATCTCTGTTTGTAGTAGCCACAACTCTAACATCAAGTTTTACAGTCTTTGAATCTCCAATTTTTTCAAACTCCCTCTCCTGTAAAACCCTCAAAAGCTTAGCCTGAAGCAGAGGATTCATCTCACTAATCTCATCTAAAAGAAGGGTTCCTCCATTAGCAAGCTCAAACTTTCCTTGAGTTGATTTTACTGCTCCGGTAAATGCTCCTTTTTCATGTCCAAAAAGCTCACTTTCAATCAAACCATCAGGAAGTGCAGCACAATTAACCTTTATAAAAGGCTTAGACCTTCTAGGGCTTTGATTGTGGAGAGCTCTTGCAACAAGTTCCTTACCGGTTCCACTCTCTCCTTGAATAAAAACAGTTGCACTTGAATCTGCCACTAACTTAATTGTGTCAAAGAGATTTACCATCTTTGAATCAGATCCCAGGAAATTATTTTCAACACACCTTTCAGCCTTTATGGAATCAAGCTCATCCTTCAATTTCTTGTTTTGAGACCTCATTCTCCTGAACTCTAAGAGCTTATCAACTCTCATTTCAATCTCATCTAAAAGTGTATTCTCTTTCTTTTCAACAAAATCAAAAGCTCCAAGCTTTGTAGCCTTTACAGCATCCTCAATAGTTCCATACGCTGTCAACATAATAACATCTGTATTGGTATACTTCTTTTTTATTGTTTGTAAAAGATCCATTCCACTAAATTTTGGCATTCTCACATCTGTGATAACAATATCATAACTCTTTTTTGAAAGCATACTACTGGCTTCTTTACCATTTTCCGCTCTATCAACGGGCATTTTCTTTCTTCTCAAAGCTGAATAAAGCATATCCCTCATCAGGGGTTCATCATCAACAACTAGAACATTTTTTGACATACACTCTCCAACAATAATAAAACTTCATACCAAAAAGAGATCAAACTCATAGCGAGGAATCAATTCCTATCAAGCAAAAAAAATATCTACAAAACCTTCCCATTCACCCTTGGTCTATTTATATGTTTTCCATCAAATCCTATGTCCAAACCCTACAAATCGGCTTAGACCAAAAATAGAATTAAAAATCAAAAATTTAAGAGCTCCTTTCTGAAAAAACACAGAAAGATACACTTAAACATACTCTTTTGGGAAAAGAGTAGCCTTAGTTAATAATATAACAATTATTCTGAAATTTCAAAGAATAAGCTTTATAAAAAAAATTAAACTATATTAAAAACTTTATTAAATTTATAGATTGCAAACCTTGGAAATAGCTATTTCTTTCCTCCTCATCTTTTACCATAATAGTAAGATTATAAGATGTATACTTACCCTTACTGCTCTTCTTTGAGAGAGTCAAAATATACTCTTTTCCACCAAGAAGATTTTCAACCTCTTTCATCATACCATCAGAATCTGTGGTAATAATTGTATATGACCATTCGCAAGGGTAATCTATTTTTGGTTTCTCTTTCATCTTAATCTCCCAAGTTTCTATTTTTATCTAATATAAATATAAAAGATAATTATCTTATTGTGAAATAATATAATTTTATAGGATTTTAAATATTATCGGTTAAAGATCTGCCGGCTGGAAATAGTTAGAGTTTGCTTTTAAGAGATGCTAAGCTTTGAGGTTCCGGCAAAATGGATTCAAAGGAATAGAACCTAAAATAGTAGTCGAACCAAGGTTATATTCTTTTTTATAGAGATCATTATTATAACCTGGATTCGGCATAAAAAAGTAGGATATCTTTAACTTTTTTAGAAGATTATAAATAATCTAAGAGAAGCTGGAGCTATCAGACAAGTAAAAAGCCTCCAAATGGAGGCTTTTTAAGGGATTATTTAATTCAAATCTATCCACAATGGATATGCTTGTTAACTAAATCTTGAAGAGCATCAGCGTTACCAAACAGCTTTTCACTCATATCCTTATCATCGTGAGCTTTTAGTTCACTTATAAGTTTATCAATCATCATAGGAGGAAAGATACCATCCTTCTCATAAAGCTCTCTTTGTGCTTCCAACATTTCTGCCGCCTCATAACAAGAAGCCGGAAGTTGATCTAAATCTTCCCTCTTTGAAGCATCTTCAGCAACATAAAGCTTATTTGCCATCTCTAGAGAGTTTTCATCCTCAATACCACTTATAGCTGCTAGAGTCATACCTGCTAAAAGCTGATGAACATTAGCACTACCATCTGGAGATCTAAGCTCTACAGTTTGACCATTGATAAATTTATTTTGACTCTTTGGCTCTAAAGGATTAGCTTTGTTTATCATATCTTCAACACCAAGCCAACCAAGTGGAACTCTAACTAGAACAGATCTGTTTCTATCACCCCAACATATAGAAGTTGGAGCTTCTTGATGAGGAACTAATCTTAAAAAAGATGTTGGAACAGTATTTCCAAAAGCGGTTAAAGATGGTGAGTATTTTAAGAATCCTGCAATCATCTTCTTTGCTGTATCTGTTAAACCTTTATCATCAGCTGTAACACTTACATCACCCTTAATGAGTCTGGTGTGGAAGTGCATACCGCTACCTGCATGCCCAACAATGATCTTTGGAGCGTAACTAACCTCAAGGTTATACTTGTAAGCAATCTCCCTAACTGCCCACTTTGCAAGAACCATCTGATCTGCCGCATCCTCTACAGATGTAGGTAAAAACTCAATCTCCTGTTGAACCATCTGCTGAGACAAGCCATTTTGATCTTTATGTATAATGTTACCAACTTCAGCATGACCATACTTTATCTTACCACCAATTTCAGATATAACTCTCATAGCATCTTTTCTTACAGATCCCCACTTTGAGAATGGATGGGACTCATGATAACCCTTCTGCTCCTCTATAGGGTAGATGTTATCCGTCTCACTAAAAAGGTAGTACTCAAGTTCACCCAAGGCTTGGAACTCAAATCCTGTTCTCTCTTTTAAAAGATTGTGTGCTCTCTTAACTAAAGCACTAGGGGAACTTCCAAGCTCCTTACCATCAGATGTAAAAAAAGTACATAAAATATCTACTGACATCTCCTCTTCAAAAGGGTTAACAAAGGCTGTTTTAAACCTTGGAACAACATAAAGGTCACTTGAGTGAGCATCAATATAACTGAAAAGACTTGATCCATCAACTCTTTCACCTTTGGAGAGAATCTCCTCAAGATGCTCTAAACTATTTAAAACAAAATTTAAAGTTTTAAGCCTTCCATCACCACCAATGTATCTGAAGTTTAACATTTTTACATTGTTTTCAACAATGAATTTTATGATATCATCTTTAGTAAATTGTTCAGAAGGTTTCTTTAGAAATTGAACAATTTTGTTTGGGTTCAGAAGAATCTCTTTGTTAGACATAAGAACTCCCTATAAATTTAAATAAAATTAAAACTAAAACTTAATTTAGGCTTAAACGAAGATAACCTCCTAACCTAACACCTCAAGATCCCTATTAAAGGAATTGTAAATATAATCTCCCCAATGGTAATTGCAAGGCAAAACTTATCAGAAAAAAGATACACCAAAAGAACATAGTTACAGCTTCTATATTTTAATCTAATCCATACAACTATGTGATTAATATCCTACTAATTCTTTGGGTATTTTTATAAAATTTTCAAAAATAAAAAAAATGGAGGGCTTTATGCCAAAGATGAACAGATATCAAGATATCACTAAAATAGAAAATGAAGCTAAGAAGGATTACATTGATAGGCATTCTCCTTTTGTTCTATGTCAAACAAAAACAAAAGCGGGTGAGAAATTTAATGTAAAGATTAAGGTTGGTGACCAATACCCTCATCCTGATGACTTTGATCATTTTATCTCTTATGTTCAATTATGGAATGGAGAAACTTTTTTAGGTGAAGCTCACTTCACTCCGGGAACTCTAGGAAATCAAGCAGGACAGGTAGAGGTTGATTTTAAGATTGTTCCTACAAAAAATCTAAAACTAAAAGCTCACGCATACTGTACTAAGCATGGCTTATGGGAAAGTGATACTATTGAAGTTGAAGTTGAAAAATAATTGCTTCTTTCAGATTTATATAAAAAAGCTCCAATTTTGATTGGAGCTTTTTTATATAAAATTTCCCTATAAGATTTGGAGATTATTTATGAAACTATTTTTTTTAATATTTCTTTTTACAATTCAACTAATGTTAAAGGGGGAACCGTTGACAGAAAAAAAATACAGGGATCTTACAAAAGAGGAGGAGAGAGTTATTGTTAATAAAGGGACAGAACCTCCTTATTCAGGTAAGTACAACAATTTTTATGAAGATGGGTTTTACTACTGTAAAAGGTGTAATTCCAAACTTTACAGTTCAAAGGATAAATTTAAATCTAATTGCGGTTGGCCAAGCTTTGATGATGAGGTTAAGGGTGCTATACTAAGAAAAATTGACAGGGATGGCGTAAGAACAGAAATTTTATGTGCAAACTGTGAGGCTCATCTTGGACATGTTTTTAACGGAGAAGGATTTACAAGCAAAAACATTAGACATTGTGTTAACTCCATTTCCATGGTATTCAAGGGTAAAGAAGATGAAAATACTCTTAAAACCGCTTACTTTGCCGGAGGTTGTTTTTGGGGTGTTGAGTACTACTTTGAAAAACAAGAAGGTGTTATTTCTGCCGAATCAGGGTATATGGGTGGTAATTTTGAAAACCCATCTTACGAAGATGTTTGCTCCGGAGAGACTGGACATTTAGAGAGTGTTAAAGTAACCTACGATAGTAATAGGGTTAATTTTGAAACACTTGCAAGGTTATTTTTTGAGATACATGATCCTACACATAAATTTGGGCAAGGTCCGGATATAGGATCTCAATACCTTTCAGCTATCTTCTACAATGGAGATGATGAGCTTGAGATATCTAAAAAACTTATTTCTCTTTTAAAAGATAAAGGTTTTGATGTAGTAACTAAGATTTTGCCTGTTTCAAAATTTTACATTGCGGAAAACTATCATCAAAATTATTATAAGAGAGTTGGTAAAACACCATATTGCCATGGATACACTAAGAGATTTTAAATTAAAAATTGGTAATACTCAATTGCTGAATTACCTTTTCTTGGGTAATTAAGGTGTTTTTTCTATCAAATTATTGAATTTATTGTTATCATTTATAGATTCTATAATTCTGTTTGGTGGTATTTAGAACTATTATTATAAGGTTAATTTCGGAGGAAAAGTGAAAAAGATTATTGTTCTATTCTCAATACTCTTGTTGGCTGTTTCAGCCTTTTCAAAGGTAAAAACAACAAAAAAAGTTTTTACTGACCAAGAGATAAAAGAGATGACAAAAAGGTGGTATGAGAAACACCCAAACTCTAAGCCACACTGGTTAGAGCCGGGTGAAAAAGAGAAGATGCAAGATTATCTAAAGGCATTCTTTGAGACAGACCCTCCTGAGGGAACTCCTAGAGCTGTGGCAGAGTTTGAACCAATGGAAGGTGTTGTTATAAGATACCCATTTGGTATTCCTATCACTCTTATAAAAGAGCTGGCAGAAGATATTCCTGTACTTACTATTGTTGCAAATAGTTCTCAGCAAGCAACAGTACTTTCTCAATATGAGTCAAATAATGTTAATACGGAAAATTGTCAGTTTATGATTGCTCCAACAGATTCCTATTGGACAAGAGATTATGCTGCTTGGTATTCAGCTATTGATGATGAGAAAGTTTCAGTTATAAACTTTCCATACAACAGACCTAGACCAAACGATAATGATATACCTATTGCTATGGCAGAATACCTAGACTTAGATCTTTATGGTATGAAAGTAGTTCAAACCGGTGGTAACTATATGACAGACGGTATGGGTATAGCTGCTTCTACAACTATTGTTTACACTGAAAGTCAATCACAGCTTGGCGTATCTCAAGAAGAGGTGGATCAAAGAATGTTAGATTATCTTGGTATATCAGAATACCTTGTAGTAGAAGATCCTAACAATACCTACATTGATCATATTGATTGTTGGGGTAAGTTTTTAGATGTTGATAAAATTCTCATTAGAGAGGTTCCGGAAACACATCCTCAGTATGATGAGATAGAAGAGGTTGTAGATTATTTTGCAAACAGAACATCTTCATACAACACTCCTTATGAAATATACAGAATTTGGACTCCAAACAATGAGCCTTTTACAAACTCACTAATCATAAACAATAAGGTTATGGTTCCATTAATGGGCGGTGCTAATGATGATGCTGCTATTGCAACTTATGAAGCTGCTATGCCGGGTTATGAGATACACGGATTTATTGGCGGTTCTGAACCATGGCAAAGTACAGATGCTCTTCATTGTAGAACAAGAGGTATTGCAGACAGGGAAATGCTTTACATTAACCATGTTGCAAAATTAGGAGTTCAAGAAGTTGGTTCTGTTGATATTTCCGCTAAAATAACATCTTATGGTTCCCATACAATTTTAGAGAATGAAACTAAACTTTTCTACTCTGTTAATGGTGGAGATGAACAATCTATAGTAATGACAAAGTCAGGGGATACTTTCACTGCAACTATACCTGAGCAAGCTGAAGGAAGTGAAATAAGCTACTATATCCAAAGTAAAGATGATTCCGGAAGAATATCTAATCATCCTTTCATTGGTTCTGCTGATCCTCATAAATTCTATGCAGGAGCTATATATGAGGCTAATATTACTGTAGACCACGATTCATACTCTGTAACTCACGAGACAAATACAATAACAACTGAACCACTAACCATATCAAATAGTGGGGAGTTAGAACTAAACTACAATATAGAAACTGAAGTTTATGCTTTTGAAGAGTTTAACTACACTATATCAAACTCTCCTGCACCATCTTCTTACAGTAGTAACACCTTAAATGAGAATGGATGGGAAGAGTTTACGGTATCTGAAACAGGGGAACTTTCTACAGTATTGGTTGAGTACAATTGGAGTACTGACAACTACCCTGCTGAAGGATCTTTCCATCTTCAAACACCTCAAGGTAATGAAGTTATTATAGCTTCAGGTCAAACAACCGGATCTTATGAAGTTCTAATCGACAACCTTGAAGGTACTGAAATAAATGGAAACTGGAAGATTTGGATTGAGGATGCTTACGGAGATGGTGGTCATCAAGCTACCAATATCTCTCTAAAATTTAGAAAGAATATTGAGATTCCAAACTGGCTATCCGTTGATAACAATAGTGGATCTGTTGAGCCTGGTTCAAGTAACACTGTAAATGTAAGCTTTGACTCTAACAACTTAACACAAGGAACTTATGAGGGAATGATCAAAATTACTTCTAATGACAATGACACTCCTATTATAAATATTCCTGTAACTTTAGAGTCTAACGGAACTGTGGGAATAGATGAGATAACACCAAAAAATGTTGCTCTTCTAGGTAACTATCCAAATCCATTTAACCCTGAAACTACTATTAACTTCTCAATCTCAAAAGCTGCTAATGTAGAACTAACGGTTTACAATAGCAACGGTGAGATGGTAAAAGAGATAGCTAATAAACAATTTAATGCAGGTTTTAACTCTATCAAATTTGACGGATCAGAGTTCAATTCCGGTGTTTATTTCTATACATTAAAAGTTGGAAATAAAATTCTTTCAGACAAAATGCTGTTAGTAAAATAGAAAATTGTTCAATAGAAATAAAAAAGAGGGTGTCTCAAAAGTAATTTTTGAGACACCCTCTTTTTTTATTCATACAATTAAAATTTGCTTCCCAATAATTAGTACTGTAATTTATAATTAGGGTCAAACAAACTAAAGATATAGTTAAAGTAATCTGGCAAAAACCATAAAAGCTATTCATATATCAATTTGGACCCTCACCTGTTTGAAAAATGGAATATTTTGAGAGTATACATATATAACTTTAAATTAAAGAGGCGGATTATGGGAAAGAATAAAGTGTACATACTGGATACAAATGTAGTTCTACATGATTACAATTGTTTGAAAAAGTTCTCTAGTGCTGATATTGCAATACCGATTACAGTTTTAGAGGAGATTGATGATTTCAAAAAAGGTAGAGATCAGCTTAACTTTAACGCAAGGGAGTTCATAAGACAACTTGACATACTAACAGATAAGAGAGCAGAAGACAGAGATGCTGTATTTACTACGGGAGTCTCTTTAGGTGAGGAGAAAGGGAATCTTATTATTCTTTCGGATGTGAAGTATAAAAATGGCTTTGAGGATAAATTTTTTGGAGACAAAGAGGATCATCATATACTGGCGGGAGCTTATAACTATAAAAAGTTAAATCCTGAAAAAGAGGTTATTTTCGTAACAAAGGATGTAAATCTTAGAATTAAGGCAAGAGCTTTAGGAATAGTATCTGAAGATTATAGAGCAGGAAAGGTAAAGGATAGTGAATTTGAGGTAAAATCCAATATAATTTTGAAAGATTTACCTTCAGATCTACTTTTGGAGCTTGGAGAAAATGGGGTAATATCTCCTGAATCTATAAAAGCATGGTACGATAAAAAAATACAACCTCACAACTTTTTTGTACTAGAAAATGAAGAGCTGTCTCTTTTAGGAAGATATGATCCTTTTACAAACAAGATAAAACTGATAAAACCTAAAACAATATTTGGGATCTCTGCCAAAAATACAGAACAAAGCTTTGCAATTGATCTTTTAATTGATGATAGAGTAAGTTTGATTACTGTAACAGGTTCCGCAGGAACAGGAAAAACCCTTTTGGCTCTTGCCGCTTCACTTTTTAGGTATAAAAAATATAAACAGATATACCTTTCAAGACCAATTGTACCTCTAAGCAATAAAGATATTGGCTATCTTCCGGGTACAGCAAAAAATAAAATTGAACCTTATATGCAACCTCTTTACGATAATCTATCATTTATTCAAGATAGATTTAAAGAGGATGACGAAAACTATCAGATTATTGATGAACTCCAAAAAAAGGGTAAACTGATAATTGCCCCTTTAGCATATATTAGGGGTAGAACATTTTCCAACATATTTTTTATTGTAGATGAAGCACAAAATTTAACCCCTCATGAAGTCAAAACTATTGTTACAAGAGCAGGAGAGGGAACTAAAATTGTATTTACCGGAGATATAAACCAAATAGACTCCCCTTTTCTTGATAGGGAATCAAATGGGTTAGCGTATCTAATGGACAGATTAAAAGGTCATAAATTATGCGGTAAAGTAGTCCTCAAAGTTGGGGAAAGATCTGTTCTTTCTGAAGTAGCATCAAAACTATTGTAGTATCTACACTTGAAAAGATATCACCCTAAATCTTGTGTAAACTCAATTTTTAACTAACATTAATTTTCAATTTTTTCTTCAAAATGGATAGATAGCCGGTTAAATATTTCACTCCAAATTTTAACCGGCATCATCCATTTTTTATAATATTCTTTTACAGAAGGAAAAGTTACTTCAATAGATCATAAGTTCTGTTTATCTCATCTCTACAGCTTGTTACCAACTCATCCATTATTTCAGAAATAGGTTGAATTTTGTTCACCAAGCCAACGCTTTGACCTGCCATTAATGAACCCATAGTAACATCACCATCAACAACACCGTTTCTTAGAGCTCCAACCCAATAGTTTTCAACCTCAAATTGAGCTTTTTCTCTGGAAAGATCTCCACTTCTCATTTTCTCTAAAAGATCAAGCTGAAGCTCTCCAAACTTATCCATAGCAACATTTTTAATACCCCTTACGGAAACAATAGGAAGTTTTGGATCATACTGTGGAGTTGATACAGCCTGTCTCGCTTTAGCTCTTATAAAAGCCTTCTTAAAATCTACATGAGCACTACACTCTTCACTAACAACAAATCTTGTACCAAACTGTACACCGTAAGCACCCATTAGAAAAAGATGAGCCATCATCTCTCCGGTAGCAATACCTCCTGCAACAAAGATTGGGAAATCTCTAAATTTCATAAGAACCTGTTGAAGAAGGATAACCAAAGATACATGACCAATATGTCCTCCTGCTTCACTTCCTTCAAGAATTAAGGCATCTATTCCCCATCTTATTTGACGAGATGCAATTGATTCTGTAGATGCAAAAGAGATAGTTTTTTTACCCGCTTCTTTCATACCTACAACATCATCTCTTGTAGGAAACGATCCTGCAAAAATAACAAAAGGAACATCCTTTTTCCTCAATATTTCATAATGATCTCTATAGTTTGGAGCAATAGTTATAAGGTTTACAGCAAAAGGTTTTTTTATATTTGCAACACATTTATCAACCTCAGTCTCAAACATATCGAGAGGCATATTACCTGCAGCTAAAACAGGGAATCCCCCGTTATCACTTATAGCTTTAACAAGGTTATAATCACTTATCCAAGTCATACCACCACATAGGATAGGATACTCCGTTCCTAAAAACTTCTTGCCTTTATCCCATAGTTTTTCCAATCTATCCATACTATATCCTCAAATTCATTTAGATTTTAATGAGCATTTCCTTTTATAAAAGAATAAAACAAAGCTTAATCTTTTTCAGAAAAGTTATAAAAAGGGAATCAGTCCGTAATAAATAAAGAACAAAACAGACCAATATTTACCCTTAATCTCACAATCTAGATTATTTATATAGGAATAGATATGATCATAATCGCATAATATTGAATATTAGAAGTTCCAAATTATATGGATAGATCAGTAGTAGAACAAAACTCTATCCGAAGATTATTACCGGGTAGTTACAATAATCATAAGCGAGTTCTTACAACTAAACTGATTTTGATGAGTAGGCTTTATATATTGATTTAACACATAACAGAAAGTGGTAACTAAAGTTTATTAAACCTCTAAGGAACCACCTATCATACCCATAAGCTCTTCTTCTCTCTCGGGTGTAGAAAGTTTTTTAAGCCCCGTAAATGTTGATTCTAAATCCTCTGTTTTGAAAATTTTATAGTGGGAATCTCCTCTTTTTGCAATAATAGGCAGATGGGTTATAAGTATAAGCTGTCCCCGTTTTGAGATCTCTTTTAATTTTATACCTACCTTATCTGCAATAGAGCCACTTATACCCGTATCAATCTCATCAAAAACCATAGCTCCGTTATAACCTGTTCTGGAAACCGACTTTATGGCAAGCATTATTCTTGATATCTCTCCACCGGAAGCTGTTTTTGATAGAGGCTTAAAATCTTCACCCTTATTTGTTCTCACATTAAATTGTATAGTTTCCATTCCATACTTTGAATAACTGTCTAATTTTGACATTGAAACTTCTATTTCTGCATTCTTAAGACCTAAATCTTGAAGTTGAGAATTTACTCTATTTTCAAAACTTGGTACAGCTAAAACTCTTTTTCCTGTAATCTCTTGAGCCAGCTTTTCTAAAACCTTCTCCTCTTTAGACAGGTCATCTCTCTTCTTTTCTAAGAAGTAATCATAATCTCCATGCTTTAGGAGCTCTTCATCAATTTTACTGCTGTACTCTAAAATTTCCTCTATACTCATTGAAAATTTTTTCTTAAGATTTTCAATGAGTTTGTACCTTTCGCTTATATTGTAATACTCCTCTTCACTAAAATTTAGAGAAGAACCGTAGTTAATAGCTGATAATGAGAGATCGTTTAAAGCATAGTATGCCGATTCAATATCCTTTTCATAACTTTCAAACTCACTATTAAACTTTGAGATAGAGCTTACTTTTCTTTCCAATTCTTTAATCATTTGAGAAATGGAATACTCCTCTCCATTTACAATATTATCAATAGATTCGGTAATACTTTTTATTCTTTCAACATTTTCTAAAGTTGTTAAACTATTTTCAAGATCCTTATCCTCACCCTTGAAAGGAGAGACCTTATCAATCTCATCTTTATGGTATCTTAAAAGCTCTATCCTCTCTTTTCTAATACTACTCTCATTAATAAGGTTTTCAATATCTGATCTGAGTTTTTTTACAACCGCAAACTGTTTCTTATACTCCTTTATGCTAATGTTGCCAAAATTATCTAAAATAATACCGTGATACTTATTATTAAGAAGTGTTTGATGATCATGTTGACCATGGAAATCAATTAAATACTCACCCAGATCTTTTAGGGTTGTTACCTTTGCTGGAGAATCGTTTACAAATGCTCTGGATTTACCACTACTTAAAATTTCTCTTCTTATGATTAAAGTGCTATCACTATCATAACCATTTTTTAAAAGATACTTCTCTATCTTTTCACTAACAGAAAACTCAGCTTCAACAACAACCTTTTTTTCACCTTTTCTCACCATATCACCACTGGCTCTGTCACCCATTAAGAGCATAATAGCATTTATAAGCATGGATTTACCGGAGCCTGTTTCTCCTGTTATAACATTGAGCCCTTCTGTGGGAGTGAACACTATCTCATTTATAAGTAGGAAGTTTCTTATATACAGCTTTAAAATCATCTACTTTTCCTTAAAAGTTATCAGCCTTTTAAACTTTTGGATCTCTTTTGAACTATTTTTGAGATACCTACTATTTTTAAGGTCAAACTCATAATTCCAAATAAAGATTTTCTCCTCTTTCTGAACAATCACACTATAATCTTTATCAGGATTATTGTAGATATAAACTCTAATCAATTTATTTGTAATATTGTTTATCTCAATATTGTTTGTTATCAGTTTTCCCGCTTTGGGTTTATACAAGAACTCAATAACTTTACAGGGAAGAGAGTCTCTGGATGTTTTTATTATCTGGTCGTCATAGACTTTACACATAATGAAAGGATTCATCTCTCTACCCTTAATCTTGAAATCTTTTAAAACAGACCTTCTATTGTTATCATAGGTATATCTATAGTATAGAGAATCATTTTTAGCGAAACATCTTTTATCCTCTATGTAGGTACTTCTTGCTCCATTTACAAGCTCCATAACACTATAAGATACAAACCCATCAATATCTATATCATTTTCTATAAGAGATATAGAATAGTTGGAAACTTTACTAAAATCTCTACTGCCATCTTTTAAGATCATAAAAGGGGAGCAATCTTTTATTTTGATAAACCCTTTGCTTAAACCATTATCTGAAACAATTTTGTAATAGTTTTTACCTCTATCTTTGGAATACAGAGCATCACCAATATTTAATTTATCTATGGGTTTTGTAAGTAGGCTGTCACTGTAGAGAGTAGCTTCCTTCACAACCCACAGAGGAGATTCCTTTTTTATCTCTTTTTTTTCTTCATTACCAACAAGTGGAGCTCCGTAATAGATCTCATTTAAAAAACCACTCTTTTTAGACCACCCTTCTATGTAACCTCTTCTTTTATCAAATACCCTTACCTTGTAAAAAGGATCCTTCACACCAACCAGTTCACAAAATGTTAACTTTTCCAAGTAAAAAATAACCTCTGAATTTTTATTTGGTTCACTAAAAAGAAGCCATTTGTCATTTTTATTTTGTATAAATTTTACATCTGTAGAATCTGTCTTAAAATTATTGTACTCCCTCTTGCTTATTATATCTACTTTAGATCTTATAGGATTAGAAAAAATAAGCATTGTAAATGTAAAGATAAAAATTAAATATTTCATTTCATACCTTCTATTGTTTCGTAAAACTGTTTTAGATTTCTGTTTGAGAGATTGCAACATTTAAGTTTTTAGAGTTTAAACAAGAAAGCTTCATCTACTAAAAGTAATCTTCTCAAAAATATTTTGGTTCAATATAAAAAAGAAACCTCCATAAAACAATAGAGACAAGGATCCGCCTTGTCTCTATTGTATAATTTGGCTTTTGTGCTTATTCAAACCATGAAATATTAGAAATAATTAAATGAAAAGTAGCAAGCAAGTCAAGATTAGAATAAGCCCTTAAGAACATCTATAACCTCTTCAACCTCATCTTTATCCTCTTTCTTTTTCTCTCCACTCTCCTCTTTCATAGCTTTTTTCTCTTTATCTAATCTTCTTTTCTCTTCTTCTAGAGCTTTTCTTTCTTCAGCTAATCTTTTCTTCTCCTCTTCTAAACTCTCTCTATCACTTTTCCTAGCTTTTTTCCCTTCAAGTTCAGCCTCTTTTTCCTGCTCTTTCAAGGCTTTATTTACACTTTTGAATAACTCTCCTAATCCAAGATTTTTTTCCTTATAGTCTGAAGGTACTTCAAAAAGATCATTATCAACAGATACCCCCAGATCCAGTTTAGTAACTTCTGAAACGGTTTTATATCCATTAGCATTGGCAACTTGCTTTAACTCCATACCTTTCCAGACCCAAGATGTAACAACAGTTCCGTTATTTTTTACATCCTTGTAGACCTTACAATTTTTACCAAAAAACTTCTCCTCTCTTATAAAATCACCCTCATTGTATAGATCAACCTCAGAATCTTCAGAGTAAGTTTCATCTTCAGAATCATCTTTAAAATCCTCTAAATCTGACATATAGGTTTTTGATTCAGGGAAGAGAGAGTAAACCTTATCTCCATTGGTGATAATGATCATGTTTATAATATTGGCTTCTTCACCATCTTTAGAGAGAAGATTACTTCTCAACTCAGTTCTACTTTTCTTACCAAAGTCATCAAAATACTGGGTAGCTATACTGTTACCGGAAGCACTTTTTGTTTCCATTTCAAAAACTCCCGACTTAACATCATAGATGTTTAATCTTTTGGAGAAAAGAGAAAAAACTGACATTATGAGAATAAAAACAAGAATCCTTTTCATTTCACACTCCTATAATAATTAAAAAAATTATACCTTTGACATAGTCAATTTAAAAAAAGAGATTGAATAAGTAAAGAGGTAACATTTTAAAATTTATCTCTTTCCTATTATCTTCTTCCCTTCTTAATTAGAAGAGATTTTGAGTAAAGCAGCTAAATTAAGTTTTGTTTCTCAATTAAATTATATTACAAAATATATTATAAAATTTATCTTGACACACCAAATAAAGCAAAATAGATTTCCAAAGTATTTTGAGTGATAGGAATAATAAATTGCTCATTGAGTTGTTAAATATAGTTACATTTGTCTATTTAGGTTGGATAATCCCCTCTATTTAGATTTAAATTGTTAACTAAAAGTTTTCTGTTAAAAAAAAGAGGTGTATGATGACAAAAAGAGTTTTTAACTTTTCAGCCGGTCCTGCAATGCTTCCGGAAAATGTACTAAAAAAAGCTGCAGATGAGATGTTAAACTACAATAACTGTGGTATGTCTGTAATGGAACTTTCCCACAGATCAGCTACATATCAAGATATTATTGATAGAGCGGAAGCTTCTCTCAGAAAGCTTATGAACATTCCTGAAAACTATAAAGTTCTTTTTTTACAGGGTGGAGCATCAACTCAATTCTTAACAATACCTTTAAACTTTGCAGTAAATAAAAAAGCTGACTACATCAATACCGGTGCTTGGTCAAAGAAAGCTATTGCAGAGGCTAAAAAGGCAGGAGTAGATGTAAAAGTTGTAGCTGATTCAAGCGATAAAAACTTTTCATACTTTCCAAAGTTAACTTCCGATATGTTCAGATCTGATGCGGATTACATCCATATTACTTCAAACAACACTATTTACGGAACAAAATGTATGGAGCTACCAAAAACAGATATTCCTGTAATAGCAGATATGTCATCAAATATTCTTTCAGAAGAGTTTGATATCACAAAATATGCTATGGTTTATGCCGGAGCTCAGAAAAACATTGGTCCTTCAGGTGTAACTATTGTTATAGTTAGAGAGGATATGGTTGGAAAGATTGAGAATCTTCCTACAATGCTTGACTATGCTACTCACGTTAAGGGTCAATCTATGTTTAACACTCCTCCTACTTACGGTATCTATATTGCAGGTTTAGTATTTGACAATCTTCTTGAGATGGGTGGCGTTAAAGCAATTGAAAAGATAAATAGAGAGAAAGCAGCCTTAATCTACAATGCTATTGATAACTCTGAAATTTTTAAAGCTCATGTAAATGGTGATGAAAGATCTCTTATGAATATACCTTTCTTCCCTGACAGTGAGAAAGTAAAAGATACAGATCTCTGTACAAAGAAATTTTTGGCTGAAGCAGCTGAAAACAATCTTGTCACCTTAAAAGGTCACAGATCTGTTGGTGGTATGAGAGCATCAGTTTACAACGCTATGCCTTTTGAAGGGTGTAAGGCTCTTGCTGAATTTATCACTAAATTTGATAAAGAGAACAGATAGACTTAATTTTTGCCCTTAGTAAACCTACTTAAGGGCTTTTCTTTTAATACACCTTTGGATTTGAGATTGATTATTATTTCAATATAAGAGGGTAGTTTTCAAACTTTAATTTAATAATTTGGAGACAAATATGAAAAAGATCTTAATTGCTACAGAAAAACCTTTTGCACCTGCTGCTATTGAGAAGATGAAAGCTGTTGTAGATGCTCACGAAGGTTACGAACTTGAGCTTTTAGAAAAATATGAGGGTCAAGAGGCTCTTATTGAAGCTGCTAAAAAAGCCGATGCTATGATTATAAGATCTGATAAAGCTACTAAAGAGGTTTTAGAAAATTCAAGCTTAAAAGTTGTTGTAAGAGCCGGTGCCGGATATGATAACATTGATCTTGCTGCTGCTACTGAAAAAGGTATTGTAGCTATGAATACTCCGGGACAAAACTCAAATGCGGTTGCTGAACTTGCCATTGGTATGATGCTTTTTATGGCTCGTGGTAAATTTAACGGAAAATCCGGTAAAGAGTTAAAAGAAAAAAAGGTTGGAATACACGCCTACGGTAATGTTGGAAAAAATGTTGCCAGAATTGCTAAAGGTTTGGGAATGGAAGTTTTAGCTTTTGATCCTTTTGTTTCTAAAGAAACTATTGAAGCTGACGGTGTTAAAGTTTGTAGTTCTGTTGAGGAGCTATACTCCAGCTGTGATTATATATCACTTCATATTCCTGCAAATGATAAAACTAAGAACTCTATAAACTTTGATCTTCTAAACAGGATGCCAAAAGGTGGAACTTTGGTTAATACTGCTCGTAAAGAGGTTGTTTGTGAAGAGAGTCTTCTTAAGCTTATGAATGAAAGAGAAGATTTTGTTTATATTTCAGATATTGCTCCAAATAATAGTAGTGAATTAACAGAAAAATTTGGTAACAGATGTTTATTTACTCCTAAAAAAATGGGTGCTCAAACTGCTGAAGCAAATATAAATGCAGGTGTTGCAGGGGTAGAACAAATTATCAACTTTTTTGAAAATGGAGATACCACTTTCAAGGTTAATTAACTTTTTACATAACAACTTAATATCCAAAAAACCTGTCGGTAAAGGCAGGTTTTTTGATCTTGTTTTAAGTTTAAGGGTAAAGTTATTAGCTTTAAAATAATCAATTAAAATCTTGACAATATTTTAAATAGTTTATAATTTATTAGCCCCGAGTGATGGGAATAATACTTGAACGAAGGTAAATTACAATAAACAAAAGTTAAATTGGAGGAGAAAATGACAGAATATTTTGTCAAGGGTGGTCCTTTTATGTACCCAATCTTAGGTCTATTAATTATTGGATTGGTTATTGCACTTTTTAAACTTGTTTCACTTTTAATGACCGGTAAAGATGCCGGAAAGATGATGCAAGAAGTTAAGAAGAAGCTGGCTACAGGCGGTATTGATGCTGCTGTTAAAGCTGTTTCTGGTAACAAACCTGTTGAGAATGTAATTAGAGCTGGTCTTAAAAACGCTAAGTACGGTCTTGAGAATGCAGAAAAAGCTGTTGTTAATGAAGGTGGAATCCAATCAACTCTTCTTGATAAGAACATGATTTGGTTATCAACAGTTGTTGCTCTTGCTCCTATGCTTGGTTTCCTTGGTACTGTATGGGGTATGGTTGGAGCGATGGACTCTATTGCAAAAGCTAACGATATTTCTCCTGCTGTTGTTGCGGGTGGTATCTCTGAGGCTCTTTTAACTACTGCATTTGGTCTTGTTGTGGCTATTGTTATCCAAACATTCCAGAATATCTTTATCACTATTACAGATTCCAGAGTATTAGATATGGAAGAGAGTAGTGTTGTTTTAGTTGAGCTACTACTGGAAAATAAGTAATATAATTTAGGCAGGATGAGAAGATGTTAAAAACACGTGAAAGAAAAGCTGGTGAATTCAATGCATCATCAATGGCTGACATTACATTCCTGTTGCTTGTATTTTTTCTAGTAACTACTACCGTATCTAATGATAAGGGTGTTAGCTTCGTTTTACCTGAGAAGGTTGATAATCCCGAAGAGGTTAAAATGAAGGGTGTTATAAACGCTACTATTAATGATCAAAATGCTATTCTTTTAGGACCAAAAGGTGATATGAAAGAAGTTGATCTATCGGAAGTAAAGAGTAGATTGCAATCTATTAGTGTTAACAAAGATATACCTCTTGATACTATGATTGTATCTCTAAAAGCAACAAATGGTGCCAGCTATAACACTTATCTTAGCCTTTTAGATCAGATTAAGTATGCTAAGGTTAAGAAAATTTCATTGGCACAAGAGTAGTTCAGTTAACGTAAAGAGAGAGTATTATGCTTAATAGAAAAAAGAGAGAGGAAACCGGAGCTATATCAACAGCTTCAATGCCCGATATAATCTTTATGTTGCTAATATTTTTTATGGTATCCACTGTAATGAGAGAGTTTAGAGGACTACCGGTACAACTTCCCGAAGCTAAGACAACAAAAAAGATTGAAGGTAATAGAAACTTTGCCCATCTATTTGTTGATAGGTCTGAAAGAATAAGTTTAGATGATAAACTTTTAAGACCTAGTGATTTAACTTTGATAGCCAATCTTAAGAGACAGCAAAACCCAAGAATTGTTATGATGCTTAAGATTGATCAAGATGCTAAATACGGTTTTGTGGATAAGGTACATAAAGCGCTGCAAGATGCTGATGCTCGAAGAGTAACATATGCAGCAAAAACTAAGTAAGTTGAGGTTATAGATGGCTCAAGAAGTAGGAGAAATAGGAAAAATTAGAAAACGATATAGCAGGATTTCTGATTTATTGACAATTGGAGTTCTTCTCGCTTTTACTGCCATATTTACTTTTCACCATAAGTTTAAAGAGGTTGAGATAATTGAAGCACCTGAAACTATGGCTGAAATAGAGATAGAACAAGTGGATGTAACTATCCAAAAGGTTGAAACAGTGGCACCAAAAAAAGTTAGTGTTCCTGTTGCAGTAGAAGATGATGAAGAGTTTGATGAGGATGTTGAGATTGAGTTTGAAGATTCAGATTTCAGCTTTGATGATCCTCCACCGCCGCCACCTGAATTTATAGATGAGGTTGAAGAGGAAGTTGCGATTGATTTCTTTGCTGTTCAGAGTAAACCTGAAATGGTTGGAGGAATGAAATCATTGTACAACAATCTTGTTTATCCCGTTATGGCAAGGCGTGCAGGTAAAAATGGTAGTGTTACTTTAAAATTTATATGTAGTAAAACAGGTAAGCCAACAAACATTAAGGTTCTTTCTGAAAGACCTAAAGATCTTGGCTTTGGAAAAGCAGCTGTAGATGCCCTTAAAAAGTGTGTTTTCAAACCGGGATTACAGAGGGATAAACCTGTTCCGGTTAGTATGAAGCTTCCGGTTAAATTTAGAGTACAATAGTTATAAAACATCTATTTTTATATCTGGTTTTTTGGAAAGCCTCCAGTTTTGGAGGCTTTTTTTGTGCTAAAATTGTATCTTTTTATCTAGGATTGATCTTGCTGTAACTTCCAAAGTTTTGCATACTTTAAAAGTGGATTTAATTCAAATAAAAGGAAAAAGATTATGAAGAGAGTCTATCTAATTCTTACAATGATAACCATATTAACTTTTACAGGATGTACAACCACAAAATCATCACATAAGTTTATAAAAAAAGCTGAAGATCTTCCCATTGATTTTTCCATTGTTGAGAAGAAACCTGAAATGGTTGGAGGAATGAGATCTCTATATAAAAGAGTTATATATCCCGATTCTGCATTGAATGAAGGTATAAACGGCAAGGTTATTTTAGAATTTATATGCAGTAAAACAGGAAAACCAACAAAGATAAAGATTCTTTATGAAAATCCTAAAGGTTTTGGGTTTGGCAAAGCTTCTATATCTGCACTTGAAAAGTGTAATTTTAAACCGGGAGTTCACAATGGCAAGCCTGTTTCGGTTATTACAAGGCTTCCAATTAGATTTGTGGCTAAATAGTTATAATAAATAGTTAAATTTTAGGATATTATTTCTACTATTTTATAACTTATTACATTATTATTGAGTATCTTAAGAGGATTGAGCTTAAAAAAGTTTTGATTATAAAAATTAGAGGTAAAAATGGATAGCAAAAATAAAGCTTTTACAAAAGTAGCAAAATATTACGATCTTGTAATGCAAGATTTTGATTATAGAGAGATGGTAGACTATTTAGATGATCTTATTATGGATGCCGGAGGTGATAGAACTACAATTCTTTCCATTGGTTGTGGAACGGGAGAAGAGCTTCTCTTCTTTCATCAATTGGGCTATACAATATCAGGACTTGATAATAGTAAGGAAATGATAGAGGTAGCAAAAGAGAAGCTTCCCTTTATGGAGATATACTGTATGGATATGGTAGATTTCAAACTTGAAAATAGAGTTGATAATATTATATCCACATTTGATTCCATAAATAATATTCTTGATGATAAATCTTTGGAGAGATGTTTTAAATCTGTTTATAACTCTCTCAATAGAGGCGGATTATTCCTCTTTGATTTTAATACTGTTTATACATTTATCCATGATTGGAAAGGTGTTAGAACAGAAGAGGGGGAAGGTTACGAAATGATATATGAGAGTGAGTTCAATTACAATACAATGATATGTGATACTCTAATAAAATTTTTTATTGAAGAGGAGGATAAACACATAAAATTTAGTGAACTTCACAGAGAGAAGGGATATACTGAAGAAACAATGAAAAACCTTCTTAAAAAGGTTGGTTTTAAGGTTGTAAAATCTGTACCATTCCTAAAGAAGAAAGGTGTAAAAACATCTGAAGTATCAAGATATCAAATTGTAGCAAAGAAAGTTTAGGAGATTTAATGGAAGATCTTTTTTTACAATATCCTTATATAAAATTTATAATACCTCCGGTGATTGGAGCTATTATTGGACTTTTTACAAACTGGATGGCAATAAAGATGCTTTTCCACCCCTATAAACCCATTAAAATCTTTGGTTTAAGATTACCATTCACACCGGGAGTTATCCCTAAAGAGCATGAAAAACTTGCTGAAAAGATAGGTGATACAGTAGGAACCCATCTTGTAACGGCAGAATCCATTCAACAACTGTTTGAATCTGACGAAGTTAGGGATAAGATTAAAGACTCTCTTGAAAAGATGTACTCTCAATTTGGAATGTTAGCCTCCTTTATAACTCCTGAAATTAAGGAGATGATAACAGATAAAGTTATAGAGTTTTTGGATAATGAACTTCCATCTATATTGGACAAATTGAATATAAAAGATATTGTTACTGAAAAGGTTAAAGCATTTTCTCTTGAAAAACTTGAAGAACTTATACTAAGCGTAACAAAAACTCAATTAGCATATATTACATACTTTGGTGGTATCCTAGGATTTGTAATAGGCTGTGCTCAACTAATTATAATTATCTAGATAAATAAATTATAACCAATAAATTTAAGATAAGAAGATGAAAATAGAAAAGTTTAAGAGTGAAATTGAAACCGTAAAAAAGTTTTTTGAGCTGTACTGTAAAAATAAACATAAAAATTTGGTTAACAACAATATTAAACTCCATTATAAAGGGGAGGAGATAAATAGCTCTCTAAATCTATGTGAAGATTGTCTAAAAACTATAACTTATTGCTTTGATAGATTGGTTGAATGCCCTCATGAAGTTAAACCCAGATGTAGAAAATGTTTAAAACCGTGTTATGGGAAAGATGAGTGGAAGGCTATGAAAAAAGTAATGAAATATAGTGGTATAAGGGTTGGTCTCTCATCTATAAAAAATATCTTTAAAGGTGATAGCTAGAGTTTAGTAAAAAATAGTAATAGGTTTTGTTTCTTTTGACTACAAAAGAAATTCCATAAAAATTTTGTGTCTGCCCCGTCTTCCGTCTTCCACAACCTCTTTTAATTCCCACTCTATAAAAAAAGCCTCAAATTTGAGGCTTTTTTATAGTATCTTATTAGAAAATTACTTAATCAA
>PDWJ01000756.1_pt1 | contig 45775 bp, 39 predicted proteins | sample 1430881 | NCBI WGS metagenome assembly PDWJ01 (sample SAMN01162460, study PRJNA174530) | Oral metagenome, whole genome shotgun sequencing project. | biome: Marine environment; feature: Marine mammal; material: Swab sample of the gingival sulcus; isolation source: swab sample of gingival sulcus...
TCTTCACCTGAGGCCCCCTCCTGGCGATGCGTTTTGTGAGCAAACACATGCATAGCGCAGCGAGTGCGGGCCTCAGTGCTTTTTTGCGCTTATTCCAGGGCTAGCCATTTGTCCCTCATCATTTCTCAGGCGCATTCCTGCCCCCGCGGGTGAAGAACCAGTTGTAGACCCCGGTTACCGTTAGCACCAGCATCAGTAAGGAGCCGAGTATCGGCACGAGGGCGTAGAAGCCGCCGCTGGCCACGATGGCGCCAAACCAGATGCCGAGCTTGAGGTGGTAGCGGAAGAACTGGCGGAAGAGCTCGCGCCAGCGGGCTGGCTGTTTCTCGCCAAGCTCGGCGACGAAGAGACCGCACTCGACGCCGGCGAAGAGCCGGGTTCGCGCCTCTCCCTCGTCGAGCAGTAAGGCGTGGGTCGAGCGGCGATACGGCGCTTCGGGGAAGCCCCGATCGAGCGGCTCGAAGCAGACCCGCTAGATCGAGGGCCAGGGTTTGCAGGTAGAAATGGGCGCCGACGGGGATGGATTTGGGGAGCTGCAGCGTTTGGTCGTGGTAGCCGCGCTTGTCGAAGCTCCCGCTGAGAGGCATGTCGGGCGACACTCTTAGGTAGCAGCCTGTCATGCCGAGTGGGTGGAGCGACAACGGCAGCCGCTGCGTGCCGATCGACGTAGTCGCTCCAGCTGCGCACCGCCCTGTATGGAGAGCGCCACAGCAAGGTGGCGATTGCCTGCAACAATCTGGGCAGCCTGCTCCAGGATCGAGGTCGCTACGAGGAGGCCGAGCGGCAGCTGCTGCGCGCCTGGAAGCTTCGCAGCGAACTGAGTGGTGAAACGCATGCCGAGACGCTGAAGGCGCGCTTCAACCGAGCCGCCAACCTCTGGCGCTGGCGCGGCCAGCCGGGCCTGGACGAGTTCGCTGCCCTCATGCCGCTGGCGCGCGAGTCCTTCGGTCCGCGCAGTCGCGGCCTCGCCCAAGTACCTCGCCGCCCTCTACGAGGCGCAAGGCGACAAGGAGCAGGCCGCGCTCTGGCGAGGCCGCGAGAGCGGTAAGAGCCTGCCCGCCGCGAAGGCTCCCGCCGCTGACGCCAAGCAAAAGTGAAGGCGCTCCCGCGCGGCTCTCGCTCCGGCTTGTGGGAGCCTGGTGCCTTCGCCTAGCGCTACCACGCTAGCCCGCTTCGCCGGGGCCCTGCAGATGCTTCTCTGCCGGTGCCAGCCTTGTCCGGCTGGCCCCGATCGGCTACATCCCTCTGCTCGATGCTGCAGCTGTTCTACGCCCCCGTCTGCCCGTTTGCCCAAAGGGCGCGGGCCCTGCTCGAACACCTCGAGTTCCCCTATGTCCCTCGGCTCGTGGACCTGGAGCAGCGGGACCCGGAGCTGCTGCAGCTGAGTCCGACCGGGCTGGTGCCCTTGCTCATGGAGGATGGGCTGGAAGGGCTCTCCGGCGGGCCCTTCGTGCTCTATGAGTCCGCTGTCATCGCCGAGTTCTTGATCGAGCGCGCTGCCTGGCAGGATGCCTACCCTGGCGGTTTGGCCCTGCGGTACCAGCAGCGCCTGGCGATGAAGCGCTTTGACGACCTGCTCGTGCCCTTGCACTACCGATCGATGCGAGATCCGAGCTCTTTGAGCGAGGCGGATATCGCCGAGATCCAGGTCGAGGTCGCGCGCTTGGCCGAGCTGGTGGAACTCCTCGGTGGCCATCACGAGAATGCCTTGGCCTTCCACGTGGCCCCCTTCTGGGCACGCATGTCTTGGATGGGCGCCCACGCCCCTATGCTCTCCCTCCTGGTCGAGAGCGATATCGTTCGCTTCTGGATGGACCGCTGCCTCGAAGTGCCCGCCATCCGCAGAACGCTGCCTGACCGTGATCAAACCGTTCAGAACTATCTCAAGAAGCTTGCCGGGGAGCCTAGGAATGGCTGATACCGCGCTACGCCTGTGCTTGCTCCGTTCCTGCCTCGGACTCTTCTTGCTGCTGGCTGCCGCTTGCAGCGGAACCAGCTCTGCGTCTGGAGCCGAGACTGGGGACGGCGGCCGTCAACCTCAGCGGCTGATGCTGCCTGGCGCCGACGGCATGAAGCTACGCGTAGTGCTTGCCGGCAAGGGTCCCCTGCTCCTGCTGCCGACCCCTGGCTGGGGCATCAGTCTCGAACTCTACGAGCAGAGTCTGCGGCCCCTCGAGGACCTGTTCACGGTGGCCTATCTCGATAGCCGCGGCAGTGGCGAATCAAGCAAGCCCGGCCCCGCCGTTCTCTGGAGCATGGAGCGCTTTGTTGCCGACCTTGACCGGGTGCGTGCCGCTCTCAAGCGCAAGCGCTGCTACGTCCTCGGTCATGGCAGCGGCTCGCTGATGGCGCTGAGCTACGCCTTGGCGCACCCGGAGCCATGCGCCGGGCTCCTCCTTGTCGCTGGCAGCGCCAGTCGCGGCCCTGAGTGGCAGCAGGCGATGTTCCAGCGCGTGGACGCTCGCGGAAAGCGCGAGCCTGCCTTCCTACGCCGCGTGCAGCAGGTCAATGACACGGTCAAAGCCGCTGGGCCAGCCCTCGACGATTCCGAGGCGCGGGGTCGCTTCTTCGCGATCTTGCCGACCATGTTTGCTGACATGGGGGCTTTCCAAAAGTACGGCCAAGCCTTCGCCTCGGTGCAGGTCTCGGCCAATGCGCAAAGGCTCTGGGATCGTCAGTCCGGCCGCTTGGACCTGCGGCGCGACTTAGCGAAGATCCCTTGCCCGGTCTTGGTGATCAATGGCGCGATGGATCACTACGCCGCCCCGGCCGATGCCCAGATCCTGGTCTCCGGGCTGCCCAGGGCCGAGTCCTGGATCGCGCCGAAGGCCGGTCACTTCCCCTGGCTCGAAGCGCGCGAAGCCTTCTTTACCCGAATCAAGACCTGGCTAGCTCAGAGAGGCTGAGCCGAGCCATGCGCCTGAGGTTCTTCCGGTGAATTACGAGCCCCGTTATCTGCTCGTCCTGATCTTGGGTTTGGCGGTTGGTGCCCAGTGGCTGGCCGCGAAGATCAAGCTTCCGGCTCTGCTGCTCTTGATGAGCCTCGGGCTGCTGCTCGGCCCTGGCTCGGAGGTCTTCTTCGGCGCTGGCGGCCGGATCATCGATCCGGAGCAGTTGCTCGGTGAGCTGTGGACGCCCTTCCTGACCCTATCGGTGGCTATCGTCCTCTTTGAGGGCGGCCTGACGCTGGACCTCAAGGAGGCGAAGTACGTTGGCCCGGCCCTGCTGCGCCTCCTCGTTTCGGGGATGGTGGTCGGCTTCACCTCGGTGACCTTGCTGGGGATCTACGTCGGCGGCCTGAGCCTCGGCACCGCCTCGGTGCTTGGCGCGATTTTGGTCGTGACCGGGCCGACGGTGATCCTGCCGATGCTGCGGGCGGCGCGGATCGCCCTGCGGCCGGCCGCCCTGCTCAAGTGGGAGGGCATCGTCAACGACCCCTTCGGCGGCCTCCTGGCCTTTCTGGCCCTGAAGCTGACCCTGCTGTCGAGTGAGGACGGGGGCGGCGCCGATGCCCTCAAGCTCGGCTTGACCTTCCTCGGGGCCGCCATCGCCGCCGGCTTACTCGGGGCCATGGCCGGTTTTGTCCTGGCCAGAATGCTGCGTAGGCGCCAGATCCCGCACGAGCTGGAGAGCCTGGTGCTCTTGGCCTCGGTCTGTGTGGTCTTCGTCCTGACCGATGCCGTGCATCACGAATGCGGCCTGCTTGGCGTCACGGTCATGGGGGTGGTGCTGGCCAACGTCCGCGATCCCAGCATCGAAGCGCTGCGGCACTTCAAGGAGCAGGTCAGCACCCTGCTGGTGGGCGTGTTGTTCATTGCCCTCTCGGCGCACCTGACCGTGGACACGATCGAGCGAATGATCGGTCCGCCCCTGCTCATGGTGGCGCTGATCCTCTTCGTGTCGCGTCCCCTGGTAGGGCTCTTTGCGTCGATGGGGACCTCGCTGCCTTGGAACGAGCGGGCGTTGATCTGCTGGATTGCGCCGCGAGGCGTGGTGGCGGCAGCGGTGGCCGGCGCCTTCGAGCCGCGTCTGCTGGATGCCGGCGTCGAGGATGCCGAGCTGCTGGTGCCGATTGTCTTCGGGGTGATCGCTTCGACGGTGCTGCTGCATGGGCTGACGATTCGGCCGCTGGCGCGCAAGCTCGGACTGGCTTCGCATGCCAGCAACGGGATTTTGCTGGTGGGCGCTTCGCACTGGGGCATCGCCCTCGGCCAGGCGCTGGCCAAGGCCGGGGCCTTTGTCATCCTCGCGGACACCCGCTTCCGGCGGGTGAGTAAGGCCCGCATGGAGGGGCTTGAGGTCTACTACGGCGACGCTCTTGCCGAGGACATCGCGCTTGAGCTGCCGATGGAGCGCATCGCCTGGATCTTCGCGGCCACCGACGACGACTCCTACAACTCCCTGGTCTCTCTGCGCTACGCCAGCGATCTCGGCAGGCAGCACGCGCTGCAGCTGGCAGCTGCCGAACGCCCGCCTACCGAACGCCCGACTGGGGAGAAGGGCGCCAAGGAGCAGCCCTCGATCAAGGGCACGGTCCCATGGGATGGACCGCTCAGCTGGTCCGAGATCACCCGTCGCTATTGGAAGGGCGCCAGCTTCAAGGTCACGACCCTGAGCGAGGACTATCCCTGGGAGCAGTTCCGGGAGGATCAGCCGGAGGCCTTTGCCCTCTTCATCTTGGTGAACGGAGCGCTGGAGCCGGTGAGCAGTGAGAAGCAGCCAGCCAACGGCAAGCTGGTCTACTTCACCGGGATGCCGCCGAGCTGAGGCGGCGGGCCGGGGGGCCAGCTGCCGCCTAGTTCCGTCGCGATCGTCGGCACGGGCAGAGAAGAGTCGAAGCCCTCCCTGGCAGTACTCCTGGCCGTTTTGCCCCAGGCCCTGCTAGAGTGTCCGGCTCGAATTTTTGAATCGCCACCCTGCCCTCTCCCAGACCAGCTCGATGGAGCAGCCCGAACTCGCCCCCAAGCAGCCCAACGACCACGGCCTTCGGCGTGTCGTTCCGCCGGCTCCGGTTGCCCAGCAGCTGATCGTGCAGGCTGACCGCAGCGTTTTGCTGGAGGTCGGAGGCGAAGGCTTCGAGGACGCGCGCGACTTCCTGGCCCTCTTCTGCGAACTGGAGAAGGCCCCCGAGCACGTCCACTTCTACCGAATCACCGAGATCTCGATCTGGAATGCGGCGGCGGCGGGCCTGGCCCTGGACGACCTACTCACGGGTCTCGCCGGTCGTTCCAAGTTCCCGCTGCCGAGCAGCCTTGAGAAGGAGATCCGGGACTGGTACGAGCGCTTCGGCAAGCTGCGTTTGATCCGAGACGAGGGCCAGCTCTTCCTCGAAAGCCAGGATCAGGTGCTGCTGGCCGAGCTGGCCTCGGCACGGAGTGTTGCCAAGCTACTCGCAGCCGAGTCCGGGCGGCGCTTCCTCGTTGAGGAGGGGCGCCGGGGCCTCCTCAAGCAGGCTCTGATCAAGCTCGGCTATCCGGTGGATGACCTGGCGGGCTACCGCGAAGGCGGCAAGCTCGAAGGTTTTGCCCTGCGCGACTTGGCGCGGAGCGGTGAGCCCTTTGCCCTGCGTGCGTATCAGAGCGAGGCGGCGCGGGTCTTCCATGCTGGCGGCTCGGTGCGGGGCGGCAGTGGCGTGATCGTCCTGCCCTGCGGCGCCGGCAAGACCATCGTCGGTCTCGCCGCGATCGAGCGGCTGGCGACCCAGACCTTGATCCTGACCACCAACACCGTCGCCGTGCGGCAGTGGAAGCGTGAGCTGCTCGACAAGACCACGCTGCGCGAGGATCAGGTCGGGGAATACACCGGGGACCTCAAGGAGATCCGCGACGTCACGGTGGCGACCTACCAGATCCTGACCTACCGCAAGAAGCGCGGTGGCGAGTTCGAGCACTTCGGGCTCTTTGAGGAGCGGGACTGGGGTCTTGTGGTCTACGACGAGGTCCACCTCTTGCCAGCGCCGGTGTTCCGGGCAACGGCGGAGCTGCAGGCGCGTCGCCGTCTCGGCTTGACCGCGACGCTCGTGCGCGAGGACGGCAAAGAGGACGAGGTCTTCAGCCTCATCGGGCCGAAGCGCTACGAAGTGCCCTGGCGCGAGCTCGAAGGCGGTGGCTTCATCGCCGAGGCCGAGTGCTACGAGATCCGGGTGCCGCTGCCGGCGCAGGAGCGACAGAACTATCTGGAGGCGGATTCGCGGCAGGGCTTTCGCCTGGCGAGCTGCAATCCGCTCAAGTTCGATGTGGTGGCCGAGCTGCTGGAGCGGCATCGCAGCGACCGGGTCCTGGTGATTGGGCAATACCTCGATCAGCTGGACGAGTTGAGTCGGCGCTTTGACATGCCGCTCATCACCGGCAAAACCGGAACCGCCGAACGCGAGCGCCTCTACGGCGCCTTCCGCAGTGGCGAGATCGAGCGGCTGGCGGTGTCCAAGGTCGGCAACTTCGCCATCGATCTGCCTGACGCCAACGTGGCCATCCAGATCTCCGGCTCCTTCGGTTCGCGCCAAGAAGAGGCGCAGCGTCTGGGCCGCATCCTGCGGCCCAAGGGGGGGGGAGGCCGAGCCCTCTTCTACGCCCTGGTGACCGGCGGAACTTTGGACCAGGACTATGCTGCCCGCAGGCAGCGTTTCCTCGCGGAGCAGGGCTACGGCTATGAGATTCGCGAGTGGGGGGGCCTCAAGGGCGAGGCTATAGGGGAGTCGGCCACGCCAGGTGAGGACCTGGGGGATCGGCCAGATGAGGGGGGAGTGACGTCTTGAAGTCCTATCGACTCGAAGAACTCTTGCGTGAACAGACGCCAGAGTGCCTGGCCAGGACCTTGCGCTCTTGGCATGGCGCTCCGAGAGCCGGAGACCCTGCCAAGAGCTGTGAGCTTGCGGATTCACCTAGCGCAAAACCGGAGCAGAACGGTTATGCGGAGCCTTGCAGCGTGAACGGCTGCAGCAAGGGGGCCGCGGAGCTGGTCACCGAACTGGCCAGCCGGATGCAGGAGGGGGTTCGCGATCAGTGGCCGGCCTTGGGCGAGGAGCAGCGGCGGATCTTGCGCAAGCTGCTGGCTCGCAGCGATCACGTTCTACCGATGCGGCGTTTGATCGAGGGCGCGCGGGTGACAGAGCCGGAGATCGAGTCGGCACTCAGCGAACTGGAGGAGCGCGGCTGGGTCTATCGCGTCGTTGATCGACAGGTCGAACGCTTCGGGCAAAACGCCGTGGCGCTTCCGGCCGAGCTTGCCCGCTGCATCGCCGAGCTCGAAGGTCTTGAGCACGCCGAGCTTGAGAAGGAGGAGGGGGGCTCCGGTCCCTTCACTCTCAAAGACTTCCTGGAGGAAAGGCACGGGGCCGCTGCGGAGGATGGCGAGGCTCAGCGGGCGGCCCAGCACCATCGCCAGGCCTACAAGCTCTTCTTGATGCCGCCGGCCATCCTCAAACGCGTCGCCCGCTTGCCCGAGGAGGCACGCGAACTGGTCGAATACGCGATGACCCGCCACGGAGGGCTCCTGCCGCGGAGCCTGCTGGAACAGGCTCGTGGCGACCAGCTCGACTACGATGCCGCCTCCCTGCGCAAGACGCTTGAGGACGGATTGGTGGGCACGGTGCGTCACTTCGACCTGCGGCCCTTCGGCATTGGCTTGTGTGAAGAGGCCGTCGTCGTCTTTCAGGAAGTCACCCTGATCTGGCTGCGGCAGCGCTCGATGCAGCGCAAGCAAAACGGCGAGGGGCAGCCGCCGGAAGAGCGGGTCGCCGGGGTCGACTTGGCGACCAACGTCATGCGCTTCTTGCGTTACTTGGAAGAGAACAGCGTCCGCTTCACCGTGCAGGGCGAGATCTTCAAGGCGACCCACAAGAGAATCCTCTCGCAGCTGATTCCGGCCTCGGGCATCGAGGATGTCGAGACCAGCTTCCGCTTCATCGAACGCTTCTGTCGCTCGCGCCACCTGGTCGAAGCGACCGGCGAGCGGACCATGCGGGTGTCGGAGGCCGGCCGCGCCTTCGAGAACAAGCCGCTCGAAGAGAAGCTCAAGGACCTGCTCGCCTTCGCCATCGGCGATCCGATGACAGGCGGCGACCCCTACCACCAGGTCAAGCTGCGGCGCATCATGCTCCGCTTGCTGCGCCGCCTGCAGGCCGGTGTTTGGCACGACGCGATGCACGTGCCCTTCTTGGCGCGCAACAGCCACCTTGCCCAGATGGAGCGCCAGGCCTTCGCCGACTACTACGGCAGCCTCCGCGAGCAGGGGCGGCACATCGTCCTCGAAGACACGCAAAAGCTCGCCTGGCACCTCTTCCATTGGGTGCGCAAGCGTCTGCATCTGCTGGGCATCGTCGATATCGGCTGCAAGGACGGGCACCCGGTGGCGCTGCGGCTTAGCGACCTGGGGGCTTCCTTGCTGGCGGGACCAGCGCAGGCGGCCGAAGGTGCGCGTAGCTCGCTGGTGATCAACCCGGACTTCGAAATCCTGCTCTTCCCCGAGTCGGATGCCTATGAGCTGGTGCACACCCTGGACCGCTTCGCGACGCGGACCGGCAGCGACCGCCTCTATCGCTTCCAGCTCGACGAAAGGAGTGTTTCGCGCGGCCTGGCCGATGGTATTGGCATCGGTGAGATTCTTGAGGTGCTGACCGACCGTTGCCGGGCGGCGATGCCGCAGAACGTCCTGTTCTCCCTGCGCGACTGGGCTGACCGCGCCGGGGCCTTGACCCTCAAGGGCGAGCGGGAGCTGCACGCCCGGCGCAAGGACACGCTCGACCGCCTGCTTGAGCACGCGCGGGTTCGTGAGTGGACTGAGGCGCGCAGCGAGGATTGCAGCCTTCGCATCAAGGACGAGGTTGCGGTCGAGGACTTTTGTGCCATGGCTCGCGATCTCGGCTTTCCTATCGAGCGCGAGCGAAGCAGCGGGGAGCGGTCATGACTCGTTCCTTAGCCGAGAGAAGGGCTGAGCTAGCTCGGCTTTGGTGGATCAGTCCGGGGGATGGCTTGGGACCGCAACTGGAGCAGCGTCTGCGGACGGCGGTGCGTGCCGGGCTGCGCGGCTTCCAGCTGCGTGAGAAAGGCAGCTTTGCCGGCGAGCTACACAGGGCCGCCGAAACCTGTGTCGCGCTGATGGGCGAGGGGTATTGCTTGGTCAACGACCGGGTCGATGTCGCGCTGGCGGCCGGAGCGCATGGGGTGCATCTCGGCACCCATGCCCTCCCCGTTGCGGCAGCTCGGCGTTTGCTTGGCGCGGAGCCGCTGATCGGCGCTTCGATCCACAACGAGGCCGAGCTTGAGCGAGCCCAGGCGGAGGGGGCCGACTTCGTATTTGCTTCGCCGGTGTATCCGGTGCAGAAGCCCGGCCGCAAAACCATGCGGCCGCTCGGCCTGCCGAGACTCCAGCGCTTGCTTTCCCAGAGCCAGGTGCCGGTGCTGGCGCTTGGGGGCATCCGCCCCGAGCGGGTCGCCGAGCTCATGGATCTGGGGGTGCATGGGGTGGCGGTGCTCAGCGGCATTGGCCGCGCCGAGGATGCCGCCCTGGCCACGAGGGCCTATCTCGAAGCGCTCGGCGAGGGATGAACAGCCAAACTCCAGTCCGGTACCTGAAGCGGCTGCGCTGGACCCTGCTGGGGCTGGCCTTCTTGCTGGTCTACTTCTTCGTCTTCCAGCGCTACGTCTACCAGCGGGTCGAGAACCAGAGCGCCGCCGCCATGTCGGGGCCGATGGTGGTGGGGGACCGTCACCTGATCGACACCGAGCCTGGGGACGAGTTGTTGGCGGAGTGGATCGTCGCCTTTTGGAGCAGCGCGCGGGAGCTCTGTTGGAGCCGGGTGCGTGGGGTGCCGGGGCAACGGCTGCGCAAGCAGGGCGAGCGCTGGGGCATCGAGGCGGCGAACGGCAGCTTCGATCCTTTCGCGCCCAGGGTGACGTTCGATTCTTCCTTGGATGGGTATTGCTTGCAGCCAGGCGAATACCTGCTGCTGAACGATCGCCTCGATGCTCCCTATCCGGACTCGCGCTTTCTCGGGCCCGTGGATCGTGAGAGCATCCTCTACCGCATGGTCTTTCACTTCGGCTCGGGGAATGGCTGAGTTCGAGAGCGGCGATTTGAGCTTCCTGCGCCAGTTGCTCGGCGGCGATGGGCTGAATGGTCCTGGGGACGATGCTGCGGTTTTTCCTGCCCGCGGCCGGGTCGTTGCTAGCTGTGACGCCTTGATCGAAGGCGTGCACTTCGAAGCAGGGACGCCGGTGGCGCAGATCGCCCACAAGCTCCTGCACCGCAACCTCTCCGATCTGGCGGCGATGGGGGCGCGTCCGGGCCAGGTGCTCTGCTGCTTCCAGTTCTCGCCGGACTGGGGGACGCGGCAGCGCCGAGCCCTGTATCGCGGCTTGCAGCGGAGCTGCGTCGGGGCGGCGGTCGATTGGGTCGGCGGAGACCTGGCGGCGACGCCGGGGCCGACCAGCCTGCAGCTCACCGTGCTCGGGGCACCTGCCGGCAAGCGTGTGCTGCGGCGCTCGGCGCTGCGCCCAGGGGATCTGCTGGCGGTCAGCGGGCCGCTGGGGGACTCCTTTGCCAGTGGACACCACCTCCGCTTTCGCGCCCGGGTCGAGCTGGGGATCCGCCTCGCGACTCGGCACCCTGTCCACGCGGCGATGGATTTGAGCGATGGGCTGGCCCTGGATCTCTCGCGGATGCTGAAGGCCTCAGGGGGGCTGGGCGCTCAGCTCGAAGCGGCGGCCCTGCCCCTGCGCCCGAGCCTGCGCGGAGCACCCGATGAGAGCGCCTGGAGCCAGGCTTTGGGCGATGGGGAGGATTATGAGTTGCTCATTGGCTTTGCGCCGCGGGCCCTGGCCCAACTGAAGGCTGATCCCGAAATCCCTAGGCAGCTCTGTCGGCCGATTGGTGTGGTCGAATCGAGGCCCGGACTCAGGCTTCTGTATCCGGATACTTCCGTGAAGGCCTGCCCTTTGCGAGGATGGCTCCATGGCCAAGCATGAGTTCCTACTCCAGTGCTTTAGTCGAGGCCCCGAAGAAACCGAGGCGCTGGGCGCCGCTCTCGGCCGCCTCTTGCAGATCGGTGAAGGCGTTGCCCTGCGCGGAGAACTCGGCGCCGGCAAGACGGTCTTCGTGCGCGGCCTGGCGCAGGGCCTCGAAGTGGACGAACCGGGAGAGGTTCGTAGCCCGACCTACCTTCTGATGGTCGAACACCCGGGGCCGATCCCGCTACTCCACCTCGATGCCTACTTTGCCAAACGGGGCAATGACTTCCTCGCCGATGGGGGGCAGGCCTATCTCAGCGAGGCGGGGGTCGTTGCCATCGAGTGGGCGGAGAAGCTCAGTGCTCAGCTGCCCGAGGACTTCCTCGTCATCGAGCTTGAGCATTGCAGCGAGGAGCAGCGTCGCTTGCGAATCATGGGCCAGCGCGAGCGCTGGGGGCAGAGAATCCGACAGATTGCCGATGAGAGTTGAACCGGCGCCGGGGCTTGCCGTTTCGCCGCCACCTCGCCGAAGATTGCCCTTTTAGCCGGATTGGAGTCCGAATGAGCTTGCCGCCAGAGAAACCGGGACCAGAGCGGGAAAGCCCGGACACGGAACCATCAGGCACGGCTGGGTGGCGCCGCCGCGCGATGGGCTCGGCAAAACAGTTCGAGGAAGGTCAGGCGGAAGGCGAAATCGAGGTTCAGGATGATCTCCTGAACCGCTTTCGTTTGGGAGATGCCGCGGCCTTCTCGGAGATCGTCGGGCGCTTCCAGGACAAGCTCGTGCGCTTCTTTTTCCGGCTTTGCTGGGACCGGGACCGGGCCGAGGACTTCGCCCAGGACGTCTTCCTGAAGTTGCTGCGCGGAGCCCGCAACTACCGGCCGCAGGGCAAGCTCTCGACCTACCTGTTCAAGATCGCGACCAATCGCTGGATCGACTACTACCGCTCGCTGCAGCCTCGTCCCAGGCTCCGCAGCCTGAACAGCTCGCTCTTCGAGGACGAAACCCCGCTAGCGGACCGCATCCCGGCTGAGATCGGCGAACCCAGCGCCGCCAGCGAGTCGGACGAAGAACGCGCCGAGCTACGCAAGGCCTTGCATCAGCTCTCCCTGCCACACCGTTTGGTCTTCGAGCTGGCGGTGCATCAGAGCCTCCCCTACCAAGAGATCTCGGTGCTGCTCAATATCCCCGAGGGCACGGTCAAGTCGCGGATGCACAACAGCGTCAAGGCGCTACGGCGCTTGATCGAGGAGGGACGAGCTCAGCGGGGCGAGGACTTTCCAGGAAGCAAAGGACGGCGGCGCTTTCGGCGGCATGCCTAAGTCGGCTTCGTTGCGAGAAAAGGCTAGCGCGCCCAAACCGTTCGAGGACCCATCATGAGCGACGAGCCCCAGGACGAAGCTCGCCAGGAGCCGAAGCCGCCGCTTTCGGTCTGGAATGATCCAGAGTTCGCTGCCAATGCTGGCAGGGATCTCCTGGAGCAGCTGCGTGCGCTTGAGGAGCCGGAGCCCAGTCAGGAACTCGGGGCCAGTCAGAAGTTCGGTGCCAGCCTGCGTGCCCAGGTCCTGAAGCGCAGCCGCCGACTACTCCGTGCCCGCAACCTCGGAGAGCAGCTGAACCTGGCCTGGCATGCGGTCCTTTTGACGGCGCGGCGTTCTTGGGCTTTCCGCCTCGCGTTCTTGGGGCTGTTTTTGAGTCTTGGTTTCCTCTTGGGCCGCGAGCTGTGGTGGAGCTTTGAGGAGCACCGGATCATCAGCCAAGGGAAGGAGCTGGTCGAGCGTGCCCGTGAGGACGGTGGCATGGTGCTCGCTGAGGAGGCGCTAAGCGAGAAGCCGAGTTCGAAGCCTAAGGTCGCACCCGGCAAGGCGGCGGATCGTCAGGCTTGGCTGCGCTCGGAGAACGAGCTTCGGCGCCTGCGCGAACTCTTCGATGAACGGGCGACACCTGAATACCAGCGACGCCTGCTTGAGATTGCCGGGGTCGATCTGAGGGTGCAGCGGCGTATTGGCTACCTTGCCGGTGGCGTGGCTGCGGGGCTGCGGAAGCGGCTGCTGCGCCTGCCCGAGAACGACTACGACACGGTGGAGGAGCTTTCGCTGGGCCTGCGGGCGCTCTTGGCCTCTGGGTCGATGCTCGAAGATAGCCCGCACCGGGAGGTCTCTCTTGCGGTGCTGGCGCGTCTCGAGTCGCTGCTGGTCGACCTGGCGAAGCCGGAGCGGATTGCCTCCTTTACCCTGGCGCTCGCCGGTTACTTGGAGGGCGTCCTGCAAAGTGGGGATCGTGGGCGTCTGGATGCCCTGAGCCGCTATGTCACAGCCCTTGCCGACATGGAGCTGGGCTTGCAGCGCCGGGCTGAGCGCTTAGCGCGTGGAGAGCGTCTCCAAGACGGGAGTCGCGCCTTGCCGCTGACGCACTGGGCCACGCCCTTGGCGGCCTTGGTCGATGCTGGAGTGCTGCTGCGCTTTGCTCCGGCCCTCGGAGTCTTGCCGGATCGTTGCCGCCAGCTCCGGGAGAACATGGTCGCGCACCTGGTCCTGCGCGGAAAGCGCGGGCCGCGGATGCGAGCGTCCTGCCAGGCGGCGCAGCTCTTCGCCTTCTCCGACCTGGTCGACCGGGAGGGACTCAAGGCTCGGCTCCAGGGCTATCGTCTCTACCCGGACCGTTTGGCGGGCGACGTGCGCAGTGTCCGCTACCTCGCTTGGGGGGCGAAGCCGATGGGCTACGGCTTTGCCCGGGTGAACCAAGCTCTGCGGCATTTCGTGGCCAACCACGAGCCACGAACCCTGGTCGATCGTTCGGCGCTCTTGCTGGTGCAGCTCTTCTACGTCGCGCCGCATTTCGACTGAGTGGCAGCTTTGGGTGGGCTTTAGGTCGCGAGTATCCCCAGCTCATCGCAAGTCAATGCTTGGGCTGGGCCCTTATGGCACTATCCTCCCGGTCATAAGGAGAAAACACCTTGCTCAAACGCCTACGTCTCATTTCAGTGATTGGAGTTCTCGCCGCCGTTCCGCTATCTGCGCAGGGCAGCTCAGCTCAGGGCAGCTCAGCTCAGGAAAGGCCGAAGGCAGAGAAGGCAGAGAAGGCAGAAGCGGGAAAAAAGCCAGAGGCGATCGAGCTGCTGCTTGAGAAGCGTCCGGAAATACCGACGGACAATCGCGGGGGACGCATCGTCAAGTTGTCCTTGCAGGACTGCCTGCGCCTCGGCAGCGAAGCCAATATCGACCTGCGCATCAATGCCTTGCTCGAGCGGATCGCACGCGAGGACAGCATCGCGGCGCAGGGGCAGTTCGACACCGAGTTCTTCCTCGATGGCTCCTGGCGGCGGGTGGAATCGCCGGCGCGTAGTTCGATTCAGCCGAGCTCGGTGGTCAAGACCTACGGCGGCAAGATCGGCTTCCGCAAGAAGTTCATGAGCGGCCTCGTCGCCGAACTCTCCTACGGGCCGCAGTACACCGAACAGAAGGTCAACTCTAGCTTCGCCTTTCCCGACGACTTCTTCAGCGGCAGCCTCGGCCTCAGTCTCAGGCAGCCGTTATTGCGTGGCGCGTGGTGGGACTACCATGGGGCTGAGATTGAGAAGGCCAAGCATGAGTACGCCGCCCGCGGCTACGAGTACCAGCGCAACCAGCAGATGATCCTGCAGTCGATTGCGACGGCCTACTACGAGCTTGCCTTTGCTCGGGAAAACTGGGGAGTGCGTTACTTCTCTTTGGAGCTGGCACGTGAACGTCTGCGCAACACCGAGAGTCGGATTCGCTTCGGCGGCCTGGCCGCGCGCGACCGCATCGCCCACGAAGCCGAGGTTGCTCGCAAGCAAGAGGAGCTGATCTTGGCCGAGACCACCATCCTCGATGCAGAGGATGCTCTCCGGCGCCTGGTGATGGGCTTCCGCTCTGAGAAGGACTGGGATCTGGTCATCGTGACCACGGTCGACTTGAAGAAGGGAGATCCCAAGATCGACTTGCCGACATGGCGCGAAGCTGCCTTGGTCGCTCGCAAGAACCGTCCGGACGCCTTGGCGCTGATGCGGCGAGTGCAGGGGGCCAAGCTCAACGAGATGGTGGCTGACAAGAATCTGCTGCCCCAGCTCGATCTCAGTGCCGGCTACTCGTCTGCGGCACAGCGTGACAATTTTGGCGAGCTCAACAGCGATTTTTGGGAGGGGGAGTATCCCTCCTACAACGTGCAGTTGCAGTTCTCGGTGCCGCTGGGCAACCGAGTGGCGCGTTCGCGATACGAGAAGGCTCGTCTCGAAGTCCGCCGGCTGATGACTCAGTTGAGCATCCTCCACATCGACATCATTCGCGAAGTGCGCGACGCGATCCGCCGACTCGAAAGGCTGGAAAAGTCGATCAAGGCGGCCGAAGAGAGCGTTCGCCTCGCCCGCAACAATCTCGAGGCCGAGCAGATCAAGTTGCGTCACGATAGCTCGATACAGTTCGAGGTGCAGGAACGCGCCAATGAGCTGAGCGCTGCCGCTTCGCGCCTGATCCGCGCCCGTTTCGACTACCGCCATGCTTGGTTCCAGCTGCTGGCGGTGCAGGGACGGCTTACCGAGTTTTCACGCCTGCCGGAGCCCGCAGCGTCCGATGAGGACGAGAAGAGCGAAAAGGGCCAGGACAAGTAAGCGCCGATCCGGGCGCTCAAAGGGCGCTCGGCTGCTGCCCGGATAGCCCTGAGTGACGTGCGGCCTTCTCCCGACTAACGAGGCTCTTTCCCCCGAAGCCTCGGGGCAGACCAGGAAGATCATGCTCATGTTTCGAACTCTGCTTATCGGCTCCGTTGCCCTCGCAGTCCTCGCTTGTAGCGAGCCAAAAGATCCGGTGAGCATTGCGCCACCGCCCCCCGCCCTCGACTCGCCGAGCAAGGCGGCTCCCTATCTCTTCTCGCGAAGCGAGCAGATCGATCGCTTGGTAGAAAAGCTGGTCGGGCAGGGGTCTAGCGCCAGTTGGAACTTTGCGAAGACCTTCATCAAGGAGCAGGACGACCCAGAGCTCAGCCGGGCTTTGATTCGCTTCTTTGAGCGTTGTCGGCTCAACACCGGAGACAACGCCGGCTTGCGGACCACGATCCAGGTGATGTCGAGTTCGGGCCTTCAGGTCTACGCCCAGCCGCTTGCAGACATGGATCGACATCCGGATCAGAGCGTTCGCGACGAGGCGATGAAGGCGCTGATCCGCTGCGCCTCTCCCGAGGTCGTTGACGATTTTGTCGCCCGCTTCCAAAAGGTGGATGTGCGGCGGCGCTCCCAGTTCATGCGCATTTTTGCGCTGAAGTTGGAGCCCGTACGGGCAGTGCCCCTGCTTCGGGCAGAGCTTGGTGCTCGTCTTTCTCCCGAGCGCGCGGCGACCATGCAGAAGCAGGTGCTACGAGCTCTCGAGCAGCCGGGCGTGCCCAAGGAGCTGATCCGCGGTGCTTTGAAGGGCTTCATTGCCGGCTTTCCTGCCTCGCAGCGCCTAGAGGCCGCCAAGCTCCTGCACAAGGCTGGAGGGGCTGAAGGGCGCGTGATCCTCCTCCGTCTGCTGGAGGATGCGAAGGAGCCTGATACCCGCACGATGTACCTGCTTGCCCTGGCCGAAGGCGAGGCGCCCGAGGCGGTGCCCCTGGCTGAGGCCCTGTCCGATTCGGACAAGCCCACCGTGCTCATGGGGGTCGCCAGCTTCTTTGGCAGCATCCTGGCTCGACAGGGGGAGAAGGCTCCTGAAAACCTGCGGCGGACCTTGGAGTTCTTGGCGGAGCACGAGTCGCCGCCGGTGCGCCAGGCCGCCGTCCGGGCCTTGGGGGATCGAGGCCGCGCCTTGGTTCTGCCCCGGCTGGAGGCCTCGATCCGCAACGGCAGCGGGACAGAGCTGCGTGAGGCCATTGAGGGCGCGATTGCGCTTCAGAGCGAAGAACTCATCCCGGTCTTGATCGAGCGCCTGCAGGCCGCCAAAGGGCCGGAGCGGCGGATCTTTCTGCAAGGTCTGGGGCGCATCGGCAAGGCCCCTGGTATCGAGCCCCTGGTCGCGGAGTTCCTGGCGCCTCCGGTCTACCTACAAGCCGAGAATGGGATCGACAGCGTCTCCTACGCGGCGCTGATGCTTGGCAACATCCCCAGCGCCGCCAATCGCATGCTGCGCCTGTACGCCGAGCTGGGCGGGGTGGATGAAGCCGGCAAGCGCCTCCCCAAGTCCAAGCAGATCCAGGTGCCGCAGCGGAAGCTGCGGCGGAGCCTGGTGCGGAACACCTTGGCCCTGCTGGCACAGCAGAAGCTTGCGCCCGAGCTCAAGCAGCGACTGCGCCAGCAGTTCCTTGCGCAGGTGGAGTTCGAAAAGGATGCCGGAGACCGGATGCACGCCCTGAGCCTGGTGAAGGCGAAGATGAAGCTGGCGGACCTGACTTGGCTTGTGTCTCTGCTTCGGGCCAAGGATCAGGACCCGGAATTCGCCCGCAGGCTCAACGACTTCCTTTGGGAGTACTTCTAGCCAGCCGCTGGGACTTTTGGCTGGCCGAAAGGCGAGTACGAAGCTTTCGCGCAGATCTCGTGCCGAGTCGGGCTCAACTCTGGGGCTTGCTGAGTCGATGAGGACCGTGCTCAGGAGCCTCTATGGGATTCGTCAACCTCAGCGAGAAGACGATTTCCGCCAAGCTGGTCTACTACGGTGTAGGCCTCGGCGGTAAAACCACCTCTCTCAAGGTGGTACATGGGCTTATGTGCCCACGGGACGAGGTCAAGCTCGTCTCGATCAACACCGAGCAGGACGCGACGCTCCTCTTCGATTTCTTGCCCATCGACCTCGGCCTGATCGACGGCTTCAAGATCAGGATTCAGGGCTTCACGGTCCCAGGGCAGGACAAGTACGTCACGATGCGGCGCTATGTGCTGCAGGGCGCGGATGCGGTCGTCCTCGTGGTCGACTCCCAGCGCAGCCGTATCGAGGAAAACCTGCGCTCGATCGAGGACCTGAAACGCAACCTCGCGGCGAATGGCCTCGACTTTGACAAGCTGCCCCTTGTCTTCCAATACAACAAGCGCGACTTGGACGACTTGGTTCCGGAAGACGAACTGGATCGGCTCTGCAACCCGCGTGGAGCCCCGTCCTTCTCGACGATTGCTACCGAAGGCGTGGGGGTGCTGGATGCCTTCCTAGAGTCGGTTGGCCTGATGGTGGACCAGAAGGTGCGCCAATACGGCCTGGGGCGAGGGGAGATCGATCCGGCGGAGCTGGCGGAAGAGGCCAAGACCCGGATCCGCAGCATTACCGACGAACTCGCTGATGAGGCCCGCCGTGCCGGTCGCGAGGAAACCGAGAACGCTGGCGGCCTGGTCCATCTGACCGTGAGCGACGAGGTCGGCCAGGAGACGCTTGCCGACTACGAAGCCAAGCTGGAGGGGCCGGAGCTGGGTGAGGAGTTGCTCCCAGCTGGGGAGGCTGCGGCAGATCTCATCGCTACCGATGACGATCTGGACGCCATCGAGTATCTCGAAGACCGGGTGGACGAAGGGGCTGCGAGCCCCGACCTAGACCTCTTTGACGAAGAGCTCGATTTCGACTCCGAAGGCATGCTCGATGCCGACGAGCTGGAGCTGGTGGAGGACGAGGACCTGGCCCTAGCCCCGGCAGCAGGCAGGGGCGAGGAAGAGACGGCTGATAGCGCCGCCTTGGAGGCGATCGGCGAGACCAACGAACTGCTCGGCCAGGCCATCAACTCGAACATCGAGATGGCTGGGCTCTATGCCGAGCTGGCCGAATACAAGCAGCTCCTCGAGAAGAAGAACCGGGAGCTGGTCGAGGTCATCCAGCTGATTACCCACGATCTGAAGCGGCCCCTGACCGTGTTCAAAACCGTGGTGGGCCTGCTCGGTAAGGGGCATCTGGGCCCGCTCAATGAACGGCAGGGCGAGGCCGTGCACAACGCGACCGAGTCCGTCTCGTACATGGAAGATCTGCTGCTCGACATCCTGGAGGCCTCACGGCTCGACTACGACGGGGTGCAGCTCGAGTTTGCTGAGGTCGACATGACCCAGCTGGTCGGCGACATACTCAGGAAGCTCAAGTACCAGATCGACGAGAGCCAGGTCCGGGTGCGGGTCGAGCCCTTGCCCTGCATCCGAGCGGATGGCGATGCCTTGACCAAGGTTCTGATGAACCTGATCGGCAATGCCGTGAGCTACCACAACCCCAAGGCCCAGCAGCCGTGGATTCGGGTCGAGCACCAGGAGACGGAAGAAGAGTGGGTCTTCGAGGTCTCCGATAACGGGCTCGGGATCCCCGAGGAGAGCCTCAGCTCGATCTGGCAGAAGTTCGAGCGCGGTGCGAACACCCGCGAGATCACTGGCACCGGCCTCGGGCTCTACATCGTCAAGCAGATCGTCCTCGGGCACGGGGGCGAGATTCAGGTGCAGAGCAAGGTGGGGGAGGGCACCTGTTTCACCATTCGCTTGCCGAAGGTGCCGGTGCTCGCGAAGCACTCCCCCTTGGCCTGAAGCTCTGGGCCCCTGCCCCAGGAGACAGAAGCCCAGCAGGTGCCCCTCGCCAGAGGCCTCCGCGAGGATCTACTAGAAGCCGCCGCCGCTTCTCTTCTTCTTGTTCTGCTTGCGCTTCTCCATGAACTCGTCCCAGATCTCGGAATCACCGCCCCCTAGTCTGCTATTCCACGTGCGCTGCCAAGTCTGGACAACTCTCGCGTTGTGGTAGGCGTCGGCTTCCTTGATCTCATCCTCGAAGCCTGGGGGGATGTAGCCGGCATTGAGACCTAGGGTGATGTCTTGGAGGATCCTGTTGAAGAAGGCGGCCTGTTCGCTCTGCTCGCGGTCGAAGTAGTTGATCGTGCGCAAGCGGTTGATGATGGCCGGGAACGCGAAGCGGGCTAGCTCCTCGTTGCTCAGCTTTTTGCCGGCCCTGCTGCCGGCCATGCCGGTATCGGTCATGACCGTTTCGATCAGATCGTTGACCCTCTTCTTGATGTCCGCGGTCGCATCTTCGGGCCAAGCCAGTTCGGGTAGGGTTTTGGCATCGAAGGCCTTCACCCCCTTCTTGGACTTCTTCGCCTTTGCTTTCTTGGCCTTCTTGGCCTTCTTGGTCTTCTCGTCCTTCTTGGCCTCCTCAGCCTTCTTCGCCTCCTCGGCCTTGGCCGCGAGCTCTTCTGTTTCTTGCTTCGTGGCCTCGGTCGTTTCCGGCTTCTGCTGCTCGTCCTTTTTCGCGGTCTGCTGGTTCTCGGGCTTCAGGCCTGGCTTGTCCGCCTTGTCCTTACCGCCGAGGATCAAAAAGAGCACGACGGCAAGGATGGCGACTGCGCCGCCGCCAATGCCGAGGTAGAGGCCCATCTTGTTGCCTTCGGGAGCTTCGTCGCGAGCCCTTCGGCCGCGGCCTCGTCCGCCGGCAGCGCGGCCCTTAGCACCAGAACTCCGCCCGCCGGATTTGCGGCCACCAGCTCTGGCGCCACTGCCTCTGGAGCCACTGCCTCTGGAGCCACTGCCTCTGGAGCCACCGCGTCGGGCTGCGCCACCACGTTGGCTTGGCCGCTTGGCTCCGGCCTCCTCACCTTCCTCGGCAGCCTGGCTGCGGCTCTGCCGAGCAGAGGTCTTGGATACCTTGCTGCCGCTAGAGCGGGAGGCGGCAGCCGCGCCGCTCCCTGCGGGAGGAGTCGCAGCCTTGCTGGGCTCGGCAGGGCTAGCCGAGGCTTCCACGTCCATAACCGAGCCACAGCCTTTGCAGCGGGCTTGGGCAGATTTGAACGAGGCGGGGAGCTTGTACTTCGCGCCGCAATTGGCGCAGGTGATCACTCGTGCAGTCATCGTGTCCTCGAACGGCTAGAACCGGCAGGAATGCCGAGGGTTTGCGCGGGCCGGATGTTAGCGCCGGGATTAGGCGCTGTCGCTGCCTGGCTCGGGCACTTGTTCGAGGAGCTGCCTGCTTGCCAAGGATGCGCGCGGCAGCAGGGCCGGGTCACGAGGGTCCTGCTGCTGCCAGCGGCCGTGGCTGAACCGGCGCCGGCCCCGCTTATCGGTCTTCCTGGTCTTGGTCACCTGGTGGCGGGAACTCCTTGCGATCGGAGTTTTGCGACCACCATTGGTACCACTTCTTCACCACTTCTTGGCGCATCTCCTGGTAGCGGGCGGAATCGTGCCCTCCCTCCATGGAGATGTTGAAGCCGAAGGAGATGCCTCCTGAGAGTTCGCGAAGGCAGCGCACGATCAGGTTCAGGCTGCTTGCTTCCTCGGCGCCGCTTCCCTTGCTCTCGTAGAGCTTGTTGAGGAGTCGAGGGATCGCCGGCTTGCCCGACTCGATGAGTCCGCTTCTGGCCGCGGTCATTTTTTTGAACGGCACGTCCGGGTCCATAAGCGTGGCGATCCATTCGTCGATCTTGCGCCTGAGGGCTGGGGGCGTGCTTTCGAGGTGGCCTAGAGGGCCCGGTTGCACCTGTTCACGCTCGGCCTTTTTGCTCTTGGCCTTGCCCTCTTCGGTCTTGGCGCCGGCGGAGCGCTTCTTCTTTTTCTTCTTCTTGGCCTTGGGCTTGGCCGGCGGCTGCTCTCCTGCTGCCTGCGGATAATCGAGGACCTTCCACTTAAGGGCTCGCCAGCCCGAGGGCTTCTTGATGCACCAGGCCCGCAGCCTGGCGAAGCCGCGGTAGGCGCTAGGCACCCGCGGCCCTAGCTCAATGGTGAAGTCGAAGGGCTCCTTGCCGAGCTTCTCGGGCAGTTCTTGCTCCTCGACGCTCGAGAATTCGAAGTCGCGGAAGATCCGTCCCTCCTCGCCCTCAAAGAGGGAGGTGATGAGCTCTTCGCGGAAGGCATCCTTCTTGGCTTTGGAATTGGCGATCCAAGCGAGCCGTTTTTTGCCGCGATGCACGAGGTTGTAGTGCTGTGCGAGTTCCAGAGCGGCCCAGAAACTGATCCGGTCCTTGCTTGCGATGGCTTCGATGAAATCGCGGAAGGCTCGGACCGGGGGGCTGCTGTTCTTGAGATACTGCTTCACCGGCCCCTTGGGCTTCTGAGGAGCTTCCTCCTTGCCTCTGGGGATGGCGAAGAGCAGCGCGACCACGAGCAGGAGGATGCCGCCAAAGACCAGCGGCCCTTTCATCTGCTTCTGTGCTGAGTTGCGCTTCTGTGTGGCGGCGACCTTAGGCGTGAAGCTGCTCTTGCAGTTCTTGCAGGTCAGCCGCTTGTCGATGGCGCTCGGGGGGAGCGCGTAGGTCGTGCCGCATTTCGGGCAGGGGATATGCACGCGGCCGTCACGACCAGGCTGCAGTCTACGTTCGCTCTGTGCTCTACGCGCAGCGTTGTGGGCTTTTCCGGCCCGTCGCCGCGATTCCATGCTGCGTCTTTTGCCGCCCATGAGTTCCTCGGTTTTCAGCTAGCGGTCACCTGGAGCGGTGTGACCGGGAGTAAGGGAAACAGGCTAGCAGGCTGTTGAAAAAGGCCCAGGAGTGAAAGAGTGCCGGATTCGGCCTCCCATTGGGGCCAGAAAACGCCAGCGAATCTAGTGATTCGTCGAGGTTTTATGGTGCCGAAGGGGCGTCGCCGACGCTGCTTTGTCGTGGTGGGCATAGTTCTGACGGCCTGCGAAGCCGGGATTTGGAGGCTTGCAAAGCGCTCGAACTCGGCGCAGCTTGCCGCAGAGGCCTCTCCGTGGGGGAGGGCCCGGTGAAAAGCGCAGCGCAACGCAGCAAAACTATGGCGGATCATTGCCCCTTCAAACTCGTGAGCGACAAGCGGCCAGCTGGCGATCAGCCCAGCGCCATCGAGGGGCTCGTGCGCGGCTTGCGCGCGGGCGCCGAGCTCGAGGTGCTGCTTGGGGTCACCGGCAGCGGCAAGACCTTCACGATGGCCCACGTGATCCAAGAGCTGCAGCGGCCGACCCTGGTGCTAGCACCGAACAAGACGCTGGCAGCGCAGCTCTACCAAGAGTTCAAGGATCTCTTCCCGGAGAACGCGGTCGAGTACTTCATAAGCTACTACGACTACTACCAGCCCGAGGCCTATCTCCCGGGCAGCGATACCTACATCGAGAAGGACGCGACGATCAATGAGCAGATCGATCGCATGCGCAATGCCGCGACCGCGTCCCTGCTTGAGCGCAGAGATGTGCTGATCGTCGCCAGTGTCTCCTGCATCTATGGCTTGGGCTCGCCGGATGCCTACCGCGACATGTCGATCACCCTGCGCAAGGGCGAGGAGCTTGACCGCGATGAGATGCTGCGCTCGCTGACCCAGATCCAGTATCAGCGCAACTTGATCGACTTCGTGCGCGGCAGTTTTCGCGTGCGTGGCGATGTCGTCGAAGTCTTCCCGGTCTACGACGAGGATCGCGTGCTGCGCTTCGAGTTCTTTGGCGACGAGATCGAAGAGATCTTCGAGGTGGACCCTCTCACCGGCCAGATCCATGCCGAACTGGAGCAGGTCACGATTTATCCGGTCTCGCACTACGTGACTCCGGAGCATCGGCTGGAGCGGGCGATCGAGTCGATCTCCGAGGAGCTGGAGGAGCGACTCGCAGAATACGAGCGACTGCAGCGGCCGCTTGAGGCGCAACGTCTGGAGCAGCGCACCCGGTATGACCTGGAGCTTCTGCGCGAGGCTGGATTCTGTAACGGCATCGAGAACTACTCGCGGCATCTCGACGGTCGCAATCCGGGCGAGGCGCCAGCCACCCTGATCAACTACTTCCCCGAAGACTTCCTGCTCTTCGTCGACGAGAGCCATGTGGCGCTGCCGCAGGTGGGGGCGATGTTCAAGGGCGACCGCTCGCGTAAGGAGAACCTGGTCGACTACGGCTTTCGCTTGCCGTCGGCGCTCGATAACCGGCCGCTGCGTTTCGAGGAGTTCGAGGCCTTGGTGGGGCAGATGGTCTGCGTGAGCGCCACGCCTTCTGAGTATGAGATGCGCCGGGCGAAGACGGAGGTGCACGAGCAGGTGATCCGGCCGACCGGTCTGGTCGATCCCGTGGTCGAAGTGCGACCCGCGTGCGGCCAGGTAGAGGATCTTCTCAGCCAGGTGCGCGGCTGTGTCGAGGCCGGCTTCCGCGTGTTGGTCACGACCCTCACCAAGCGCATGGCCGAGGAATTGACCGACTACTATCGCGATGTCGGGGTCAAGGTGCGGTACCTGCACTCGGACATCGATTCGATCGAGCGCATGCAACTCTTACGCGAGCTGCGCCTCGGAGTCTTCGATGTCTTGGTCGGCATTAACCTGCTACGCGAGGGGCTCGACCTGCCGGAAGTGGCTTTGGTGGCGGTGCTCGATGCCGACAAGGAGGGCTTTCTGCGTTCCCGAACCAGTCTGATCCAGACCTGCGGGCGAGCGGCACGCAATGCCGAGGGGCGGGTCATCCTCTACGGGGATCGCGTGACCGGCTCGATGCGCGAGGCGATGCAGGAGATGGAGCGGCGCCGGGCCAAGCAAATCGCGCATAACGAGGAGCACGGGATTACCCCGCAGACCATCGTCAGCCGGATCAAGGAGCTGATCCAGGAGTCGGAGGCCAAGGATGCAGAAGAGCTTCCTCTCGCGGTTTCCCAGGGCAAGGACGGTAAGGTCAAGAAGCTGGGCAACCGCAAATCCCTCCTAGCCCAAATCGAGAAGCTGCGGGCCAAGATGCACGAGGCCGCCCGTGCCCTGGACTTCGAAGAGGCGGCCAAGCTGCGCGACGAGGTCTTTCGTCTGGAGAAGAGCGACCTGGCCCTGCGCTGAGCGGGTGCTGGCCAATAGGGAAGCGCCCCGGGTTTCCCGGAGACTCGCTTATGTGAGCCTCGCCACCGCGGCAGATGTTTGCCGCTGGTGGGAGTACTGCGCCTCGTATTCTGTCGGCGGGAGCTGCCCGATGGACTCTAGCCACTGAGCTAGGGCCGCATGCGCAGCTGGGGGGATTCGCTCACGCGGTGATTCGATCAAGAGGGGGCACTGGGCTGGATCAGTAGCCGGGGAAGCGCCAGGGATGTAGGGGGATTTTGCCTTGGAGCTGGATGCGGGATTCGGGGTTGTTATTCAGCTCGCGGGCGAGGGCATGGAGCGTGGGCGTGTAGACATCGGTGAAGAATAGGAGGCCTAGGGCGCGTAGGGCGTCCCAGTTGGCGCCGATGTAGGCCCTGATGAAGCGGATGCGGTTTGGGTCGCCGGGCTCGATGGAGCTGTGGCGGCTGAGGACTTTTAGGGCGCGGAGGAACTCGAGGGCGCTGCTGTCGATGGAGGCGGCTTCGAGGGCGCTGGCGAGTTCGGTTGCGCGCGGGCCTTCGGCCTTCCAGTAGCTGTGGGCCATATACCAGCTGCGATGCACCGGGCGCAGGGCGCTTAAGGTCAGGGCGCTGAGGAGGAGGGTCGCGCCGATCATCAGGGCGGGGGCGGGCCAGCGGGAGCGGCCTCGAGCGTCGGGGAGCTTGAAGAGGCAGAAGCTGGCGATGAAGCCGGTGATGAGCCCACCCATGTGGGCGGTTTGGCTAATGATCGGGATCATGAATCCGATCACGACGTTGATGGCGACCAGCGAGAGGATCCACTTGATGCGGGGATCGCGTAGGGAGGAGCCGTAGCTGCGCTCTTCGCGCGCGAAGACAGCAAGGAGGACACCCAGCAGGCCGAAGAGCCCACCGGAGGCCCCGCCGCTGATCGTGTAGGGCTCGTACCAGAGCATGGTTGCCAGCGAGCCACCCAGTCCCGAGATCAGGAAGCTGAGGATCAGTCGCTCCGTGCCGATCTGGCGCTCGAGCCAGGGGCCGATTTGCAGCAGGAAGTAGCCGTTGAAGCCAAGGTGCAGGACGCCGAAATGCATGAAGCAGCTGCTGATCAGGCGCCAAGGCTCGCCATCGACGACGAGGGCGGCCATCTGGGCACCGGAGCGGAGCTCGTTGTCGATCTTGGGCGAATGCAGGCCGAAGGCGACGAAGACGATGGCGAAGATGCCGACCAGGGCGTAGCTGCCGATGGGGGTGAAGTTCTTGTTCATGGCCGGCCTCCCGTGCGCAGGGCGAGTTTGGCTCGGGCGCGGGCCCAGTCGCTTTTGGGGTCGCGCTGGCGGCCGGGGTCTTTGGGCAGCAGCTTCAGTGCTTGTAGCGCCTCGCGCGCTTCGGCTTTGCGGCCTTGTTGCCAGAGGGCGCGGGCGAGCCAGAAGAGGGCCAGCACGCTTTCGCCCTTTGTCTCCAGCGAGATGCGGGCGTGTAGCTCGGCCTGCTCGGCTTCGCCGGCCAGGCTCGCGATCTCCGCGGCGAGCAAGCGTGCGGAGCCAAAGCCGAGTTCGGGATCGCGTTGCAGGGCCAGCTCGATTTGGTGCAGGGCCTGGGGCATGGCCCCCAGCTCGTAGAGAGCTCGGGCTGCTTCCCTGTGAGTGCGAGGATCCTCGCTGCCGTTCTCCAGCGCCGTCGCCAGATAGGCGAGGGCCTCCTTGTGTTGTCCGGCGTCGTTGTAGTGGCCGGCGAGTTCGGTGAGATCGCGCGGCGAAGCAAAATGCTCGATGCGGCCGAGCAGCTCGCGGATCGCCTTGCGGTCGACATTGAGGCGCTGCCACAGGCGAGCGAGGCTCATGCGCAGCCGGGGTAGGAAGGGCGGCCAGCTCAGGGCGAGGATGAGGAAGAGGGGGAGGGCCAGGGCGGGAAACAGGTAGAGCTGGTCGCCGGCCTTGTGGGAGAAGCTCTGGAGCTTGCCCAGCTGAACCGGCGCGACCACGAAGAGGAGCTGCAGTCCGAGAAGGAGCAGGGCCGGAAGCACCAAGAGCATCCCGGGGATGAGGCCGAGACGCGGCTTGCTGCTTGGGGTGGTGGTGCTAGGGCTGTCGTTCACGGTGTGGCTCTCTCCTCTGCCCCAGGTCATGGCCGATGCTGGGCTCAGATTCCAGGCCGCAGCAGGGGAGGGGAGCAGCTTTGTCCGACGACTTCGGCCAGGCTTGCCGGTGAAGGAGTGCCCGGCCCTCGCGTTATCTCGGCTCAAGCTGCGGAACTGGCTTCGCCTCGCGAGGCTAAGGGAAGACCCGCCGGGCCCTTTGGGGACTGGCGGATTTTCGGAGAAATCATTGGTCTATCCAGGTGCGCCGTTGGTTAAGCTTCTTCGCCCGGGTCTTTCAGGCTCGGTGGGGCGCTTCGATGAGAGAAGGGGCGCCTAGCACCTACCAGGGTGCAACGTGGCTCTGCCACGAACAAAGAGACGAGATCGACCCTGACCGGAACCTGTGTCCGTTCGGGGTCGTTTTTTCATGATGGATGAATCAAGGCTTGCTCGGGCAGGGATTTGGCCTACGGACTGTGCCCCTCGCCAATCGGCCTTTCTTCTTCCTACTTTTTTCAAGTGAGGGAAGAACTTTCGAGCAGCAAGGCACTACAAAGAGACACCTGAGCAGCACGGCTGCTTTCACGAGTTTTCACGTCCTCGTGGCCGATCTTTCCGAGTTCGGTGTCGACCGGCGGAGGTGAGAGACCCGCTGTGTCGTGGCGAGCCGAGAGGCTCCCACCCGGGATTGAGACCCCCGGGAAACGTGAAAGAGAGAGAGAGACGAGATGAGCCTCTCCGGGGCCTTGGCCCCGGAGAGGCTCTCTTTTTTCCGCTGCGCTGTGTTCCCGCGCGCTGTGTTTCCGCTGCGCTGTGTTCCCGCGCGCTGTGTTCCCGCGCCCTGTGCCTGGCGCCCCGTGCCCTGTGCCTGGCGCCTCTCGTCCTGCCTGCGGCATTTTTCTTGTCCGTGGCATTCTCGAAGTGAGAAGGCGAAGCTGCGGCTATGGCGCTTCCGCACAACTACGGCAACTACCTTCGTCTCCCTGAGCTGCTCTCCTGCCAGAATCCACCCTCGCGAGTCGAGGGCGAGCGCTGCGGGCCTACTCGCGAATATGGCCATCCGGACGAGCTGCTCTTCATCATCGTTCACCAGGTTTTCGAACTCTGGTTCAAGCAGATGCTCTTCGAGCTGGACCGTTTTCGGGATCTTCTGGGGCAGCCCGAAACGCAGCCATCCGAGCGCCGGGTCGAGGAGCGAATGATTCCGCAGCTGACCGAGCTCCTGGGCCGGGTCAACGAGATCCTGCGCCTCTGTCACGATCAGTTCACCGTGATCGAGACCATGCCGAGCACGCATTTTTTGGCCTTTCGCGATCTGCTCGGCAACTCCAGCGGCTTCCAGTCCCTGCAGTTCCGGGAGTTCGAGATCTTGCTGGGACTGAGTCGCGAAGCTCGGGAGCGAGCCGTGGCGGGACAGTCGCGGCTAGAGGGAATCGCCCTTCGCTTCGATTCGTACTTCGAAGGAGCGGAACGGCAGCGACTCGAAGAAGCCGCCAGCGAGATGAGCGTCTCGGATGCGGTCCTGGACTGGCTGGCTCGGACACCGGTCGAGAGCCTGTTTCCGGGCTTCGAAGCGGACTTCCTCGCTGCCCATGTTCGCTACGGGGAAGATCAACTGGCCCGGATCCGCGTCAACCCCAAGATCGGAGCCGAGGCCATCAAGCAGGCCCGTCTGCGCACGGAGGCTGGGATCGAAGAGCTTCGCCAGTACTTACGCCCAGGGAGCAGCCGCGCTGCCCGCCTCGGTTTCCTCTTTATCTCCAGCTACCGCACCCAGCCGCTGCTGCGGGCTCCGAGCTCGCTGATCGAGACCCTGATCGAGCTGGAGGAGCGGGTCCGGCTCTTCCGCTACCGCCATGCGCGCATGGTCGAGCGGATGATTGGCCGGCGTGTCGGCACCGGCGGTAGTCCCGGAGTCGAGTATTTGGATCGCACCGCGGTCGAATACCGTCTCTTCGAGGGTCTGCTCGAAGGGCGTAGCTACCTCCTGGATCCTGCCCGACTGCCGGCGCCTCCGGACGAGGCGAGCATGGACTTCGCCTTCGGCGGTGGCGAATAGGGGAGGCCGCGAAAGCCCTCAAGCGGCGGCTTTCTGCGGGTCGATTCCACAGGAGGGGGCATGTCGATGGCCCCGTGGACATCCCTCGCGGAGGCCAGCTGCCCATGAGCATTGCGACAACGGAGGCCGCCTTGGCGGCGATGGCTGTGGGCGTACAGGTCCTTGGCTTTTGGCTGGAGGACGAGACTCTGGTCTTGCTGGCCCCTGAGAGCATCCTCGAAGGCGGGGCTTGGAATGCTCTTGGCCCTAAGCGTGGCTGCCAAAGAGAGGAGGGGTGCTCATGAGCAAGGCGAAGAACTCGCAGCCGCGGCCTCCTTCCTCCATGTTCCGGCAGGCGGTCGCTTCGGCGCCGCAGCCGATCATGCTTACCGATCGCCAGCTGAGGATCCGCTATCTCAACGCCAAGTCGAAGCAGATGCTTCGGCGTCTTGAAGCCTGGCTCTTCTTTCCCCTTTCCCAGGTTCTTGGCCTCTGCATCGACGAGTTACACGAGGACCTAGTTCCTTTGCGGCAGGTCCTTGGCCAAGGCGGCTGGCAGCCCCCGGCGCAGGTCGAGCTCTCCTTTGGCCCAGAGAACTACGAGCTCGTCGCCACTTCGCTGCACAGCGCCAAGGGGGCGTTTCGTGGTCTCCTGCTGAGCTGGGAGCTTGTGTGCGAGAAGCTGTCCGGCGAGCAAGAGGAGGAAGCTCGGCAGGCGGCTTCAGCTGAGCTGCTTGCGGAGCGGGCCCGAATTCTCGCCGGGTTCGCAGCTTTTGACAAGTCCGCCGAGCAGATCGCCGAGGCCCTCGAGCGACTGCATGCGGCGAGTAGAAACACCCAGGTGCAGGCGCTCAACGCGGCGATTCAGGCGGCGCAGGCCGGTGAGCCGGGACTCGGCTTTGGGCACATTGCCGAAGAGCTGCGTCGTTCGGCGGAACGCTCCTGCTCCTTGGCGAAGGAGATCTCGGAGATGCTCGAAGCTGCGAGGAGGGGGGCCATGGCTGGAGTCCTTTCGGAGCCAAAGAGAGTTCGTCGATGACTCCCGTCTCGAATCGTCGGTGCTGGCGCCTCCAGCGAGGGGGACAGCGATCTATGCAGAAGCAGGCAGCGAAGTTCGTCGCATGACTCATCGGAGCAGAGGTCCGTCGGGGAGCATGCCGGCCGAGTCTCGGCTGGGGCAGATTCTCTCAGATCCGGAACTGCGTCAGGCCTTTCTCGAAAGCTCGCAAGAAGCCTGCGAAGAGCTCGATACTGCCTTGCTCGCCTTGGAGGCCGATAGCACGACGCAGGATCAGATCCACCAAGCGTTTCGCATCGCGCACAACCTGAAGAGCGCCTTTGCCTCTGCTGGTTTGCAGGACGCTGTCGCGATGGCCCACGGCATGGAGTCGGTTTTTGAGCGGCTGCGCTCGGGTGAGAGTATCCTCAATGATTCGCTGAGGTCCCAGCTCTTGGCCGAGGCGGATCGTGTTCGCGCCATCGTGGAGGCCTTAGACGATGGTTCCTACGTGACTGTGTCTGCAGCCACTAGTGCCAAGGCGCGAAGACCTGCCGAGATCGCCAAGGCCGTTGGGGAGGATGCTCTTGTCGCGAGTCCCGTCGGCGAGCTGGTGCGACCTGCAGAGGGCTTTGAGCTGCGCTTGCGCTTCGATCCGGCTGCCGAGGACGCGGAACTGCAGGCCATCATGCTGCTCAACAAATGCCGGGAGGCCGGCGAACTATGCTACTGCTTGCCGAATCTTGAACAGGAGGGGATCAAGCCGGGGGCAGAACTCCGTATCGGGCTGAGCTGTGTGGGGGCCGATGAGAGGCAGCGGCGGCAGATCCTCAAGACCCTCGATCTCTTCGCGCTGACCCAGAAGGAGGTCGAGCGGATCACGTCTGGGCCCAAGCCGCCTAGGCCGGCTGCAGCGGTGAAGGCGACTGGGAGCATGCTCTCAAAGCCCTCAAGGAGCCAAAGCCTCCGCGTTGACATGGGACGGCTCGATGGTCTCGTTCATCTGGGCGCTGAGTTCAGCATCCATCGGACGCGATTGCGTGAGCTGGAGCGCATGCTCCAAGAACGGCAGCCGAGCTGCGACCTGCCCTTCGATGCTGCGAGACTTGCCACCCGCGTCACCGAGCTGGCCTTCCTCGCCGAGGGCCTGGCTCGAGAAAGCGGCGGGCCCACCGCCCAGCGCCTTGCTCGTGGGCTTTTCTCGCTGCGCGAGAGCTTCGAGGGCATGGAGGCTGAGCTGGTCAAGGTGAAGGCGCTTCGTTCCACGGTCCAGGAGCTGGGCGCTAGCGTCGAGAGCCTCGATCGCGTCGGAACTGCGCTCGAGCGTCAGGTCATGGAAGTGCGGATGCAGCCGGTCGGGCCCTTCTTCGGTCGCTTTCGTCGCCTCGTACGTGATCTCGCCAAAGGGCTTGGCAAGCAGGTGCAGCTGGAGCTGCGCGGCGAGCAGACCGAAGTCGACAAGAGGATGCTCGACGAACTCGCCGACCCGCTGATGCACATGCTGCGCAACGCCATCGATCACGGTGTCGAGCCCGCTGAGCAGCGGCGGCAGGCCGGAAAGGACGCCTGTGCCTGCATCGTTCTCGAGGCCTCGCGGCGGAGCCGTCACATCACCCTGGCCTTGAGTGACGACGGCCGTGGCATCGATCCCCAGCGAGTGCGGCGGAAGCTGCAAGAACGCGGCCTCCTCGATCAGGGCCAGGCCGAGGCCTTGAGCGAGCCGGAGCTACTGCAGTATCTCTTCCACCCCGGTTTCTCGACGGCCAAAGAGCTGAGCGAGATCAGCGGCCGGGGCATGGGCTTAGATATCGCGCTGGCCAAGGTGCAGGAGCTGGGTGGCCAGATCGAGGTCGAGTCGCAGCCGGGGAGCGGCACCCGCTTCTTGATCCAGCTGCCGCTGACGATGGCGCCCACGCGGGTGCAGCTCTTCGAGCTCGGCGCTGAGATCTATGCGATACCCGTCGAGGGGCTTGGCGAAGTTCTGACGCTGCCAAGGGAGAAGGTGCGCCCAGCTTGTGGGCAGCGAGTCTTCCAGCTGGGGGAGCGGATCTACCGCATTTGCCCATGGGATGAGTTCTTCGCCGCCGAAACCCGGCCCAGCGGTGAGCGCCACGAGATCCCGCTGCTCTTACTCGGAGCCGGGGAGCAAGCTCTCGCCTTTGAGGTGGATCGAGTGCTGGGGCAGAAGGACGTCATTCTCCAGGACCTGCCCGAGGGCTTGCGCGGCTCTGGGGCCATTGCTGCCGCCTGCATCCTTGAGGACGGGCTCGTGACTCTGGTCCTGGACCCAGAGCAGCTCGTCAAGGCAAGGGGCGGGCATGCCGATGATCAGGAAGCCTCGCAGCAGGGAGAGGGGGGATGAGCATTTTCGAGATCTCGCAAGAGCGGCGTGCGGTCTTGGACCGCGTCGCTATTCAGGGCGCGACGCATGCGTCGTCGACGCTCTCTCGCCTGTTTCAGCGTGAGGTCAAGATCTACAGCGACGGCTTCGAGAGCGTGCCTATCGATGAGGCCTGCGATCTCGGACTGCCAAGCGATCAGGAATTGCTTGCTGTGCATAACCGGATCCAGGGAGAAGTCGAAGGCAACGTCCTGCTCGCCTTCCCGGTGGAAACCGCTTTCGAGCTTGTCGAAGTCCTGATGGGAGGTCTTGGGGCTGAGCCGGCTGAGCTTGGAGACATGGAGTGCTCGGCGCTGATGGAGACCGGCAACATCACCGCAAGCGCCTTCATCGGTAGCCTAGGAACGGCGCTCGGCTGCTCCTTGCTTCCGGGAGTTCCCACCCTCCTGCACGACGTGGGCGGGGCAATCCTGGCCCCGATGCTGATCGAGCAGTTGCTGGCGAGTAACCAGGCGCTGATGAGCCAGGCGCGCTTCGAGTTCGATGAGCGTGCGATCGACTGGTGGCTGCATGTGATGCCGACGCCGGAAAGCCTGCCGGTGATGGAGGAACTCCTGCAATGACGGAGAGCGCCCGCAGTACCCTGCACGAACGATCCCAGTCGGTTGCCATTGGCTGCATCGCCTGGGGGCTGGCTCCTGGCGTGCTTCGCGCCGTGCTCGGATCTTGTGTCGGAATCAGTGTCTACGACCCCGGCGCCAAGGCAGGGGCGCTGGCGCATTGCCTGCTGCCCGAAGGTGACCAGGAGGATGCTCCTCCGGCCAAGTTCGTGGCTTCGGCGCTTAGCCCATTGATCGAAGCGGCTGTGGAATCGGGGGCCCGCCGCGAGGCGCTTCGGGTCAAGCTGGCAGGTGGTGCGGCGTTGTTTACCGGCTCGGCCAAGGGCCAGGGGCTCGGGGCGCGCAACGTCGAGATGGCGCGCAAGGCGATTGCTCAGGAGGGGCTCAAGATCGTGGCCGAGAGCGTCGGTGGCGAGAAGGGCCGGGTCATGGAGTTCGATCTCGAGACCGGTAAGGCCTCGGTCAAGGTCATCGGCGAAGAGCCGGTCGTCATCTGAGAAGGAGCAGCTGTCATGGGAGTCAGAATCCTGATCGTCGATGACGCGCCCTATATGCGGCTCTTGCTCAAGAAGACGCTGGAGGGGCTCGGCCACGAGGTCGTGGGTGAGGCCGAGGACGGCAGTCAGGCCATCACTCGCTACGAGGAGCTAGAGCCGGAGCTGGTCACCCTGGATGTGGTGATGCCGAGCATGACCGGGATCGATGCTCTGAAAGAGCTGCGGGCCAGGCATCCGCAGGCTTGTGTCGTCATGGTCTCGGCTATCGATCAGCGCGAACACCTACTCGAGGCCCTGAAGAGCGGGGCGGCGGACTACGTCACCAAGCCCTTCGATGCCGAGCGGGTCGGGGCGGCGATCGAGCGGGCCCGGCATCGCCTGGGCTGAGTGCTGGGCGGGGCCGTTTCTGTTCGCAAGCTGAGGCTGATTCGCCCTTGGGAATGGCCTGCCTTGCCGCGAAGATCCAGGGGCCATTTGTATTGCCCATGCCCTTCGCCGCCCCTGCGGCAGGAGCCTCTGATCCGATGCTGTTGAGCTTGGTGCTCGAGCGCCCTGAGGGGGCGCCTCCTTGGACTGCTTTCTTGATCGCGCTTGCGGTCACCGTGCTCTTGCTCGTGGTGACGCTCTTGCTGGGCTTCCAGCGGCGGCGCCGCGCTCACCTGCTTTCGGCGATCTCGACGGTCCTTGCCCTCCTTGTCGCGATTTACTTTGCCGAGACGGTGGGGAGCTACTGGGTTTTCCCAAAGTGGCCCCTGCGCATCCACCTGAGCATCGCCTGGGCGGCGACGGGCTTGATCCTTCCCGTCTTGGTATCGGGGATTCAGGCGCTGCGCCAGCGCGGACGCGCGCCCGGCCATAAGAAGCTCGTCTTCCTCTGGCTGGCCGTTGTCCTTGGCGCGATTTGCACAGGGTGTTGGATCTTCCTGGTTGGTCACCCGAAGTAGCGGCATCAGTCCGAGGGGCATCCTGCCGATAGGAAGGCGGGATGCAGGAAGAACAGAGCAAAGCAGCGGAGAGTGGCCGGCAGCGGCGGTCTCGGCGCGAGCGGGGCAACCTGCTCGGCTACGTTCTTGCCGACGTCTTGAAGGCCAGCCTGGCCCTGATGCTGCTCCAGGGCTTCGTCTTTCATTTCAGCGTCGTGCGCGGGCGCTCGATGGAGCCGAACATCGCAGACGGCGACCGTCTGCTTGTCGATCGCGTGTCCTATGCCCTGGGCGATGTGCAGCGATTTGACGTGGTCATCCTCGCTTCGCCAGAGGACCCAGGTGTCGACTACGTCAAGCGCGTCGTCGGCCTTCCTGGCGACCGGGTCGACTTGATCGGTGGACGGGTGCGGATCAACGGCGAGTACTTGGAGCCTGGTCTCAGCACCGTTCCCGACCCAGAGGCCTTCGGAACCTGGAAGGTGCCGGAGCAGCACTACTTCGTCCTCGGAGACAACCGGCCGGTGTCGAGCGACAGCCGCGAAGGCTGGTTCGTTCCCATGTCACAGCTACGCGGCAAGGTGCAGTTCTGCATCTGGCCCCTCTCCCACGTCGGCTCGCTGTAGCGGGGACGGGCGCGAGTCTTCGTGCGCGGCCTGCTAGGCTCGTGCGCATGAGCGAAGCGGATGATCGGCGGGAGATTTGGGTTGTTGGGGCGAGCCGTGGCATTGGCCGAGTGCTGGCGGAGGGCTTGGAGCAGAGCTCGTCTCGGCCGGTGCGCCGGATCGCTCGGAGCCTTGGCGTGGATTTCGGGGATGCGGCGACGCGGCGGGAGCTGCTGGATGCCTATGGGGCGCCGTTTGCTTGGATCCATGCTCCGGGGGACTTCTTGGAGAAGCCGCTGCTGGAGACTCCGGATGCCGACTGGGAGCAACTGCTTGCGAGTAACTTCTGGTCCTTTGTGCATCCGGCGCGTGATCTGCTGCCGGCGATGGGGAAGCAGGGATCTGGGCGCGTGCTCTGCTTTGGCGCGGCGGGGCTCTCGCTGGGAACGGCGAAACTGCGCGGGCCGGCGTACTTCGCGGTGAAGGCGGCGCTCGCCAGCGTGGTGAAGACCCTGGCCCTGGAGTTCGGCCGCATGGGCGTGACGGTCAACATGCTCTCGCCCGGGATCATCGTGCACGAGCACAGCCACCAGGAGAGCCAAAAGCGCCTGGCGCCTCGGGTGCCGCTGGGAAGAGCCGGGCGGGCTGAGGACCTCTTTGGCGCCACCGAGCTGCTGCTCGGCGAGAAGGGCGCCTACATCACCGGGCAGGAGCTGACGGTGGATGGGGGGCTGAGCCTGGGCTTTGGGCACGCGTAGTCGGCACCGCTGCCCCGCTTCTCAGCGGACGCCGTGCCGCAGGCAGCCTAGGCCCTCGATGTGGACTTCGACTTCGTCGCCGCTCTGCAGTGGCCCGACGCCCTCGGGGGTTCCGGTAGCGATCAGATCGCCGGGCATCAGCGTCGTGTGCTGGCTGAGGTAGCTGATCAGCCGAGCCACCGAATGCAGCATGAGCCCGGTGCGCGAGTCTTGGCGCAGCACGCCGTTGACCCGGGTTTGCAGTGCTAGGTCCGGGGTCGCATCTGCCGGAATCTCGCCGCCCGGAAAGAGGCTGGCGAAGGGCTGCACCCACGGCCCGCAGGGGGCAAAGCCATCGAAGCTCTTGCTGCGTAGCCAGGGATAGCCCTGCTCGCGGTCGCGTTTCTGCATTTCGCGGGCGGTGACATCGTTCATCAGCGTGGCGCCGCCGATGACGCTGGCCGCCGCCGCCTCGGACAAGTGCTTGCCGCGCTTGGCGATGACCAGGCAGAGCTCGCCTTCGTAGTCGACGCGCCCGGCGCCCGTAGGGCGCTCGACGACGGCCCCGTCCGGAGCCAGGGCTTCACAGAGCTTGGCGAAGCACTTGGGTTCCTTGGGGGCCTTGCTGCCTAGCTCCTTGGCATGCGCCTCGTAGTTCTTGGCGATGCAGAGGATTTTGCGGGGCTGCGGCAGGGGCAGGCCGAAGCTGGGTTCGCCATCGAGGCGCGTGGCTGTGCCGAGCTCTTGGCTCAGCGCCTCGAGCCCCGCCAGCGACAGGCTGCCGTCCGCCAGCAGCGGGATGGCGTCGAAGGCTCGCTCGCCGAGCAGGGGCTCCAGGCTGTGCCATTCGCCCCGTGCCCAGATGCCGAGAGGGCCGGGATGCCAAAGATCCCGGCCGGCGCTGCGGAACCAGGCAAAGTCCGCCCCTGGCTGGCGCCGCTTCGAGGCCGTCACTGGCGCAGCGCAATCAGGGTGTAGGCGGTGCAGACGATCGGGCTCTGCTCGTACCAGCGCCCGTTCTTGTCGTTGACCCAGAAGCCGCCGGGCTTCTGCTGCGATTCCAGGTGCTTACGCAGGGTCTTGCGCCAGTCCTTGTCGGCGACCTTGTCGATGCCGCCGAAGTGGTAGGCCCGCGCCATGGTCAGGTAGTAGTAGTAGAGACCTTGGAACTTGGTCTTTTCGGGCAGGCCGGGCTTGGAGCCGGGGTTGTACTCGACGGTGAAGTGCTTCTTGGTCCAGTTGAGGGCGGCCTGCAGGCGCGGGTCGTCCTTGGATAGGCCGGCGAGGATGTAGCACTTGAGCAGGGCGTAGGTCATCGAGCCGTAGGAGCGCGGGATCACCGAGCCATCGGCGCTCTCGTCGTAGCCGGCCGGGCTGACCCCGGGGTAGTACTGGGCGCCGCCGTCTTCGCCGGCGCGCACGGTCTTCTTGCTGCCGTCGCTGGCGCGCATGGTGCCGGTGTAGCTGCCCTTGCCGGGTAGGTTCTGGCTGCGGCGCAGGTAGACCAGGGCCTTCTGGAAGGCTTCGTCCTTGCTGTCGAGCCCGGTCAGACGCAGGGCTTCGAGGGCGAACTGGGTGTTGGAGATGTCACCACGACGGTCGCCGCCATAGCCGATCGAACCATAGTCGCGGTCGCTGGGCTGGTAGCCCCGCCGCTCGACGTTCTGGATCATGAGCAGGTAGCGCTGCGCCGCCTTCAGCGCTGCTTGCGAGTTCGGGGCGCCGGAGGCGACGATGGCCATCACCGCAGCGCTGCACACGTAGTTGGGGGTGAACTCGCTGAAGCTGCCGTCCTTGCGCTGCTGGCTCTTCAGCCAGGTGATTCCCTGCTCAAGGATCTTCTGTTCGGCCGGGCTGCGCAGCTTGGCCGGCTTGCTAGCGAGGGCGGTGAGCCCAAGGCAAGAGGTGCCGACATCGGGGACCTGCTTGCCATCGGGGGTCGGGACCAACCAGATCCCGTTCTTCTGCGAGAGGAGCAGCCAGTCCAGTGCCTTCTGCTCGAAGGGGGCCCAGGGCAGGGCCTTCGACTTGGCGGCAGCGTCCGGCTTCTTGGTCGCTGCGATTTGGGCGCCGATGCGTCGGTAGATCTTGATCGCCGCGAGCAGCTCGTGGAGCTGGCTATCGATCTCGTTTTTGGCATGGCCGTAGTGACCTCGGGCGAAGGGCTCGAGTTCGAGCCTTAGCGCGCTTTCACTCAGGCCATAGGTCTTGGCGAAGGCGGCGCGCGTCTTCGCCAGGTCGGCGGCATAGCTCTCCCCATCGAAGTCGTTTAGTGCCTGGTAGGCCCAGGCACTGGTCAGCCGCTGCAGCCCATGGTCGTCGGCGGGGCCGAAGAGGCCGTTCGAATTGCGCGAGCGGAAGATGAGCTGCACAGCGGGGCGCACGACCGGGCCGTCGGCCGGGCTGTATTGGCGGTGGCAGTGGGTCAGGGCCACGAGATACTTGGCGGCTTGGAGCCCCGTCTCCAGCTTTTGCTCGGCCAAGCGCTTGATGCTGTGGTCGACCTTCCTTTTGTATTGGGACTGCTGGGCTTTCAGGTTCTGGGCCTGATCCTGACCCTGGGCACGCGCGCCGGGCGCAGCCCAGCAGGCTAGGAAGGAGGCAGTGAGGAGGGTGATGGGGAGCTTGCTGAGCATGAGTTCTTCCTTGGATGAATGCGCCTGGTCCGCATGCGCTGGCTTGCAGGCAACGCTTCGCTTGCTTCGAGCTTCCGGGCGCGGATCCGTATGATGGGCATGGAATCCTAGGCCAGGTCCTTCTGTGGTTCATGAAGAAGTCGGAAGTCCTCGTCCTATTCACGAAGCTGCCCCGCCCAGGCTCGGTCAAAACCCGGCTCTGTCCACCGCTGCGTGCGGAGCAGGCGGCGGGGCTGCAGGCGGCTTTTCTGGAGGATGCCGCGGCGCAGGCGCGTCGGGCCATGCAGCTGCGGCCGGGGCTTGCGGCGTGTTTGGCTGTCACGCCCTTTGAAGGGAGCGAGGAGCTGCGGCGGCACCGGCTGCCGCTGCTGCCGCAGGAAGGGACGGGGCTCGGAGCCCGGATGACGGCGGCTATGGCCAGGGCCTTTGCGGCTGGTGCTAGCCGGGTCCTTCTGCGCGGAACCGACTCGCCGCTGTTGCCGCTGGCCCGCTTGAGAGAAGGCTTCGATGCGCTGGCGGCGCCGGGCGTCGATGTGCTGCTCGGGCCCGACCATGGGGGTGGCTACTACCTGGTGGGGCTGCGGCGGCCGCTGCCCGAGCTCTTCGCCGAGCTGCCACTGGGTTCGGCGAGTGAGGGCGCCACGATCTTCGAACGCAGCTTGGCGCGCACCGAGGAGCTGGGGCTCTCTTGCGCGCTGCTGCGCCAGGATCTCGACGTGGACCTGCCTGAGGATCTTGAGAGGCTCGCTGCTAGCCTTCGGGAGCATCCTGAGGCAGCCCCCGCGACGGCGGCGTTCTTGGACTCGATGGGCCTGCTCCGCCCCTGAGAGCATGCTCTCAGGGGCGCCGGCCTTGGGCTGCGCCGCTCGTGCACGGCCACCAAGGCAGCAGCGCCAAAGCCGTGCCGCGAGCGGCTCAGGCCAGTTTGGCCTTGAGGCGGTCCAGCTCTTCGGCTTCGCCCAAAGCGATCAGCACGTCGCCAGCTTCGAGGAGGGTCGTGCCTTCGGGGTTGAAGTCCATCTTGCCGCTAGGCCGACGCACGGCGACGACAATCAGTCCGTAGTCCTGGCGCAGTGCCGAGTCGATCAGCGATTTGCCGGCGAAGGGAGCATCCTCCCCGACGGTGAGCTCGTCCAAACGCAGGCTGTGGCGGCTGCGGCCGATGGTCAGGTCGACAAAGTCCATCACGTTGGGCTGGGCGATGGCCTGGGCCATGCGGCGGCCGCCGATCAGGTTGGGGAGGATGACGGCGTTGGCGCCAGCGCGCTTGAGCTTGCGTTCGCTGCTCTCGTCGGAGCCACGGGCCACGATACGGATCTTGCGGTTCATGAAGCGGGCGGTGAGCGTCAAGAACACGCTCTCGGCGTCGCTGGGGATGGAAGAAATCAGCGCCGCCGCGCGTTCGATGCCGGCCTGTTCGAGCACGGCTTCGTCGGTGGCATCACCCTGGATCACCAGGCGCCCCTCGTTGCGGTGCTCCTCGAGCAGCTCCGGATCCTTGTCGATCAGGACAGGGGTGTGGCCGTATTCTTCCAGGTCGCGTGCGATCAGCCGGCCGACGCGGCCGATGCCGCAGACGATCGTGTGCCCGCTCAGTCTCTGGATGGTCTTCTGCATCTTGCGGTGCTCCAGATGGTGGGCGAGTTCGCCCTCGAGGATGTGGGCTACGACCAGGGTCACCGTGTAGGCGCCGGAGCTGACACCCAGGACGATCAGAGCGATCAAGAAGATCATGTCTGTCGGAGTGTTCAGCCCAGGCGGGGTTTCGAAGCCGATGGTCGAGACCGTGATCGCGACGTAGTAGACCGACTCGACCCAGGTTTCTTCGAGGACGAAGCGGAAGTAGAGGATGCCGACGAAACATACGCCGAGGACGAACAGCACGGCGTTGGTCAGTCTGCGATCGCTCTTCACGCGAGGGATGATAGTGTCGCGTCACGCGAGTGGTACCGCGAACTCTGCTTCCTTTGTCGCTAATCTTTGCGAATGGCTTCTGAACCCAGCACCGTGACGATCTACACCGATGGCGCTTGCCGTGGGAATCCCGGCCCTGGCGGCTGGGGTGTCCTCTTGCTGTGGAAGCAGCAGCGCAAGGAACTGCGCGGGGGCGAGCGCAATACCACCAACAACCGCATGGAGCTGCAGGCGGCCATCCAGGGGCTCTTGGCGATGAAGCGGCCGGCTTCGATCGACCTCTACACCGACTCGGAATACGTGCGCATCGGCATCACCAAGTGGATCTCGGGCTGGAAGGCCCGGGGCTGGCGCACCGCCGCCAAGAAGCCGGTCAAGAACCAGGACCTCTGGGTCCAGCTCGATGAGCTGGTGCAGCAGCACGATCTGCGCTGGCACTGGGTCAAGGGCCATGCCGGCGATCCGGGCAACGAGCGTGCGGACGAGCTGGCCAACCTGGGGCTTGAGGACGAGCTTCGCCGATGAAGGAGGATGCTCCGTTCGCGGGCGCCGTGGCTCGGCCCTTGCTTATGACCGCCACCGAGCGGGAGGCCGAGAGGCTGCGGCCGCTGCCGGTCGCGGTCGCTGCCTTTGGGCAGATTGATGGGGCACTCGCGGCCATGCAGCTGATGAGCGAGCAGCGGCCGGGGCTGGCGCTCTTGCTCGGCCTTGCTGGAACCCTCTGCCCCGAGGAGCTGCCGATCGGCACCGTGCTCGAGGCCAGTGCCTTCCGCTGTTTTGGCATTGGGGCTGGGGCTGAGCCGGATCTATTGGGGCCGGAGGCGATGGGGCTACCTGAGGGCTGCCACGGCCGGCTCGTTCCCGCCGAGCTGGAGCTGGCGAGCGCCAGCCTTGGCGACTCCGCCCTGCCCCGCGCCGAGTTCCTCAGCGTCTGCAGCGCCAGCGCCGGGCTCGGTCAGGCACGGGCGCGGGCGGCTCGTTTCCCGCAGGCCAAGGTCGAGGAGATGGAGGGCTTTGGGGTGGCGCGGGCGGCGCGGCTGCTGGGCATTCCCTTCACCAGTGTGCGCGCCGTCTCCAATGTCGCCGGTGAGCGCGACCCCGCCTGCTGGGATCTGGACCGGGCCTTTGCCGCGCTGTCCCGGCAGCTCGCGGCCTTTCTAGAATCCTGCCCATGATCCGAATCGGAATCTCCACCTGTCCCAACGACACCTTCGCCTTCGCGGCGCTCTTTGAGGGGCGGGTTTCTTCGCCCGAGGCTCTCGACTGGGTCTTTGCCGACGTGCAGGAGCTCAACGAGCTGCTGCTGCAGGGGGAGCTGGATGTTGCCAAGGCGAGCTTCCACGCGGCGCTGCTGCTCGCGGATCGCTACCAGGTCTTGCCGGTGGGGGCGGCGCTCGGCTACGGCGTCGGGCCGCTGCTCCTGGCGCGTGACCAGGAGCGGGCCCGGCGGCGGCCGCAGGCTGGCGACCGCGTGCTCTGTCCGGGGGCGCAGACCACCGCGACCCTGCTCTATCGCCTCTTCGTGCCGGAGGGTCCCGAGCCCGAGCAGCTCCTGTTCAGCGAAGTAATGCCCGCGCTGCAGCGGGGAGAGGCCGACTACGGCGTGGTCATCCACGAGGGCCGCTTCACCTTCGAGGGGCTCGGCCTCTGCCTGGCCCAGGACCTCGGGGCGAGCTGGGAGGAGAGCACCCAAGCGCCGCTGCCGCTCGGCGGTATCTTGGGGCGGCGCTTGCTCGGGCCGGAGCGCTTGCATGGCATGAGCCAAGCGATCCGGGACTCGCTGGCGGCCGCTAGGGAGCATCCTGCCGGGTCGCTCGCCCTGATGCGCCGTCATGCCCAGGAGTTCGACGACGAGGTGCTGGAGGAGCACGTGCGGCTCTATGTCAACGAAAGCACCGAGGAGCTGGGAACGGCTGGGCGCCGTGCCCTGGAGCTTCTCCAGGAGCGAGCCCGTGCCGTGGGCTTGCTCGGAGGAGAGCAGCTCTTCTGAGCTGCTGGCCTATGGAGGCTGCTTTAGCTAGCCTCTCCGCCTTTCGGCCCAGGTTTTTCCCTCCCAAGCAGGCTGTTGCCATCGGCCTACGGCGACAAAGCACGGTCCGAGGCTGCCCTGCTCGCACCCCGAACTCGTGCCCGTGCTTCAGCTTGGGGGCCCGGTGCAGAGGACCCGACATGTACGACTCGCACCCGACGCTCGACTTCACCAGGCTTCGCTCCGAGATCATCGGGGTCGATTCGCCCTTCAATACTCCCTTCGGCCAGCGGCTGATGCTCTATGGCGACTACACCGCCAGTGGGCGCAGCCTTGCCTTCATCGAGAACTACCTGATGTCGGTGTTGCGGAACTACGCCAACACCCACACCGAGGACGATGTCTCGGGGCGCAGCATGACGCAGCTGCTGCACAGCGCTGAGGAGAAGATCAAGGAAGCGGTCAACGCCGGGCCGAAAGGTCGCATCATCGCGATTGGTGCCGGTTCGACTGCGGCGATCGACAAGTTCCAGCAGATCATCGGGGTGCAGATCCCGCCTGCGACCCTGATGCTGCTTGAGCAGATGATCCACCAGGACTTTGGTCCGGACGGGCCGCACATGCTGCAGAACTGCCTGCTGACCCACCGCCCCGTCGTTTTTGTGGGCCCCTACGAGCACCACTCCAATGAGGTGACCTGGCGCCAGGGCCTCTGCGAGACCATTGAGGTGCGGCTTGCTGCCGATGGCGGCCTCGATCTGGAGCATCTGGAGCAGCTTCTGCAGGAGCCTCGCTTCGAAGGCCGGATGAAGATCGGTTCCTTCTCCGCCGCCTCCAACGTCACCGGTATGCGCAGCCCGGTGCGCGAGCTGGCGAGCCTGCTCCATCGCTACGGCGCGTTGGTCTGCTTCGACTATGCGGCGAGTGCGCCCTATGTCGAGATCGACATGAACCCCGAGCCCGGAGCCGAAGGCGGCGACCCGAGCGTCGACGCGGTCTTCATTTCGCCGCATAAGTTCCTCGGCGGCCCGGGCTCCTCGGGGGTTCTGGTCTTCCATGAGAGGATCTACCACAAGGAGATCGCGCCGAGCATCGGCGGTGGCGGCACCGTCGACTACGTGGGCCCGAGTGGCCAGGACTTCATCGAGGACATCGAGCAGCGCGAAAAGGCCGGCACGCCGGGTGTGCTGCAGACGATGAAGGCTGCCCTCGCCTTCGAGGTCAAGCAGCGCATCGGCATCGAGCGCATTGAAGCGCGCGAGCTGGAGATGCTGGAGCAGGCCTTTGGCAAGTGGCGCCAGAACGAGAACATCGAGATTCTCGGCAACCTCGACCCGCATCGGCGCATCTCGATCGTCTCCTTCAACATCAAGGACCCGCGCGGCGGCTACCTGCATCCGCGATTGGTCACTGTCCTGCTCAATGACCTCTTTGGCATCCAATCGCGTGCCGGTTGCTCTTGCGCCGGCCCCTACGGCCACGCCCTGCTGGAGATCGACGAGCAGGAGGCGCAGCGTTATCGCAACTGCGTGCTGGATGGCTTCCAGGGCATCAAGCCTGGTTGGTGCCGCATCGGCTTCCACTACGCGATGGACGACACCGATGTCGGCTTCATCGTCGACGCGATCGAGTTCCTTGCCCGCGAAGGCCAGCACTTTGTGGAGCTCTATGACTTCGACCCCGAGTCGGGGGTTTGGACGCACAAGAAGGGGGAGGAGCCTGGCCCGCTGTTCTCGCTCGATGAGGCGCTGAAGGTGCAACACCCTGATCCGCAGCCGATCTCGTCTGAGATGCGCCGCGACTTGCACGCGCGTTGGCTCAGCGAGGCCGAGGATCTAGCCAAGAAGCTCAAGGCCAAGGGGCTGCGCCCCTCTCGCAAGCTTGAAGGCGAGCTGGGCGAGCTTCAGTTCTTCAGCCTGTAACAGGGCTCAGTCGAAAGAGTCACGCTGGCCCCGAGCTTGAGTCGCTGGGGGAGAGCCGCGAACATTGAGTGATTGCTCCCCTAAGGTTGGACCCGCGTCATGAAAGCCAAGCACCCCCTTCTGTTCTGCATCCTCGACGGCTTTGGCGAGGCGCCTGCTGCTCCCTACAACGCCGTGTCGCAAGCGGCGCCGCGCTTTTACTACGGGCTGCGCGAGGCTTGGCCGCACACCCTGCTAGAGGCTTCGAGCGAGTGTGTCGGTTTGCCCAGCGGCCAAATGGGCAACTCCGAGGTTGGACACCTGACCATGGGCGCGGGGCGGATTGTTTGGCAGGAGCTGGTTCGTATCGACCGGGCGGTTCGCACTGGGGAGCTGCAAGGGGCCGAGCGCTTCCGCGCCATCCATCAGAACGCCGAGCGCAATGATGGGAGGATCCACCTCATCGGCTTGGTCTCCGATGGTGGGGTGCACTCAAGCCTTGAGCACCTGCGGGCGATCATCCGCAGCTTCGGCGACGCTGGGGTTGGGCAGCGCGTCGTCTTGCATGCCCTGCTCGATGGCCGTGACACGGCGCCGCGCTGCGCCGAGCACTTCGTCGCCGATATGGAGCGAGAGCTTTCTCGCGTGGGCGGCAAGCTGGCTACCGTTGGCGGTCGCTACTACACGATGGACCGGGACAAGCGCTGGGAGCGGGTGAAGAAGGGCTGGGACAGCATCGTCCTGGGGCGTCCCGCCGAGGGTGGGCTCGACTATCCCGACGGTGTCTCGGCCCTGGCGGCAGCGTATGAGCGGGACGAGGGCGATGAGTTCGTGACCCCGAGTACCGTGAACGGGGGCGCTCCCATCGAGGATGGGGATGAGGTCTTCGTCTTCAACTTCCGCGCTGACCGTGTGCGCCAGATCACCGAGGCCTTCCTGAGCAAGGGTTTTGACGGCTTCGATCGTGAGCGCCTGCCCAAGGTCGGCTACACGACGATGACCCAGTATCGCGAGGATTTCGACTGCGCAGTGCTCTTCGAGCCGACCGAGCTTTCGAGGATACTCCCTGAGATGGTGGCCGATGCCGGGATGCGCCAGTTGCGCATCGCCGAGACGGAGAAATATCCGCACGTCACCTTCTTCTTCGGTGGTGGCCGCGAGGAGCCCTATCCCGGCGAACACCGCATCCTGGTGCCTAGTCCCAAGGTTGCGACCTACGACATGCAGCCGGAGATGTCGGCGATCGAGGTCACCGATCGCTTGCTCGACGCGATCGACAAGGATTGGTTCGACCTCGTGGTCCTCAACTACGCCAATGGCGACATGGTGGGGCATACCGGCGACCTGGATGCGACGGTCCATGCGGTGAAGACTCTGGATGACTGCCTGTCGCGGCTCATCCCCGTGTGGATCGAGAAGGGCGGCGTCGTGGCGCTGACCGCCGATCACGGCAACTGCGAGCAGATGCGCAACGAGGCGACCGGCGATCCCCACACTGCCCACACCCTCAACCCGGTACCCTTCCTCCTGATCGGCGAAGCAGCCAAGGGCGTCAAGCTCTGCGAAGAGGGTGGCGGCCTCGGCGACCTGGCCCCGACTCTCCTGCCGTATCTGGGCCTCGAGGTCCCGACGCAAATGGACGGCAAGCCGCTCGCAAGCAAAGAGCCGCAGGACTGAGCGCGGCGTCGCCAGCGCTGCTTGTCGCCGTGGGCGCATGGCGCCCATCCTCTCTCTTTTCTTCCTGATTCTCCCCCTGTACCACTGAGGTCGTCTGATCGGGGCAGTTTGCTACCCTGCTCGGACACCGGCGACCCTGCGGGAGCGACCTACCGCCCCCTGAGCCTCGAGTTCCTGGGGGGGACCTGTGCCTCGCTCGGGGAGCCGCGCTTCAAGTCCAGTGGGAAGTTGTGCCTT
>PDWJ01000735.1_pt1 | contig 45741 bp, 41 predicted proteins | sample 1430881 | NCBI WGS metagenome assembly PDWJ01 (sample SAMN01162460, study PRJNA174530) | Oral metagenome, whole genome shotgun sequencing project. | biome: Marine environment; feature: Marine mammal; material: Swab sample of the gingival sulcus; isolation source: swab sample of gingival sulcus...
TAATAATCTTCCCAAAAACCCTATGACAAACGCAGATTTTCCGGTTAAGCAATTTCCATGGGGAGGCTCGTTCTTTTGGAAAAAAGAAGCAAATGATGTTTCAGGGATCGATATTGGTTTCTACCGGGATCCGATTCTTCAAAACATAGGTTATACAAATTTTTATTACAATGAAGAAATATTCAAAATTGTTGTAGGTCCCTTCTTTGGCCTGCTGAACAATTACGAAACCATTATAAAACCGGGTATCTATACATCGATACGCTTTAACATTCCCGGCATTGCATTTGCTCAATTCAGGACTCAAAGTACAATTGGGGGAAGGCTTGTAAAGAAAGGAGATTATATACAGGAAGCTAACAATATTATGGTTGGTTTTTATGTTTATAATGCAATATGCAAGCTTATGATCGACACAAAAAGCTATACAGACAGCGTATCAGCTACTCAAACCCAAACAAAAGACTATACTGAATATGCCTTTATTGCCGATCTTTTCCAAAAGAATGTACCATACAATCTGAAATTAAAGATTGCCTACCAAGCGAGAAGCAGGATATTAGAAAATAAAAGTATGGAGAGCCTCAACAGTGTTGTTCTCGGTACAGATTTCAGCTTTTCACTGTTTAGATTTATTTCAATTCTTGTCGGACTTGAAAGCAGTCTTTATTCATTTGGTACTTTTACAGATCTTTCAGCTACACCATCAACAAAAGAACTGTTAACTTTTGAAGAGAATAGCTTTCTGTTCAATGCAAAGATAGGATTCTCAATAGATCTTGATAAGATATAAATAACTGAGGAAATTAAAAGTAACTTAGCTGCTTTCAAAACTCGGTTAGTTTCGAAAGCAGCCTCAACTGAGTTTAAAAATCTTTATAAGACAAAGCCATCCATCTTTTAACCAAACACAATACGGATTAGAACAAAAAAACAGCCGTACGGTTTTTACCATACGGCTGTATATAACATCGAAAGTTTCTAATTCTATTCGGTAGTCTCAGCGGCGGCATCTGCTTCAGCATGCATAAGCTGTTTTTCAATGTACCTGAGAACCTGCTTGTTGCCAAGTCTTTCATACTCAGCAGTTCTTCTTGCTTCTTCTCTTTCGCCGAGGATTCCCCAGAGTTCTTCATCATCAATATCAGTCTGAAGATTAAGAACTGCTTTGTCATAAGTGAGGGTTATGTCTTTCACGTATGTAATAAAGTCTCCACCTTCCTGTGCAGCATCTTTATAGAAAACAAGTCCTGCAAGTTTATAGTAGGGTGTAGCCTTGGGGTACAGAGGGGTCTTTTTAAGTTCTCTGTCTCTTACGTCATTAATATAGTTTGGGTTATTCCATGTTATGGTTTTCCAACCATCAAAATCAAGATAACTCATGAAAATATTCTTTTCTTCGTGACTTGAATTTTCAAGGATAACACCAAAACCGTTAGGAAAGTTCTTTCCAAGAATATTTACAGTAACACTCTTTATAACACCGACATTCTTTACAACACCAAAGCTGTCAAATTTTACACCCTTTGCATCCTGTTCATCTGCTCTTTCAAAAGCAGGAATGTCAAACGGAGGTCTAACCACAGCCCATGAGTTATACGGTTCTTCAGGAAAATGTACTCTTACTCCCAGCACTGTTTCTCCACCGTATCTTGTAGCACCGTCTTTAACGGGTGCCGGAAGAACATAGGAATACCTTCTGTTTGTAACAGTCTTTGCCGATGAGGCAAGCTGTACTTCCCAGTTAGCCAGTGAAAGTGAGGTTTTCATGTATGCTTTTTCTTCTTCAGTAAAGCCTGCACCGGCTTTATCGGAAAAATCAATAAAAGTAGCTTCGTTTTCTGCATCATCTCTATCAGCTGCAAGCTGGGCAAAATCTATAAGTACTGTCTCTTCTGCAAAAACAGGGAATGCTGCCATTAACAACACTACTATACAAAGAAGAATTCCGAAACGTTTCATCTATTTGCTCCTTATCAAATTAATTGCTTGTATTTAAAATTATACGAACTGTAGACTGTTTGTCAACGATTTTTATTTTTTTTCAACATTTCGATGTTTTTCAATTTAGTCTACAGCGGGTTCTCCACCTATCGTTGTTTTAACCTCCTTTATCTCAGGGAAATTGAATACTACGGCATCTTCAACACCTTCAATTATGCCTGAAAGACTCATTGAAACCGTCTCTGCTGTAGTGATCAGATTCTCCGAGAACCCAAGATAAAGGACATCATCATCAACAATTAGGCTTTCAAGCCGGACTTCTACCGGAAAAAGCCTGTAAAGATCGATTTGTACCGGACCGAGCAGCAGTTCCTTTACATACAGCTCTATATTACCGGCAGTATCATCTCTTTTAGGCAGCCGCCTCAATTCTCCATGAAGCCTCTGCCCTCCTTCATCAGGGAAAAAGAGAACCCTCTCTATCCTTCTCTCGGCATCAAACGCCATAAAAAAAAGGGGCAGCACTAAAAAAGCGACAAAGACAGCCGCCAATATTAAAAATTTTTTCGAAAACCGCTTAATAAACATGAAGTTCTAATACCCCCTGGTTCTTTCATAGTCACTGATAAAATCAACTATACCATTATAGATGCCCTTACTGACTTTCTTCAAGTACGGAGAAGATGATAATAATAAGGCTTCTTCCGGATTTGTAACAAAGCCCAATTCTATCAAAACAGAAGGCATCCTTGCATTGCGTACAACAAACCAGGATTCCTCTTTAGGGCCCCGATTAATGCTTAGATCTCCTATTTGATCATCAAGGCTTTCAAGAAGTTTTTCTCCAAGAAGAACACTTTCAATGGTATATTCTTCATCAAGCATGGTATTCAGGATTGGAATTACATCCTGATCCACCCCGTCAAGACTTTCAGGATCAAGAAGATCACGTTTATACTCCTGCGGAAGATACCATACCTCAAAGCCTCTGGCTGTTGAATTAAACGAGGCGTTGGCATGTATTGATATAAATATCATTGCCTCATTTTCAGCAAGCTTGACTGAATTGGCAAATTCAGTTCTCTCTTCAAGCTTCAGATAGCGGTCATCAGAGCGGGTAAGCATGATTTCTTTTTCAGGAAATCTTGCTCTGAGCAGCGCCGCGGTTTCAAGGGCCGTTTTAAGAACAACATCCTTCTCGTTAAGTCTGGTTTTCTTTCCGCCGGAAGTATAGCTTCCTATTGCCCCCGAATCTTTTCCGCCGTGTCCGGGATCAAGAACTATATATCTTACCTCCGGTTTCAATACAATCTGACTGTCAAAAAAATCCTTAACGGCGGCGGCTGTGTTTTCATCTATACAAAACCGTCCGGAGGGGCTTTTTCCGCTTTTAACCCCGCCATAGACTTCGTTCATGTTCAAAAGATAGAATGAAAAGCCCTCGGAAAATCTTACAACAGCCCTTCCCTTTTTAAGCTCGTATATGCCCTTCCAGTAGTCGTATCTCAATTCAGAACCGCAGTCTTCAGAAAGCTTAAGGATATCAACAAAATCTTCAGAAAAAATGGAAGGAGAAAGTAAAACGATAAAAATCAGCAATATTGAAACACGCCGCATCAGGAAACAGCCCCCATGCTGTCTATATACCATACTCCGGCCTGAACACCGCCCCTAAGAAAAGACAGCCAGAATTTACGGGTAAAACTGCGTTCATCACAGCCGGTAAGCCTTTTAATATATTCAACAGCGTCCTTCATGCCAAGACCGTGCCAATCTACAGCAACCTCCAGCTCAATTTCCGGCAGCATTCCTGAAGAGCCGTCGCCAAAGCCTTCCAGGGCCTTAATATCAGCCGGCCTTGTCAGAACATAGGCATCGGGAACCCATTTATAGCCTTCACGTTCAAGAAAGACCCCGGTGGCGGGATCTCCGGGCTGTAAGCGTATAAAGATCCTTCTAACCGCGTTTTCGGCAGCCGAAACGGCACAGTCACGGTCTTCAGCTGCTGATATGCAGTTACCGCATTTTTGAACATTATTCTCAGGAAAAACAACACTGTCTCCCGGGGATACATTGATAAAAATATCCTTTATAAACTCAACGGCCTTTGCATCTTCAATACCCTCCACAGATTTAACGGTTCCGGGAATTGAGATAACAGCCCTTTCAGCGGAAACCTTCGAATGCACAGGCTCCATTCTGCCCGGAGCCCTTCCTGAGGCTATCCTTATTGCCGCAGCCGTAAGATTAAGACCGCTGTGATAGGGAAAGGTCCAGCCGGACATAAAACCGCCTGAAAGCCTTGCCGCGATCTCGCCAACCATAGCACCCTTTTTTGATGAAAATTTCATATCCCCCTTGGCAGCACCCTGGGTTATTCCTATAGCGGTTACACCCCGCTTAAAAACCTCTGTAACCTCTTTTACGACTTCTTCATCAAAGGCTGTAGGCATTGTATGCCCCATCTCTATAAAATACGGCGGGAAAAAAATATGTCTGTCAGCAAAACCGCAAATTGTAACCTCTCCATCGTAAACAATTGCATCAAGGCTGAACTCAGGTCCGTCAATAAATTCTTCAACAAGGGCCTCACCGCTTCTGGAGACCGCAATTGCATTATTAACAGCATATATTATCTTTTCCCTATCCTCAATTCTTTCTATTTTGACAACACCGCGGGCGCCCATACTGTCAACCGGCTTTATAACCACAGGAAGTTCAAGCCTTTCACAGGCCTCAAATGCTTCTTCTGAATTTTTAACCGGATAAAAATCAGGAGAAGGAACCCCTGCGCCGGCAAAAGCCTTACGCATTAATATCTTGTTGCTCGCAGTCATTGCCGCAGTATAATCCAGCCCGGGTAAACCTGCAGCTGTTGCGGCATAGGCTACTGTTGCGGAAAAATCGGTTCCTGCCGTAAAAACTGCGGTCAGGCCCTCTTCTTTCCTAAGCCGCACCGCCTCATCAGCAATTGCCCTTTTATCCTTAAGATCTATTTCACAGTAATGATCTGCCAGCCTTATTCCCGGTGCATCAGGATTTACATCAGCAACAAAAACCCTAAAACCCATTTCTTTTGCGGATCTTATTGCCGGTACCTGCATTATCCCGCCGCCGAGGATCATTATTGATTCAGTTTTCAATGATTTCCTCCGCAATGCTTCTTTTTAACCGCATAAACCTCAAAGACATCTCCAATCAGAAAGAATCTGCCCAGAGCTCTTATCACAGGATTAATAACCTTTTTCAGCGGAGAAGGTATTCTTGAATAAAATGACTTTGAAAAAAAGCGTTCGGGATGTATAACCGGACATTTTATAATCTTCACTCTAAAACCGTATTTTGCCAGCAGTCTGCGTGCCGAGGAAGGGCTCCAGATTGTATAGTGATCTATTGGATTTTTATTTAAAAAACTGCTTAATGATCTAAGACAGCTTATTCCACGGAAGTTTGGGGTTGAAAACGCAAAAACCCCGCCTTTCGGCAGCATTGAGTTAATACTTGATAGAACCAGCGGCAGATCCTTAAGATGTTCAATTACATACCACATCGTAACCGCATCAAATTTTTCCCTGCCGAAATCTCCAGGCAATAGGTTTTCAACAGCCTTGTTTTCAACATCGAAACCCAGTTCAGATTTAACCCAGCTTACGGCATTTTTGGAAAGATCTATTCCGCAAACATCAAAACCTTCATCATGTGCTGCCGAAAGAAACGGTCCATATCCGCAGCCTGCATCGATTAAGGAATTACCCTTGATAATTTTTTTTATCAGACTGCAGCGTCTTAAACCGTCATTTTTTATTTTTTCAAAATCCTCAAGATATGTTCTGCCATACTGCTTTTTATAATCATCAAAGAAGTATTCTTCCCCATACTCAACCTTCCTGCTGCCGAAATACATCATATTGACGGTTTTACAATCGGGACATTTAAAAAAACTGGCTTCACGGCCCCGTAAAACTACACCCCTGCTCAGGCTTCCACAGCCATGACATTTACCGTTTTGAGGCGCAAGTTTGGAGATATACTCAGCAAGATCAAGTTTGGCTATTCCCGAATAGGTATCAACCGGCCGGTAAAGGCGTCCGGGATGCTTTAAAAAAGAATCAAGCTTTACAGCATTCGGCCTTTCTGTTCCTATTTCGGGGATTCCGGCCCTTATAGAGAGGCTTCTATGATACTCTGATGGATTATAAAGAATTACAGGAACCCTGCTGTAGAGGGCCTCAAAACAGGTAAGGCCGAAAATTGTGAATACAAGATCATAGTCTTTAAGTATTTCACCAAGATTATCGGGTGAATCAATAACCTCAACCCAGTCAGGCAGTTCAAGCTCCCTGAAAAATGGTCCCTTTATAACGGTTACACTGCTGTCCGCAAATATTCCGGTATCATCAAACATTTCAAGAATCTTACCGGTAAGATTATTTCCGTCCTCTCCCCCAAAACTTATAAGAACCTTTTTAAATTTTGCGGGCCTTGAATGCTCTTCGGGCTGTTCGGGAAGCAGTGAAAAGCCGGGAGAACTAATATTGGGATCGTTTTTTTCAAGGTTTGGAAGAACATCTATCAGATAATCAAAATTATTACGTGATTCACCGCCCTCATCAAGTCCGAGGGTCATTGTTTTACCGCTGAATTCAGATAATATTCCAACTGGGGTTCGGCGGAGATCAAAGATACATATATCCCATTCAGAAGGCTCTGTATCATTTAAAAATTTTAGCTTGCGTTTTATTTCTTTCGGAACAAAGGATCTTACATCGGCCTCTGTATAATTTTCATCACTTTTTGATGAATCTGAATAAAACAAAATAGCAGCTTCAGCCCCAAGGTTAATAAAACCCTCAGCAAGGCGCACGGCTCTGCGGACATGTCCGCTTCCATTGCCTTTGCGGATTGAAGGGAAAATCAGAATACGCTTCTTTTTATGCCGTACGCTCATCATAATCTCCATGCTCCCTAAGCCAGGGTATGATTTCTTCAATGGATAACGGCCTGCCTCTGTAAAGATCGGCATAGAGTTTTTTCAAAAAAGAATAATCATCATAGGTATCTACTGTAACCCTGGCCCCTTCAAGGCAAAGCTCAGACGGGGCTTCTATGCGGTTTATCTTAAAAAGCCCGGGATTTTTATACAGGTACGGGCTTACATGTTCATGATCATACGGCTCATTTGATTCACGTGAGGCCCTTTCAAGGGCTGCTGTATCAAGGATCTCAACACCGGTGCCGAGGGGCATGCTGTCGAATCCGCTGTAATCGGCTGAGGCAAGGATGTGAGAATCAAGGATCAATTGGGCGGCCCTGCCGTCAACGAGGGGGTTATCGCCGGTTGCCCTGATGATTATACCAGTACCGTATTTTTCCGCGGCCTTGAGATAACGATCCAGAACATCCTCAGCGGAACCGGCAAACGCAAAAAATCCTGAGGCTTCCGCGACAGGAGCAAGAGACGGAAAACTTTCATGATCAGTAAGTAAAACTCTCACATCGGCAGAGACTGCTGCGGCTGTTTTACCCAGTGCTTCCATTGCATGTGTTATTATTGGTTTACCCTCTAATTCAAAAAGGGCCTTGCCAGGAAGCCTGGTAGAACCCAGTCTTGCCTGTAGGAAGATTCCTGTAGACGGCATCAAATTTCAGGTGCCTCCCATATCTCGGTAATATGACGGGCATCCATCCTGAAGCTGTATTTATTAACATCAACCCATTCACGAGCCTCGCGGAATTCCTTCAGCGCTGTAAAAAAGCCCTCCCTGCTGCGCAGATAATAGCTTAAAAACCTGTTTTTAGGAATTACGCCGTAATCACCGTCAAATCTAACAGTAAGGTTTTTAAGATAGAAAAAACGGTAACTTTTATCGGGTGTTATTGATTCTTCAGGGATTTCATCAAGATACTTAACCCTGAGCGATGTCTTACACTGGATTTTATCTCCCCACATATAGGCTCTGAATCCAAAATCGAGCTTCTGCCACCATTTTGTTGTTATTCTGTTATCAAATCCGCCTGTTTTGATAAAAAGCGATCTATCATAGACACCCGCATAATCAAACGGAAAAAGACTGTCCATACCGTCAACTGAGGGCGGCAGCTGTACAATCTTCAGAGAATTTCTCATAAAAGCAGGACTCATTATTGATGGTACGGTGGATTGTTTTCTCGACTGAATAAGAGGAACCACACAAAGACAGTTTGCTTCAATAATCTGATCCAGCAGGCGGTCTGAAAGTCCGCCGGAAACAATGTTCATATCGTCATACATTACAAAAACATATCTTGATTCTGCCTCTTCAATGCCTATGTTTATCTTTTCACCTTCAGTTATATCTTTATGTATTCTGATAAACCGGACTTCAGGGAATTTTACAGAAAGGGCTTCTACATCATATCCGGCACCCGAATGTTCTATTGAAATAACCTCATGAACATCAAGCCTGCTCAAACTGTTTAGTATATCAGTTTTAAAAACTCTTCCCGCCCTGTTAAGCAGAACAATTGAAATCATGGGGGCTTCCCGCCTGAGCGAAGGCTCACGCTTGCCGCCGATTACTGTATAATCTACCTTATCAATAGTTATAGGTGTAGTACTCATCACAATTCCGGCAAATACCGGGATACTCCTCATCAAGATGATGCCTATACAGGCTTTCTCCCCTTTCCCAGACCGTTTTAAGATCATCTTTGAAGATATTACCGCAATTTATTCCGCATTCAAGATCATCACGGCAAACTGGAACGGTTCCATCGGAAAGAACGGCAATCTCACGCTTAAGATGCCAGCATGGCAGCCTTTTTACAGGAGAAAGGTCTGTAACCTTTAACTGTTCAAGCCTGCCGCAGCACCAGTCGTACTTTTGTATGATAACATTTTTTGTCCGCTCTTTCCAATATTTATAGAAAAGCTCGGTATCTTCTTCATTCTTTTTCATTCTGACAAGCTGTACCCATGTATTACCGGGATGTTCAGAGACCATCTTTTCGGCAAACGCATAGGCCGCACCGTGATCTGAGGAACTGCCTCTAAGCTCACCGTAAAGGGTTTTATCGTAGGCATCAAGATCTATAATCCATGTAATCCGGTTCTGATCCATTGAGCAGATTTTTTCATACTGCTGCTGATTCCAGCCTATGCCGGAGGTTTCAATAAGCAGGCTGAAATCAGGATGTTCAAGCACCGCGGCAGCAAGCTCTGAAGAACTGCTGTGAACTCCCGGTTCATTTCTGATTGAAAGGCTTATAACAGCATCTCCGCAAAAATCCTGAATCTTTGAAAGAGCAGTCTTAAAGGAATCTACTGCCATTTCAGCCTTATCGGGATTTCCTCCTCTGTTCCAGGGAGGAGGCATATAGGCTACCTTCTGGGGATGAACAGCTGTTGTCTCAAACTCAAAAAAGACAGGGAGTTTACGAAGGATATGTCCCTTATTACGAATAATATCAAGAATTACCGGCGCGATTGCGTCACTATCCGGCTTCTTATCGGATACTGCTGAACGTACCTCAGCATAAACTGACCTAAGCTGCTCAAAATTACGCCTTGTATCAGGATAGAGAGAGACCCTGAGCAGCCTCTGATCATCTGGAGAGATCTCGGTTTCTATTTCAAATGAATTTATATCCTTCTCAATCAGCTTAAACAGCGTATTACGGCCGTCGGAATGAGTCTCACTCTCAGCAAGCTTTGAAAGCATGGGGAGTATTCCTGTTTTTATTATTTCAACACTTATACCGGCCGGGTATCCGTCAGCAAATGTATACTCACAAAAGTATTTACAATGATTAGCGTACATCTCAGCAGCAAGCCCTGTATCAACAAGGGGACAGTCTGCATGAAAGTATATAATATTGTCAAAACCTTCAGAGAGGCCTATCAGTGTTTCTACAAGATGGGCCGCATCCTCTTTTACAGCGCCTGCTTTAGTCTTACAAAGCTCAAAACCCTCGAAAACTCCGCAGTCAAACATAGCGTCAGGCCCCTTATCAGGCAGAATAACGGCCTTTTTAACTGTATCAGGCATTAAACCTGCCGCCTCAACTGCTATCTCAACCGAGTTTCTGCCCTGATAAAGCTCCTTCCAGGCGTATTCGGAAAGCTGGGATGCATTCAAGATTACGATATTATTCATAATCAGATTATCGACATAATTTGGACTCTCTATTACAGCTTTTAAGGCACTTGCGGTCAGCCTTTATAAGTTGTATTCTTCTTTAAAATTATGTTTGAACTGAGAGAAAAACTCTTTTCGGTCACCGAAATAACAGAATTAATAAAAGATACTCTTGAAGAGGGATTTAAAAACGTCCTTATAAGCGGGGAAATATCAAACTGCCGGCCGTCAAGTACCGGGCATCTTTATTTTACCCTTAAAGATAAAAACGCAATGATCAGCGCTGTTATGTTCAAAGGCAGACAGAAGTCCCTTACATTTACACCGAAAGACGGAATGCTTGTAAAGGTTTCCGGAAATATTTCTGTTTATGCCATGCGGGGCTCATATCAGATAATATGCGACAGTATTGAGAAGGCTGGTGAAGGCGATATCCTCGCGATGCTTGAAGAGCGCAAGAAGAAGCTTGCTGCCGAGGGTTTGTTTGATTCGGCGCGGAAAAGGCGGCTGCCGATGTTTCCTGAGCGGGCGGCTGTTGTTACATCGCCCACCGGAGCTGCTATAAGAGATATTCTGCGTGTTACCGGCCGGCGCTGTCCGGGACTTGATATCACAATCCTTCCCGCCCCTGTTCAAGGGGATCAGGCAGCAGCAAAGATTGCCGAACAGATAAGACGTGCCGGAGACTTTAATATGGGCGATGTTCTGATTATAGGCCGGGGCGGCGGCTCTCTTGAGGATCTTCTGCCATTTTCAGATGAAGAGGTCGTAAGGGCGGTTGCTGAAAGCCCCATTCCGGTAGTTTCCGCTGTAGGGCATGAGATAGATACATCATTGTCGGATCTTGCCGCCGATGTATCAGCACCTACCCCGTCTGCCGCCGCCGAGATAATAAGTGCAGGCCGCATCGAACTGCAGCAGTTAGTCTCGGGATTTTATGAATCATTAAAATTTGAAATAACCCGCCAGACAGAGAGAATCAGGCTGCTTGCTTCGCAGTACAGCGGTGAAAAGATAGAAGAAAGCTTTTTTATACTCATACAGCCTGTGCTTTCACGCTTTGATGATCTTAAAGAAGAGCTTTTAAGCAGCTTTACGGAAAAAATCAGAGAGAAGCGGTACAGACTTGATACAGCAGCTAATGAATTAAATGCTGTATCGCCAATTGCAACCCTTAAACGCGGATATACCATCATTACTGATAAAAAAAACGGAAGGCTGATAGGTTCTGCTGATGCAGCGGTTAAATCGGAGGATGCGGTTGTAAGATTTCACGACGGTAAGGCTGATGTAAAAATACTGGAGGTAACTGATGAAAAACTTTGAAGAAAGACTTAACAGACTTGAAGAGATAAATTCTACAATAAAAAGCGGCGGAAATCTGGATGAATCTCTGAAGCTCTTTGAAGAGGGTGTCAACCTTGCGAAGGGTCTGGAAAAGGATCTGATGAAGGTCGAGCGGAAGATCGAACTGCTTGTAAATGAGCCTGTAAAGGATAACGGAGAAGAACCAAACCTTGAGCTTTTTCCTGAATTGGGAGAAGAGGGCTGAGTCAGCAATTTTAAAAATCTATCCGGTCTCCCGGAACAACATTGTTTTGTTCAAACCAGCCCTTATTCATTTCCAGCGCATAGCGCACCGAAGAAATTGATTCAACCGGTCTTAGAGACTCAGGCCTCATATCATGGATCTCCATTATCTCACCATCCGATGAAATATATGCAATTGAGAGCGGAATAAAAGTATTCTTCATCCAGAACGAAAGCTTCTGATCACTTTCAAAAACGAAAAGCATACCATGATTTTGAGGCATGGATTTTCTATTCATAAGACCGGTACGGCGGGATTCTGTACCATCAGCAATCTCTACTTCAATTTCAATTCCTCCGGCTTTAATAATCTTTGTATCAAGCCGCTCTGTTCCGCCCATTGAAATAAAGAGTAAACAGGCCGTAGAGGCCAGAAGAATAAGAAAAATATATAAACCGCGTCTCATAGAAATTACCTCAATTGCTTAAAATGAATCAATAAAATCCTGCCTCAGCTTTGATTCCATCGTATCTTCGGCTGAACTCTTATTCTGAAGTTTTCTGAAAACCTCCAGATCTATGTACTTTATACTTAAAGGTCTCTCAAGACTTATTCTAACCCTGTCATCTTCCCAGAATGTTTTGGATGGATCCAGAAAATCAGGCTCACCATATTTTTCTGTAAGGGCAGAATAAATACTGTAATGATCCATGAATTCCCGATCCAGAACCATTGTAATTAAATAAAGTTTATCCTCATCAAACTGGAAATATCCTCTGTCTACAAAGTAGACTCCATCACAATCAATAACCTGCTGGTTATTCAAAGGACGCATTGAAACATCCGGTTCTCCGCGGTAGCTGAAATTGGGATCTTTGCCGAGGGCCTCTTTTACAGCCTCAATGTCCATGCCAAGCCTTATGCCGGCATACCCATCGGGAAGGCTGTAATCCTCAATTGGAAAACCCATTGGATCAGAGGATACTGATAAATCCGCAAAAAGAATAAATACGATCAATGAAAGGGTTTTGACTATTCGCATACTATATTATCGGTGTCCTTATCAGCTTTTTTCAGAGGGTATTTCATGATTTTATGCCAATACGTCCGGTGTAATCTATTCTGTTAAGAAGCAAGGCCTCTTTGCCGTCCCTAAAGTACTCATCAACAGCAAGCTTTGCCCCCTTAAAATGTCCATAGTCATCTATTATCAAGACACCGCCCTTTGATAAAAGCGGATACATATACTCTAATTCGGCCCTCGTAGATTCATACCAATCTGTGTCCAGTCTTAGAAGACTTATGGATTCGGGACAATTTTCAGGAAGGGTCTCTTCAACAGGGCCCTTTATATAGACAAATCTATCCTGCGGATAGCCGGTTGATGCAATATTTGCTTTAACCGCATTAAGTCCTACAGCCCATCCAGAGAAGTTATTTTCAAGACCGGCCTGATCGGCCTTCCATTTATCAATAACACTCTTTCCATTCCAGGAGATGATGTCGTTTTCGCCGGGTTCGGTCATGCCCTCAAACGTATCATACATATATATAGCTCTATCACTTATACCTGCATCTTTCAGTATATTTGCTATAAGCATGCACGAACCGCCCTTCCAGACCCCGCATTCAGCAAAATCACCCTTTATATCATGCTCTATAACATAGTTTACAGCCTTGTATAGGGCATATCCCCTCTCAATTGATGTCATGGTATACGGTTTAACCTGTTCCCAGATCCTTTTAAAACCATCTTCCATATCTATCAGATATTGTTCGGGCGGGATTATACCATAACCCTTCTGTTCCAGTATTTTCAGCATTTCTTTTTCAGAAACGTCCATATTAACTCCATATCTACAGATTCAGTTGATCAGCTCCAGAAACTCTTTCTCTTCAACTATGATCACACCAAGTTTTTCAGCCTTTGTTCTCTTACTGCCTCCGCCCTTTCCGCAGAGAAGATGGGTTGTTTTTCCGGTTATTGAACTGACGGTGCTGCCTCCCCTCTTTTTAACCTCATCAAGTGCAGCCTCACGGGGTTTGAAATTATCAAAACTGCCGGTAATACACCAGCTTTGTCCGGAGAAAATACCCTCCGATGGAAGTTTTTCTGAGTCAGCTGCCTCAAACCTCAATCCCGCAGCCCTTAAGGCTGATATTCTTTTTCTTAATTCGGAACGCTTCAATTCATTTATTATCGTTTTTGCTGTTAACTCACCTATGCCGTGTACAGCTACAAGGCTGTCAACATCATCAGCGTCTGCAGCAGCAATCAGCTTGTCAATTGAATCAAAACCGGCATTGATAAGCAGTTCGGCGGCTTTTTTCCCAAGCTCAGGAATTCCCAGCGAGCTCAAAACTGTAATAAAGGGCTGATCAAGACTTTTTTTAATTCCATCCTTAATAAGAGCAGTCTTCTTTTCACCAAAACCCTTCTGATCGATAAGCTTGTCATAATCAAAGGTATATATATCTTCAACATCACTTATCATTCCGCGGCTTATCAGGAATTCTACAGTCTCAGGACCGAAGTTTTCGATATCCATCTGTTTTCGATCCACAAAGAAGAAAATACGGCCGCGGATCTGATCCGGACAGCTCCTGTCGGGACAAAAATGATGCGCCCCTTTTTTTATCAGCGGGCTGCCGCAGCTTGGACAGTTATCAGGCATATGCCAAACCGGCACCGGGTTTTCTCCCTTCTCAATAACCCGCTCAACCGCCGGAATAACATCTCCGCGCTTTGATACCGCTACAGTATCACCAGCTGCGGCTTCAAGGCTGTTGATGTATTCCTGATTATGAAGTGTTACATTTGATACGGTTGAACCGCCGATAAGAACAGGCTCCACCCTGCCTACAGGTGTGATACGTCCTGTCCGGCCGACCTGAACATCTATATCCTTCAAAACAGTAACAGCCTGCGGTGACTCAAACTTATAGGCAATTGCCCAGCGTGGGTGATGTCCTGTATATCCAAGCGCTTCACGTGCCTTAATTTCATTTACCTTGATCACAAGCCCGTCAATCTCATAGGGAAGACCTTCACGCTGCTCTGCACTCTTATTGATATAAGACTCAAGCTCGGATGAAGATTCAAGAAAACTAATTCTTGAACTAATCCTGAAGCCGAGATTCTTCAGTTTTTTGATAATTTCTTTTTGCTCAAGGGGCTGTTCTTCAAAAAAACCCTCATAAACAAAGATATTCAGCGGAACCTTTGCTGTTTCAGAGCTTTTTATTCTTCGAATTGTTCCGGCCGCAAGATTCCGCGGGTTTGCATAGGGCGGATCCATTTTCTTATTAAGCTTCTCAAATTGATCCTTAGGCAGATAGATCTCTCCCCGGACTGCAACATTAATGGCTTCGGTCAATTTTAAAGGAACCGAACCTATGGTTTTGACATTTGCGGTCACATCATTTCCGGTGTATCCATTGCCTCTGGTAACTGCACGCACGAGAATACCGTCTTCATAGTAGAGAACGATGGAAATTCCATCAATTTTCTCTTCTACCGAGAAGCTGATATCCATACCGGCGTTTCGCCCGGTCTTATCCATCCATGAAATAACCTCTTCAGCTGTATAAGCCTTATCGAGACTGAGAACAGGTATGCTGTGATCAACTTCAGGGAGCTCAGAGACAAGATCAGATCCAACACGGGCTGTAGGCGAATCCGGGGCCTTCAGCTCAGGGTTTTCATTCTCCAATTCAATAAGCTTATCAAAGAGCTTATCATATTCCAGATCTGAAACCTGAGGATCAGCCATAACATAATAACTATGCTGATATAAACGAAGGAGATCCGAAAGTCTTCGAATCTCCTCTGATATTTCTTTTTTATTCATGCTTCTATTCAATCCTCCTGATAAAAGCATCTGAATATCCGCCTGCCCTGAAATTATAGAGCATTACACCGCTTTCATCGACTGTTAAAGGACCAAGAAGCAGCTTGTATCTTAGACCGCTTTTTGCATTATCAGTCAGTATGGTCACAGGATAGACTTCATCAAGCTTGCCTGCGGCCCTTATAGCTGATTTCTTTTCCTTATAGGCACCAAGCTGTAAATAGTGCTTCTTATTCTGAAGCTTTGATACCATCATAATACGCTCCGGGGCTGTAACGGCCTGTTCAGCATTAGAGGCATTTTCTGCGGCCGCTATTACTGGTTCGGCCTCTATGACAGGCGCTTCCTCTATAACTGTCTCAGGCTCCTCAATGCCCTCAGGGGGTCTTGCTTCTGCGGGAACAAGACTTATTTCAATGTTCTCATCATACTCAGGAACCGCAGTCTCAATAATTTCCGTCTCAGACACCCCTGTCTCAGAAGTATCTGCAAGGGTTGGTGTTTCAGTAACCTCAGAGAGAACGGTATCTTCAACAGGTTCTTTTTCAGGGGAAACATATCCGTCAGCAACATCTATGGGCATTCTATCCCCGCTGCCGGGAAGAGCAGGCAGTGCTTCAGCTACTAGTTCAGTACCTTCAGCAGACAATGGATAGGCCTCGTCAAGACCGGATACTACAACAACCGCTTCGTCTTCATCATTGTTAATAATTTCAGGGGTATCACTGTAAGCATTACTTACTGCCACATCTTCCGGCATTGAATCAATTATATCAAGATGCTCTCCGACAAGTTCTGTTATCAATTCTTCTGCAACCTCAATTTCCGGGACCGGAAGATTTGAATCTGAAACCTCGGTCTCAACAACATCAGGACTGTAATAATCAGAAACCTCTGCCAGATACTGCTTATCATCTTCTTTTTTGACGACCTCAGGCAGAATACTTATATCAAAACTATCTTCCGGCTCATAAACCGGTGTTGATTCATTCAACCCATAGGATAAAAGCTCAAGTTCAGGCGCTGCTTCAGGCTCCACGACTACAAGCTCCGGCTCTGCTTCAGGTTCTACTACCACCAGCTCCGGCTCGGGCTCTGCTTCAGGTTCTACTATAACCAGTTCCGGTTCAGGTTCAGCTTCAGGCTCCACAACCACCAGCTCCGGTTCAGGCTCTGTTTTAGTTTCCGCTTCAGTGCTGGCCGGGGTTACAGGCTCAATTACAGCTAAATCATCATTAATCATGAATTCCGCTGCGGGATTAAAATCAGGATCAGGGTTGTATACCATATCATCATAACCTGTATTAGAAGCGGAATCGCCTTTTGAAATCAGTCTGACCTTAATTCTGGAGATATCTCCCTGATATATTCCCAAATCTTCAGCCGCCTGATTTGAAAGAAGCATTAAAAGACCCGAATCAGAAAGACGGTCAACTACTATAAGCCTGGTACGTTTACCATTTTCAATATTTTCGACCTCGACAAAGGTGTTCTGTGGAAATGAATTTGAGGCACCGTAATATCCGGTGAATGGAAACTCACCATACCTGCCCATAGCAGCACTTCCTTCCCATACTGATTCAGCGGATACGAAGGATGCTGAACAAACGAGTATAGCCGCAGCAAATAAGAGTATTTTAATTCTTATAGAAATTCCTGACATAAAGAGACTCCTGCTCTGATAATCGGACGAAAAACATGCCATATTAATCTTTTTTGCTAGAGCTCAGACATCAGTGTTTCTGCAATATCGCGCCCAATTATAGTAAAACTATCAAGCAATTCTTCATCACCCTGCTCTCTTGCTACATCTATAGCCATTTCTGAACCTTCTGAATAAGGCTTTCCATCTTTACTGTACATTATAAACCTGACCGTTTCAGGTACCGCATTTTGGTCGGGTTCAGGTTCGGAAAAGAAAACCTCAAGAATTACGACAAGATCTGCACCAAGGCTATTTCCCAATGTCTTTGCAATACCGGTTTCAGTCTTTCCGGTCTCCCCCGCAAGCTGCTTGCATTCATTAAGGTAAGAATTTGTAACTATATGTCCTTCATCAAAGAAAAAACCCATGATCCCGTCTTCAAAAGCACGAAGGACCGAAACATTCCAGCTTGCAGGCTCTTCTGATTTTTCATTATCGTTCAGACAGCATAAAACTGTATCTGCAGCGGCAGACATAATGCAGAGAACTGCTAAAATTAATATAAAAAATGACTTCTTCATGGACTGATTATCGGATAAAAATGGCGAAGCTTGAAGCTAATCAATATCCGTGATAGCTTACTACCCGTAATGAATTACTATGCCGTTCAGGTAAGAACGGGAAAAGAAGAACAATTCATAAAACTCGCAAAACAGTCAATAATACGTGAAGGTATGGGAGATGATATAAGCAAAGGTCTTATATGGCCCCGCCGAAACCTGTTTGAAAAGAGACTCGGAAAGAGGAATGAGGTTGAAAAACCTCTTTATCCAGGTTATGTGTTCTTCAATGGAAAAGAGATAGGACCTGAACTCCACTGGATATTTAGACGGACACCCGGTTTTTTCAGATTTCTGAATAATAATTATAATATTCAGCCCCTCAGCGGAAAAGACCTTGAAGTACTTATACATTTTCTGGGTTTTGGAGAGGTTGCCCAACGCTCAAAGGTATATTTTGATAAAGATAACCGGATACGGGTTATTTCAGGCCCTATGAGCGGGCTTGAGGGTATAATTGAGCGTGTAGACCGAAGAAAAGGCAGGGCAAAGATAAGACTTTCACTTAATAATAATTCTATGCTTGTAGATCTGGGCTTTGATGTTATAGAATCATCAATAGAGGATGATGGAAAACAAAGGTAAAAATATATATATCATCGGTGCCGGTTTTGCCGGACAGGAAATCGCCAATGAACTTAAACGGAAGGGGATTTTCGGAAAGGTCATAGGTTTCATTGATGACGATACTCAAAAAATTGGTTCTGAGATAGATGGTATACCCGTATTCGGTCCGATATCAACAATGGATCGTATCCAGAAAGAAAAACCTGCTGATGAGGCAATTATAGCAATACCGGGCGGCCCCAGCGAAAGGCTGAAAAGGATCTATTCAATACTCAAGAATTCAAGAATAAATTCGATCCGCCTTTTACCGGGGATTTCTCAGATAATAGACGGAGATGCACACCTTATTCAGACCAGAGATATTTCAGCTGAAGACCTCATAGGAAGAGACCCCGCCGTTATATCTCTGAAGAAAAGCCTCAGCTATCTGCGGGGTAAACGGGTATTGATCACTGGTGCCGGCGGCAGCATAGGAAGTGAACTCTCAAGGCAGCTTTTATCCGGCGGCGCTCAGAGGCTTTATCTGCTTGATCACGGTGAGAATAATCTTTATGAGATTGAGGCCGAGCTTAAGCTTCTTCAGGAAGAGGGTGTTGGAGAAGCTGCCGCAATTGTACCGGTTATAGGTGATCTGCAGGATAGACAATACATGAATTTCATCCTTACGAGACTGAAGGCGGATGTAATATTCCACTGTGCAGCCTACAAACATGTACCCATGATGGAAATGAACCCTGTTGAGGCAATAAAAAACAATGTTTTCGGAACAAGGAACCTTGTTAAAGCGGCCGTTCAAAGCGGTGTCAGCAAATTCGTTCTTATCTCAACCGATAAAGCCGTTGATCCTGTAAGTGTATACGGCTCTTCAAAGATGATTGCGGAAGAGATAGTACTTGCCGAGAAACCCTCAAAAACAGAGATGATGGTTGTACGCTTTGGAAATGTTCTCGGCTCCCGCGGCAGTATTGTCCCGCTTTTTCAAAAACAAATCAGAAAGGGCGGTCCGCTTACAATAACCCATCCTGATATAAAACGCTTTTTTATGACAATTCCCGAGGCCGCATCGCTTGTTCTTAAGGCAGGAGGAGTAGGAAGCGGCGGAACCCTCTACCTGCTGGATATGGGCGAACCCATAAAAATTAAGGATCTTGCAAAACAGATGATCAGTTTCTATGGTTTCAAACCCGAAGAAGATATACAAATTAAAATAATAGGCCTGAGACCGGGAGAGAAGCTTGAAGAAAAACTCTGGGCTTCAAATGAGAATCCGGCTTCAACTGAATATCCGGGAATTATCAAGCTTGAAAAAACAGCCCGTTTTGACGGTAAAATTGAACAGGTTCTTGAAGATGTTACAGATATTTGCTTTTTCAACCCGGATAAGCCCGAAGAATACAGAAACCGCTTAAAACTGCGGAGCAAACTGAAAAAATATATTCCCGAACTGGAAATTCCTGGAAATGAGCCCGAATACTGATTTTATTCCATTTGCCCGACCGTCTTTTTCAGCCGCGGAAGAAGAAGCCGTATTAAGGATACTTAAAAGCGGGTGGCTGACAACAGGCCCTGCCGCAGCGGAGCTGGAGCGCAGAGTGTCTGAAGCCACGGGACTAAATCATGCCATGGCTGTAAACTCCGCAACATCGGGGCTTCATCTTGCGCTGGACGCATCCGGGGTCGGGGCGGGAGATTACGTAATAACAAGCCCCTATACATTCACATCAACGGCAGAGGTAATCAGATATTGCGGAGCGCATCCTCTATTCGTTGATATTGAACCGGAGGGCTTCAACATATCGCCAAAGCTTATTGAGAATGCCCTATCCTCCCCGCCCCCTGATGGAAGAATCAAGGCAGTGATGCCTGTTCACATAGGCGGAGAACTCTGCGGCATGGAAGAGATAAACAGCCTTGCGCGGCGGTACGGGATTGGTGTTATAGAGGACGGGGCTCATCTTCAGCCCGGGCCTGTTAAGCTGGGCAGCAAAGGAATATTGGTTTATTCATTTTATGCGACGAAATGTATTACAACAGCTGAGGGCGGAATGGTTGTAACAAATGACGATGAAGCTGCCCGCCGCATGAAGATGATGCGCTTTCACGGAATAGACCGCGAGGCATGGGACCGTTATCGGAAAAAAGGCGCACAGTCCTGGGATTATGATATCATGGCAGCGGGATATAAGTATAACCTTCCGGATATTCTTGCCGCGGTGGGCCTTGTGCAGCTTGAGAAATCTTCAATGATGGAGGCCCGGAGGATTGAGATTGCCGCTGCCTATGATAAGGCATTTGGGGGCCTTGATTTTCTTAAGATTCCGCCCGCGAACAGTCCCAACAGCCGGCATCTATATATTCTTGGCCTGAAGCCTGATTATCTTTCAATAGACCGTGATCAATTTGTAAACATCCTGACTGAAAAAGGTATAGGTATCTCAGTTCATTACAAACCTCTGCATATGATGAGTTATTACAGCCGGAGATATAATCTTAAACCTGAAGATTTTCCGCAAAGCCTTGAGAGATTCAGAACATCTTTCAGTATTCCGATATTCCCGGCTCTGACTGACGAAGAGGTATCAAGAATAATAAATACCATCACCGAGACAGGAAAAAGGTACAGGAGAAGATAATGTCTGCTCAATCCAATAACAAATACTTTATTTGTGACTATTATAAGAGCGGAATGATCGTTATTAAGATAATCCGTGCCGAGGTTCCCGGCGGCAGGATTGTCAGTATCAATATTCCGGAACTGATAGAAGACACAGGTATAATTCAATATGGAGATATTCCGGCCGGAAAAGAGTTTACGGTATTCAGCCGGAGCATGCCGTTGCTTTGTGACGGAAATGTAAGATATGAGGGAGAGCCCATCCTGCTTATCTACGGATCAAACGAAAAGGCTGTAGATACTATCGCGGCTGATATCAATATCGAATATGAGACAGACTATACAATTTCTTCAATGTCCGCCTACACCGAAGCTCAGATTGACCGTGAGATCAGTTTTACAAGGGGAAAGCCGGATCGTAATTTTGATAAGGCTTCTGTTATAGTTGAGGAAGAATTTAATACATCATCGCAGCATCATTACGATCTTGAACCGCAGGGAGCCTGTGTAGAGTTAATAGATGATAAAATTAAGATAATCTGTTCAACACAATGGCCCTTTAATGTACGCGACAATGTTTCAAACTGTCTTGATATACCCAAGGACAAATTAAGTGTGAATGTTCCGGCAATGGGCAAAACGCATAGCGGCAAGCTTTGGTATGCCGGGCTTCTTGCCTGCTACGCCGCTATTGTAAGCTGGAAAACAAAAAAGCCCTCAATTTGCCTGATTCCAAAAACAGACGCGATTTTGTATACACCCGGAAGGGCCGCCTCAATAATCAAACATAAGACAGGGCTTGACGAAGAAGGTAAGATTCTATGCCGTGACATAGATATCTCAATCGACTCCGGAGCATACCCTATGCTTTCCGATGAGGTTATAAACCGAATATGTTTTTCGGCGGCGGGAGTTTACTCCACACCGGCCTTGAGAATAAAGGCCCGGAGTCTGAGGACTAATTCTCACCCTTCAGGCGCATTCAACGGAATGGGCTTTCATCAGAGTTTTTTTGCCGGTGAATCACATAGCGATTCACTTGCAAAGGCGGCAGGAATGATGCCGCTCGAATGGAAGCTGAAAAACATTGCGCAAAATCATATAAACCTTCCTATAGGATGGGAAAGCAGAAAGCCGATCCAGCTTGAAGCCCTTCTTGAGGAGGTTGCTGAACTTTCCGACTATCGGAGAAAATATGCAGCCTATAGTCTGTCTTCAAAGAAGCAGAATAATTTTTCAGGAAACAAGCGCGGAATAGGAATTGCGATATGCTGCCAGGGTAACGGCTTTATGGGAAAGGTCGAAGAAAACGAAAAGTATACTGTTTCTGTGCGGCTCAATAAGGATGGAACTCTTTCCATATTCACATCAGCTGTTCCTGAAAACTTTCATACATCAATTCTGTGGATGAAAATAGCAGGTGAAATCCTTGAAATAGCTCCTGAAGACATCAAGATTGAGACAATTGACACATCGCTTGTTCCGGACTCAGGCCCAAGCCTTTTTTCAAGAAACATAACAGTAATTACAAGTCTGATTGAAAAATGCTGTAATGCCATAAAAAAGAGCCGATTCCATCTGCCGCTTCCAATTGAAGTAAAAAGAAGCTATAAGCTGCCGGGATCTGCAGGATGGGATCCGGACAGCTTTACCGGCAACCCATTTCCCATTGTCAGCTGGGGTGCCGCGGTTGTAGAAACAGAGACAAGCCCTATCAGCCTTGAAACATCAATAAGGGGAATCTGGTTTGCAGCGGACTGCGGTAAGATTATAAATCCGGAACTGGCGGCGGCAGAGGTTGAGAATGAAATCTTCAGGGCAGTCATAAGCAGTACAATGGATCCGCCTGTTATAAAATATGCCAAGGCAGGTATACCTCTTACACCGATACGCCCCGACAGCAGCTTCCCTGTTGTAATAAAATTCCTTAAAAGCCGGGAAACAAAACCGGGCGGAATTGGAGAGCTGCCGGACAGCTTAATTCCAGCGGCACTTTCAGGATCAATCTCGATGGGGCTTGATATAAAACTGCGGGAGCTTCCATCCACACCGGAAAAGCTTTTCTACCATATAGAACATAATAAAATAGCAAAGGAAAAAACCGATGAAGATTGATTTTTCACTTAATGGCAGAAAGGTCTCAATAGATGCTCCGCCGGAAAAGCGTCTTATTGACGTCATAAGGGAAGACTTCGGTCTTATGCAGGCAAAGAATGCCTGCTATTCAGGCGGATGCGGCGCATGTGTAGTCCAGCTGGAAGGAAAAACGGTTCCATCCTGCCTTATTCCGATATTCAGTGTAAGGGCAAGACATGTAGTAACCATAGAGGGTTTCATTGGCACAGATAAATATATGGATATCATAAACGCATTCAATGACACAAAATCCATGCCCTGCCCTTTCTGCTTCGGCGGAAAGATACTTGCAGTAGACAGTCTCATTGACAACCGGAGGGTCCCTGAAAACTCCGAAATAATGGCTCTGCTGGCAGATCATACCTGTAACTGCACATCGGTATCAAAATTTATAGAGGGTGTAAGACTGGCCTACCAGAACAGGGAATTAAGAGGAGCCATGATGAGATGAAAAAAAGGCTGCGCTCACCGCTTGTTTATTACCCAAAGAGTATAAATGAGGTTCTTAATCTATATAAATCAATGCCTGACAGTCTGCTTTATGCCGGCGGGACGGGCATCCTGAACACCAGAATAACAAAATATCCTGAGTTTACTACAAATATTATATACCTCAAAAGGGTTGAGGAACTGGCAATAATAAGAAGGACAGAAGGATATCTTGAGCTCGGAGCCTGTGCAAGACTGAACAGGATCCTTGGAATAGGAGAGCATGTATTAAAACCCGCGCTATATTACGCAATAAAAAATATTGCTACAAAAGAGGTTAGAAATATAGCAACCATTGGCGGAAATATCTGCAGCCCGTACAGAATAAAAAGCCTTCATCCGCTTCTTTCCATCCTTGATACAAAGCTTGAACTTAGAAAACAAGGCAGCTCAAGATGGATTACCATTAAGAAATTGATGAACCCTGAAGAGGGTATTCAAACATCAGAACTGCTTACAAGGATCCGGATACCTTTCAATAATCTTAATCATCAGAAATATATTGTAACCGGAGATATGAAATCAGATTATCATGGAGCAATGACCTTTGCCTGTGCTGCCTCTCTTCAGAAAGAGGTAATTACAACTCTCAGATTTTCAGCAGGCTTCGGCAAAGACGGCATCTTCCGTGCGCGGGATTTTGAAGACTCAATGTCAGGACGAAAGCTTCCAATCTACGGAATAACAGGGGATCCGGCATACAACAAATTAAATACAGCATTTAAAAACCATGATATAGAGATTTCAAAATTCTACAGGCAGCAGATCGAGGGGCTTTTTCTTACCTTCATGCACAGCCTTAATGATTTGCTATAGTCCAACAAATTGCTTGAACAAATCAGTGTTCCCAAGTATTATTTTAGAGTGGCAGATATACCTGATTTTGTTCATCTTCATACTCACTCTGACTATTCTCTACTAGACGGAGCCTCTTCGATAAAAAAGATGGTTGCAAAGGCTGCATCGCTGGGAATGAAACATATTGGATTAACCGATCACGGCAATATGTTCGGGGCACTGCGTTTCTATGAAGAATGCAGGGCAAATAATATAAATCCTGTAATAGGCTGCGAATTCTATGTTGCGCCCGGCTCAAGACTGGTAAAGTCAGGATCTGAAAACGGAAATAAATACTTCCATTTAATTCTTCTTGCAAAATCCGAGGCGGGATACAAAAACCTCATTGAGCTAAGCTCTGCCGGATACACAGAGGGCTTCTATTACAAACCCAGAATAGATGATGAACTTCTCGAAAGATACAGTAAAGACATTATAGCATCCAGTGCATGCCTGGCAGGAGAAATTCCTCAGCTGATTCTGAAAGGTAAGAATGATGAGGCCGAAAAAAAAGCCCTTTTTTATAATGAACTTTTCGGAGAAGGGAATTTCTACCTCGAACTGCAGGATCATGGAATCCCCGAACAGCTTCAGGTCAATGAACAGCTTATCAAAATATCCCGTAATACAGGTATTCAGCTTATTGCGACAAATGACAGCCACTATATTGACAGGGAAGATGCCAACGCGCATGATATCCTTATCTGCATTGGCACCGGCCGCCATAAAGATGAACTGAACAGGATGGGGTTTGGCGGAGACGAGTTTTTCTTTAAATCCCAGGAAGAAATGTATCAAAAGTTCAGCCACATCCCGGAGGCCCTGTCTAATACTGTAAGCCTTGCGGAAAAATGTAATATTGAGATAAATTACCCCGGACCGCTGCTTCCGATTTATGAAATTCCTGCGCCCTACGATGGGCCGGCAGACTACCTGCGGGGCCTGACCTATCAGGGACTTGAAAAAAGATATACGGAAATAACCCCAGAAATACGTCAGCGTGCCGATTTTGAGCTTAATACAATAATAGAAATGGATTTTCCGTCATATTTTCTTATCGTATGGGACTTCATACACTGGGCGCAGGAACATGATATTCCTGTAGGGCCCGGAAGAGGTTCCGGAGCAGGCTCAATTGTAGCATACGCGCTTAAAATAACCGATATAGATCCGCTGAAATATGATCTGCTGTTTGAGCGTTTTCTTAATCCAGAACGTATATCAATGCCCGACTTTGATATTGACTTCTGCTTCGAGCGCAGACAGGAGGTTATTGACTATGTTACCGAAAAATACGGTAAAGAGAAGGTCGGACAGATAATTACCTTCGGAACACTTAAAACAAAGGCTGTATTAAAGGACGTTGCGAGGGTTCTTGATATTCCGTTTGCAGAATCTGACAAGATCTCAAAACTGGTACCGGACGAACGCAAGATGTCTGTTCCAAAGGCAATTGAAATGGAGCCCGAACTTCAGCAATTTGCCGAACGGGGCGGTATTTATTCCGAGCTCTTCGATACGGCCGAAAGACTTGAGGGACTTAACAGACACGCATCAACACATGCTGCCGGTATAGTTATAGGCCAGAGCAAACTTACAGACTATGTTCCTCTATACCGTGATAAGACCGGAGCAATATCGACCCAATACACAATGGATCAGATTGAGCCCTGCGGCCTTGTAAAGATGGATTTTCTTGGACTGAAAACACTAACACTTATAAGAAATACGGAAAAACTTGTTAAAAAGATAAATCCTGATTTTGATATTGCAAAGATAGCAGAGGATGATGCGGCAACATTTAAAATGCTGGGTGAAGGCAGAAGTACCTGCATCTTTCAGTTTGAAAGTGCCGGAATGCAGGGTATTCTAAAAGACGCTGAACCAAGCTCCATAGAGGATCTGATTGCCTTAAACGCACTCTACCGTCCGGGGCCTATGCAGTATATACCCCAGTTTATAGACAGTAAAAAGGGTAAAATGCCCATAAAATATCCTGATCCTAACCTTGAAGAGGTCTTAAAACCTACATACGGGGTAATTGTATATCAGGAACAGGTAATGAAGGTTGCACAGATTATCGGAGGCTTCTCTCTCGGTAAGGCGGATATTCTCAGGCGTGCAATGGGAAAAAAGAAGATCCATGAAATGGATAAGATGAAGGTAGAGTTCATTGCCGGTGCTGTTGAACAGGGCTATGATAAAAAACATGCTGATAATATATTCGAGCTTCTTGTCCCCTTTGCCGGTTACGGTTTTAACAAGTCACACGCCGCGGCCTATTCGGTGCTGGCCTATCAGACAGCCTTTCTGAAAGCCAATTACCCGGCCGAATTCATGGCGGCAAACCTCACAAATGAGATAAATAACCCCGATAAACTGACTGAATATATATCGGAAGCTCAGGAGATGGGAATTGAGCTGATGCCTCCTAATATGAATATTTCTGAAAAGAATTTCACCGTAGTAGACGGAAAAATAGTTTACGGACTGATTGGAATAAAGAACGTTGGAGAGGCTGCAGTAGAAGAGATCCTTGCCCAGCGAAGGAAAGACGGTCCGTTTGAATCATTTATTGATTTTGTAGAGAGGGTTGATCTTAAAACAGTAAACAGAAAGGTTCTTGAAACCTCAATACAGACAGGACTCTTTGATGAAATGGGTATGAACCGGGCAAGCCTTATGCATAATCTCGATAAGATCCTTGAGTTTGTAAGCCAGACCAAGGCAGATCAGGGAGTTGGACAGGTATCACTCTTTGATGCCCCGGAGCATACTGAATTCCATTCAGTCCAAACTGAAGAGGTTGAGGAATGGCCCCAGAAAGAGCTTTTAAAATTTGAAAAAAACTTTCTCGGCTTTTACGTATCGGGACACCCAATGGATAAATACCGAAAACTATGGGAAAGATCAACTAATATCAATCTGTCCAACCTTGAAAGGGCAACAAACGGCAAAAAATATAAAATCCTCGGAATGATCAAATCATCCCGCTCACTTATTACCAAAAAGGGCGACAAGATGGCCTTTGCCGTACTCGAAGACTTCCGTGGTTCAATCGAAGCCGTTATTTTTCCAAAAACATTTACTGAATATGAATCAATGATTAGAATTGATGAGGTTTTGGGTTTTGAGGGCAAATTTGATAACAGCCGCGGCAAACCCTCATTCCAAATGGAAAAAATAGTACTGCCTGAAGATTTTGAAAGCAGCACAATAAAAGAATTTCATATCAGACTTAACGGAAACTCGGAAGAAGAGGAACGTCTTGAAGAACTCAAGGAAACCCTGCTGGATCATAACGGTAAAAGCCCTGTCTTTTTTCATATAAAAGATAAGGGCCGTGAAATAATAATCAGAGCCTCGGAGCATATCCTTGTTGATCCAGACAGCGTTCTATTGGATATGGTCAAGAAAAAACCCGAGGTTGCGGATGTTTGGAAGGAGTGAATTAAAAATGACTTCCATGTCATTTTTAATTTTGGAGTTTGAAGTAGAACTTCAAACTCCGGATACAATAACCGCGTCCTTGCGGTCTATGGGACTGAATTTAAAACGGCTTCCATGCCGTTTTAAATTTTGGAGTTTGAAGAAAATCTTCAAACTCCCGATACAATGACCGCTTCCTTGCGGTCTATTAGGAGTGAATTAAAAATGACCCGCTTCCATGCGGGTTTTACAGGAGTATAAAATGCAGTTTATTGCGAGAGTGATAGGGGCGGTTCTTTCCGCTTATATGGTAATTCTGATGATAAGAATCATGCTTACATGGTTCAGAACGGCTCAGAGCAGCAGGCTTTACCGCTACCTTTCAATTATAACCAATCCATACCTGAACTGGTTCAGAAGATTTTCCACACTCCGTTTCGGAATGATAGATTTTTCTCCAATAATTGCCTTTGTCCTTTTAGGTTTTTTGATCAAAATATGTGAAAACATCGCAAGATACGGAGAAATTACTGTTGGAATAATTATAGCACTCATTATTAGCGGAATTTGGTCAATTATTTCATTTATGATGGTGCTTTTAATTATACTCACAATTGTCAGGATTCTAAGCTCAACTATTTTCAGAGGAGGCTACCTTTCCCAGATGGCTCCGGCAATCGATTCAATAATTGAACCCATTACCTCATGGGTAAGACGGACAATATTCCGAAACAAATTCACCCCCTATACAACCCAGCTTTGGGCGGCAACTGCTCTTTTGGTGATACTTAATATAGCCGGAAGGTTTCTATTTGCCTATCTTACGAGGCTTGCGGCAGAGCTGCCCTTTTAAAAAATATGTTTCAGGGGGAGCTTAGGCAGCCCATATCAAGACTGCATGGTATCGGACCTAAAACCACTGCAATACTTTCTGCAGTAGGAATAATCACAATAAATGATATTCTGAAACACTATCCAAGGCGCTATGAGGATCGGAAAAAATTTACAGGCTTCTCTAATGCTATAAGCTCGGCAGAGCCGGTAACAGTGAACGCTGCCGCAAGGATTACAGGCCATGAATATTTTGGGAGACCGCCAAAGCAGACGCTTAAGGTAATTTTGGAAGACTCATCAGGTATAAGGGCCTCACTTATCTGTTTCGGCCGGAACTTTCTCGCTGATAAACTGCAGCCGGGAAGACAGCTGCTTATATACGGAAGTTTTCAAAACCGTTACAACGAACTTCAGTCTACCGCCTTCGAGTTTGAACTGCTGCCCCTTATGGATAAAACTGATGATAACATCTTTGAGCACATAAAACCTGAGGCTGTTTTAAGCATTTCATCCGAGTTCGGCCGCATTCTTCCGATATATCCTCTTACAGCCGGTGTCAACCAGCGGACTATGCGTAAGGCAATAGAGCATGCACTTGAAGAATGGGCTGAACATATTGAAACCGAGATTCCTGAAAATATCCTGTCTGAATATGATCTGCTTAAAAAACCGGAGGCACTGCGGAATATTCATTTTCCTGAAAGCGGAGAAATGTACCGAAGGGCTGAACTCAGCCTTAAGTTTGAAGAATTATTTCACTTTCAGTTTGCCGCTTCAAGAAGGTCATATAAACGTAAATCGGTCATAAAAAAGCACGGCTCCGCCAACAATCTGACACAGGCCCGTAAAAATGCCTCAACGATTGAATCAGAACTGCTTGGCAAGCTCGGCTTCAAACTTACAGCCGCACAGAACAGGGTTCTGGATGAAATAAAGTCAGAGATAAACTCAGAAACCCCAATGTCAAGGCTGCTTCAGGGAGATGTTGGAAGCGGTAAAACACTTGTTGCATTCATTGCTTCCATCCACACCATTTCTGCCGGAGGGCAGGCCGCCTTCATGGCCCCGACCGAACTTCTGGCAAGACAGCACGCGGATAATGCCCACCGTCTCCTTGAATCATTGGGTGTGCGTATAGCTCTTTTAACGGGTGCAATAAAGGCTGAAAACCGCAGATTACTTCTGAAGGCTCTTGCCGCCGGAGAGATTGATTTGGTCATCGGGACACATGCTCTTTTCGGGGATAATGTAATATTTAAAAATCTTTCGCTCATAATCATAGATGAACAGCACCGTTTCGGGGTAATGCAAAGACTGGCTCTTTCAGGAAAAAACAGCAGTGCCGATCTGCTTTTGATGACAGCAACACCAATTCCGCGGACCTTGGCACTTACAGTCTTTGGTGATCTTGATGTTTCCACAATTGATGAGATGCCTCCCGGGCGTACACCTGTTGAAACCCACCTTTCAGCAATCGGTAACGAGCAAAAGGTTTATGACTTTGTCCGTAATGAGCTGAAAAAAGGACGGCAGGCATACTTTGTATATCCACTCATAAGCCAATCATACAAAACAGAGCTTAAGGATGCTGAAACAATGTTTGAAGCACTTAAAACAAGGTATTTCAGTGATTTCAGCATAGAACTGATTCATTCCAGAATTGACGAAAAATCAAAAAAACAGATAATGGACGATTTCCGAAGCGGTAAAATTGATATAATAGCTGCAACAAGTGTGGTAGAGGTCGGAGTTGATGTACCAAATGCAACTTGTATGATAATAGAACATGCCGAACGCTTTGGGCTATCAGCCCTGCACCAGCTCAGGGGTCGTGTAGGAAGAGGCCGGCATAAATCATTTGCTTTTTTAATATACAGCCCTGAGCTGACCGAAACAGGTATAGCCAGGCTTAAGATAATGAAGGAAAGTTCGGACGGTTTTTATATTGCGGAAGAAGACCTTAAGATCAGGGGGCCGGGAAATATAAGCGGAGCCGAACAGTCAGGCTTTCTGCCGTTTACTATCGCAAACCTTAATACAGATTTTGAACTGCTGAAAAAGGCCCGTTCGGCTGCCGCAAAACTGACGGCTCAGGATCCCGGACTCCTGAAACCCGAAAACAGTAAACTCAGAAGGCTGCTTCAAACCTGTCCGCCCTTTTCAGATGATCTAATGGGCGGATAAAACAGAAAAACCTCAAAGGATTAATAAATGAGAATAACCGGCGGAAACTACTGCGGCCGTACAATTACCTGCCCCAAGGGCATAATAAGACCGGCAATGGATCGGATGAGAGAGTCAATGTTTTCGATTCTCGGAAATATAAGCGGGCTGTCATTTCTCGATCTTTTTTCAGGCTCAGGATGCGTGGGGATCGAGGCCGCAAGCAGGGGGGCGGGTCCGATTGTACTTGTTGAAAAAGACTTCAAAAAAAAGCCGGTGGTGATCAAAAATATGTCCTTTGTTGAAGAGGATATCACCCTAAAAATTATGTCAGCTGAAAAATATATGAATATCTGCGGCCGCAAATTCGATTTAATCTACATGGACCCGCCCTTCCCTATGAGCGGAAAGATCAAACTTGTAGAAAAAGCCTCAAATACCGGAATTCTCGAAGAGGGCGGGCGTCTGATGATCCACTATCCCTCCGAAGAGAAATGGCCTGAAAAGGTGGGAGATCTTACCATCGTTGACCGCCGAAGCTACGGCCGATCAATACTGCTGTTTTTCAGTTATTAGAAAACCACATAATAACTTGGCTGCCATGCGTTTTTTCTTCTGTCTTGTCTTTTAATGATAATACCGATAATATCAGGTATATGACTGATAATAATATGAAAATCCCCCAGGGGTCAGAAAGCTTCTTCTTTGAAGAAGCATATATTCACCGTAAACTGACAGAATCTCTTCATAATATGTTTAACAGCTGGGGATATATTCCTGTAGAAACACCGGTTTTCGATCTATTCGATGTTTACCGAACGCTGATTCCGCCCTCCGATACGGATAAGATTTACAGATTAATAGACCGGGAAGGCGATCTTTTGATGCTGCGTTCGGATATAACCCTGTTTTTAGCCCGCCAAATGGGACTAATCCTTTCAGAAAAGGAGCTTCCGGCACGGATATGTTATTCTGACAGTATTCTGAGGCATCAGAATTTCGAAGATATTTCACATAATGAATTTTTCCAGTCAGGAATAGAGCTGATTGGAAAATCAGGCTTTGAAGGCGATATTGAAGTACTTCTTCTTCTGTACAGTACTATTGATTTACTTGAAATTCCGGCTGAGGTACATCTTGGCTCACACTCTCTTTTTAACAGGGTATTCATTGGATTCAATAATGAACAAAAAACAAAGCTGCTTAAGATGATCAGTCTCCGTGATTTCAAGGCAATGGAAGATTTCTGCACTTCGGTATCAGGCAAAGAAAAAGCTGCTGCAGTAACTGAACTGTTCAGATTCATAGGAAATACTACTGAATTAAAGGATCTTATTAACAGTAAGAAAGCAGGCAGTACCAAAGTTGCAGAAATACTTGGAAGTGATGCATCTGATGAGCTTGAATATATAATTAAGCTTTCAGAGAGCCTTGACTCGGCAGGATTCAAAGGAAGGCTTCAGATTGATCTTTCCGAGGTTGGAAGTCAGGCCTATCATACCGGAATTGTATTTCAGGTTTATATGCACGGCATTGAAAGTGCGGTAATATCGGGCGGCAGATACGATAACCTTCTTGCACAATTCGGTATTGATGCACCATCTGTAGGGTTTTCACTTCTTCAGCGAAAGATTGAACCCGGAATAGGAAGCAGAGAAAGGTTTATGCTGCCGGAAAGGACTCAGCAGTCTGATTCAAACGATATAATCGAAAGGTTCAAGAATGCTGAAAGGCTCAGAAAGGAAGGAAAGATAATAACATTATGAATAATCAGCCACTTTTATTAGCCCTTCCAAAGGGCAGGTTAATGGAAAAGTCACAGGAGCTGTTCAGAAGCATGGGCATTGATTTTTCATTTGAAAACCGTAAGCTGGTTGCAAATGATAAATCAGGGAATTTCAGATTCTTTTTGGTAAAAAATTCTGATCTTCCTACATATGTCAAACACGGAATAGCAGGACTTGGGTTATGCGGCTCTGATGTTATATACGAATCAGGCTTTGATTTTTATAAGCTTCACACCTTTTCATTTGGCAGCACAAGCATGTGCCTCGCGGGCCTAAAAGGAGCGCATAATTTTGGAAATGAAGCCTCACTTAAGATATCAACAAAATTTACAGAGTTTACCCGCGAATACTATCAGAAAAAAAATAAGTCTGTTGAAATAATAAAACTCAACGGCTCGGTAGAACTTGGTCCGGTTCTTGGGCTTTCACCCTATATAGTAGACCTTGTTGAGACGGGAAACACCCTTAAGGCCAACAATTTGGAAATTATCAGAAAACTTGAGGATATAAAGGTTCACCTAATTGTAAATCCGGCTTATTACAAATTAAATTACAAGCGGATAAACAAATTTGTCGATGATATAAAGGCAGGAGAAGATAAATGGAACAGAGAACGGCAAAGGTAGACCGTAAAACAAAAGAAACCGATATAAGCATAGAACTTAATCTTGACAGTAAAGATCTGCCTGAAATACAAACCTCACTGCCTTTTTTTGATCATATACTCTATTCCATGTCATTTCATGGGGGGTTTTACCTCAAAATAAATGCATCAGGCGATATTGAGGTAGATCCTCACCACCTTGTTGAGGATGTTGGGCTTGTACTTGGTGAAGCATTAAAAAAAGCTGCCGAAGCAGGGGCAGCTATAAACCGTTTTGGCCATTTCATAATACCCATGGATGACTCTTTATCAGAGGTTACAATTGATGCGGGCGGCAGGCCCTACCTTGTATACAAGGCAGATTACCCGCAGCCGAAAGCTGGCGATTTTGATATATTTTTAATAAAAGAGTTTCTTAAGGCACTAAGTGACAGAGCAGGCATGAACCTTCATGCTGAATGCAGATATGGAGAAAACAGCCATCATATGGCTGAAGCCTTGTTTAAAGCATTTGGAAAATCAATAAGCAAGGCCTACAGTCCGGTTAGTGATAAGCAAATACGATCAACAAAGGGCACATTAGGTTAATTTATGTTGATTTTATATAATTAATTTAATATATTTTATAAAGATGCAGGATAACTTAGAAAGTTTATTAAAGAATATTCCAACTAATGGTTTTTTAAAACTTACTGCTGAACAACCGGATGATTTATCAATTTCCAACAAAGCGGCTTTAATCCGGAAAGGGAATATTCTATTTAATTCCGGTGATTTTGAGAAAGCGAAACGTATTTTCGTCACAACCGGATACACCGACGGTTTAATCCGCATCGGAGATTATTATCTTAAACAGGGTAATCCGCTTGAAGCTGTTAGAATGTACTGGCTGGCACCGGCACCGGATAAGGTGGAATCATGGATGAATAAAGCTGCCGGAACTATCAGCAAATGGCTCTGTGAAGATAAATTATAGTATTATTAAAAGAGGAAAAAAATATGTCAGATGTATCCAATCTTCCGGAGTTTGAGTCTGAAGAAGAAAAACTTCTCAATGAAATATCAGAACTATCAAAGAGGGGTTATCAGCTCTTAAAAGAAGGTCTTGTTGAAGAGGCCGAAGATTGTTTTAATCAAATAATAGAAAAAGATGATATCAATAATTATGCGCTTGTTGGCCTTGGAGATTCCGCTAGAAAGAAGGCTGATTTCAAACAAGCCGTAATTTATTATCAGAAATGTCTTGAAAATCATGCGGGCAATAATTATGCCCTTTTCGGCCTTGCAGACTGTTACAAGGCCCTTAAAAAATATAATCAGGCAATAAAGATATGGGAAGAGTACCTTCTCCATGACGATTCTAATATTACTGTTCTTACAAGGGTTGCTGATGCATACCGGAAGGTTCGTAATTTCAAGAAATCACGCGAGATATACCTCAGCGTACTTGAAATGGAAAATGATAACGCATACGCACTTATAGGCCTTGGACATCTTCATTACGATTTCAGAGAGTACCGTGATGCCCTTAAATACTGGGAAAGAATGTATGAACTTAATCAGAATAATGTAGATATCAGGGTTTTGACATCACTCGGTAACTGCCATAGAAAACTAAGAACCTTTGAAAAGGGGACATTTTTCTTTGATAAGGCACTTGAGCTTGAACCTAATAATTTTTATGCCCTTTTCGGAATGGCTGACTGCTACAGAGGAATGAATGCTCACAAAGAATCACTGCAGTACTGGTACAAGATACTTAATAAGGATCCGGGCAATAAGGTTATTCTAACCCGTGCAGGTGATGCTTACCGTAATCTTAAAGAATTTGATAAGGCAGAAGAATACTACTCCAAGGCTCTTAATATAGAATTCGATGTTTATGCTATATTGGGACTTGCTCTTATTAATAAAATGAGAGGTAATTACGAGAATGCAATTGAGAGTCTAAGGGGTCTTATCAAAAACGATCCTAAAAACCATAGACTTTATACCGAGATTGCAGAGTGTTATGTACAACTTGGAGATAAAAATAAGGCAATAGAAACACTTGCTGAATTTCAGAAGCTTGGTATCAGAAATACATATGTTTCAGCTATGATTGATAAACTTAAATCATAAAAACATTGGTACAGCTTAATCACACAAAAAATCTCAAATCTCTTATTGGCCTTAGTGCTGAAGAAATATCTGAACTCACCGGAATAAAGGAAAAATACCGCGGCAGACAGATTTATGAATGGCTCACCAAGGGGGTGGAATCCTTTGATGATATGTCAAATATTCCTAAATCTGTACACGAAAAACTTAAATCAGAGTTTTCTATATTCTCAACAAGTATTGAAAAGATTGACAGTGATGCTGAAGGAACAGCCAAGATAGCTGTAAAGCTTTCAGACGGCTTAATTATTGAAGCAGTTCTGCTTAAAGATATAAAAGAAAGAAAAACCGCCTGTATATCTTCACAGGCAGGCTGCGCAATGGGCTGTAAATTCTGCAGAACCGGAATGATGGGCCTTAAACGCAACCTTTCAGCATATGAAATAATTGAACAGTACATGCATTTAAGATCATTATACGGTGATATTGATAATATCGTATACATGGGAATGGGCGAACCGCTGAAAAACACCAAAGCGGTTATAAAATCGCTTAAGTGGTTTACTCAAGATTACGGTATGAGCGCAAGAAGAATAACCCTTTCAACATGCGGAATTATATCCGGAATTGAAAGCCTTGCCGAAGAGGCCCCGCCCGTGAGGCTGGCCCTGTCACTTGTTACGGCAGATCCTGAAAAAAGGAGGGATATAATGCCTGTAACAAATTCGAACAGCCTTGCGAATCTTAAAAAGGCACTTATCAGATTTCAGGAAAACGGGGGACGCAGAATAACCCTTGAGTGCGCAATAATAAAGGATATAAACGATAAAACGGAGGATGCATTGCTTGTTGCCGAATGGGCAAAGGGATTGAGTGTAAATGTAAACGTAATCCCCTGGAATCCTGCCTCCGAGATTGATTATGAAGAACCTGATATTTTTGATATTGAATCATATTGCCGCGCACTTGAAAAAAGAGGAATTCCGGTTACACGCCGCTTCCGAAAAGGTCAAAAAATGAATGCAGCATGCGGACAGCTTGCGGTAAATCTTGAAAAAAAACCGCCAACCCGGTAAATACCACATTGACGGCTCTTTCAAGGGTCGGTTATTTTTGAAGCACAGCCCTTATTCTCCTTACACCGGCAGAAGAAGACTGTTCTTTCTTAATTTTGAAGGTACCCATATTTCCGGTTTTTTCAACATGCGGGCCGCCGCATACTTCTTTTGAAAAATCACCTATCGTGTATACCTTAACCTGTTCTTCATATTTATCTCCGAAGAATGCTATTGCGCCCTCATCTTTAGCCTTCTCAAGATCCATTATCTCCATTGTAACCGGAAGATCCCTTTGAATCTGCTGGTTAACCATATCTTCAACCTCTTTAATTTGTTCAGGTGTCATTTTATCAGGATGACTGAAGTCAAAACGCAGTCTTTCGGTAGTGATATTACTACCCTTCTGCATTACATGCTCACCTAAAACAGTCCTGAGAGCCTTATGAAGAAGGTGGGTTGCGGTATGCAGTGCTGTTGTAAGTTCGGACTGATCTGCAAGACCGCCCTTGAAGGTCTTTTCAGCACCCTGTTTAGACAGCTCCTGATGCTTTTTGAAGGCTTTATCAAAACCCTCCCGATCAACAGAGAAATCATGCTCCGATGCAAGCTCTTCGGTTATTTCAATAGGAAAACCGTATGTATCATAGAGTTTAAATGCAAGGCGCCCGGGAATTATACGTTTTGAGCTTTTCATAAGGTTAGGCAGAAGCTTTTCAAACTCATACTCACCTTTTTGGAGAGTGCGGAGGAATTTTTCTTCCTCGGCTTCAAGTTCTTTCAGAATAAAATCCCTTTTCTGTTCAAGTAATGGGTAGGTATCCTTATATATATCAACTACAATTGAGGCAATGTTTCCAAGAAAAATTCCTTCAATTCCAAGCTTTCGCCCATGGCGAAGAGATCTTCGTATAAGCCTTCTAAGAATATAGCCATGTCCAAGATTTGAGGGAGTAACACCCTGTTCGTCGCCGAGGATCATTGTCGAGGTTTTTACATGATCTGTAATAATTCTTATGGAGATATCGGTATCTTCAGAATCACCATATTTTACAGTTGAAGATTTTTCAACAGCCTCAATTAAAGGAATAAAGGCCTCGGTTTCATATACCGACTGTTTTCCCTGAAGTATTGCGGATGTTCTTTCGATACCCATTCCGGTATCAACACATCTGCGGTTCATTTCAACGAAACTGCCGTCTTCCTGCTTGTTGTACTGCATGAAAACATCATTCCATATCTCAAAATATTTACCGCAATGACATCCCGGCTTACAATCGTCCCCGCAGGCATCACGGCCCGTATCAATAAACATCTCCGAATCAGGACCGCATGGCCCGGTTTCTCCGGCGGGGCCCCACCAGTTATCTTCCCGCGGAAGAAAATATATACGTTCATCAGGAATACCAAGCTCTTTCCATACCTTTGCTGAGGTTTGATCCCTTTCAACCTGATCATCACCTGCAAACACGGTTACTGAAAGCTTGTCAGTCGGCAGACCAAGCCATTTATCACTTGTAAGAAATTCAAAACTCATTTTTATGGCTTCTTCTTTAAAATAATCACCCAATGACCAATTACCAAGCATCTCAAAGAATGTAAGATGATGGGGATCACCTACAGAATCAATATCACCTGTTCTGATACATTTTTGAAAATTGACAAGCCTGTTTCCGGCAGGATGTACCTCTCCAAGAATGTAGGGAACAAGCGGATGCATTCCCGCAGTTGTAAACAAAACAGTGGGATCATTTTCAGGTATGAGCGATTTACCATTTATTTCCTGATGGTTTTTTGTTTTAAAAAACTCAATGTATTTTGCGCGTAATTCGTTAATAGTCATAGCTACGCATAGTATTATAGAAATCCTGTTTGATCAATGCACGATTTGGTAATACAATATCCGGAAGGGAGTACTATGAATAGAGAGGGACAGTTTCTAATATTTTACAAGGATGAATACGCATTTTTGACAGTATATCCGCCATCAGAGCTGCGGGGAAAGGTTTATCCCGAGGATGTTATAGGGCGCTTGAAAGTACTTGATATCAGAAATTACAGGCAGCAGATTGTATACGACGCGGTTGAGGAATCAACCGGCCGGCCAGTAAGGCTTGCCCCATGGCCTGAAGGAAAAAACCTTGGTCCCAAAATAAACATAGAGGTAGATGAAGACTCAATGACGGCAAGGATGACTGTAACCCCCGGCAAACAGGGCGGAGAGCCGCTTTCTACAGAATTTCTAATTCGTGAATTAGAGGATAAGGGGATAGTATTCGGTATCAATAGAAATATCCTTGACTCAATTGTAATCAAGAAGATCTTTGACCAGGAGGTAAAGGTTGCCTTTGGTGTGCCTCCGATCCACGAAACCGCAGCTGAAGCCGAATATACATTTTTAGTAGATCGCGGACGGCCCTTTAAGAAGCTTGAATTTGAACGCATAGATCTGAGAGAGCTGAACTTTATCCAGAACAAAAAAAAGGGGTCCTTACTTGCAACACTTCTTGATCCCCTTCCGCCCAGAGACGGTAAAAACATATTCGGCAAATTACTTCCGGCAAAGAGAGGCGTTACCCCGCCGCAATTTACCGCCGGAGCAGGGGCCGTTCTCACTGAAGACGGACAAATGATAAAATCTTTAATAGACGGCAATGCAAAACTCGATAACGGTAATGTAGTTGTTGAGCCGCTTATTACTGTTGAGAATATCGACTACTCAAACGGTAATATTGACTTCAACGGTTCAGTTGATATAAGCGGACGCATTGCCGACGGCTTTAATGTTAAGGCCGCAGGAGATATCCAGATAGGAAAGTCTATAAGCAGGGTCAACATAATCAGCGGCGGAGACATTATCCTGAAGGCAGGTATTTCGGGTAATGATGAGGGAACAATTGTCTGCGGCGGCGATATTTACGCCCGCTATATTGAAAGCGCTTCAATAGTATGTGATGGCAATGTATTTGTAGAAGAGGCCATAATGCATTCGACTATAAAGGCGGGCGGGGATATAATTCTTGCCGGGAAAAGGGCCGAAATATTCGGCGACAGGATATTTGCCTCAGGAAGCATAAGATGTAAGAAAATAGGCTCAAAAAACGAGCCTGAGACCGAAATCTTTCTTGGTACATCTCTTAAATCATTCATAGCAATTGAAGAGTTACAGAATGTAATATCGAAATACAGTCTTATGGTTGATGAACTCGACATGCAAATAAGACAGATCAAAAACGCCTTAAAGAACAATGAAACAAAAGAGGTTTCAATTGAAAAACTCAGATCAGCCCTTGAACAACTTAAACAAGAATCGGAAGCCAAGAATGAGGTACTCAACAAGAATTTACGTGACCTCCATGAACTGAAAAAGAGTGTTACCCTTGATGAAACATCAATACTTGAGGCACAGCAGCAGATATTCGGTAAGGTACATATCTACTTCAACCACCTGCGCTGGGACTCTCCTTCCAAAGGAACCGGGAAAACAAGCCTTATTGTAAAACAGGGAAAGCTGCTTGAAAAATAAACAGTCCTGTTAAGAGAATTATTCCATAGTCAAAAACACAAATTTATTTTAAAATCCAGACATGAGGCTTGTAATTCAAAGGGTAAAAGAGGCAGATGTAACGGTAAACGGTTCAGACAGAAGAAGTATTGGAAGAGGTCTGATGGTTTTGGCAGGTATTGGGCGTGGTGATACAATCGAGGATACTGAATGGATTTCACGTAAACTCATTAATCTGCGTATATTTGAAGATGAGCATGGAAAGATGAATCTTTCTGTAAGTGATATCGAAGGCAGTATAATGATAGTAAGCCAGTTTACGCTTTTTGCGGATACAAAAAAAGGAAACCGCCCCGGGTTTAGTGCATCAGCACCGCCTGAAGAGGCAATACCCTTATATAATAAACTGATTGATCATGTAGAAAAACTAACCGGCAAAAGACCCGTTACCGGAGAATTCGGTGCGGATATGGATATTAAACTGGTTAATCAAGGGCCTGTAACCATTATTATGGATTCCAGAAACCGTTTTTAGAAAATTATGTAGCAAAACCATCCGGCTGCTCCATATAACGGATAACACTTCCTATATCAATAAAATCCATATCAACCGCAATCTCGCCGAATAAGCGCTTATCACCATCCTGCTGTGCTTCTAAAACAATTCTAACCTGTTTTTTGGTCATTTCACCCATCTTAACCAAACCATCACCTATTCTTCCACTGATAAGTTTTTCTATATCCATTCTTCCTCTCCCCTTGGTATTACAATCCTGCCATCAGCCTCAAGCTCTTTTAGATACTTGATCATTTCACGGGTTGCTTTATCCACATCCGAGCGCAGCATCTCTCCTAAATGTATTGACTCTTCTTCAACCATCAGCCTTCGCCGTTCTGAAAGATTACCAAGAATTCTTGATCTTACAATCTCGCTCTTACCTTTAATTATAATAGCAATTTCGCTATTATCAAAATCTCTAAGAAGATATTGAACATCACGATCTTTCATATTTATTAAAAGATCAGCAGTATAAATACTGTCTTTAATCTCATCCACCAAGGCGCTGTCATCATGGGATATCTCATATAGAATTTTCTCTTCAGAACCGGGGTCCATATGTTTTAAAATATCAGCAAGCACTGCTTTACCATCTATTTCTTCCGTTATGATCCTTCCCTGTGCCCTTATTCGATCACGGAATATACCCTCCATTTTTTCGATTATTCCAGGAGCTATCTCACCCTGCCTCGCAATACGAAGGATTATCTCTTTTCTGCTTTCAGAAGGCAGCTTGCTTATTATATGCGATGATAGTTCCGGTTTAAGGAAAGAAAGAACAATACTCAATACATAAGGAGGTTCATTTTTCAGAATAAACAGAATCTGTTCAGGCTGAAGCTCATCAAGAAAATCGAAGGGCCGTCTTCCTCCAAAAGGAAGAACTCTGTTAAAAATATCAATACCGGCTTCTTTTCCAAAAGCTGCCTGAAGCATTTCTTTTGCTTTATCTGAACCACCGGAAATAGTTTCTGAGGGCCCGGGAGGGGCTGTACCAAGACTATTCTTGCTGAGCTTACTGAACTCATTCATTATTCCTTCAGACTCATCATGCTCGACTTTTCTGACAGAGGCTATTTCTTTAACAATACGCTCAACATCTTCTTTAGAGAACTGTTTCAATACCTCTGCGGCCTGAGAAGGCCCTACAAGCAGAAGGAATTTGGCAGCCTTTGAATAACCGGATTCCGAGGCGGGTTTATTTTCTTTATCTTTTATATGGGATTCTTTTTTATCAGAATTTGGAGAAGAAGTCTTTATAAAACCATTTTTTTTATAGGCTGATACCGCGCGGTCATATTTCTTCATAGTTTATAATAACAGTTGTTAAGACTGTCATCAATCAAGAAAAGCTACAAAATTATTTTTACAATTATCCATAAATTTCTCAAAAAGATCTATGGAAAGAGGTCTGCTGAACAAGAAGCCCTGGAAACTTCTACACCCCAGTTTATAAGCCTCTTTCAATTGTTCAACTTTTTCTATCCCTTCGAAGATTACGTCCATTTCAAGCTCACGTCCAATCTGAACAATTGACTTTATCAACTCTCTTTTTCTTCCATCTTCTGTAAGGCCTTCAACAAAAACCCTGTCTATCTTAAGAACATCAGCCTTAAAGCTGTTTAAATATCCAAGAGAAGAATAGCCTGTTCCAAAATCATCAAGAGCAATCTTGAAACCCATATTTGAAAGCCTTTCAATCTCATTACTTGCATATTCCTGATTATTAAAAAGACAGGTTTCTGTAATTTCAAGATATATATGAGCAGGGTTTATCTTTGTTTCCTTCACAAGTCTATCAAGCTCATCGGAAAAACTTGAACTATAAAATTGTCTTGGTGATATATTTATCGAAAGCTTAATATCAAAGAAATCTCTTTTCCATTCATAAAGCTTTAACATGGCAGCTTTAAGCAGCCATCTTCCGATTGGAAGTATAAGCCCTGTGTCTTCAGCAACCTCAATAAGATTTCTAGGCAGAACCGAACCGCGGTGAGGATCCTTCCAACGTATAAGAACCTCAGCCTTAAGTTCTTTATACTTAATTCCTTTTTCTCCAATACTTTCAACAGTTACAATCGGCTGGAAAAATAATGAAAAGTTTTCACTAAGCTCAAGCAGGGTCTTTACTTCTATTGCAGACAGGAGATGGTTTTGCATCTCAAGGTTTCCAACAATATTGTGACGCATTTCCTCATTAAATAAAACAACGTCTACCCCTAGACCCACGGCATGGCTTAAAGCTATATCAGCACTGGAAAAAAGCATTTTGCTGTTCAGGGCATCTTTTGGAAAACTGGCAATTCCAATTCGACAGCCTATCTTAACCTTAAAAACCTGATTATCTACAGTAGTTTCAATGTTATCGCGAATTTCATAGGAAAACGCTATAAGCTCCTGTACAGGAATGCTGTCGAAAATGAAAACTGCCAGCTCATCTATTTGAGTACGGTACAGAATACCCTTTTTACCGATCATAAGTTTCAATCTTTCGGTAATAGTACGGATTATTTCATTGAAGGCATCCTCAGTGAATGCCTGCTTTATTTGATCAAAGTTGTCGCCAAGTTTAATCAATATAAGACTAATCTGAGGCGGGTTGGGCAAATCGAAAAAATCCCATATCAATGAACCTACATCCTGGTCCATCTTATTTTGATTGGGTAGGCCTGTAACATCATCATACAGCAGTTTGTTAAATGACGTCTGCCGTTTTTTTTCAGATTCTTCAAGCCTGACCATCAAATCATGGATCTTGACAATAAGCACTTCCCGCTCTTCTCTTAGCTCTTTAATTACCGAGGAAGCCTCTTCAATGCTGTTATAATCACTATCGGTAGTAGGGGTATTCTGAGCCATAAAGTACCTGAGTATTATTGAACTACAGGAAAACCTTCATTTACCCAGCCGGATGCTCCAGTGCCTGATGTACCCATTCCACTTTTCAAAGAAATTGCATCATAACCAAGAAGTCTCATGATCGCAACAGCCTGACCAGCAGTTTGTCCTGAATAGCAGTGTACAATTATTGTCTCGCCTTTGGGAAGTTCAGAAAATCTTTCCTGCATTCCCTTACCCCAGGGGATGTTTATTGCACCCTCAATATGTCCTTCAGCATATGCATCAGGCTGACGAATTGAAACAACTGTTGTGACTTCTTCAGCATCAAGAGCTTCCTTAACCTTTGCGGCAGGCCATATATTACTTCCCTTTTCAGGAATTGCGTTAAAATAAGCTTCTACTGCTGCCTTGATTTCAGGATTATATTTAACCCCTGAAGGTTCCGGAGCCGGTGAAGGTTCTGTTGTTATATAAGCATCAATACCCTCTGTTTTTGCTATACCGAGTTTATAACCATATTTTATTGAAGATGCATCTATTCCGGCAACATTCAAAAGTGCAACAGTCTGACCTGCAGTCTGACCAGAGTAGCAGTTTACATATACGGGCTTGTCATCAGGAAGCCATTCAAGAGCCTGTGCAATTGCCGGCCCCCATGGAGCATTTACAGCACCTTTAAGGTGGCCCTTATCATAATCAGCTGCCCTCCTGATATCGAGAATAAGAAAATCCTCTCCGGCATCCATCTTTTCCATAACTTTATTGGTAGGTATAATACGGTTACCAGGAAAGTCAGCAAAATAAGCAAGGGCTGCTGCTTCAACAGCATTAACCTCTGCTGCCTTTTCGACGGCTTTTTCAGCGGTATTAGCTGAAACAGCTTCTTCTTTTGCACATGAAATACTGAAAAAAGTAAATACAAGTGCAAGCGTTAATAATATAACGGTTATCTTTTTCATAAAAAAACTCCTATAAAACCGCATGGATGCGGTTATTTAATCTGTAGTTTGGAGCTTTGTTCCAAACTACTAAATGATAAAAAGCATGGACGCTTTTTATCATTCCTCCTATAAAACCGCATGGATGCGGTTATTTAATTTGTAGTTTGAAGTCTTACTTCAAGCCTATAAATTATGTTGAAGATTACTTCTAAGAAGCATCTTCAACCTTAATTTGAACCTTACCGGGAACCTCCGGTACATACACGGGCAGAGATTCGTCTGAACCCCACTCAAGCCAGGCTCCATCATAGATCTTTATATTTCTATAACCCGCATTATACAGTGCGGCCCATGTCTCGGCAGCCCTGATCGAACTCTTACAGAAAATAATAATTTCATCTTCCGGCATGATTCCGTTATCTTTATAAAGGATTCGGATCTGCTGAACCGGTTTATATGTATTATCAGAGAAATTATTCTTCAGATAATCAATATGTATAGACCCCGGAATGGTTCCTGCATTATATTCTTCATCTGATCTAGAATCTATTATAGCGTAATTTTCGGGAGGGTTATCAATAAACTTGAGCACTCCTTCCTTATCAATTATCATTGATGAATCAAAATCTCCTGTTACATATTTAACAGGCGCTGAGCTCGTAGAACCTTTGACAATCTCTTCTCCGGCACTCTTCAATGCCTGCAATCCTCCGGAAACAATTCTTATTTGACCGGCATGGCCATAGATCATAAATGTCCAGGCAAGACGTGCTGAATCCATATTTTTATTATCATCGTAGATTACAAGGTTAGTATCATTCTTGATCCCCGCAGCCCCTGCTACCTCGGCAAGTTTTGAGGCAGGAGCAAGCATATTTGGAACCTTACGTTTAACATTGACCTGTGATCTTTGAATATTTACAGCTCCGTCAACATGCTCTTTTTTGTATGATGTATTCTTCTGGGCATCAAGCAAAACCCAACCATGTGAATCAACAAGCTCAATGGCAGTTTCTGCGTCAATAATCAGACCGCCTGATTCAGCATATTTACCGTTTCCACAGCCAAAAACAAGGATGACAGCGGAAAACAAAACAAGAATGCCGAATATTCTATTCTTATTCATTTAAGCAACCTTTATCCATTTAGAGTTTCTTTAACCTCTGCCGGGTCAAAGTCCTCATCAAGAATCTTAACGATCTTTCCGTTCTTAACAACCGCAAGTTTAGGAACACAGTCAATATTCATTCTTTGCGAAATTCCTTTTGACTTGTAGACATCCACCCTTGTGACGTTAAGCTTATCATCAAAATCGGTCTCTAATTCTTCAACCAGACTTAGACATTCACGGCAGCCTTGATCGGAAGCGTCATAAACAAAGACAACACCATCCCTTCCAAGGATTTGGCTGTGATAAATCTCTTCTTCCGCAATAAACTTTTCTGCTGCATAACCGGCAATTGCGCCGTCGCCAACAGCTGTAGCAACCTGTTTGAGGAATTTGTCAGTTACATCACCAACCGCATAAACACCATCAATGTTGGTTTCTTTATTCTCGTTGGTTATGATGTA